>Ga0326597_10007214_pt1 | contig 15137 bp, 12 predicted proteins | sample RVTome_12_FD_203789 | JGI IMG/M metagenome (GOLD analysis project Ga0326597, IMG submission 203789) | Soil microbial communities from uranium-contaminated site in the Upper Colorado River Basin, Wyoming, United States - RVT100D185 | ecosystem: Environmental > Terrestrial > Soil > Contaminated >... | reverse complement strand
TATCTTTCTTGGGAAGAGTACGAACAGAACCAAAAGCGTTTGCACGAAAGCGCGCAAGCGATGGGCGCGGATCGGCGCCACGGACCACCGCGCGAGGGTCCAGCACTGCTACAAGGATTGGTAGTCTGCGGGCGCTGCGGAACCCGCATGACGGTCCGCTACCATAGTCGTAACGGGCACCTGTGCCCGGAGTACGTCTGTCAGCGCGAGGGGATCGAGCACGCCGAACCGGTTTGCCAACGGGTCCCAGGAGTCGAGATCGATCACGCCATTGGCGAGTTGCTCGTCGAAGCGGTGAACCCGGTCGCCCTTGAAGTGACATTGGCGGTTCAGCACGAGCTCCAGTCGCGCATGGAAGAGGCCGATCGACTACGCCACAAGCAAGTCGAACGCGCCTAGTAGTACGAAAGCGACTTGGCACAACGCCGCTACCTTCGCGTCGATCCGGATAATCGGTTGGTTGCCGACTCCCTTGAGGCCGACTGGAATCAAAAGCTGCGTGCGCTGACTGAAGCACACGAAGAATATGCGCGCCGCCGCGAGCAAGATGCGCGGATACTTACGGACGAGCAGCGCGCCACCATCCTTGCATTGGCATCAGACTTCCCCCGTCTATGGCAGGATCCCGCCGCGCCGGACCGCGAACGCAAACGCATGGTTCGGTTTCTGCTGGAGGATGTGACGCTGAATCGAGACCATCAAATCACCTTGCAGATTCGCTTCAAAGGCGGCGCCCACAAGACGCTTAATCTGCCGCTACCGTTGCAATCCTGGCAGAAGTGGGTCACCCCTTCGGCAGTGGTCGATGAGATCGATCAACTGCTGAACAATCACACTGTCCCGCAGATCGCCGCCATCCTCAATGACCGTGGCATCGTCTCCGGTGCCGGCAAACCCTTCCATCCGCAGCTGGTTGCGCGTCTGGTGCGCAGCTACGGCCTCAAGCCGCGCTATGATCGCTTGCGGGCGACCGGACTGCTGACACTGCAGGAAATCGCCGACACGCTGCACATCTCGCCAACCTGTGTGAAAATATGGAACCGCCACGGTCTGATTCGTGGACATCCCTACAGTGATAAGAACGAGTGCCTGTTCGAACCGCCTGGTGCTAATTCACCACGCAAGGCACAGGGCACAAAACTCTCGCTCAGGCGCTCCGATCCCAAAGTCGTCTCTGATCGAGCGAAGGAGGTGCAGTGTGAAACGTAAGCGTTCAGATTCGGCGACATTGGCGGCAATCGGATCACCTCAGTACCCGACTCGCGCACAAGCCTACGAAATTGGCCCGTATACTTGGTGTCGCGGTCAATGGTCAAGTAGCGTTTCCCGCATAGAGCATCACACTCGGAGTCGATCAGATTTCGCCCCATCTGCAGGATCCACGACTCGTCCGGTTTCGCCGTCACGCCCAGAACCTGGACGATGCGGTCGGCAAGACTGATCACGAACAGCAGGTAGCAGGTGACCAGCCCCCTACCCGTCCACACCTCCACAGCGAGGAAGGCCGAAACGACCATCCGCACGAATGTGAGCAGCGGCGGCACGGAACCCATGCCAGAAGTCTACCGCAGACTTCGTTCGAATTGTTGGACACCACGGGCTCGTCGGTCAGGGCCCGGAACCCGTAGGTAACAGCCGGGATGGATTCAGCCGGTTCTTGCGCTCGGAAATCGCGGAATGGAACAAAGTCATAAAATACGCTGGTATCGTGGCCGATTAGCGCGTACCGATGCTCTGGCGATTGCTGCCGTGCTCATATCGCTAGTCGAGGTTCATGACGCTCGGACGCGGGCGAAACGTACACACGTTCCACCGCGGCAAGCGGCGCCATTTCGCGGACGTCGATCACGATGTTTCCGTACGCATCGAGCGCAGCCGTGCAATCGGGCGGTATGACAACAGTCGAGTCATATTCCTGGACTATGAGCGGTCCCGCCACGGCGCCCATTGCGAGCGCGGAACGCGACACGACGCGTGTTTGCATGAGTCCTTTGCCTGGGCCGAAGTAGGCCTGTCTCGACTCTGGCTCTTGCAATGTTTTGGGCTCTTGCGGCCTCATGCCCTGGAATTGAGCCAGTCGCGGAACAGTCGCCACCATTCGCGCATTTACGATGTCGAAGAGTTTGTTGTCTCCACGGTGGCCGTAAGTGCGCTCGTAATCGTGCTCGAACGCCTCGATCGCTTCCCGCAGCGTTGCCTCCGTCACGTCGAGGCTATTGAGTGGCACCGTCAGCTCGGATGATTGGCCTCGATAGCAAATATCAACGCTCGCCGTCGCGATGACATCACGCTCGGCAAAGCCCTCGTCGTTCAAGCGTTTCACGAGATCCCGTTTCATCTCGTCTAGCGCAGCCCGTAGCATCGATGGATCGTTGTCACGCTCGTAGGTTACGACCGTGCGGCAGCTGTGCAACTCGATTTCTGCACCCAACAGGCCGGCGGCGCTGAAGACGCCCGGACCAGAGGGGATGATAACGCGTCCGATACGCAGCGCACGGCCGACTTCAACAGCGTGTATCGGCCCCGCTCCTCCGAAGGCCATCAATACGAAGTCCTTCGGATCGCGTCCCCGCTCGACCGAGACGGTCTTGATGGCGCGAACCATGTTGGATATCGCGACGACATGTATGCCGTAGGCGGCGTCGTGAAGGGTGAGCCCGGCCGGACGCGCAATATGCTCGAGTATCACGTTCTCGCTGAGTGCCTTCATCATCTTCATCGATCCGCCGGCGAGAGAATCGGGATGCAGATAACCGAGCACCAGATTCGCATCGGTTACGGTCGGGCGAGTGTTGCCCTTGCCGTAACACGCGGGCCCCGGAACCGCGCCGGCGCTTTGTGGACCGACTCTAAGCAAACCGCCCGGGTCCAGGCTCGCGATACTGCCTCCGCCCGCTCCGACTTCCGATACGTCGATGATGGGAATACGCAGAAGATAGCCACTTCCCCGCATGAGGCGACTGCTGACCGATATCGGCGAGCCGACTTCGTACTCGCTCGCACGCAAAATCTTTCCTTCTTCGATAATCGATGCCTTCGTCGTAGTGCCGCCCATGTCGAGCGTGATGACATTAGGATACCCGCTGCCCGCTGCAACCCTTGCCGCCGCAACGACGCCAGCCGCCGGGCCTGACTCGATGATCGTCACTGGCCGATAAGCCGCAAAGCCCGAGCTGATCAATCCACCATTCGATTGCATGACCAGGAGCGGCCCGCGAATCCGGTTTTCGTGCAACTCTCTGCGCAGACTCGTCAGATAACCGCTGACGAGCGGCGCGAGATACGCATTGGTAACCGTGGTGCTCGTACGCTCGAACTCCATCATCTCGGGCAGGATCTCGCACGAGAGTGAAACATGCACGGCCGGCAAAGCCATGCGAAGATACTCCCCGATCATGCGCTCATGGATCGGCTGTCGATACGAGTGCAAAAGGCATACCGCAACCGCCTCGATACCGGAACGATTGATCTCGTCAACGATGGGCTCGAGCGCACTTGCATCCAAAGGCACGCGAATCTCTCCCGATGCAGCGATACGTTCGTTTACCGTGAATCGCCATTCGCGCTCCACCAGCGGGACCGGCTTTTGCCAGTTGATGTCGTAGGTCAGTGGAATCCGGATGCGGCGCAGCTCCAGCACGTCGCGAAAACCGGAAGTCGTGATCAAGGCGGTTTTGGCACCGCGCCGCTCGAGTATGGCGTTGGTTGCAACGGTGGTCGCGTGCACCAATTCATGCACGTCCTGTGGCGACAGTTCTTCCTCGCGGCAATACGCCAGGACTCCGTCGATGATCGCGCGCGCGAAGTCCGGGGGTGTCGACGGCACTTTGCGCTTGTCCGTGCGTCCGTCCGCTCGCATGAACACGAGATCGGTAAAGGTGCCGCCGACGTCGGCCCCGATGCGGAACGGCAAAGCGGCCCGGGCTCCGCTCATGCTGCCGCGCCACGGCCTGCCCGCAATGCCTCGCGCAGCGAGCGCGTTGCGCTTGCCTCGACTCGCCACGGTGAAGACCGTACCTTGACGCCGTAATCACGCTCGGCGCACTCGATGGTCAGCTTGCCGTTCCTCACGTCGTGCAGCACCGTTTGCGGGTCGCGCTCGAGCGGATCTCCATAGCCCCCGGCGGCCGCGGTGACGTGGCGAAAAGCCTGGCCATTCCTGAGCGGCTGCGTGAATTTCGTCGGCAGCGTCGTCCAGTTACCGCTCCCGTCATCGAACTGGGTATCCGAAGGGCTGCCATGCCGTCCGCCGAAAAGGCCATACGGCGGGTGTTGCCTGCGGTCGGAGCGCAGTTGCAGCGTCGCGTGATCGCCGTGAAACCGGATCTGCCGCAGGATCGACAGTCCGCCCCGCCAGCGGCCCGCGCCCCCGCTGTCGGGTACGAGCTCGTATCGTTCGATCGTCACCGGAGCCTGATTCTCAACGCGCTCGATCGGGGCATTACTGATGTTCGAGCGCGGATTCGACACGCCGTCCAGCCCCTCGCGATCAAACCCTCCGCCCCACGCACCCACGATGGCTTCGCGGTGCAGAATGTAACGGCCGTTCAAATCATAGCCGCCGATGCTGTAGCTGGTCGTGCCGCCCTCCCCCGCTGCACGAACCCGGTCCGGCACCGCCTGCGCGATCGCTCCATTGATCACTTCCACCATGCGGTGACCGGTCACGCCGCGAGCCGCGCACGCGGCCGGTGGTTTCGGATTCACGATGGAACCCAGCGGCGCGTAGACGTGGATGGGGCGGAAAAACCCCGCGTTGTTCGGCACGTCGGAATCCATGAGCGTTCTGACCGTGAAATAAACGCCTGACTTGACGTAGGAGAGCGTCGAATTGATGGCGCCTTTCACTTGCGGCGACGAGCCCGTCATGTCGACCGTCAGTTCGTCATCCTTTACGATTACCGTCGCCCGCAAAGGAATCGGCTGATTGCGATTGACGCCGTCGTCGTCCAGGCAGTCGCTGAAGGTATAAGTGCCGTCGGGAATAGAGCGGATCGTGCGGCGCGCTTCGCGCTCCGAGTAATCGAGCAGGTCGGCGAAATCGCGTTCGAGCTGCGCCACGCCAAAGCGCGCCACCAACTCGTTGATTCCGCGTTCGGCGATCCGGCAGGCGGCAACCTGAGCCTGGAGATCTCCGGTCATGGCGTCCGGCAGGCGCACGTTCAGCGCAAGAATCCTGAACAGGGCATCGCTCGGCTCGCCGCGCTCGTAGAGCTTCACCGGCGGCAGCCGTATGCCTTCCTGGTAAATCTCGGTGGAATCTGCCGAGCTCGACCCCGGTACACGGCCGCCGACGTCGTTGTGATGAGCGACGGAAACGGCATAGCCGATGAGATAGTTGTTGGTGAAAATCGGCTTGAACATGAAGATGTCGGGAAGATGCATGCCGCCGTGGTACGGGTCGTTCAATATGACGACGTCGCCTGCCGACAACTTTCCGCCGAACTGGGCCAGCACTGCTTCCATTGCATCCGGAATGGATCCCATGTGCATCGGCAGACCGTGCCCCTGCGCCACCAGCAGACCATTGCGGTCGCAGATCGCGGCGGACAGGTCCATCGTGTCCTTCATGATCGACGAATAGGCAATCCGCACCACCGTCAGAATCATTTCATCCGCGACCGACCCGAGCGCATTCTTCATCAGCTCGAGACGAATCGGATCAAACTGCATACTTCTTCTCCAGGTCCTTCATCTCCTGCAGCCCGCCGATGTTGTAGAATTCCTCGAAACCGCCGATGCGGTCCCAGACCGACGCGGAGTTGCCGGTTTTCTTGATTTCCCGCAGCACCTCGAAGATTATTTTGGCGGCAGCGTGTATGGCGTGGGCATGAAAACCGACCGTCTTGAAGCCCAGCTCTTCAAGCTCCGGAAGCGGGAGATGGGGCACCATGCCGCTCGACGAATGATTGAAGTGCATCGGCGTGCGGCCTTTGAACTGCTTCGACATCGCGCGTATCTCGTTCATGTCCTTGCGCATCTCGAACCAAAGTATGTCAGCGCCGGCCGCGAGATAAGCCTCACCGCGCTCTAGCGTGTCCTCGAGCCCGTTCACCATGAGCGCATCGCAGCGCGCGAAGATGACGAAATTGGGATCCCGCCGCGCGTCGAGGGCGGCGTGTATCTTCTGCACCATCTCCTCTTTGGAGATCAACTGCTTGCCGCTCATGTGGCCGCAGCGTTTCGGCGACACCTGGTCCTCCATATGTATGCCGGCGATGCCCGCCTGCTCGAACGCCCGCACGGTGCGCCGGACGTTGATCGCATTGCCGTAACCGTTGTCGGCGTCCGAAATGACGGGTATGTCCACGGCTTCGGCGATGTAGCGACACTCCGATACCACCTCTTCCAGCGACATCAATCCGTAGTCGGCATAACCGCGCGTCATCGAGATCCCCGCGCCGGTGACGAAACACACGGGAAAACCGACTTGCTCCACAATGTGCGCGGTCATCGCGTCGTGCGCGCCGGCGCCGACGATGAGCCCGTCCTGCTTCAACAACTCGCGCAACTTCTGTGTTTGAGACATTCCTTTGGGATTCATTTGTCCTCCATCCTGGATAGTGGATCGTGAAAAGTCAGTCTTACTCGCTCATTCCAGCCTGATATTCGCGTCTTACACCGGGCGTCCCCATTTTTCGACCTCGGACCTGATGACGGCCAGAAACTGTGTGGGAGTCACGCTGGCGGGATCGAATCCCAGTCCTGACAGGCGCGCCTCAACCTCGGGCAGCTCTATGACCTTCGCGGTACGCCCGTTAATTTTCGCAACGGCAGATCGCAGCATTTTAGCAGGGCCCAATAGCCCGAGCTATACGGTGACTTCGAAACCGGGAAAGCCGGACTCGGTTATCCTCATTTGCTAATCGGCAATGATACCGGCAGCTTCGGCCCACTTTCGCTCGGCGCCGCGAGTGGATGGCAGAGTTGTGCCGGATCGCGGCTCGGCTGTTCGTCGAACTCTACGCTGAGGCACCACCCTGCGCAATACTGAGCCTTTTCCAATGCAGTGAGCCTGAGTGGGGCGTTTGACGGGCCATTAAAGGTAATGCATTATTTGTACCTAAGGCTAGAAATTCATGGTTTTTTGCGCTCGGAATTACGAAAAATCGGGCGCCGATTTTTCAAAATCTGATCCATTGAATTAGCATTCCTAATTCTTTTTTGAAGGGGATTATTATGGAATCGGTTGGAATGGATCGCTTTCGGGGACGCGGGCTCGTCAGCGTCTCGGCTTTGGCGCTTCTCGTGTCGCTTGCAGTGCCATTTACGGGGGATGCGGCGATAGGCCCGGAGGTTGCCTATCCGACGAAACCGCTACGTTTCGTCGTCCCATATTCGCCGGGTGGCGGAGGGGACATCATGGTACGGATGATTGGTGCGAAGCTTACCGAGGCGTGGAGCCAGCCGGTAATCGTCGACAATCGTCCCGGGGGGGGCACCGTCATCGGCACCGACCTGGTTGCCAAAGCGCCGCCGGATGGTTACACGATTCTATTGGCGACCAATACACACGCGGTGAATGTGAGCCTGTACCGGAAACTGCCGTTTGATTTGCTCCGCGACTTCGCGCCAGTCACGCTCCTTGCGACCGCACCAAATATCCTCCTGGCGAATCCCTCGCTGAAAACTCGTTCCTTGAGCGAATTCATCGCGCTGGCAAAAAGTCAACCGGGAAAGCTCAATTACGGATCGAGCGGCAAGGGCGGTACCGGCCACCTCGCCATGGAAATGTTGAAGTCGATGGCGAAGATCGATCTCGTGCATATTCCTTACAAGGGCGGCAGCCCTGCGATGAACGCGATTCTCGGCGGAGAAGTATCGGTGCTATTCAACAATATTATTGCAGCGGTACCGCAGGTGAAGGCCGGACGAGTCTGGGCGCTTGGGGTAACTAGCCGGGAGCGATCACGGGCGGTCCCGGATGTACCGACGATTGCCGAGGGTGGAGTGCGGGGGTTTGAGGCGACAGCATGGTTCGCCGTGCTTGCACCCAAGGGAACACCACGGCCCATCATTGCCAAGGTCAATAGGGAGCTCGCCCGAATATTGAAGGTTCCGGAGGTCGGCGAGCGCCTTTCCAGGCAAGGCGCGGAACCGGTAGGCAATAGCCCCAATGAATTTGCTGCGGTGTTACGTTCCGAGGTTTCCAGATGGAAAAAGGTAATCGACGCTGCCGGCATCGTGCCGGAGTAAATCGATGAATCAGCGGACTTCGATGAGCCGTCGTGCGAATCAACCAAAGCCACCCTGACGGCGCGGGGTATGGACCCCGCGCCTTCAACACCAGTCAGCCCGGGGCAAGACCCCGGGGTATGAAACAAATAACTGGACAGTACGGGCGTGAAGTCGCAGGTCTGCAGGCGGCCATTTAGTCCGGAGTCCTGATTTCCAGCGACCTCGTTACGAGTTCGTCGGCTTGTCTCGCCGATCTCGACGCTAAGTTGACAATGCCATCAAGCGCCCCGTAACTGCTCCACCGAATGCACGCACTCCCCATCGCGGCGGCGAAGCGCCAACGTGACGGAACGCGTAGCCCCAAACGTCGGAATGAAAGCGGTGTGCTTTCCGGCGCCACCCAAGACAATAAAGATGAAGTCCTCCGGTCGCTGGACCACAGGCACGGGCGCGTCGGGGCCGGCATTCCCCAGGCGCTCGGAGAATTTCACACGCATGCGACGTTCGATGTTCTCTTCCGAGAAGCGTCCAAGGGGAAGCCACGCGCGCTCCCACAGGTAGCGCTTCGCCTCAGCTTTCGAGTAGCCACCCGCTGCTACGGTGGCGGCATGCTCGGGACTGAAGGCGATCACGGGCTCTCCGGCGTAAGCGATATCGTTCGTGCCAGTGGTGGCTGCCGTTCCGGCTACCATCCTGAGAACGCCTTCTGCCTTAGTGCTTTCATGATCGTTCACGTTGTGCGGCGCTTCGGCGCCGACAACCGTGACGGTGCTCGCGTCGGCTGGGAAACCCCGCTCTACGTGGAGCGGCTCCCACGGGCTCGCCTGCTCGTTCTCGGCAACGCAGTAGCTATATTTCGCCGGAGAGCCAAATGTCGCCATATCGCCGCTGCCCGCGACGGCGCCACCAATGTTCACCAGGGCCAAGCGTATCGCGCGCCCGATCGTCGCATTGCTGCGCCAGCCCGGACCAAACGCGTTGTGCGCACAGTTGATCGTAAGTTCGCGCGCCACCGGCCCATTCACGATGATCAACGGCGCGCAAAGGTGGGTTGTGGTCTGAATCCCGTAGAGGTTGAACACCTCCCGACACATCGCCTCGATTGCCAGCATAACCAGCGGCAAGTAACGCGGCTGACATCCCGCCATTACCGCGTTCGCCGCCAGGCGCCAAGGCGTCGCCTCGCCCCAGCGCGGCGGTAGCAATCCCACCGGCTCATCCCATGGCCGATCGCAATAAGCGAGCATTTTCTCAACCCGTCTGATGCTGGGCGGAATAACAGGAAGCCCATCGCTCCAGCCGCGTTCAAAAAAGAGCTCGTTGAGATTCTCGTAATCATCTTCCGCCTCGAAGGTCGCTTCAGGGTCACGCAGCAAAGACGCAAGCTCGTTCATCGCAGAGATTCGCGCAATAGGTCGACAAGCTGAGGAAGCGCGCGTTCGGCGCGCGCCTTGACTTCAGGCATCGGAATGCCGCCCAGGGGATGCGGAATGACGATGAGCGGCATCTCCGGAACGCCAAACACCCCGGCCTGATTCCGCGCCAGAGCGAGAAAAGCGTCCGAACACACCACCGCTGTCGTAGCACCCCGGCGGGTCAGCTCGGCCATGTCGTGGACACTCCACGACGTGCAGGCGCCTCAGTCCGCCATTGCACTGACAACGAAATCCGCCTCCGCAGCAAGCCGCTCGAGAATGGCGTCTTCGGCGCCTGCAGCCGCACTGCGCTTTCGAAGCGATATTACGGAGCTGACGGCCAATACTGCACGCAAGCCTTCAACGAAGAGGCTGAGCAGATGATCTGCATTGGCTTTGCCGTTATCCAGGACGCCGAACCGAATGCCGGTGCCGATGGCTTTGCGCATGCGAGCGACCGCCGCGAGCTGCCGCCCGGGCGCGACCGGGATGATAAAGATATCCGTCTTGCTCATCTTTCGTTTCTCCGATCATGAATTGCCGTAGCTACAGCAGCACGCCATTTTGCTCGCAGCTTCGTCAACCTGAATCGCTCACTCAGCCTTTGTGCCTGCATCCTTCCAAAGGCCGGAAATAATAGCATCGGCCATAGCCTGAGTGCCAGCGGTGCCTCCCAGATCGTAGGTCACGTCACGGCTGGCGTTGGTTATTCGGTCCACTGCATTCCTAATGGCCTGACCTGCCTGGGTCTCCCCGGCATGCTCCAGCAGGAGGGCTGCGGAGAGAATTAGCCCGGAGGGGTTGGCCATGTCCTTGCCCGCATGCCTGGGAAGAGTGCCATGCCCGGCCTCGAACATGGTGACGCCCTCGCCGTAGTCGGCTCCCGACTGCATCCCCATGCTGCCCGCCATGCCGGCGATCAAACCGCCGAGGAAATTGCCGTAGAAGTTAGGGGTCAGCAGCGTGTCTACCTGGGCGGGGTCTCGCATCAGATGCAGGCAGACGGTGTCCAACAACTCATCGCTCAGGTCGATATCAGGGTACGCAGCCGCCACCTCTCGCACAGCCGCGAGGAACAATCCGTCGGTGGTCTTGAAGTTGGTGGCGACATGCGCAACGGTGATGCGTCTCCGCCCGAGACGGCGGGCCAGATCGAAGGCAAAGCGGGCAATCCGGAGAGAGGCAGGGCGAGTGATCACCCTGACGGCGATTCCTGTATGGTCGCCAACTACTTGGCCGGCCCCAGCGGAAAAATCCTCGGTGATTTCCCGCACGATAGCCAGGTCCAAGCCCGGGAACCGGGACGGCACTCCGGGGCCCGCCCGCCCAAAGCGAACGTTGGCAAACAAGCCCAAACACCGGCGCAACGTTATCGTGGGACTGCCATATGGAGTCCCCCCAGGGTTGGTCAACGGTCCCTTGAGCACCAGCCCGGTGCGGCGCGCGCTGGCGAGTACCTCCTCCGGCACCGGTGTGCCTTGGCGGCTGTACGCTTGCTCCCCCACCGCCATCTCCTCCCAGTCCACCCGCACACCCGTCGCATCCACCACGCGCCGGGCGGCGCGGATAATCTCGGGTCCGATCCCGTCGCCCGGCAGTAGCGTTACGGCGATACTCATAGCTGTACCGCTTCGTCCGCCGGCGCACTGGTAACCAGCAGCGCGCTGCTCATCGCTTGGACCCGGTTCAACGAAAAACTCCGGCGTCGCACAACGACTTCAGGCGCTCCTCGGAGTAACCCAGCAACGTTTGCAATACATAGGTATTGTGTTCGCCGAGCAACGGTGCCCGGCGCGTGATCGTCACAGCATTGCCATTCACATGCCACGGGACGCGATATACGGGAACGCTCTTCAGCACGGGATGCTCGACCATCTCGAAAAGCGCGCGTTCCCGGAACAACATGTGGCTCGCAATGCCGCGGGCATCGAGCAACGGCGCGGCGGGCACCCCGCGCGCGAGCAGAGCCGATGCCAGAGTCCCGGCTTCATGTTTGGACGTTTCCCGGCCGAGCCGCTCATCGAGGTCTGCATGGTTCGCACGACGCTCGCGCGCCATCGAAAACTTTTTCAGCGACATCCACTCCGGATCGGCGAGCGCGTGCTTGAGCGCTTGCCATTGGTCATCGTTTTCGACCGCAATGCCGATCCATTGATCGTCACCGACAGCCGGGTAGTTGCCATGAGGCGCCTTGATCGCATGCGACGTCCCGCAAGTTGCGGGCAAGCGGCCATGTAACACATAGTCGGCAACCTGCTCGCCCATCACATTGACGGCAGCTTCCCATTGTGAGAGGTCGATGTAGGCGCCTTGCCCGGTTGTCTTACGACGCCACAGCGCGGCCAGTATTCCAAATGTCGCATGCAAGCTTGCGTTGGGATCGGCATAGGAGGATTGTGAACCGAGTACGCGCTCTCCGGAATAACCCACCAGACTGTCGAGCCCCGCGAGGCTGGCGATCATGGTCGCGTAAGTGCGTATGCCACGCAGCGGACCGTTTTGCCCGACGGCGGACATCGAGCACATCACCAGATCCGGCCGCATAGCTCGCAGGTCTGGGTAGCTGAGACCAAATCTCGCCATGACACCGGGCGAGAAATTCTCGATAACAACATCGCTCACCGCGACCAAGTCCTTTAGCACGTCTTGCGCTTCGGGGCGGTCCAGCTTGATGCACAGGCTCAGCTTGCCCCGATTGACGTTGTGAAACATCGGATTCTGCTCGGGGTCTTTCTGCGTGCCGATGATGGGCCGGCCTTGACGCATATAATCGAGCGGACTCGCACTTTCGACCTTGATGACCTCTGCGCCCATGTCGGCCAGGATGTGCCCAGGCACCGCGCCCGCCCATACCCAACCGAAGTCCACGACGCGCAAACCCGCAAGCGGGCGTGCTTTATGTCCGGTTGTGCCGCCCGCGACGCGACGCGTTCCGGCTGGCTGGGAGCTTGACGCGCGGTCCGCGCCTGGCGCAGGAGCCGCGGCTTTGGCGTTTGCGGCTGAACGTGTAAGACCCGCATAGGGATCGCGCGGAAGCCGCACGGGGCCTCTCTGCGTGTCGACATCGACGAAGTAATTGCGTTCGCCCAGGTGCGGATGCTCCACCACCTCTCGAATGTCATATACTGGTGCGCCGGGGATTTTGTGTTCCAGGCATTGCTGCAGAACCTCATCCTTGGCGCGGCTCAAGAACCAAGGCTCGATGAGCGCATCGCACGCATCACCGTGTTCGTCGTTCGCTTTGAACCGATTGGCAAAGAGCGGATGGGCCGCCAGGTCCGCGCGCCCGATCATGTCCAGAAAGCTCTGCCAATGTCTGCTCTCGCCGCACTGGATCGCAAAATAACCGTCCTTGCAGCGGTAAATCGTGCGAGGATAAGGCTGCCCCGAGAGGCGCTGCCCCGCGCGGCATTTCTTGTGCCGTCCGAAATGCGCGAGCGCCACCTCGACTCCCGTGTAAAACGAAGCCCAGACATCGGCCACCGCTACATCGATCGCGACGCCGCCGCCTGAAAAGAGCGCGCCGGCGCCCGCGATCGCGCCAGCGAGCCCCGCTTGAAATGCGCTCTGGTCTCCCGGCAGTTTCAGCGGAGAACGGCCCGGCAAGCCGATGCCGATCGATATGCCGCCAATCGCCTGCAGCGTCAAATCGTCTGCAGGCCAATGCCGCGCGTCGCCTCCTAACCCGAATGGCGTGACTGACACTACGATGAGATGAGGAAATCTAGCCGCGATTGCTTCAGGACTAAGCGCGGACGCGTGCGCGTGATCGATCGGTGCATGTAAGAGGATGCGGCTGCGGGCAAAAAGCCTAGATATTTGCTCGAGTCCAACATCGCCTGTGGGATCGATGACCATGCTTTTCTTGCGAGCGTTGAGATAGAGCGCCAGCCCCTTCGTTTCGCCGTCTTCACGTGTCTCGTCGAGCGCGCTCTTGCCACCCGTGATACCAAGACGCATCACGTCTGCGCCGAGGTCCGCGAACAGCTTCCCTGCATAAGCAATCGCCGAGCCACCGCCGAGCTCTATCACGCCGATCCCGGTCAAAGGGGGTTGCATCAGTAAATCACTTTGGATGCGACGAGTTCTTCGATTTCGTCGGCACTCAGACCCAGCAGCTCGCCGAACACATACTGATTGTGCTCCCCGAGCTTCGGTGTCCAGCCCTCGAGCTTCGCCGGCGTGCGCGAGAAGCGCCACGGTGGCCCGACGACTTTCCGCGATTCGCCATCCGGTCCCGCCATGTTCTTGATCGTGCCGCGCTCGTTGAGATGCGGATCGTCGACAATGTCTTGCGCCGTGCAGGAGGCGAAGGCCGCAACTCCATCCGCTTGCAAGACGCGCGTGACTTCTTCGCGGCTGCGCGCGAGCGTCCACGCGCTCACCTCCGCGTCGAGCTCGCGCCGATGGTCCCAGCGCGCGTGTGCAGAGGCGAAACGCGCGTCCGTGAGCCAGTCCGCCCGCCCCAGAGTGTTGGCGAACGCACGCCACTCGTCGTCAGTCGCCACGACGATTGAGACCCAGCTGTCTTCGCCAGCGCATGGGTAGACGTTATGCGGCGCAATTTGCGGCGCGTCATTTCCCGTGCGGCGCGGTGTGACACCCGTTGCAGCAAACTGCAGCAGCGCATCCCCGATGAAACCGCACGCCACGTCGCGGGCCGCAACGTCCACGTGTTGTCCCGCTCCGGTGCGTTTTTTCCGCAGGTACGCCGCCAGCACTGCCATTGCCGAAGTGAGGCCCGTGCTATGGTCCATCACGTGCCGGATCTCGGTCGGCGGGCCATCCTCATAGCCGGTCAAGGTGCCGAGACCGCCCGCCGCGCCGAATAGCGGAGCGTAGCCCGCGTAGCCCCGTTCCGGACCTCTCTGTCCTGATGCCGAAACGGAAACCATGACAATGTCGGACTTCACTGCTTTCAACGCTTCATAATTCAAGCCCAGCCGGTCCATCACGCCCGGCCGAAAGCTCTCCGCGACGATATCGCTTACCGCAACCAGGCGCTTCGCGAGCTCCACGCCGCGCGGCTGCTTCAAGTTGAGTTGCACCGAGAGTTTGTTCGAGGTGACCTGATCGAACGTCGCCGCCCCCATCCGTCCATACACCGGATGCGGTTTGCGGAAGATGTCCAGGCGCCCCGCCGTTTCGATCTTGATGCATTCAGCACCCAGCAAAGCCAGAATGTGCGCACAGAAAGGACCCGCTGCATGCAGCGTGAAGTCGGCGACCCGCACGCCACGTAACGGCGACGTGGCGGTTGTTGCCTTTGCAACCTGCTCAGACAACCCCATGCAGCCCCCACTGCTCGAGCTCCGCAGTCTTGTGACCCAGCCACTCGCACCAGACCGCCTCGTTATCGGCGCCGGGCTCAGCCGCAGCCCGTGTAAGCGCGGGCGCTTCTCCATTGAACTGAAACGCAGCGGTGAACGCGGGCACCGCTCCGAACGTGGGAAGATCGAGTGGCGCAAATACGCCGCGCGCCTTCGATTGCTCCGACTCGAGTATGTCAGCAGGCTCGTTGTATTTCGCGAGTGGCACGCTCAA
>Ga0326597_10007212_pt1 | contig 15139 bp, 23 predicted proteins | sample RVTome_12_FD_203789 | JGI IMG/M metagenome (GOLD analysis project Ga0326597, IMG submission 203789) | Soil microbial communities from uranium-contaminated site in the Upper Colorado River Basin, Wyoming, United States - RVT100D185 | ecosystem: Environmental > Terrestrial > Soil > Contaminated >... | reverse complement strand
AAGAGAAACATCAGATAAGGAAAGAGAAACATCAGATAAGGAAAGAGAAACATCAGATAAGGAAAGAGAAACACCGGATAAAGAGGTTAAACAAACCAGTTGATGAACGAAAATTTAGTACAAGCCGTTAGTTCACTCCAAACCGCTTCCGATACTTCGGAAGTAAGAAGGAACAGGCGAAAAACACGTATCGGTTTAGTAGTCAGCAATAAGATGGACAAAAGCATTATTGTTGCTATCGAAAGAAAGATGATGCACCCGATTTATAAAAAATACTTCAAGAAGACCACAAAGTTTATGGCGCATGACCAGAATAACGTAGCTAATATAGGAGATAAGGTCAAAATAATGGAAACCAGACCTCTGAGCGCCAGAAAGAGATGGAGACTTGTTGAAGTTATCGAAAAGGTAAAATAATTTATTTATATCAGGATTAAAAAATGATTCAGGAAGAAACAAATTTAGTTGTCGCCGATAATTCAGGAGCCAAAAAAATCAGGTGTATCAGGGTTTTGGGTGGTTCAGACAGAAGATATGCAGGAGTCGGGGACTTAATAGTGGTCTCAGTTAAATCAGCAATACCGGGCGGAAATGTTAAAAAAGGGGACGTTTCAAAGGCTGTGATAGTAAGAACAAAAAAGGAGACACGCAGAAAAGACGGCTCTTACATAAGGTTTGACGAGAATGCGGCTGTTCTTGTTAATGCTGAAAACGAGCCCAGGGGAACAAGAATCTTCGGGCCGGTTGCAAGAGAGCTGAGGGAGAAACAGTTCATGAAAATTATTTCTTTGGCTCCGGAGGTATTATAAATTTATAAATAGAATGTCAAGATTAAAGAAAAACGACAGAGTTAAAGTTATAGCCGGAAATCATAAGGGCAAAGAAGGGAAGATTCTTAAAATTTTCCGTGATGAAAACAGAGTTATTATCGAAGGCGTTAATATTATAAAACGCCATACACGACCAAACCAGAAAAATCCTCAGGGCGGGATAACTCAAAAAGAAGCTTCGATTAACATCTCAAACGTTATGTTAATTGACCCGAAAGCCAATGAGCCCTCTAGGTTAGGCATGCAAATAATTGAAGATGAAAGCGGTAAGAAAAAGAGAATGAGATACGGAAAAAAAAGCGGTGAAATTATAGTAAGTTAAAGCTTAAATAAGCAGCATGGCTGAAGAAAAAAAAGAAAAGAAAGTAAAAAAGCAGGAAAAACCTGAAGATACAAAGGGGAAGAAGACTTCTAAAAAGAAGGAAGCTGCTGAAGAATATAAGGAAGAAAAAGTGCCCGTTAGACTTTATGAGTTTTACAAAACTCAGGTTATTCCTGAACTCTCAAAAAAGTTCGGCTATAGGAATTCTCTTCAGGTGCCCAAGCTTAAAAAGATTTCTGTAAACGTTGGTGTAGGCGCCGCAACCCAAGACACCAAAATTATTGAAACTGTGGTTAAAGATATTGAGAACATTTCAGGACAAAAGGCAGTTGTTACAAAAGCAAAAAAGTCCGTTTCGAATTTTAAGCTTAGGGAAGGAATGAAAATTGGCTGTAAAGTTACCTTAAGAAAGGCAAGAATGTATGAGTTCCTTGACAGATTAATTAATGTTTCGATTCCAAGAATCAGGGATTTCAGAGGTATTTCTGATAAGTCCTTTGACGGAAACGGAAATTATACAATGGGTATAAAGGAACATATAATATTTCCTGAAATAAACATCGATAATGTGTCTAAAATATTCGGGATGGATATTACGTTTGTAACAACTGCAAAAACCGATGATGAGGCAAAAGAGCTTTTGAGGGCGTTTGGTATGCCGTTTGTTAAAAAAGAAGTTTCATTAAACTAACTCATAAAACTAATTATAGGAGAAATTTTGGCAAAAACATCTCAGATCGCCAGACAAAATAAGAGAATAAGGCTTGTAAGTAAGTTTGCTGAAAAAAGAAAAGAGCTTAAATCTAAGGCCGATTATGATGCTCTGGCTGAATTGCCACGCAACAGCAATCCAGTTAGACTCCATAACAGATGTGCTGTTACTGGAAGAGCAAGGGGTTTTTATAGAAAATTTGGAATTTCAAGATTGACTTTCAGAAAAATGGCACTTGAAGGTAAAATTCCAGGTGTCAGAAAAGCAAGCTGGTAATAATTAATTTAGGAAAATGAATACAGATCCAATATCAGATTATTTAACGAGAATAAGGAACGCGCAAAAGGCGAAAAGAAAGACCGTCGAAATCCCAGCTTCAAAATTGAAATTAAAAATTACTGAAATTTTAAATAAGCAGGGCTTCGTAGGTGATTATAACGTAGTGGAGACCTCAAATAAGCAGGGGAACATAGTCATTAAGCTCAAATATAATGAAGACGAAGGTGTGATTTTAGGCCTCGAAAGGGTAAGCAGACCCGGGATTCGAAGGTATGTGCGAAACGATGAAATCCCGAAAGTTTTAAACGGCCTCGGCATTGCTATAGTGGCAACATCTAAGGGATTGATGACCGATAAGGACGCAAGAAAAATCGGTATTGGCGGTGAAGTAATTTGCAATATCTGGTAATTATTTATTAAGCAAAGAAATGTCTAGAATAGGGAAAAAACCTGTTAAAATAACCAAGGGTGTAAAAGTAGAAAAAAAAGGGAACAGCATATATGTTACCGGACCCAAGGGTTCATTAGATGTATATGTAAATCCAGTTATTAAAACTCAGATTAATGAGGAAGAAATTAAGTTTACTAGAGATTCCGATTTGAAGAGAGATAAAGCTTTGCATGGACTTTATGCAATACTTGTAAAAAATATGATAAACGGCGTTACGGAGGGATTTAGTAAAAAACTTGAATTAGTTGGTATTGGATATAGAGCTGAGCTTAAACAGAATAAATTGTTTTTAAATATTGGTTTTTCGCATCCTATCGTTTTTACTCCTCCCGAAGGAATCAAGTTCGATTTGCCGAATGATACTGCAATTGTCGTTTCCGGAATAGATAAACAGCTTGTAGGTCAGGTTGCAGCTAAAATCAGGTCATTTAAATTACCTGAACCATACAAAGGAAAAGGCATTAAATACGAAGGCGAATATATTAGACGCAAGGCCGGTAAAGCAGCGGCCAAATAATAAAATTTAAATTATGATAATTTATTAATTTGATATGCCCACTAAAGCCAAACTAACACATCGCCAGAAAATTAAATACAGAATCAGGAAAAAGGTTATTGGAACCGCCGAAAGACCGAGACTTGTTATTTTCAGAAGTTTAAATAACATTTATGCCCAGTTAGTTGATGATATAAATGGAAAGACATTACATTCTGTTTCATCCGTAAGTAAAGAGCTTGAATCTGAATCTAAGGGCAAAGCGAAAATGGAAAAGAGCAAATTAGTTGGTAAAAGAATTGCCGAGATGGCTCTGCAAAATAATATCAAGAAAGTGGTGTTTGACAGAAACGGATACCTTTATCACGGTAGAGTTAAGGCAATAGCTGATACTGCTCGTGAATCAGGGTTGGAATTTTAGAAATTTGATTAATTTAGCGACCTCTAATTCACATTTAAACAACAGTTTAAGTAATCTCGGGTCGTCTAATGGCAGGACAGCGGCCTTTGGAGCCGTTAGTGGAGGTTCGAATCCTCCCCTGAGAACTGAAAATTTGTAAAATATTAATAATTCTGGATTTTTAATTTTTTTTTATATATATTTGTAATTAGTTTTTTGTGAAATAACAAGTTTAATGGCAAAAAAAGTAAAAGCTGGGGAGCTTCAATTAAAGGATAAACTCGTTTATATTGGCAGAGTTGCTAAAGTTGTAAAAGGAGGCAGGAGATTTAGCTTTACCTCTGTTATTGTTGTCGGTGACGGAAATGGTCATGTAGGCATAGGTTTAGGTAAGGCAAATGAGGTTTCCTCGGCAATTGCAAAGGGAGCTGATGACGCAAGAAAAAACCTTATGTTTATACCGCTTAGAAAAGGTACTCTTCCCCATGAAGTCATTGGAAAATACGGTGCGGGGAGAGTCTTATTGAGACCGGCTACTCCCGGAACCGGTTTGATAGCAGGCGGCGGTGTGAGGGCTGTTTTAGAAGCCGCGGGAGTCCAGGATGTGCTTACTAAATCACTGGGCTCATCAAATGCGCATAATATGGTAAAAGCCACGATGAACGCTTTAAGGAATCTAAACGATGCAAAGTCACTTGCAAATAGAAGAGGTGTTGATTTGAAAACCATTTTTTTGAATTGATTATGGGAAAGATTAACGTAAAACAGGTTAGAAGCACAATAGACCGTCCCAGGAACCAGAAGCTGGTTGCAGAAGCTTTAGGGCTAGGGAGAATTGGCAAAATAAAACAACACAATGATACTCCTCAAATAAGGGGTATGATTGAAAAAATAAAACATTTAGTAGAAGTTTTTACTTAAAGCGAAATTATCATGACAGACGTCATCATGATTAAAGTAGTGTTAAGTGAATAAATTAAAATAACATTTAATAACATTATAGGAGGAAAAAAAGTAATGTTAAAACGTTTTCTAGCAGTTATGTTCTTGTTTGTGTTGGCTGTTAGCGTTTACGCTCAGTCCATACCAAGCGGCACTGGTAGATATTCAGCCTTGGGCAATTCACCATTCATTTTGGATGCTCACATTGATATGTTGAATAACCCGGCTTGGAATAACAATTACAGAAATTATGCATTTGCAGATTTAAGTCCGTTTGATGGGAATGATTTCACAGGACATGCCGGTGTTACCTTTGGAATCGGTAAAAAGTGGAATCTCGGTATGATAGTAAACAGAGTAAGCGACAGTTGGAGTTTACTTGATACTACACCGGCCAGTACACCTGTCGTTCCTTTTATGGGGTTGATTGGTTATACTGCCAGCAAGGAGTTTCATTTAGGCCTTGCTCCATATATAAGGTTAGGTGGAAACAAGTCAGTTGATGATGATTCAGCTGCAACCACACTTGAAAACACTTCCAGCTCGATTGGTGGAAATCTTGGATTTATATACATGATTAAAAAAGGCTGGATTGAAGGAAGCTTTTTATTCAGAATGAATAAATTCGAAAATACCGGACCGTCATTTACTTATGAGAATGATGGCGGTATCGAATTTGGTGCTCAATTCAGAGCATGGATTTATCCTTCAAAGGGAAGCAAAGTCGCAGTAGTTCCAGTTTTAGGATTTTATACATTTAGTTATCAAAACATGTTAACATCCGGCGGTGTTACTGTTAACGGAAACAAGAATACATGGTTGAACATCGATGGAGGTGTTGGATTAAATTGGCCAATAATGGATGACATTCAGATTGCAGGCGGTATCAGGGCTCATTATCTGACCCGTAAATCAGAACCTGATTCTGGCAATGCATTTGAGGAAACAAATTTATTGGCACCGCATTATAACATGGCTGTTGAAACAAGAATTACGGACTGGATTACAGCCCGCTTAGGTTTTGACAGAGGTGTCCAAAATGTCAAGCAGGATTACCCGACTATTAATGAGAATACTTTAACGGAATTCAGTTATATAGACCAAACCAGTCCATCCAGCACTTTTAGTATGGGTGCAGGATTCCACTTTGGAAGGTTTAGTATTGATGCAACAGTCTCCGAATCATGGTTTAAACATGGACCCAACTTTATTTCCGGAGGCGATAATAACGACTTATTCGGAGTTGTTTCAGCATCGTATAACTTCAATAAGTAAATAAATATTTTAATATAAATTTAAAGCCCCTCGCCAAAATGCGGGGGGTCTTTATATTGTAAGGCTTAAAAAGCGATGGATATCTTAAGCAGCTTAAAAAACGCTGAAGGTTCAAAGAAAAAAAGGAAAAGGATCGGAAGGGGACCGGGTTCAGGGCATGGGAAAACCTCAACAAGAGGTATGAACGGTGCAGGTTCGCGCGCAGGAAACAAGTGGCGTGCCTGGTTTGAAGGCGGGCAGATGCCGTTACAGAGAAGATTGCCCAAATTCGGATTTAAAAATCCATGTAAAGTTGAGTTTCAGGTTTTAAATCTTGGTAAGCTTCAATTGTTCGTAGAAAACGGGAAGCTGAAAGGGCAGAATTTAAACCCTGAGGTCATGTTCAACGAGGGTATTTTATCAAAGAAGAATATTCCTGTTAAAATTCTTGGTGAAGGTGAATTAAAGCAAAAATTGGAAATCAGTGCGCATAAATTCAGCAAAACAGCTTTGGAAAAAATTGAGAAAACCGGGGGTAAGGCTATTATTTTATGAGCGGTTTTGTTGAGAGTTTCAGAAATATTTTTAAAATCCAGGAGTTACGGCAAAGGATAATATTTACAGTATTACTCCTTATAGTTGTTAGAATAGGCGCCCATATAACCTTGCCCGGCATAGATACCGGGTTGTTAGCCGAAGCTTCAAAAAATCAAGCCAGCAACACACTATTTGGTCTTTACGATTTATTCGTCGGCGGTGCATTTTCAAATGCAGCGATATTTGCGTTGGGAATAATGCCTTACATTAGCTCGTCTATTATTATCCAGCTTTTGGGCGCAGTTGTGCCTTATTTCCAAAAGCTGCAGAAAGAAGGTGAGGCGGGCAGAAAGAAAATTAATCAGCTGACTCGATATGGAACCGTACCTGTTGCCTTAATGCAGGCTTGGGGGGTAAGCGTTCAGTTAAAAAGCAGAAATGTAGCCGGTGTCAGTATTTTATCACCAGATGTTTCTCCTGTAATTTTTACAATCTCCTGCATTATACTCATGACCGCAGGAACGATATTTATGATGTGGCTCGGTGAACAAATAACCGAACGGGGTATAGGAAATGGTATTTCATTGATAATATTTGTAGGAATCATTGATAGATTGCCCTATGCCTTTTTGGATGAATATCAAGTTGTAGCATCCGGTGCAAGAAGTATAATAATAGAACTAATTATAATCGCGGGCTTGGTTTTGATTGTTTCGGGGGTAGTTTTGGTTACTCAGGCTATGAGAAGAATACCAGTTCAATATGCTAAAAGAGTTGTTGGAAGAAAAATTTACGGCGGAGTAACGCAATACATACCGTTAAGAGTTAACCAGGCAGGTGTGATGCCGATTATTTTTGCTCAATCAATTATGTTTGTTCCAAATACTATATTAACTTTCTTTCCAGATAGTGAGTTCATGCAGGGACTTTCTAAATATTTTGATCAAACGAGTTTAGTGTATGCGTTATTTTACGGAACATTGATTGTGTTTTTTACGTACTTTTATACAGCGATTGCTTTTAACCCGAGGGATGTCTCTGATAACATGAAAAGACAGGGTGGGTTTATTCCAGGCGTTAGGCCTGGTAAAGCTACTTCTGATTTTATTGATAACATATTAACAAAGATTACGCTGCCAGGTTCAATATTTTTGGCATTTATTGCAATATTGCCTGCATTTATTGCACAAGCAGGGGTTACTCAAGGATTGGCTCAGTTTTTTGGCGGAACCAGCCTTTTGATTGTAGTTGGTGTTGCCTTGGATACTTTGCAGCAAGTGGAATCGCACTTAGTTATGAGGCACTATGACGGCTTTATGAAAAGCGGAAGGATAAAAGGCAGAAGAGGATAATCTGCATTCAATGGTTAAAACCTTATCCGAAATAGAAGCTATCAGAGAAAGCTGTAAAATTGTAGCGGGTGTTCTTTCTTATATTGAAAAGTTCTTAAAGCCCGGTGTTACTACGCTTGAACTTGATGAGATAATTGAAGATTATATTAAATCCAAAGACGCTATACCTGCTTTTAAAGGATATAAAGTTCATAAGAATGTTTTTCCTGCAAATTCCTGCATATCAATCAATGAAGAAGTAGTGCACGGTATACCTGGCTCAAGGAAACTTATAGAAGGCGATATAGTCAGCATAGACGTCGGAGTTAAAAAAAACGGTTTTTACGGCGATGGTGCGAAAACTTATGCAATAGCAGAAATAGATCCTCAAAAAAGGAAGCTTCTTAGAGTTGCTGAAGAGAGTTTGTATAAAGGGTTGGATAACGCGAAAGACGGAAATTTCATAAACGATGTTTCAATTGCAATACAGCAGCATGTAGAATCTGCAGGTTTTTCAGTTGTAAGAGATTTGGTGGGACACGGAATCGGGAAAAGCTTGCATGAAGACCCTCCGATTCCGAACTATTACCATAACGGCTATAGAAATAAGTTCAAGGAAGGAATGACAGTAGCTATCGAGCCGATGGTGAATTACGGTACTTATAAAGTAAAGGTATTGGAAGACAACTGGACATATGTTACTGCCGATGGAAAACCGAGCGCTCACTTTGAGCATTCTGTTTTAATAACAAAGGGAAAACCTGAAATTTTAACTTTGTAAAAAATATACTTTAATGGCAAAACAGGGCACAATAAAAGTGGATGGTATTATCACAGATACTTTGCCAAATGCCGCTTTTAAAGTAAAGCTTGAGAACGGACACGAGATAATTGCGCATATTTCCGGAAAGATGAGGATGAATTTTATTAAAATTCTTGAGGGTGATAAGGTTTCTGTTGAACTTTCCCCGTATGACTTAACAAGAGGAAGGATTACATACAGGTATAAATAAATTTTAGAATTACGAGGGTTTTAAATTATGAAAGTAAGAAGTTCGGTAAAAAAATTGTGCGAGCACTGTAAGATTATTAAAAGAAAGGGAGTTATCAGGGTTATTTGCAAAAACCCAAAACATAAACAACGACAGGGGTAAATTTTTAAATCAGGAGTAATATAAATTGGCAAGAATAGCTGGGATTGACCTCCCAAAACAAAAAAGAGTCATAATAGGGCTGACATCAGTTTATGGAATTGGAAAATCGGCATCAAAATCAATCTTGGATAGAGTTGGAATAAATTACGATAAAAAAGTATCGGACTTGACTGATGATGAAGTAAATCAAATTCGTAATATTATCACGTCTGAATTTAAGGTAGAAGGCGCTTTAAAATCTGAAGTGCAGGCAAATATTAAAAGACTTATGGATATCGGTTCATATAGGGGTAAAAGACACAGAAGAGGTCTTCCGGTAAGAGGTCAAAGAACAAAAACAAACGCAAGAACCAGAAAAGGAAAGAGGAAAACGGTTGCCGGAAAGAAGAAAGCAATCGCCAAGAAATAAAATTTAAAAGTATAATTAAGCAATGAATCAGCAGGTAAAGAAAGCTAAAAAGAAAACAAGCGTAGAATCAACCGGAATAGCTCATATCAAAGCCACTTTTAATAATGTAATTGTTACATTGACCGATACGCAGGGTAACACTATTTCATGGGCGTCTTCGGGAAAGATGGGATTTAAAGGTTCGAAAAAAAACACGCCTTTTGCGGCGCAGATTGCTGCTGAAAGTGCCGGTAAATTTGCTTTTGAAATGGGAATGAGGAAAGTTGATGTCTTTATTAAAGGACCGGGGTCCGGGAGAGAAGCAGCTATAAGATCATTGCAGACTGCCGGTCTCGAAATTCTTAGTATTAAGGATATTACTCCTATTCCACACAACGGCTGCAGACCGCCTAAAAGAAGAAGAGTTTAATTTAATCAAATCTATAAATTAGTTTATGGCAAGATACACAGGACCAAGCTGCAAGCTTTGCAGGAGAGAAAAACAGAAATTATTTCTTAAAGGGACAAAGTGCTTTACCGAAAAATGTCCCGTTGAAAGGAAAAACTACGCTCCTGGGCAGCATGGTTTGTCAAGAAGAACGAAAGTTTCCGACTATTCCATTCAGCTGAGGGAGAAACAGAAAGTTAAAAGAACATACGGTGTTCTGGAGTCGCAATTTAGAAATTATTTTGACCTTGCTTCGAAGCAAAAAGGAAGGACCGGCGAGAATCTTGTTAAGCTTCTGGAAAGAAGGCTGGATAATATTATTTACAGGGCAGGACTCGCTCCATCGAGAAAAGCCGCAAGACAATTGATTTTACATAAACACTTTAAGATTAACGGTAAAAATGTGAATATACCATCTTTTCTGCTGAGGGCGGGAGATACGGTGCAGGTAAAAGACCATAGCAAACAGGTAAAGGTATTTCATGAATCGATGAAGAGAGTTAAGGATGATATGCTGCCTTCATGGCTGCAGATTGATAAAGCCGGACTGAAAGGCACGCTTCTGGCAATTCCTGAAAGAATTGATATTCCATTCAACGCAAATGAACAATTAATTGTAGAATTATATTCAAAATAGTATAAATAAAATGCAAAATCATTATATCCAATTCCCTGAGAAGTTAGAATTAGAAAAAGAAACCCACACCAGGTATTTTGGCAGATTTGTTGTCCAGCCCCTTGAAAAGGGTTATGGTATTACCATTGGGAATGCTCTGAGAAGGGTGCTTTTGTCTTCACTTCCAGGAACTGCTATAACAGGTATAAAGCTTAATAACGTTCCCCATGAATTTACAACAATTAAGGATGTTGTTGAAGACGTTTCAGAGATAATATTAAATTTAAAGGAAGTAAGGTTTAAGCAGAATGTTAAAACTGCAAATAAGGCAGAGCTAAGACTTAAAGGACCGGTTGAATTCATATCCCGACACATACAGGAAGCGACGGAGGATTTTGAAATATTAAATCCTAATCACCATATCGCAACACTTAATAAAAATGCTGATTTAAGCATTTCAATTAAGATTGGCTCAGGCATAGGTTATGTTCCTGCTGAAGAGAATAAGGATAACGAGCAAGACTTATTAATGATTCCCATAGACTCGATTTTTACTCCGGTTAAGAACGTAAAATATGATGTTTTATACACAAGGGTGGGGCAAAAAACTGATTATGAAAAGCTTGTGCTTGAAATAACGACAGACGGCACCATTAATCCAGTTGATGCGCTCACTCAGGCGGCGACTATTTTAAATGAACATGTAATGATGTTCCAGAATTTTGGAAAAGTTACCGAGGAGAAGAAAGCACCTGCGAAAGACGAAGAAACTGAATTTGCAAGAGTTAGGAAGATGCTGTTAACTAACGTCGATGAGCTAAAGCTTTCCGTTAGAGCTCAGAATTGCCTGCGCTCGGCAAATATTAAAACCCTTGGAGATTTAGTAAGACACCAGGAAGTCGAAATGCTGCAGTTTAGAAATTTTGGAAGAAAATCACTGGCAGAGCTTGGTGAAATCTTGCAGGAAAACGGCTTATCATTCGGAATGGATGTTGACAAATATATTAAAGAAGAATCCCAATAAGTTTTTAAAGTTCAAATGTAATGATACATAGAAGAAAAGGAAGAAAGCTAAAGAGGACTGCGCCGCACAGAAAAGCATTGTTATCAAATCTTTCGGTTTCATTAATCAAGAATAAGAAGATTAAAACTACTTTAGCAAAAGCCAAGGAGCTGAGAACTTTCATTGAACCGATGATTAATAAATCAAAGAAGGCTTATTTATCCAGTGACAAACCGGAGTACGGGGTTCACGCCAGAAGGCAAATAAACCGGTTTCTAAACGATAGGGGGGCTGTTAAAACATTATTTGAGGAAATAGCTCCTAAGGTTATTGATAGAAACGGCGGTTATACCAGGGTTTTAAAAATGGGAACGAGACTGGGAGACGCTGCTGAACTGGCATTAATTGAGCTGGTTGATTATAACGTGGAGCAGACTAAGAAAGAAACAGCCGCTGCAAACGAAACCGAAGCTGAATTGGAATCAAAATCAAAACCAAAAAGAACGAAAAAAAAATCTACCCAAGCACCCGAAAAGAAATCCACTCGAGGCAGAAAGAAAAAAACCGCAGCTGAGTAGTTAATCAATATAACTTGGGTAAGAACGGTTACCTGTTAAATTAATGAAAATAGTAACAGCTGAATTTGTAAATTGCGTATCTGATTTAGAACAGCTTCCCGCCGCTCATTTACCAGAAGTTGTTTTTATTGGACGTTCCAACGTTGGGAAATCTTCTTTAATAAACAAAATTTGCAACAAGTCAAAGCTTGCCAAAACAAGCTCCGTCCCGGGAAGAACAAGGATGTTGAACTATTACTTGATTAATGAATTGTTTTATTTTGTCGATTTGCCCGGTTACGGTTATGCAAAGGTACCCGAACAAATTAAAACGGGGTGGAGAAAGCTTGTAGAAGAATACATAAGCACGCGAGACAATATAAAACTCGTATTTGAGCTTATGGATTCAAGGCATGACCCCACTTATTTAGATCAGTTAATGATAAACTGGCTGGAATATTATGAATTGAACTACGCAATTGTTCTTACTAAGTCAGATAAGATTTCCGCCAACAAAATGGAAAGACAGGTATACAGGACAAGTAAGATAGTCAGCAATGACGATTTATGCAAGGATTATATTCCTTTCTCCGCTATAACCGGCGAAGGCAAAGATACGGTGAATAAGCTTATCGAAGAAAGCTTAAATTCCTAAATAAACTTCCAAAAAATCCTTTGTTAACAAAAAAAGTATTTACGCCGGGTCCAACTCAGGTGCCGTCCGAGGTGCTTAAGGCTGCGGTTTCTTCCATAACATACCACAGAAGCAAGGATTTCAAAGAATTCCACAAAAAACTTGTCGAGAAGCTCAAAAAATTTTTTTTGACCGAGTGGTATTTAAACATCCTTACAGCCTCAGGCACAGGCGCAATGGAAGCCGCAGTTGTAAATTTTTGTTCCCCTGACGATAAAGTTTTATTTATTAACCAGGGCAAATTTGGAGCCAGATGGGGGGCTATTTGTAAAGCTTACGGGCTCAAAACAGCCGAAATTCATACCGAATACGGAACTGCTGTCCAAATTGATGAATTAAAGCAAACCGATTTAAGCAGTATAGATGCCGTTTTCCTTACCCACAGCGAAACTTCAACAGCAACAGTTACAGATTTAAAAAAAATCTCGGAGTATATAAGAGCCAGCTCAGATACTTTGGTAATAGTAGATGCAATTACATCGGTTGGAGCAATTGAGTTTAGAATGGATGATTGGGATGTGGACGTTGCTGTTTCCGCCTCTCAAAAAGGGTTAATGACTCAGCCTGGTTTGGCTGTTATTGCCTATAGTGAGAGAGCAAAACAAAAGCTGATGAACAATCAAATGAGTAGATTTTATTTTGATTTAAGAAAAGAAATAAAATCGTTTGAAGACGGCCTGACAACGTGGACGCCTGCTATTGGGCTGTTTTACGGGTTAGACAAAGCATGCGATATAATTTTGAATGAGGGAATTGAAAGTAAGTGGAAAAAAGTTTCTGAAATGGCTGAATACTTTAGAAATGAATCAATTAAAAACGGTTTCGGCATTTTTTCCCAAAGCCCAAGTGATTCATTAACAGCCATTACTTTGCCCGATAATATTCCAACCGGCAAGCTGATAACAAAACTGAAAGAAAAACACGGAATTCAAATTGCCAACGGACAGGATGAATTGAAGGATAAAATTGCAAGGGTTTCGCACATGGGTGACCTGGAATTATCTGATTTCGTTGAGCTTAATAATATAATAAAACAAGAATTTACTTACATTAAAACACACGATTGAAGTCAAGCCTTAAGTCAAATATTTATATTGCCGATGAAATCAGCCCGGAAGGGGTAAATATATTAAGGAAAAAATTTAATTTGTTTAGCTTTAAAGGACCCGACAACGTAACCCTTATAAAAAAAATATCGGCGGTATCTAATCTATTAACCAGGAACGCTGCACTTATAATCCGTTCTACCAGGAGAATTGATAAAGTTATTGTAAAGAAAATTAACACTCTTACAAATATTAAATTGATTTGTACTGTTTCTTCCGGATTTGATAACATAGATATTGAAGCGTGTAAAGAATATAAAATCAAAGTAATGAATGTGCCCGGTGCAAACAGTATCTCGGCGGGTGAATTTACAATTGCGCTGATTTTGTCGATATCAAAAAATATAATTCCGGCAGATTATAAAATGAGGAAGGGAATTTTTGACAACAAAAAATTTTCCAGTATTGAACTATTCGGTAAAACAATCGGAATAATTGGAGTCGGCAGAGTCGGCTCTTATGTGGCAAAAATTGCTAAATCACTGGGAATGAGAATACTCGGAAATGATATTAACCCCAAATTAAAAAATAAATATAAGTGGATTAGATTTGTTAATCTCACCACTCTTTTAAAGTCATCCGATATTGTTACAATCCACACTCCCTTGGATAAAAGCACCCAGCATTTGATAAATAAAAAGAACATCTCATATTTGAGCCGGAAATCGATTCTGATAAATTGCTCAAGAGGGGGCATTATTGAAGAAAAGGCGCTTATCTCTTCTTTAAAGAAAGGTAAAATTTATTATGCGGGACTCGATGTTTTTGAAAATGAGCCTGTTTTTAACAAAAATTTCTCTAAATTACATAATGTAATTCTAACACCTCACATAGCGGGCAAAACGCTGGAAAGTAAAAAAAGAATGTCCGTTCAAACGGCTGAAAATATCATAAAATATTACTCTAAAGGAAGGAAATTTCATGAATTAGTTAATTGAATTACTTAATAAAATTAACTAAATTTGTAAAATTAAGCAATTTTCAGGAGGTTTAATGAAGTTCACTGTTAACAGCAATGATATTTTAAACGCAATCAATAAAGTTATATCGGTTACTCCGACCCGCTCAACTCTTCCAATCTTAAGCAACATATATTTAAAGTTAGATGGAAAAGAACTTACTATAATGGGTTCAGACCTTGAAGTCTATGTTGATGTTAAAATTAATGTTGACGGGAAAAACGACGGGGAAATTGCAATCCCCGCAAGGAAACTCGAAACCCTGATACAAAACCTCCCTGATAGAGAGCTTAATTTTGATTTACAAAGCAATTTTAAGCTGATAATAAAATCCAAGGGCGGGAAATGGACTCTTACCGGAGAAGACCCCAATGATTTTCCGATGCCTGCAGAATTGGAAGCTTCGAAAAATGTGGAAATGGAAAGCGGGTTGTTAACGAGATATCTTTCAAAAGCAATTCACGCTGCAAGTCTTGATGAGTTGAGGAGAAGCATGAACGGGGTGTTTTTTGAGATAAAAAAAGGAGAGTTTAGAGTTGTCTCTACCGATGGCCACAGAATGGTTAAAATAATTAAAAGTAATTTTAATTATGACGGCGATAAACTGACTATGCTTGTTCCAATTAAAACCTGTAATATGATTACCAAATTATTCAGGGA
>Ga0326597_10007211_pt1 | contig 15140 bp, 11 predicted proteins | sample RVTome_12_FD_203789 | JGI IMG/M metagenome (GOLD analysis project Ga0326597, IMG submission 203789) | Soil microbial communities from uranium-contaminated site in the Upper Colorado River Basin, Wyoming, United States - RVT100D185 | ecosystem: Environmental > Terrestrial > Soil > Contaminated >... | reverse complement strand
TATTGCGCACCCGCTATTTCGGCTCGTAGCGCATTCGGGATCGCTGTCCAACACCCTCCGCCCCAGTGAATATCCCCTGGTAGACTTCGCCCTGATCGGCGCCATGGTGTCGGGCGGCGTGGTCTGCGCTCTGGCATGGAGCCGCAGGCTGACGCCGGCTCTGATGCTCGATATCGGGCTACTGTTCGAAGTGGTAGGGGCGTTCTGGATCGCCCTGGTCGAGCACGGCATGCCGGCGACCGCGGACCTGCCGTTTCGCGGGATATCGAGCGTCGGCGTATGGATCACGTTCTTTGTCCTCGTCGTTCCCACCACGCTGGGGAAAACCGTGCTCGCTGCCCTGACCACAGCCTGCATGGGTCCGGTGGGCTTTCTGGTTTCCCTTTCCTATCACGGCAGCGCCCTCCCGCCTATGGAACAGTGGGTGCAGTTGTTTTTCGGAAACTTCCTGTTTGCGACGTTTGCGGTCATTCTTTCGCGCTTCGTGTACGACTTAGGGTGCGACATGAACAAGGCGCGGGAGATGGGGAGCTACAAGCTGGTGGAGCCGCTCGGCTCCGGCGGCATGGGCGAAGTCTGGCGGGCCGAGCATCGCATGCTGGCGCGCCCGGCGGCCATCAAGCTGATCCGGTCCGAAGTCTGCAGCCTGAGTGATTCCCGCGCCGGCACGCTGCACCGCCGCTTCGAGCGCGAGGTCCAGGCGACCGCGGCGCTGCGCTCGCCCCACACCGTCGCCGTCTACGATTACGGCACCACGGCGGACGGCTGTTTCTACTACGTCATGGAATTGCTGGACGGTTTCGATCTGGAGACCCTGGTGCAGCGTTTCGGTCCCCAGCCTCCGGAACGCGTCATTTCGTTTTTGCTGCAAGCCTGCGACTCGCTCGCCGAGGCGCACGGCACCGGCCTGATCCACCGCGACATCAAACCTAAGAATCTCTTCGTCAGCCGCCTGGGGATCAATTACGACTTCGTCAAGGTGCTCGATTTCGGGCTCGTCAAGTCCACCACGGCTCCCGATGACTATCAGAGCCAGCTGACGCTCGACGGCACCACCACGGGAACCCCGGCGTACATGTCCCCGGAAATGGCGCTCGGCGACAAGACCCTGGATGCGCGCTCCGATATCTATTCGCTGGGCTGCGTCGCCTACTGGCTCCTGACCGGACAACTCGTGTTTGAAGGCAACACGCCCACCGCCGTCCTGCTGGCTCATATCCAGCAGCCGCCCGTGCCGCCCTCGCAGCGGACCGAGATTCCGGTCCCCGAGGACCTGGAGCGGGTGATTCTCTCCTGCCTGGCGAAGGACCCTGCGAAGCGGCCGCAGAGCGTCCAGGATCTGGCGCGGCTGCTCGAGACCTGCGGCCGGAACCGTGACTGGAGCAGACTGCACGCGGAGCGATGGTGGCGCACTTACGCTCCGTCCCTTGCGGCTCCCATCCCCGCCAGAGCGGCTGAGGCGGTGAAATCCTAAGCCGATGCCCGGCCCCCCCGGTCCCGACAACCGCAGCGAAGCCGCTTCCGGAGCCATGCTGGGCGCTGCCGCCATGATCGCCTACCAGGTGGGCGGCAAAGCCACGCGCGACACTCTCTTTCTCTCTTCCTTCGATGTCACCTCGCTTCCCATCATGCTGATCGGGGCGTCCGTCTTTGCGCTGGTCGTGGTGGTGGCCATGTCGCGCGCTATGACCCGCCTCACGCCCGCCTGGGTCGTGCCGCGCGCCTTTGCTCTGAGCGGGGTGCTGATGCTGGGCGAGTGGGGATTGTCCTCCCGCTACCCGGGACTCACGGCCGTGCTCGTCTACCTGCATATGGCCGGCCTCGCCGGTGTCTTGATTTCCGGATTCTGGTCCGTCGTGAACGAGCGGTACGATCCTCGAACAGCCAAGCGGCAGGTTGGGCGAATCGCCGGAGGCGCCACGCTGGGAGGATTGCTCGGCGGTTTGCTCGCCGAGCGCGTCGCGGCGATTTTCTCGGTCGCGCTCATGTTTCCCATTTTGAGCTTCCTGCACCTGCTCTGCGCCTGGATCGTCTACCGTCTCCAGCCAACAAAACCGGCTTCGGGCCGGCCCCGGATTCCGAGCAGAGCCGGCCCGGCAGGGACGGATTCGCCACTGGACATTCTCAAGAAGGCGCCGTACCTGCAAAATCTCGCCGCCCTGGTTCTGCTCGCAACAATCAGCGGGGTCGCCGTCGATTACGTTTTCAAGGCTCAGGCGACCCAGATGTTCGGACGGGGGGAAAGTCTGCTGCGCTTCTTCGCTTTCTACTACACCGCTCTCGGTGTGGGCACCTTCCTGGTCCAGGCGGCGTTCACAAGACTGTCGCTCGAAAACCTGGGGATCGCGAAAACCGTGGGCCTGCTGCCGATGGTTTTCGCCGCCGGTGGCGCCGGCGCCCTGGTTGCTCCGGGTCTCGCCACGGCGGGCTTGGCGCGAGGACTTGGGGCCGTGGTCAATGATTCTTTGTTCCGCTCCGGCTACGAGCTTCTCTACACGCCGATACCGGCAGGGGAGAAACGCGCCACCAAATCGCTTGTGGACGTCGGAGTCGGGCGGGTGGGAGATTTCCTCGGCGGAGGAATTGTCCGGCTGATCCTCGAAATCGCTCCGGCCGCCGCGGTTTCTGCGATCTTGAGCGTGGGAATCGCTCTGGCCCTGGCGGGGCTTTGGATCGCGAGCCGCTTGAACCGCGGCTACATCATCTCACTTGAGCGCAACCTTCTCAACCGCGCCGAGGACCTCGACCTTTCCGACATCCAGGACGGCATGACCCGCAGCACGATCCTGAGAGCCCTGCGCCCTGCTTCCGAGCCCCGGCCTTTGGCGGCGCGGCAATTCGTCTCGGGAAGCGGAATGCGAATCTACAAGACCTCGCCTGAGCTGCCCGTGCTGCAGCAGCCCGCGCCGGAGGACCCGGCCGTCCCGGCGGGGCCGTCTCCAACCTCGCCCGATCCCGTCTCCCAACAGATTCTTGCGTTACGGTCCGGCAACCTTGAGAAAACCCGCCAAGCGCTCGGAAGCCGGGAGGCGATCCATCCAGCGCTGGTCCCCCATGTCATCCCGCTGCTTGCGTGGGATGAAGTTTTTCCTCAGGCGCTGGCCGTGCTGCGCCAGGCCGCGTCGAGCGTCACCGGGCAGCTCGTAGACGTGCTGCTCGATCCCGATCAGCCCTTCGCGGTCCGGCGGCGGATTCCCCGCGTGTTCACCGCCTCACCCTCGCAGCGCGCTGCCGACGGACTGCTGCTCGGCCTCGCCGACCGGCGCTTCGAAGTCCGCTTCCAATGCGGCTGCGTGCTCGAGCATCTTCTCTCTAAAAATCCCGGCATCGAGATTCCGGGCGGGAAAGTCCTGGAAGCCGTGGCCCGGGAGGTGAAGGTCGGCAAGAAAGTCTGGGAGAGCCACCGGCTGCTCGACCGCGCCGAGGAGGTCACCGGCTCCCCTTTCGTGGATGACTCTCTCCGCGACCGCGCCGACCGCAACCTCGAACACGTCTTCCGGCTGCTGTCGTTCCTCCTGCCGAAAGAGCCGCTGCGCGTCGCTTACCGCGGCCTGCACACCGACGACGCGCAACTGCGGGGAACCGCGCTCGAATATCTGGAAACCGTCCTGCCGGTCGAAATCCGCGACCGCCTCTGGCCGTTCCTCGAAGACCGCCGCAGAACACCGCGCGCGGAGGAGCGCTCGCTCGAGGAGGTTGTCGCCGCGCTCTTGCGCTCCCACGAGTCGATTGAGCTGAACCTGGCCGATCTGCGAAAAAAAGTCGCAGCGGGCCGAGGCCAGACTGACTTGCACCAAAGAAGTGGTTGACATCTGTGACGTAATGAAGATAATTATTGCATATATATGCAATAATTATTTTCATGGCGAAGCGACCCAACGACGTTGATACGGTGAAGATAACGATATCCACGACCGAACGCGTCAGGGACTTTCTTGCGGAACTCGTAGCAACAGGGCTTTTTGGAAAGAATCCTGCGGTGGCCGCGGAACGGCTCATCACGCGGGGCATCGAAAACTTGATTAGGGAGGGAACACTGACATCAAAGAACCGCCGTCGCTAGGCACCCTCCCGGGTTTCCAAACATATGTTAAAATATCAAGTTCTCTTCCCGGTAGGTTGAGATGAATCAGGGTCGAAGTGACCGGTACTTCGAGATGGTAGATGCCCCCTCCCCCGACGATTACCGGGAGACGGTCAGGTTCGGCATTCGGCAGGAAGTTATACTGAGACTTGTGGCGTACCAACGCAAAACAGCAGTTGCTCAGTTTCTGGGTGTCGTTTCACCGGGCTTGATACTGGCACGCCACGCATTCCGAGGGCTCCGCCGACCGCTTTACCACGATGGTGATTTCCGTGCGGATCGAACGGTCGTTGCTTATACTTGGCGTCCAAGTTCGGATTTTGTCTGGGTCGGGGATCCACATTACGGCCACCCGGAGGCAAAGGTTCCACCTGCCAGAACAGTTTTTGTTGTACTGGTACGTGAGGTGGCAGATAGAACTATTGGAGATGTTCGCGGGTCCATTGAACATTGGAATTGGATAAGAGAGGCGGAAGACCTCCCACACGCACCAACGCAGTGGAAGGAACGTTACGGTCTGAGACTTTGGAGCAGAACAATATGAATCCACAAAGCGAAGTCCAGAGAATCGAAGCCAAGCTTAACAAACTGTTCGCTGGAGAACCTCGCGACTTTAGACCATTTGCGGTTTTTGATGAATCCCTCGATTGCATCCGTGTGGTAACTCGGGATTGCAGCGTGACTGAAACTCGCGTAAACGAGTTGCTGACGATACTGGAGGACAATTACCCGGACAGGCCTGAGGCGAAGTACGTTGGTTTTACAATCAAAGGTGCCAGACACTTCTGTTTGGAGCGGCAACTCAAAGCTGCAGGTCCGATCCGATTGGCGGAAATACTCGACGAGATCCTAGCAGCATTTCCTCAGCCGTTCGTTGATGTGTGCGTCAATGCGGTTGCGCGACCCATCCTCGAACAAAATCCACAGATTGATATCGTAGAACTGCCTACTGCCGCCTAAGTCGTAATGAAAATTCAGATGCAGTCCGCTTTTCAGGTTCTCAATTCCGTCACCCGTTTGTGCTCGCGGTAGAGAAACGCGACGACGACGAGCCAGATCGTCACGAAGACCAGGTTGATGCCCGCGAATCCGGCGACGTCCAAGGCGGCGCGGGTGCCGAGAAACACGACCCCCGCCTGCAGCACGTCCCCGGAGCGCCAGAAGAACGTGTCAATCGCCGCTTTCGCCTTGTACTTGGCCTCGCGGCTGGTCGGCAGAAACAGCGCGTGGCGGGCCGTGTTCTGGATCGAGTAGTCCGTGCTGTTCTCGAGCACCTTGGCGATGCGCACGGCGCCCAGGAGCGGAAACGCCAGAAGCAGCGAGTAGCCGCCGAGCGCGATGCACGGCAGGATAAACAGCGCCCCGCGCACGCCGATATACTTGAAGATCCGGGACACCAGTAGCAGTTGGAACAGGAACGCCAGCAAGTTGACCCAGCTGTAGAAGTCTCCGTAGAACTCTCCGATAAAGGTCTGGCGCAACGCAGCGGCTTCGGCGCCCGCGACGGCCGCTTCGTCCGCCGCCTGAAGCACCAGCTTGCCCAGCAGGAATTCCCCCGTCGTGTTCACTACATTCAGCAGAACTATCAGAATGGCGATCAGCGAGAGGTAGCGGCTTTTCCGGATCATCGCAAAGCCGCCTTCTTTCTTCAGCGGCTCTTGCGCCGTCTTTGTTTTCGCCCCCGCCTGGGACTCCTCGCGCCCGTTCACCATGTGGCTGACCGCGATGCACGCCACGAGCACCGCGGCGGAGAGCTGCATCAGCTGATACGGCCCCAGCCGCGCAAACAGCATTCCCGCCACCCAAGCTCCCGCCCACGCCCCGAGCGAGGCCCCGACTCCGACGATCGCAAACAGCCGCTTGCCCTGGTTCTCCGTGTAGAGATCGTTGGCGAACGCCCAGAACTGTGCGATCACCAGGACGTTGAAAATGCCGACCCAAAGGAAGAAGGCCACTCCCACGCGCACTCCGTGGCTCCCGAGATAGGAGAAAAGCAGCAGGTGGGAGACGAAGAAGAGCGTCACCCAGGTAATCAGCCGGATCCGGTTCACCTTCGACGCAAAGAGTCCGTAGGCCGGGACGACCAGCAGCAACAGCAGAGCCTGCCCGGCCGAGGAATAGCTCTTTATCTCGGCTCCGCCTTCGGTCAGGATGAGCGACTCGCGCACCGGCCGGAAAATGTAGTAGGCGGCCAGCAAAAGAAAAACATTCGTGGCCAGCAGCAGCGCGCTCACCCCTTCGCCGGATTCTACCGGGGCAAAAACGGACAGCACGCGGTCGAGCCAGCCCTTTTCCGCTCCGCTCTCCGGGCCGCCCGGCCCGATTGCAATAGTTGTCGCCATAGTTCCCTCAAGGCCGCTCGACCCGTTGCCCCCCGCTTGTCAGCCTGCTCGGAGTTCGGCAGACGCCGGTTCTCACGAGAATCTCAGAAATTCAGCCGCTTTTCAACCTCCCAAGGCCGCGCCTTCCCCAAAAATAAATAGACTGGGAGCACAAGAAAAACCCGTCCCTTTTGCATCGCGCCGCTCGTGTTATCATCCAATCTTACGTAACCTGCTGGATTCAGGATGAACTGCAGGCTGAGAGGCCGGGTTGTGCGGGCCGTGATGGATTCCTTTTTTTGGTTGACTGGCGGTTTTCATCTTCTCAATTGAAGTCTTAGGCGCGCTATGCTACGGGCAACGATTTCGTTGGTTGTAATCGTCTTCTATTATGCTACGTATCTTTCCGCCCAGGTCGACTCGCGAGCGGCGGAAATAGAGGCCGCCCGCGACCGAAAGGCCCAGACCCTGGAACCGGACACGCCGACGCCGACTGAGCAAACGCTCGTGGACATCCGGGACAAGAAGGTGATCGAGCGGATTACCGCCGGGATCGCCGGATTTCGGGTGAAGCTGGGCGGCTTGGCCACCGGCTCCGGCTTCGCGGTCGGGCCGGAGTATCTGCGGCGGGACCTGTGGAACCGCAGGGCTCTGTTCCGCGGAGCGGCCCAGGCGTCCCTGCTCGGCTATCAGAAGTACGATTTGCAGTTCAGCGTTCCGCCGGTCAGCAGCGGCGCCTATTTTCTCGAGCTGCTGGCCTTCCATCGGGATTATCCACAGACCGGCTACTACGGCCCCGGCCCGCACTCGCTCAAGACCAACCGCAGCAATTTCCGCCTGGAGGACACCCAGTGGAACGGCACCTTCGGCGTCCGGCCCGTTCCCCATTTGAACCTCGCCGCCACGGCCGGGTACATGCTGGTCAACGTGGGCCCGGGAACCAGCGACGAGTATGTGTCCTCGGAACAGATTTTCACCCCCGGCCAAACTGTGGGGATCAATGACCAGGCGGATTTCTTCCGGAACGGATTCTATGTCCAGTACGATTACCGCGATAATCCCGGAGGCCCGCGCAGCGGCGGCAATTACTTCGTCGAGTACAACAACTACTCCGACCGCACGCTGGGCCTTCATGATTTCCAGCGCCTCGACATCGAGCTGCAACAGTACGTCCCGTTTTTCAATAAGCGCAGGGTCATCGCCCTGCGCGGCCGCTCGACCCTGACCTTCGCGCACGACAACCAGCGGGTCCCGTTCTATCTGCAGCCGACGCTCGGCGGCTCGGATGACTTGCGGGGTTTTCGCCCGTTCCGCTTTTACGACGACAACCTGATCGTGGTCAATGGGGAATACCGCTGGGAGACTTTCAGCGGCCTCGACATGGCCCTGTTTGCCGACGCCGGCAAGGTCTTCCCGCGCCGCTCTCAGTGGAATTTCAAGGATATAGAAGGCTCGGTCGGCTTCGGCCTGCGGTTCAACGTCCGGAACAATGTTTTTCTCCGAGCCGACGTCGGCTTCAGCCATGAAGGCTTTCAGGTCTGGATCAAGTTCAATAATATTTTCAGCGAGGGCCCTGTAAACGCTCCCCACACGCAGTTGGGTTTCTGAGAATTGTCCGTGGCAGCAAGACTTCCATCCCGATTGAATTTCGTCGCCCGACTTTCCGTCCTGGCGGTGTTGCTGGCAGCGAGTCCGCTGAGCGCCCGGAAGTTTTATCGGGACGACCCCCTGAAGGCGGAACCCCCGCCGCGTTCCGTGCAATCCGCGCTGAGCCGCAAACTCAGCGAATACTACGATTTCTTCCACCACACCCTCTTTCATCCCGGCGAGCGAGCGGCCGCCTCGAGCCCCATCCCGGCGCAGGGAGTCAACACGCTCGGGGAGGTTCCCGACAGCGGCTGGTACACGAACCGCCACTACCGGGACCGGATGACGCTCGAAGAGCTCGCCCGGGGCCCGGGCAGGGAAAACCCGCCCGCATCCGACGGCCTCCTCAAAGTCATTGCGGCCAAGACCGAAGGCGTGACGCCGGGATTCACCATTGAGGATGCGCGGGGCCGCCGCTACATCGTGAAGTTCGATCCCCGCACTAATCCCGAGATGGCCTCCGCCGCGGACGTGGTCTCCTCCAACTTTTTTTATGCTCTCGGCTACCACGTCCCGGAGAATTACATCCTGTATTTTCAGCCGGAGCGCCTGACCGTTGCTCCCAACGCAACCCTCACGGACGCCGACGGCAATCACCGGAAGATGACCAGTCAGGACATCGCCGAGATTCTGCTCCGCGTGCCGCGGGACCCGGAGCGGGGCTACCGCGCGGTGGCCAGCCTGTTTATCAGCGGAAAAATCCTGGGGCCTTTCCGGTACTACGGAACTCGCAGCGATGACCCGAATGACGTCGTGCCTCACGAGCACCGCCGCGACCTGCGGGGGTTGTTCGTCTTCGCGGCGTGGCTGGGCCACAACGACGTGAAGTCGCTCAATTCGCTCGACTCCATCGTCGAGGGCAACGGCATCCCCTCCATCCGGCACTACCTGATCGATTTCGGGGCTACGCTCGGCAGTGACAGTTTCATAGCGAAAAGCCCGCGCGCGGGGAACGAATATCTGTTTGCCTGGAAACCGGCGGCGGCCCAGCTTTTTTCCCTCGGGTTCTACCTCCCCCGTTGGGCAGGGGCCGCATACCCCAGGATTCCGGCCGCGGGAAACTTCGAATGGGAACTCTTCGACCCCGAGCAATGGAAGCCCAACTATCCCATTCCCTCGTTCCAGAACCGGCTTCCCGACGATGAATTCTGGGCGGCGAAGCAGGTGATGGCATTCACCGACGATGCGATTCGCGCCATCGTCCGCACCGGCCAGTTCAGCGACCCGGAAGCCGAGCTGTGGATTGCCGAGTGCCTCATCCGCCGGCGGGACAAAATCGGGCGCGCTTACTTTCCCAAGCTCCTCCCGCTCGACCGTTTCCGCGTCGAGAACGGCCGTCTGGCCTTGGATGACCTGGCCATCGTGCATCAACTCGCACCAGCAAGAGATTACACCGTACAATGGTTTCGCTTCGACAACGATGCCGAGTCCAAGACTCCGCTCCGTGGCGAGACCTCGCTCGCGCTCCCGCAGGCGGCGGAGAGTGCCGCGACGGGGGAGTACTTTGCCGCCGAAATTCATGCGGGCGATCCCGCAAAGCAGGTAACCGTGTACGTGCGGAAGCAACCAACCCAAGCGGAGGTCGTGGGAATTGACCGGACGTGGTAGAAAGCCAAGGCAAACCTTCTTGCAGGAGTGTCCCAGGCCGAATCGGTCCCGGAAATTCTCGCGGCTATCCATTGCCCTTCTTTTCCTCTCTCTGCTCGCTCCCGCCCCGCTCCACGCGCAGAAGTTCTACCCGGACGATCCGCTCCAGGCCGTGCCCCCCCCGCGTTCCGTGCAATCCGCGCTGAGCCGGAAACTCAGCGAATACTACGACTTCTTCTCGAACACCTTCGGCCATCCCGGGGAGGAGCAGCCGCCAACGGCCAGGATACCCGCGCGCGCTGTGAACACGCTCGGCGAGGCGCTCGACAGCAGTTGATACACGAACCGCCACTATGCGCACCGGATGACGGTTGAAGAGCTGGTTCGCGGGCCGGGCGGCGACGCGGCTCCGTCGTTCAGCGGTCCCTGGACCGTCGTCGCCGCCAAAACCGAAGGGATTACTCCGGGCTTTACCGTCACGGACTCAAACGGGCGGCGGTACGTTCTGAAGTTCGACCCGCTCAGCAATCCCGAGATTGCCACGGCGGCCGACGTCATCACGTCCAAGTTTTTCCATGCCCTGGGATACAACGTGCCGGACAATTACATCGTGGAGTTTCCCCGCGAGCAGCTTGTTCTCGGCGAGGATGTCCGTCTCGCGGACGCGCTCGGCCGGGAGCAGGTCATGACGGAGCGCGACATCTCGGAGATTCTTCTGAACGTGCCCCAGCCCCGCAACGGCCGCTATCGCGGCGTGGCAAGCCTGTACATCTCCGGAAGGCCTTTGGGGCCTTTCCGATATTATGGAACGCGGCGCGATGACCCGAACGACGTCGTCCCGCACGAGCACCGCCGCGACCTGCGCGGACTGAGCGTTCTCGCGGCCTGGCTGGGCCACGACGACTCCCGCTCCATCAACACACTCGACATGCTGGCGGAAGAATCGGGCACGCAGTACGTGAAGCACTATCTGATCGACTTCGGCTCGACGCTCGGCAGCGCCAGCAACGGCGTGAACTCGGCCCGATCCGGGCACGAATATCTGTTTAGCTGGCAACCCGCGATCGTCCAGTTTTTTACTTTCGGCCTGCTGGTCCCCGACTGGGCAACGGCTAGGTATCCCAACCTGCCTTCCGTGGGACGCTTCGAATGGCAGAAATTCGACGCTGCGGGCTGGGTGCCGGAATATCGCAATGCGGCCTTTTCCAACCGGCTCCCCGACGACGAGTTCTGGGCGGCGAAGCAGGTGATGGCGTTCACCGACGACGAGATTCGCGCCATTGTCCGGGCCGGCCGCTACAGCGACCCCGCAGCCGAGCAGTGGATCGTCGAGTGCCTGATCCAGCGGCGCGACAAGATCGGCCGGGCGTTCTTCTCCAAAGTCCTTCCCTTCGACCGTTTCGGGATTCAGAACGGCAGTCTCACTTACGAGGACCTGGCCTTGCGGCACGGGCTGATTCCATCCCAGCAATACGCCTCTTCGGACAACTTCCCGCGGTCGGTCCGCTGGTCGCAGTTCGACAACCAAACGGAGCAGAAGACGCCGCTGCCCGATGCAACAGGACTGCTGCTGCCCCAGCAAGTCCGGCAGGCAACGCCCGGGCAGTATTTTGCCATCGAACTTGCAGGTGCTGATTCCCGGAAGACGGTTTCCGTCTTTCTCCGCAAACAGGAGGATGGAGTGGAGGTGGTCGGCATTGACCGCGCTTGGTAAGAAAACTAAGAGAATTGCCGGCTGGGCCGCTTCGTGCGCTTTGCTGCTGTGTTGCCTTCTGTTTCCCTCGGAGTCAGCGGCGCAGCAGATTTACACCTACGTCGGCCGTGTCGGGACCAATTCCTTTCTGCTCGCCTGGGGAACGACCGAAGGCGACGGCAACACCATTGGCCGCAACTCAGCCTCTTTGGGACCCGCCTTCGTCGAAGTCGCCGGCCGCCGCATCGCCTCCGCGCGGAACTGGGTTGAGGTGGATCGCCTTTCCCCCGATACGGACTATCCGTACCGGCTTACGATCCGCGGCGCCATCGCCGGCGTCGGGACCGTGCGCACGCATCCCGTGCGGGCCTCTAAGCTCGCGTTTTTTGTTCTGGGGGACTACGGAACGGGAAAGCGCCCGCAATATCGCATCGCCGAGGTCATGGAGAGGGAGCGGGCCCGGCGGGTCCGCTCGGATAATCCGGTTCGCTTTGTGCTGACCACCGGTGACAATATCTATGAGGACCGCCGCCTCGGCATCTTCACCTCCAATAATGGAAGCCGCGACCGCGACTGGGGCCGGAAAGTCTTTGAGCCCTACGCCGCCATGCGCAAGAGCATCCCCTTCTATCCGGCCCCCGGCAACCACGACGTCCCGGCGATGCAGCCGGAGCCGAACGGCGAGCCGGGCCCCTATCTCGACAATTTCTTCCTTCCCACCGCCGAGCTGTTTCCCTACTACACCTTTTCCTACGGTGGTCTGGCCGACTTCTTCGCGCTCGATACCACCGCCATCCAGGAGGACCGCTCCTTGGGGAGCATCGAGCCCGACAGCCCGCAATTCCTGTGGCTGAAGAAATCGCTCGCCGCCTCCCGGGCTCCCTGGAAAATTCCTTACTTCCACCACGCTCCCTTCAACGCGGGCCCGGGACATGCGCCGAACCTGCCGCGCCTTCGGCACGTCGTCCAGCTATTCTCGGAAGCAGGGGTGCGTGCGGTCTTCAGCGGCCACGAGCACAATTTCCAGATCAGCGAGCAGAACGGCTCCACGGGAGGCGTTCTGTACGTCGTCAGCGGGGCCGGCGGAGAGCTGCGTTCCGGAAACATCCGGAACAACATGGCGCGCTCCCACATCGCCGCGACAGCCCCCCAGAATCATTTCCTGCTGGTCGAGCTGGAAGGGCGGACGATGCGCATCACGCCGCTGTCGTGGGAGCCTGTGCGGGTCGAGGACCCCGGGGGCAATCCGGTTTCCATGCCGGTCGTCGTCGAGTTGCCCGAGGAACGCAGCAGGGCGCACGGAACCCCCAGCGCCGCCTCGGTCAGCTCTCCATGACTTTGCGGCGTGTTGTGCTGGCACCAGACAATATGATGCCTAACCTCATCTTGTGCGCCTGCTCCGTCTCACTCAAAACTCTTGATGGCGCTCGCTTCGTCGTCGAACAATTCAAACAAGTTATTCAGTTTGGTGATTCTGAGAAGAGTCTGGACCTTGGGCGGAACATTGAGAAGCTTCAGACGCCCCTCCTGCTCCGTGACCGCCGTGTGGCTCCGGACCAGTGATCCAAGTCCAGCGCTGTCCACGTAGGTGACCTCGGCCATGTTCAGCAGTATCTTTTTCTCCCCGCCCGCCGCCAGCGTCTTGAGGGTCTGCAGGAGATCCGTGGTTTGCTCCCCGAGAACGATCCGCCCGCTCACGTCCAGCACTGTCACATCGTCGCTTTTTCTCTGACTGACCTTGAAGCTCATCCGGATTCCTCCTCCCGAGGGTAGAGGAGTACTTTACCACGAGAAGCCGCCCGGCAAACTTTTCTCGATGGCAAACCAAAGTGGCGAGCAGGCCTGTAAGCCGGATTCTGTTCCCCCCGGCGTGCCGGGGGTGGCGATCATTCCTCTGGGCCGGAGATTACTCCCCGGCTCTAGCGACCTACCCGGGAGTTTACCCCCCGGCCCTTGCGGGCCGAGGTTGCGGAGCGGGCCACTCCTCCTCCCCTATTTGGTCTTGCTCCGTGTGGGGTTTTCCCTGCCCCGGACGTCGCCGTCCGGGCGGTGCGCTCTTACATTAAGTCCCGTCCAGCGGGACCGCACCTTTTCACCCTTACCCCGTTTCCCGAGGCGGTATATTTTCTGTGGCACTAGTCCGTACCGGCCCGACCCCTCCGGTTGGAGACGCCCGACCGGTCCTGGCCGTTAGCCAGCACACTGCCCTGCGGAGTCCGGACTTTCCTCCCCGCCCCCGGGAAACCCGAGGTCGGAGCGATCACCCGGCCTGCTCGCCGTTCCCATTCAGTATGACCGATCTCGCCGCGGAAGAGCAACGAGGGGGGGAGCCTCCTGCCCGGAACCAGGGTCCTAATCCATAGGGATATGGTTCTAGTACCGTCGTACCCGCAAGATCGTGACCTTTGCCCGATTGCCCCCCCTCCCCCGGTCTGCAAGAATCGCGTTTGTGCAACAGAACCACACAACACGCGACGCCCGACGCAGCCCCGTCAGCGGTCTGCCTTTGTCGGAGCATTTACTAAGGAGTACACATGACCCGCTTTCGGATGGCAATTCTGACTTTCATCTTCCTCTCGGGGGCCGTCTCTTTACAGGCCCAGGGAAATCAGCAGGCGGCGCTCGTCCGCTCTCTGAACAACAGCGTTCTGCAACTCCATGGCCAGCTCCAGTCGTCCGGCCCAGGCGCCGCCGCCGGCCTGCAAGCCCAGGGCGATGCTCTGCTCGCCGAGCGGGCGGCAGCGCTCACCGCCTTGATTGCGCAGGACCCCGAGCAGGCTCTGCAGTTGGCCTTTGACCAGAATCTGGCGGCGACCCTGTCGGCCGCGTTCCCGCAATCGGCCTCCAGCTTGGAATCCCATGGAATCTTCGAAGGTCCGATCGAGTACGTCATTCTCGACGACCATTCCCTCGGTCGCCACCGCGTGGACATCCGCATGGAAGTCGCGGGCCAATCCTCCTTCATCCATTTTCCGGACCACGAGCCCGACTGGCTGAAGTGCGGCGACATTCTGCGCGTCGTAGGCGTCAAAGTCGCCAATCAGGTTGCCGCCGCCGACGGCAGCGTGACCGGCTCGGTCGCCGGCGCCGGCTGCACCACCACCGGCCAGCAGAAGATCGTCGCGATTCTCATTCAGTTCCCGGGCTACTCGCTCCAATCGTCGGTCACCACGGAGAAGGTGAGTTCGATCCTGTTTGACAGCTCTTCCTCCGTCCGGTCCGTGAACACGTTTTGGCAGGAAGCCTCCCACGGAGCGGCCAGCGCCACGGGCGTAGCTGTCGGGCCGTACACCCTCTCCCAGGTCTACTCGTGCGACGACTATTACAACATGCGCAGCGCCGCCATTGCCGCCGCCGACGCCGATGTCAACTTCACAGAGTACACCCGCGTCATGATCGTTTTCCCTTCGCCCGGCAGTTGCTCCTGGGCGGGCCTCGGAACGCTCGGTTGCAGCACCCTGAGCTCTCCCGGCGACGGCAGCTTCACCGCCTCCACCTCCTGGCTGCTTTCGAGCTACATGGGCGACAACAACAACGGAACCAAGCTCAGCACCCATGAGGGCGGCCACAACCTCACCTTGCACCATGCCAGCACGCGGGCCTTCACCAACTCGACCACCGGCCAGCCGGAAGCCCTCGGCCCTCTCGGCGCCAGCAGCACGCTCAACGAATACGGCGACCTGTTCAACACCATGGGCTCCTGGAATTTCGGCCAGTACAACGCCCCGCACAAGGTCATGATCGGCTGGCTGACCGGGAGCGATTACCAGACCGTGCAATCGAACGGAACCTTCTCCCTGGTCCCCTT
>Ga0326597_10007210_pt1 | contig 15140 bp, 13 predicted proteins | sample RVTome_12_FD_203789 | JGI IMG/M metagenome (GOLD analysis project Ga0326597, IMG submission 203789) | Soil microbial communities from uranium-contaminated site in the Upper Colorado River Basin, Wyoming, United States - RVT100D185 | ecosystem: Environmental > Terrestrial > Soil > Contaminated >... | reverse complement strand
CGGAATGACGGTGGCGTGATGGACCACCGCAGGACTGTCTTCTTCCCAATGCTGGTTTCTCTCGATGGCAAGGTGGATGGGATCGAGACGAAAGCCGGAGATACCCCACCAACCGGCCGAGGTGGTGTGCGAGAGGATGGCCGCGGCACCGGTGTGGAGAAGGGCGACCATCAGTCGCTGTCCATCCGAGGTCGGGACACCGCAAAGCCTGAGGACCCTCGGCGTCATCTCCTCGAGCATTCCTGCGGTGATACGTCTCCGGGTGGTTGCCTCGCTCACGCCGGCGACCGTCAATTGGCGACGAGCCACGAGCCCGAGTTGGGCGCAGGCCAATGACCGAATGAGTCGATCCGGCGACACGTATGCAACATGCCCGTTTTGACGGCGATATGGAAGACCCTTGTCATCTCCCTTGTTTTCGCGACCCAAACCCATCGGAAAACGGTGGGGCTGGGTGATAAAAGCGCGGTTAGGGGGAGCCCCATCCGCCGCCACCCGGAGTCCGGACCAGGAGGCGGTCACCGGGTTCGACTTCTGTGGTGACTTTTCCGGGAAGGCGTTCGGCGCCACCTTTTCGGCGCGTGAGCCAGTCTTCACCCGGGGCGCCCGGGCCGCCGCCGGCCAGACCCCAGGGTCCGTGACGACGGCGCTCACCCATCAGCGACAACACGGCAGGGGCTAAGAACTCGATCTCGCGCTCAACTCCCTCCCCTCCCGGAAAGCGGCCGGCGCCCCCCGACCCTCGTCGGAGGGTGTATCTGGTGACCCGCAGGGGGTAGTGGTTCTCCAGTGACTCGATGGGGGTGTTGCGGGTGTTGGTCATGCCGGTGTGGATCCCCGACTGGCCCGGAGCACCGGGCCGCCCTCCCTGGCCGCCTGCCACAGTTTCGTAATAAGCAAAGGAGTCGTTGCCGACCAATATGTTGTTCATCGTTCCCTGTGAAGCGGCAGGGACTCGGTTCGGAGCGGCTTGCGCCAAAGCCCCCAACAGGGCGTCGGCGATACGTTGACTGGTCTCTACATTGCCGGCCGCAACCGCCGCCGGAGGGTGGGCGTTGACGATGGTCCCGGCCGGCGCCACCAGGTGCAGCGGTCGATAACAGCCGCCGTTGGCAGGGATGGTGGGGTCGGTGGCGACCCGAACGGCGTAGTACAGACAAGACCGGGTGACCGCTTCAACCGCATTGATATTGCCGCGCACTTGCAGGTCGGTTCCGTGGAAGTCGGCGATCAGGTCGCCATTCTCGATCGTGACCTTGACCCGGATCACAATGTCTTGCTCGCCCCACTCCATGACGTCGGAAAACTCGAAAGCCTCCGACGGCAACCGCTCCAGTGCCGCTCGCATCCGCTGTTCGCCATAATCGAGAAGTCCCTCTGCAAGCTCCCTGAAACGACCGAGGCCGGATTGCCCGACCAGCTCCTGCACACGCTTCGCCCCCACCTCGTTGGCACCGAGTTGTCCCGCCAGATCGCCCAAGCGCTCGTCCGGGGTTCTGGTGGCAGCCAGAAAAGGCTCGATGAACTCGGCGATCCAATTGCCACGTCGGACCGCTGGCATCGGCGACACCACGTGGCCCTCCTGAACGAGGTGAACCGCATCGGCCGGCATCGACCCGGGAGCCTCGCCCCCGACATCGGCATGATGAGCCCGGTTGGCCACGAGGGCCACCATCTCCCCTTTCATCATGACCGGACGAACCAGGGTGAGATCATTGAGATGGGTGCCGCCCGCATATGGGTCGTTGACCGCGTACTGGACCTCGGGCTCGGGATCGAAGCAATCGAGTACTGCCCGAACCGAGGCCGGCATCGACCCGAGATGGACCGGGATGTGCTCGGCCTGAGCCAGCATCTCCCCATCAGGTAGAAACACCGCCACCGAGCAGTCGGCCCGCTCTTTGATGTTTGGCGAGTGCGAGGTACGTCGCAAGACCGCACCCATTTCGTCGGCGATGGCAGCAAACCGGTTGCGCGCCACCTCCCTGGTGGTTGGATCCATCACCATGTCAGCATGAGGGTCCCGTCGTCAAGGACCCGGGCGGTCTCGCCCGCCTCCAACCAGGTTGTGGCCTCAACCTCCTCGATGACTGCGGGACCCACCACCTCGTCTCCGGGAGCCAGCCCGGCCCGTCGCCAACGTTCGATTGCCACCCCGTCGGGGTCGAATCGCTCGCCAATCAGGGCGGGACCTTCGACAGGCGGAAGGGTCAGATCCGACCATTTGATCGATGGTGCTGACAGCGCCGTCACCCGCAAAGTCACCAGCTCTACCGGCAGGTCGGGGCGGGCAAAGCCGTTCAGGGCGGCGTGAGCCTCGTGGAACCGGCTACTCAACCGCTGCCAACCGTCCCCGGCCTCATACTCAACCGCCGTTTCGTGGGACTGTCCCGGGTATCTCAATTCGGTGGTGATGGCAACCGAATCTGGACGATGCCCTACCTCACTTAGGAATCCCGTCTGCGCCTGATCGACCAACTCGGCCACCCGCCCATCGAGATCAGTCGATCCTTGATTCAGGAAGACGGTGCGAGCAATGTCGTGGCGGGGCGGACTGAGAAGGAGACCCAGGGCCGAAAAGACTCCAGCGTGAGGTGGAATTAGCACCGCTGGCATGTCAAGCCGGCGGGCGAGGGAGGTGGCGTGCAGCCCACCCGCTCCCCCAAACGCGAGTAGGGCAGCCTGGCGCGGATCCGAGCCTTCTTCTATCGAAACTCTTCTGACAGCGCGCTCCATCAGGGTGTCGACTACCTCGATGATTCCGGTGGTGACTGCTCGCGGCTCGATCGCGAGCTGCGCGGCCAGAGACTCGACGGCGAGGCTCGCCGCCGACCGACTGAGGACCAGCCCGCCGGCCAATGGTGCCTCGTCGCCCAATCTTGCGGTCATGAGATTGGCGTCGGTGACGGTGGGGACGGTCCCTCCGTGTCCGTAGGCGGCCGGTCCGGGTTGGGCGCCCGAGCTCTGGGGTCCCACCCGAAGAGCGCCCCCTTGGTCGGCCCAGGCGATGCTGCCGCCTCCAGCTCCGATGGTGTGGACCGCCACCGAGGGCATCCTGCAGACATGGCCCGCAATGGTTCTCCCCGGGTGAACCTCCGGCCTGCCACCTTCAATGCGGCAGACGTCGGTGCTTGTACCGCCCATATCAAACGAGATGACCCGGTTCCACCCATGGGCACTTCCACAGGCAGCGGCGGCGACGACGCCGCCCGCCGGACCCGAGAGAAGGATCGACGCAGCTAGATGCGAAGCCCCGGTGAGGGTGGTGAGACCACCGCTCGAGCGGAGCACCAGAACCTTTCCGACCAACCCTGCCAACCGATCCTTGAGTCGGGTCAGGTATCGCCCCACTACCGGCCGCAGGTAGGCATTGAGAACTGTGGTCGCGACTCTCTCGTATTCGCGGAACTCGCCATTCACCTGATGGGAGAGGCTCGGTGAGAATCCATCGAGGACTCTCGCAATCTCCAGTTCGCCCGATCCGTCGCGGTAGGCGCCCAACAAGGCGATGGCGACGGCCCCAGGTCGGTGCAAGTCCATCTGGGCGACGATGTCCGCTTCACAAGGCCAACCGATTCGCATACCCCTATCAACCAGGGGCGAAGGGCGATCGACAAACGGGTCGTACAGCGAGGGCCGATCCTGTCGGGCGATTTCGATCAGATCCTCGAACCCGGCATTGGTGATGAGGGCCACCCGGGCTCCTCTTCGTTCGAGCAGGGCATTGGTGGCCACGGTGGTCCCGTGCAAAAGCAGACTCTCGGTGACACCGCCAGTGAGCTGGCCCACCCCGGCCGCCACCGCATCCGCCTGATCCGGGGTAGACGGGAGCTTGCCGCTGGCCAGGGTCGCCCCGTCCCAACGCACCAGATCCGTAAAGGTGCCGCCCACATCGACACCCAGAGTCACCTAACTGCCACCATCCGCGCTTTTATCACCCAGACCCGTCGGATTCCGATGGGTCTGGGTGATAAAAAGGGGGTTGTGATAACCGTTGAAGGCACACCCAACCCCAATGCGGTCAAGTTCACGGTGGGCAGGCCAGTGGGCGGGCCCGCCACGTTCGTGGCCGGCAAACCAACCGACAACGTCCTCGCCCAAGCCTTGTTAACCCTTGAAGGGGTCATCAGCGTCTTTCTCACCGCCGATTTCGTGACCGTGTCCAAGCAGCCCGATGCCGACTGGTCCGGCATCGTCCCGGCAGCGCAGGCGATCCTAGAAGAGCATTTCGTCTGATTGATTCAGCCGGGTGGACTCGGTTCGTCAACCCAGACCACCACCGGCCACCTCCCGCCGGTCGGATCCGTGGTTTCGAGCACCACTCGCCAGCGCTCGCCTGACCGTCCGCCTCCGACCACCCGGGCACCATCGCCCGCCAGGCCCAGGGCCTCACTTGCCACCGTCTCGGGGATCGCTTCCTCGGGCCATGGCTCGGAAGCCGAAAGCACAGGAGGTTCGACAAGTCTGGGGAGATCCGCAATCGACCAACCGGCGTCGGTCCATCGCACGGTGACCTCCACGGCTCGAAGCGGCAGCCGTTGATATCCTGCCTCCGCCGGGGCGCCAAGCGCCCTCACCAGCACCGCTACCACGTATTTGCCGGCCTCCGATTCGACGGCTGACATCGCCCGCACCCACTCGACGAACGAGCGATAACCCGGATCGTGCGCCGGGAGCGGCACGCCCGTGGGCAGCATGGATCGCAACTGATCCTCCAGACCCCCGGCGCCATCGGCGGTGAAATAGTCGGCCACAAACCACTCGGCGACAGCGGTGGCTTCGACCCGGAGGTCATCGGGATGAACCGCCATCAAGTCGGCCTCGGACCAGACCACCGGTGGCTGCGCGCTGGTCGTCGCGGTCAATGGGTTGGTTGTTGTTGGCATTGCCGCCGCCGTGACGGAGGTGGGGGTAGAAACCAGCGATGCTTCGGTGGCGGGGGCGTCACCAAGGTTGCGAGCCAGCATGGTCGAAACCGCCGCCGCCACTATCGCCGCCGCGAGGGCGTATACGAGGCCCCGTCGGTTGCCTGTGGCAGACCGCAGCTGATCCCAGGGGATGCGCTCGAACTGTTCGTCGTCGGTGTTGCTCATCAGGGGAACGTATGGCAGCCGGGCCCAACGGACAAGGGGGTCGTCAACCAGGTTCTGTCACGGTTGGGGACTACCCTGACTCGCTCAATGAGCTCCAACTACGACCCGAAACCGGGCCGGTGGATGTTGCCACTGGTCGTTCTGGCCATGGTGGCCTTCACTTACATTTTCGTCCGCGAACTGCCGTCGGCGGCCACGACCTCGACCGTTCCCAGCAACGGTGGAACCAGTACCAGCACCACCGGCACCACAGTGCCAGGGGAAACGACCACCGTTACCACCATCGCCCCCGAGGCTGATGCTTACGTTCAAGCATTGGACGCGTTTCAGACCCGGCTCACCGATCTACAGACGAGTCTTAGTGCAGCCAACACCGGATTCGACGCCAACCCTCGGACGGTCAGCTACGACCAGGCGGAGGCAGCTTTTATCGCGGTGAGCACCGATACCACCACGCTGGCCCAAGAAATCGAAGCTCTCGTACCGCCGACCGGATACGAAGACGCCCACGCCACAGTCACAGCCGCAGCTCAGCAAGCGGTGGACGCCATCGGGCAGGCACTAGTGGGATTGCAGGCGCCTGCCCCCGATACCGGGGAGGGACGCCGGGCCGGGGTCGAAGCCTTTGATACGGCTGCCCAGGCCTTCAGCACTGCGGTTGAAGGCATCAGGGCCAGGGCCAGCGGGGCCTGAGCCGGGTGAACCTTGAGGTTCGGGCCGCGAAGCCCGAAGACGTCGGCCAGTTTCGCCAACTGCTCGGACGGGCCTTTGGCTGGGAGCTGGCTCCCGAGCGCGAGGCGAGCTTTGCCCGGCTCTGGGAACCCGAGCGATCCTTTTGCGTCTTCGACGGAGAATCGATGGTCGCTACTTCGGGAGCCTTCTCGCTGGAGCTAACGGTTCCCGGTGCGACCGTGCCGACCGGGGGGACCACGATGGTGGCGGTGCTTCCCACCCACCGACGTCGAGGGGCACTCCGTCTGATGATGCGGGCCCACCTGGCCGATGTGAGAGAAAGAGAGGAGCCGCTGGCGGCGTTGTGGGCGTCTGACTCCGGGATTTACGGAAGGTTCGGATATGGCCTCGCATCTCAACATCAGGACCTCTCCATCGATCGCCATCACTCGGGACGCCACCGGCTGACACCAGCAGCCACGCCAGTGAGCTTGATCGACCCGGAGCAGGCTCGGGGCCGTATCCCTCCCATCTACGAGAACATCCGGCTTGCCCGGCCCGGCTTTTTCAAGAGGTCCGAAGCTTGGTGGGAGGAGCGGGTCCTGGCGGACCTACCCAACCACCGCGGTGGGGCTACTTCGCTACGTTTTGCTGTGGCCGCTGACGACTCGGGCTATGTCGTTTACCGGCAGAAGGGTCATTGGGAAGAAGGGCACGGAGCAGGGGAAGTTCGAGTAGTCGAGTTGGTGGCCTCAACCCCGGGGGGATGGTCAGGACTGTGGGGATTCGTCCTATCCCACGATCTGGTCAAGAAGGTCACCGCCGACCATCGCCCGCCGGACGATCCAGTTTTCGACCTCGTGGCCGCCCGCCGGCGGGTCAACGGACCCACGAGCGACGCCCTCTGGGTACGGACCCACGACCTGGTCAAGGCTCTGGCAGCTCGCCGCTATCAAGTTGACGGAAGGATCGTCCTGGGGGTGACTGACCACTTTCTTGAGGAGCACTCGGTACTGGAATTGGTGGGCGGCCCCGATGGCGCCCAAGCGCGGATGTTCGATGACGAACCGGACCTCAGTCTCGACATCGAAGACCTGGGGGCGTGCTACATGGGTTGGTCGCGGTTTCGGGGTCTCGCTGGACTAAGTCGTGTCACTGGCGACGCATCCAAATTGAGACTGGCGGACCTGATGTTCTCCTGGGACCCGCTGCCATGGTGTCCCGAGATTTTCTGAACTAGTCGCAGACGCTGTCGACGTAAGCCGCGATATTGGCTGAGGCTTCGGCGACACCGGCACTGTCCAGCGCCTGCGTTGCCTCTACGAGCGCCGCTTGTGCCTCCGGCGTGGAATAGGTGCTCGGATCCGCGAAATCGACTCCTGCGTCCTCGAGAGCGGCCATAAATTCGGCGTAGGCTGCCGCCAGGACTTCGAGATCGTCAGCGATCTCGGATGGTGCTACCGCCGCCATGTTCTCAAACGCCTGTGCCGTATCGGTGGGATCAACCGACGCTGGTCCCAGCCCCAGCGTCGATGCCTGCGACAAGGCGGTGCTTAGCTGCAGGCAATCGGCCGAGGGCAACCCGTCGGTGCCGGTGTTGGTTTCCCCTGCCGTGGTCGCCGTGGTGCTTGCGACAGGCGCAGTGGTGGTGGTCTCCTCCGACGAGTCAGAAGCGCCGCCACAGGCGACCAACATCAACACCACCACCGCGGACGACACGCGTCTCACTTCGTCTCCCTCGACGCTATGCGGGAAGGCCCTTCGACTCCGATGACACGGTAGTTCTATGTGGTCTGGCGCGTCGCGGCCGGGGGAAGCCCGGCGACTCATTCCTCTGTCACCGCGGTTCTAGAGGTCGTCGAGGCGGCTTACGAGCGCGACACCGTTGTCGCCAACGTCGGTAGCCTGGTCGAGAAGGCGCGGTGGGAGCGGGTCCCGGTGGTCTGGGTCCAGCACTCCGACGAGCAGCTTGCGAGGGCAAGCGACGACTGGCGGATCGTCCCCGACCTGGCTCCAGCCGACGCCGAGCCGCTCGTCGAGTACGCCGACTCCCCTTGTCAGCGACGCCCACACGACCGAGGATCAGACGGCATGGGGGCGCGCCGCCGGACCAGGTCATCGCCCACACGAACCTGTATTGGACCTACCAGAAGGCTCCGGGACGCACGGCCGGGACGGTCGAGACCAAGGATGTCGACTTCGACGGCACGGCCTTGAGCGACCCGGCCGACCGCCCGTGATCAACCTGTCGGCCTGGTGCGTCTAAACGTCGTAGAAGAGGTAGAACTCGTACGGGTGGGGACGGAGGCGGATGGCGTCTATCTCCCTGACCCGCTTGTAGTCGACCCATGTCTCGATGAGACCCTCGCTGAAGACGCCTCCGGTCAGCAGGAAGTCATGGTCGGCTTCCAAGGCAGCGAGCGCCGCCTCGAGGCTGGCTGGCACCGAGGGCAGGTTCTTGAGCTCTTCTGGCGGGAGGTCGTAGATGTCTTTGTCTACCGGGCTGGGAGGCTCGATCCGGTTCTGGACGCCGTCGATGCCCGCCATCAACATGGCCGAGAAGGCCAGGTAGGGGTTGCAGGAAGGATCCGGGCAACGGAACTCGAGCCGTTTGGCGGCTGGCTTCTGGCTGTACTGGGGAATCCGGATGGCCGCCGATCGATTTCGAGACGAATACACCAGGTTGACGGGCGCCTCGTAACCAGGCACCAGCCGCCGGTAGGAGTTGGTGGTAGGCGCGGCAAAGGCCAGGATCGACGCTGCATGCTTGAGCAAGCCGCCGATGTACCAGCGGGCGAGATCGGAAAGACCCGCATAGCCGGCCTCGTCGAAGAACAAGGGCTTTCCGTTTGACCATAACGACTGATGGGTATGCATGCCCGAGCCGTTGTCCTCAAAGATCGGCTTGGGCATGAACGTAACCGTCTTCCCATACGCCCACGCTGTGCTCTTGACGATGTACTTGTACAGCGTGACCTTGTCGGCCATTCGCAGCAGTGTGTCAAAACGCATGTCGATCTCTGCCTGCCCGGCCGTGCCGACCTCGTGATGTTGGACTTCGATCTCGATCCCCGCCGCTTCGAGATTGGCGGTCATCTCCGAGCGCAGGTCCTGGAAGTGGTCGGTGGGCGGTACCGGGAAGTAGCCCTCTTTGTACCGGGGCTTATAGGCCAGGTTGCCCCCCGACTCCTCTCTGCCGGAGTTCCATGCACCCTCCTCGGAGTCAACGAAGTAGTAGGCGGAGTGTTGGTTCTGAGCGAAGCGAGCCGAGTCGAAGATGTAGAACTCCGCTTCGGGACCCCAATAGGACGTCTCGGCTATACCGGTGCTGGCCAGGTAGGCCTCGGCTTTCTTGGCGACATAGCGAGGATCGCGGTCGTAGGGCTCGCCGGTCAGGGGATCGTTGACGAAGCAATAGAGCAAAAGCGTCTTGCGGCTCCGGAACCGGTCTTCTACCGCCGAGGACGGGTCCGGCATCAGGATCATGTCCGACTCCTGAATTGCCTGGAAACCGCGAATGGATGAGCCATCGAAGCCATAGCCTTCTTCGAAGCCGTCCTCCGTTAGCTGCGCGGCGGGGATTGTGAAGTGTTGAACCTGCCCGGGGAGGTCGCAGAAGCGAAGGTCGATGAACTCATAACCATCGCTTTTCACCAATTTCAAAACGTCCGCCGGCGTCTTCGCCATGCAGAACTCCTTCCAAGGGTCGTAGATTGTCTGATGTTGTACCGAGAGGCCGTTTCCGCGCCGTTGCACAATTGTTAACGCTGTGTTTCAAGGAGGAGAGACGTGAGGCGTGAGTCGTGAGGCATGAGCCAGGAGGTAGCGTCGCGCTCCATGACGGCGAAGATCGTGCTTGGGGCTCAATGGGGTGATGAGGGTAAGGGACGGGTCACCGACCACTTCGCCGAGTCCTCCGACTTCGTCGTCCGATATCAAGGTGGCAACAACGCCGGCCACACCATCGTGGCGGGCGACCAGAGGCTCGCCCTATCGCTGATCCCCTCTGGAGTGCTTTACCCCCACTGCGTGCCCGTAATCGGATCTGGCTGTGTGGTGGATCCGAAGGTGTTGATCGCGGAGATGGAGATGGTGGCCGGACGCGGCATCGATCCTTCCCGCCTCCGCATCAGCGCCAACGCTCACCTGATCATGCCCTATCACCGCAAACTCGATGCCGTGATGGAGCGATATCTCGGGCGCAACCAGATCGGCACCACCAAACGGGGCATTGGGCCTGCTTATACGGACAAGTACTCGCGCACCGGCATAAGGGTTCAGGATCTCTACGACCCCGGGATCTTCCGCCAGAAGGTGGAGGTGGCACTAGATGACAAGAACCGGCTACTAACCCGCGTGTACAACCAGCTTCCGATGGATCCCGGCGCCATCGCCGATGAATACCTCGAGTACGCCGATCGCTTGCTCCCCTACGTTGAAGACACCTCGTTGCTGCTGTGGGAAGCTTTGCGAGCCGGAAAGAGGGTGCTCTTGGAAGGCGCCCAGGGGACCTTGCTCGACATCGACCACGGCACCTACCCCTTCGTGACCTCATCAAGTCCTACTGCAGGCGGCGCCCTGGTGGGAGCCGGGATCGGGCCTGGAGAAATCGATGATGTGATCGGTGTAGCCAAGGCCTATATCTCCCGGGTCGGGACCGGTCCGTTTCCCACGGAACTGTCCGATGACTTGGGGAACCGGATGGTCGAGTTGGGGGGTGAGTTCGGAACCGTAACGGGAAGAAGACGCCGGTGCGGATGGCTCGACCTGGTCGCGTTGAGATACGCGGTCCGGGTCAACGGCATCACCAAGCTGTTCGTCACCAAGCTCGACATCCTCTCGCACTTTCCCGATCTTGAGGTCGGCGTGGCCTACGAGGTCAATGGGGAAAAGTTCACCGACTTTCCCCGTCAACAAAGCGTCCTTTATCACTGCCGGCCGGTCTACCAACACCAGCCAGGTTGGAACGCCGACATCTCCGCCGTGCGCCGCTACGACGACCTTCCCCAGGCGGCCCGCAGCTATCTGGAGTTCATCGAGGACAACAGCGGGGTGCCGGTGGGTTGGGTCTCGGTCGGCCCAGAAAGGCACCAGCTGATTGAGAGATGAAGGTCTTGCTGATCGGCGGTGGGGGTCGGGAACACGCTCTGGGATGGAAACTGGCAGCCAGCCCCAGGGTTAATGAGCTCATCTCGCTTCCAGGGAATCCGGGGCTCGCCCGGGTCGGGTCCGTGGTGGAGGGGATTGAACCCACGACGGTGGGGGCTGTGGCCGCAGCGGCGGCAGCTTTGAGAGCAGACCTGGTGGTAGTCGGACCCGAACAGCCGCTGGCTGCCGGTCTCGTCGACGCCCTTACGGCCCGCAGGATTCCAGTGTGGGGTCCGACCAGGGCAGCCGCCATGCTGGAGTCCTCCAAGAGCTTTGCCAAAAACGTCATGGACCGGGCCGGGGTGGCCACCGCGTCTTGGGCCTCCTTCGACGAAGTGGATGCCGCCCTGAAACACCTGAGGACGGTGTCTGGACGCTTCGTGGTCAAGGCCGACGGGCTTGCTGGCGGCAAGGGCGTCCTGGTAACTGAGGATGCCGGGAGCGCTGCCGCTTGGGTAAACCGGTGCTTTGCCGGTGCCTTTGGTCCTGCGGGAAAGACAGTCGTGATCGAGGAGTTCCTGGAAGGACCCGAACTGAGCGTATTTGGCCTCTGCGCGGGCGAATCTGTGCTGTCGCTGGCACCTGCTCGCGACTACAAACGCCTTCTGACGGGTGATCAGGGACCCAACACCGGAGGGATGGGCTCGTACTCACCCGTGGGTGATCTCCCGGCCCGCCTGGCCGATCGTACGGTCGATCAAGTGATCCTCCCGGTGTTGCGAACAATGGCAGGAGACGGCCGACCGTATACGGGGTTCCTGTATGTGGGCCTCGTCCTCACCGAGGCGGGACCACAGGTGTTGGAGTTCAACGCCAGACTGGGTGATCCGGAGACCCAGGTGATCCTCCCGCGCTTACAAACAGACCTCGTAGATCTGATCGAGGCCGGCCTCGAGGGTGACCTGGCGTCGGCCCCCGCCCAGTGGTCCTCCAACTCGGCGGTCAATGTGGTTCTGGCAGCACACGGATACCCCGAAGATCCCCGCTCGGGCGACGCAGTCACAATCGGCAAGATCGACCCCTCGACGCTGCTCTTCCATGCCGGCACCAGACAACAAGGCAGCCACGTGGTGACCTCGGGGGGGCGAGTGTTGAACGTGGTTGGCATCGAAGCCGATCACGCGGCTGCCCGTGATGCCGCATACGCGGCAGTCGAACGGATCTCCTTCCCGGGTATGCATTACCGTCTCGACATCGGATCATGAGCCACAAAGTCGCCATCGTCATGGGATCGGGAACGGATCGCCCGGTGATGGAAAAGGCCGGGCAGATGCTCGATCGTTTTGGCATTGAGCATGAAACCCTGGTCCTCTCGGCACACAAGACCCCCGACGCTGCCATCGCCTTTGCCGAAGGGGCGGCCGCGGCTGGTTTCGGGGTCATAATCGCCGGAGCCGGGAAGGCCGCCCATCTCGCCGGGGTAATGGCCGCAAAGTCGTTGCTGCCGGTGATCGGGGTCCCACTGGCTGTTTCGTTGGACGGACTCGACGCCTTGCTGTCCACGGTGCAGATGCCGACCGGTATCCCGGTGGCGACGGTGGCGGTGGACGGGTCCGCCAACGCCGCACTTCTGGCGGTGGCGATCCTCGCCCTGGGCGACCCCGATCTAACCGCCCAACTGGCCGCCTACCGCAAGCAGTTGGCCGACGAGACCCTGTCCGGCTAACCAAACTGCGCTTTTATCACTTAGACCCATCACAAAACGAGGGTCTAGGTGATAAAAAGACGGTCAGCCAGGTTTCCCTTCTTCTCCACCGAGACATTGTCGAGACCAAGCCAGGTCGCCATGGTCTCAAGCTCGGTGAGAAGTGGAGGGGCCACCCGGGCCGGATCGACCCCCTCCTCGGCATAGGCCGCCCGCACCCGTAGCGTCCGGTCCTGGCGATCGGCTTTGAGGTCAACCCGACCGACCAGGTGGCTGTCGAGGAGTATCGGAAGGACGTAATAGCCCCAGATTCTCTTGGCCGGAGGGGTGTAAATCTCGATCCGATAATGGAAGTCGAACAAACGCTCTGCCCGCGGCCGAAACCACACCACCGGGTCAAAGGGACACAGCAATGACAGTCCGTGAATGGCTCGGGGTAGTCGAGCCCCGGGGTCGGAATATACCGGGCCCTTCCATCCTGTGACCTCTACCTGCTCGATCTCTCCTGCCGTTGCCAGTCCGGCCAGCAGCGGAGCAGCCACCTGCGGCTTTAAGCGGTAGTAGTCGGCCAGATCGTGCACCGTGCCCACCCCGTGGTGTCCGACCGCCAGCCTCAGCAATTCCCGCTGACTCTCGTCGTGATCGATCCGGCGCGCCACCACCTCGGCCGGTAGCACCCGCTCGGGCAGGTCGTAGCGGCGGATGAAGTTGTCGCGATCGCGGATGGTCAGCTGGCCCGTGAAGAACAGCGCCTCTAATGCCAGCTTGGCGTCGGACCAGTCCCACCAGGGCCCTCGCACTGCAATGGCATGGTTGTCGAGGTCAGCAGGCCGAAGCGGTCCCCTCGTCCGTACCTCGGTCAGCACCTGAGAGATGGTTTCTGGGTTCTCGCTCATCCAGCGATCCATACTCGGCCAGTGCCAGTTCCTTTCCATGCGATGGCGGAATAGCGGCCAGCGCTGCACAGGAATCAAGGCAGCTTCATGGGCCCAGTACTCCACCATCTCCCCCGACTTCCACCCCAGCCGGTCGGCGAGGTCCATCGGATAGTTGCCCAATCTCGCAAAGAACGGCAGATAGTGGGCCCGAGCGACGACATTCACCGAGTCGAGTTGCACCACCCCGACCCGATCCACCACGCGGCGCAGGTGGCGAAGATCGACCCGCCTGCTGGGTCGCGGCTCTGCAAAACCTTGGGCAGCGAGTGCCAAGCGCCGGGCTTGAGGGACAGTGAGTCTGCGCACGGGGCCGACGAGGCTAGACGCCTCCCCGTACCGTTACCCTCCCGAGCCATGGTCCCCCGCTACTCGTTGCCCGAGATGGCAGCTATCTGGTCGGAGAGCCACAAGCTCACAACCTGGAAGCAGGTCGAAGCCCTTGCCGTGGAGGCCTGGGCCCAAATCGGGATCGTCCCGATAGCCGCCGCCGAAATGGTTCACAAGGCACCGGTCCCCACACCAGAGCAAGTTGCTGATAGGGAGAAGGTGACCGACCACGACATGGCGGCCTTCGTTGACGTGCTGGCCTCAGCCGTCGGCAGCGGCGGCGAATGGGTCCACTACGGTCTCACGTCTTCGGATGTCCTCGACACGGCTGGTGCGGTCATCCTGGCCGAGTCAACTGATCTGCTCCTGCGGGCGACCGCCGAACTCTTCGAAACCGTGCGCCAGCTCTCCCTGAGCCACCGCCAGACCTACATGGTGGGCCGCACCCACGGCATGTGGGCCGAGCCGACCTCTTTCGGCTTGAAGCTGGCCAGCTGGGCGTTCGAACTGGCGCGCGGGAGCGATCGCTTGTCTGAGGCTCGTCGCCAGATTGCAGTCGGCAAGATCTCAGGAGCGGTGGGTACCTACGCCCACACCCCCCCGCAGATCGAGGCCTTCGTATGCGAGCGTCTGGGGCTCGCCACCGAGTCGGCCTCCACCCAGGTGATACCTCGCGATCGCCATGCCCAGTATCTGTCCGCCATTGCCTTGTTGGGGGCATCGCTCGAACGATTCGCCACTGAAATCCGCCATCTCCAGCGAAGCGAGATCGCCGAAGTGCAAGAGCCCTTCCGCTCGGGGCAGAAGGGCTCATCGGCCATGCCTCACAAGAGGAATCCAATCGCCTCCGAGCGTATAACTGGCATGGCCAGGTTGCTTCGAGGCTACGCCCAGGTGGGTTTCGAAAACGTCGCCTTGTGGCATGAGCGCGACATCAGCCACTCGGCGGCAGAACGGGTGGTGCTACCCGACGCCTCCATGATTCTTTACTACATGTTGGTTCGATTCCGTGCCTTGCTCGAAGGTCTTCTTGTCGACGTCCGGCGGATGCAGGACAACCTCGACGCAACTCTCGGCCTGGTCTTCAGCCAGGCAGTGCTGCTCGCCCTGGTGGACAGGGGCCTCTCTCGGGAGGACGCCTATCGCATTGTGCAAGAAGACTCACAAGCAGCATCGGAGCAACGACTGGCCCTCCGGGAGGTTTTGGAGGCCGATGACAGGGTGATGTTGAAGGCAGCGGTCCTCGACGACTGTTTCAGCACGGACAGGTTCCTCGCCAGGAGCGCGGCGGTGTTCGAGAGGTTGAGCGCTGTGGCG
>Ga0326597_10007209_pt1 | contig 15141 bp, 16 predicted proteins | sample RVTome_12_FD_203789 | JGI IMG/M metagenome (GOLD analysis project Ga0326597, IMG submission 203789) | Soil microbial communities from uranium-contaminated site in the Upper Colorado River Basin, Wyoming, United States - RVT100D185 | ecosystem: Environmental > Terrestrial > Soil > Contaminated >... | reverse complement strand
CGACGAAGGAGCGGTGAGTGTGCGGTTTGCCAACGGCGAGGTGCGCACGCGCGGTCACGGTCTGTTCGGCGGCAGCCCTAAGCCGGGGCCTGGCTCCGAGGTGTTCGTGCCTGCCGAGGACCCGAGCGCGCGGAAGACCGATTACGTAGCGCTGTTCGGGGCGATCGCGCAGATTCTGGCGAGTACGGTCGCGATTATTGTCGTAGTGACCAGGTGACCAACCGCGCCGGGGATTGGATGCGCCAAGCGGTGCGTGATCTCGAGCAGGCGGAGGACTCGCGCCGGGCGGGACGGCACGAATGGGCGTGCTTCGCTGCGCACCAGGCGGCAGAGAAGGCGGCGAAGGCGCTGCATCTGTCCTGCGGCCAGGAAGCGTGGGGTCACGTCGTGGCGCAGCTGTTGCGGGAGTTGCCGAGTCGGGTAGCGGCGGGGGAAGGGCTGGTGGACAAGGGGAAGGTGCTGGACAATTTCTACGTGCCCGCGCGCTACCCGAACGGGCATCCGGCGGGCGCGCCGTTCGAGCACTATGGGCCATTGCAGAGCGAGGAGGCGATTCGGTATGCCGGTGAGATCATCGGGCACTGCCGTGCTCAAATGGCCTGATCGGGCGGCGGTCGACGCCGCCGTGCGCCAGTGGGCGCGCGCCGAGCTGGGGGCGGGCCGCGGGGTGGAGGCGGTGGGGTACTACGGCTCGTACGCGCGCGGCGACTGGGGGGTGGGCAGCGACGTGGACCTGGTGGTGGTCGTGGGAGATTCCGCGGAGCCGTTCGAGCGGCGGGCTGCCGCGTGGGACGCGACGGCGCTCCCGGTGCCGGCCGACCTGGTGGTGTATACGCGGGCTGAGTGGCGGAGGTTGCCGAGCCGGCCGCGGCCGGTGGAATGGGTGGCGGGGCATGCGCCGGCCGAATGACGTCCTTGTCGTGGTGACGCCATGACGAACGCACGCGTGGACTCGGAGCGCCTGCGGGCGGCCGCGGTGGAGATCGGGCGCGGGGGCGGGCTGCGGCTGGTCGTGCTGTTCGGCTCGGTCGCACGGGGGCAGGCGGGCACCCGGGACCTGGACATCGGGGTGCTGGGGGGGGGCGCCGGGCCGTTGGACGCCATCGCCATCACAAACCGGCTCATCCGGCTGCTCGGAGTGCAGGGCGTGGACGTCACGGACCTCGGTCGGGCGGACCCCGTGCTGCTCGCGCATGCAGCGCGCGACGGGGTGCCGTTGTACGAGGGCTCGGCGGGAGAGTTCGCCTGGTTCGCGTCGCTCGCCATCCGGCGGTTCGCGGACACGCGGAAATTCCGGGTGAGCGAGCGCGAGGCGATTCGCGACTACGTAGCCCGCGAGCCGAAACCCCGGTGACCGAGCTCGACGCCGGGCTGGTGCGGCGCAAGCTCGCGGTGATCGTCCGCAACCTGGCGGAGCTGGCTCCCGTGGAAGGATTCTCGCTCGCGGAGTACCGGAGAGACCGGTTGCGCCAGAAGGGGGTCGAGCGCCTGCTCCAGGAAACGGTGGAGGCGGCTGTGGACCTGAACCTGCATCTCCTGCGCATCCGGGGGGAGGCCGCGGCGGTGGCGACGGACTACTTCACGAGCTTCACGGAGCTGGGCCGCCAGGGGGTGATCCCGGCGGCGCTGGCGGAGCAGCTGGCCCCGTCTGCCGGTTTGCGGAACCGGCTGGTGCATCAGTACGACGAGATTGACGACGCCGTCGTGCTGCGGGCTGTAGGGGAGGCGCGGCGGCTGTTCACGGCGTACGTGGCAGCCATCGAGCGGCTCGTGACCGCGGAGGGACGATGAGGACGACCGCGCCGATCCTATCGAGCGCGGTGACGATCGGGATGGTGGTGACGAAGCTATGTTCCCTCGCGCTACCCGAACGGCCATCCGGGGATTGGGCGCGGGCGTTGCGCGCCACTGCGTCGTTGGCAAACGTGACTCTCCAGACGGGCGACTCGATCAACATCCCTGAGTATCAGCCGAGCGTGAAGGTGAGCGGCGCCGTCAACTCGCCGGGGAGCGTGCTGTGGCGGCGCGGGGCGAACCTGGACTACTACCTGAGTGCGGGGGTGGATTCGCTCAGCGCGCCGACAAGGGCGCGGTGAGCGTGCGATTCGCCAACGGCGAGGTCCGCACGCGCCGAGGCGGCCTGTTCGGTGGCGGGGCTCCAAAGCCGGGGCCGGGGTCGGAGGTGTTCGTGCCGGCTGAGGATCCGACAGTGCACAAGACAGACTACCTGACGCTGTTCGGGGCAATCGCGCAGATTCTGGCGAGTGCGGTGACGATTGCGGTGGTGGCGACGAAGCTCTGACCTAGCGTGCGGTGACAGGACTGGGCCCGTGTGCGACTCACCAGGCAGAGGAGAAGGCGATGAAGGCATGCACTACTGCGCTGCAGCGGCTGGGGCTGTGATGCAGATTCTTCACGAGCACAGTCTCGACCATTGCGGTGTTGCATCGGTGGCCCCCTTAGCGCACTGCATCGCGTGACAATGACTAACGTCTAACACCATCGGGTGCCGACCATTTCACCACAATCAGGATTCGGATACGCTCTCGCCTTAGCCACCGGTTGGCGACGCATCATCGCTCTCGCCATTGGAGGCGCGATTTCCGCTTTCTCGGTTGAGCTCTTTCTTCCGAACTGGTATACGGCATCCACATCGTTTGTTGTTGAGAACCGAAGCAGTAGCGGCCGGATTCCGACTAGCATCGCGGGACTTGCAACGCAATTTGGCATCGCTGTGTCTACGGAGCCGGCGCGCTCACCAGACTTTTACGCAGCACTGCTCGTCAGTGAACCGGTTGTGGGCACAATTCTATCGACCAGGTTCGCAGACCCAGCTACGAGTGACTCGTCGCGTTTGGTGGACCTGCTTCGCGTTCCAGACGGTACAGCGAACCAACGCCTCGAGAAAGGGCGCCGGAAGCTTATCAACCTCATGTCTGTTCAGGTAGACCCAAAGACGTCAATCATTACTCTAAAGGTCGATGCGCGCGACCCAGCCTTAGCTGCGGTGGTCGGAAACCAATTTGTCAAGGAGCTTACAAGGTTCGACATAGAGGTCAGGCAATCGCAAGCAAAGGCTCGCCGCGACTTTGCCGCTAAAGAAGGCGAAAAGATTCACGCGGACCTACTGCTCGCTGAGGACTCATTACGCAGATTCTATGAGCGGAATCGGCAGTATCAAAGCTCTCCCGCCCTGGTCTTCGAGGAGGGCCGTCTTCGACGTCAAGTGGATCTTCACCAGGAACTCTATCTCTCGATGGCTCGAGAGCTCGAGACGGCGCGCGTTGAGGCGGTAAATGACGCATCGTCAATCACGATTCTTGCCGCTGCCCAGCCTCCGTCGCGTAAGTCACGACCACACCGACTGGCGGGACCAGTAGCAGCCGCACTCCTTGGAGCAGCTCTTGGAATCGTAACGCTCGTGTTGAGCTATCGCATGCGCGTTCTCGAAGATCACACGCCTGGAGCACTGGGCCTCTTCCGATCAGCGTTCGCCGGTCGGCCCGCCAAAGGAACACAACCCTAGATGCCAACGAGTCCGACCCTGCCGAAATAGGTAGGAATGTTTCACGGTGACTCCGCTGGCTCCCGCCAGCGGCCGGGTGGTACCGAGGTGAGGAACCGGCGACCAGAATCGCGAATGTACCCACTCAAGGCCACTACAGCCTCGTCTATGTTGGTAAAGCCTGCCTGGCTCCACTTTGGCGTGTCTGACACAAAAAGGCCAAGTCTGGTCAGGAAATTTCGAGCTCGACGAAAGCACATCCGGACCGCCAGACCCAGGAGCTTTATCGTTCCGACGACTGGACTCCCACCCACGGTGCGCAGGGCCCGGTAGTAGTTTCGGACAACGGTTCGGACATATCCGGGGTTGAACACAGCGCACATGGCATGCAGGCACTCGAGGTTGAAATCCTTGAGAATAGCGTCGCGTCGCGTCGCGCGCAGCGCCGCTATTGCGGACTGCGCCCAGACGGTTTGGACCGTGAAGATCGCAGGAACAAGCATCGGCCAATCTGCCGCGCAGTTCGCCGGCAGGTGCTGCTGATCCTGAAGGCGGCCCACATGCTCCTTCCGAGCGCTTGCCCCTGCAGTGCTCTTCGCCGAAGTACCGGGCACAAACAGCGGGTAGTCGACAGCGACCGCAGTTCGAACAAACCCGCTGAGCCCAATCGCGGCGCCCATGTCCGGACTCACGCCATGGAAATAGGCCCCAGAGACTCGCCGAAGTTCTTCGAGACATCCGCGTCTAATGATCCCATAGTAGAATTTCGGCAGATCGACGGCGTTGACCAGGTTCTGGAACCCGAGCTTCGCACTCCTATGAATGCCCGCCTCGATGTCCTGACGGATGACCGACCCGCTGAAGTCTCTTATGGTCAGCATCCCAGCCCATTTCCAGCCGTAGTATCGGAATCGCACGTCGGGCCAGGTGTAATGAGCAATCGGGAACGGGACTAGCGCGTCGATTCCGTTGTCCTCCGCCCAAATGGAAGCATCGATAATCTCCGGGTTTACCCCGTCGTCATCGCCGAGGAGGGTCACATACACACCCTTCGCGAGCGCCACCGCCTGATTACAATTGTCGACGACGGACGTCGCCTCAGCTTGGTGGAAGTAGCGCAAGCGAACATCTCGTGCATACGGTTCGAGTAGTGTCCTGAGCGTCCCCATTGCACTATTGTCTCGAATAATCACTTCGAGATCTGGTGACCGGATACGCAACAGGCTCCTCACACAGCTCGCAGCGTATTCGCTCCGGTTTCGCGTTGGGACAACGATACTCAATAAGGGCATGCACGCTCCCATCAGGCTTGACTATGCGCTCGCCGCCATCTTGACCGTTGGAGTGCGAATGGCACTAACCCGGGGATTGACAGCGCGGCTGCGGCTACCGCTGCACTTGTTATCACACCGATGAACATGGCCCCGACGAGACGACTCGCCTGCGCCGGCATCAGCCAATACCCGATTGCGATGCAGATCAAGACCGCAGCGAATGGTCTCCCGACATCTTGGAGCCACCACCGCGCAGCTTCACCCGGAAGGAGGCGCCGGTGCAGAAAGTAGATCAAGGGAGGAGTGACCCCCGCGTTCAAGCACAGCCATGCGATCCCTCCACCTAGCAATCCATACCGGTGGACAAGCGCGATCACCAAGGGCACCATCAGAACGAGGGAGACGACGCTGAGCGTGACGTTCAAGGACAACCACCCGCTTGCCAACGCCAAGTTATATGGAATGATCTGCAGTGCGAGAAACGTGTAGCCGAGTGAGAGAATCGACACGACGGTCCACACCTCCCGTGCCGTGACTGTGGAGCCCGTCCACAGCAGGACCAGAAAGTAGGAGAACGCCGAGAGCGTGAGGCCAACGGGCAACGCTAGAGTGGAGGTGACTTGACAGACGCGATGATACAACTCTGACAGCGCTGCACGGTCACCTAACGCCAAGAGCACCGTGAAGCGAGGAAACATAGCGCTTGCCACGGGCCCCACGATGAGTAAGGGTACCTGCGCAAGGGCGCCGGCCATTACGTAGTACCCAAACTGTTCCAAGGAGAGAAGTTTGCTGACAGCCAATCGGTCGGTTTGACTGAGCCCAGCTGAAAGCAACGCCAACCCAAACATGCCAGCGGCGTAGCGCCACACTTCTTGAAGGAGGACAGCTCGAAATCGCGCCCGGTCAGGTGCTGAGGGCAGCACGGAGATTAGCGCCTGGCGGGTCACCACGACGTACAGCGCGTTCACCGCAATCTGCCAACCGAAGAACGCAACCAGGGTTGGAGAAGCTAGCCAAAGAACCACTACCGCTCCACCACCACGCAGCAGGTTCCATGAGGTCTGGAGAGCGTTTGCCAGAACCTGTCGCTCTCGACCCAGCATTCCGCCTACGTAGAGGCCAGACGGTAGCTGCAGCGCGAAAACAACACCCATCATGCGTACTGCCCTGACGACTTCCGTCCGTTCTAGATGACCGGCAGTCAACCAATGCCCCGCTACAATTTCGGCCCCCGCGACCAACCCAAGCATGGCACTCACAGCTGCGAACCAGTACACGATCTCGATGGTCCGAACCAGGTCGCGCATCCGAGGCGCCGCGTCGTCGCGAACCGACATGCGCGCCATCTCGCGGTTGAGCGTTGCTGTGAGCCCTATATCAGCGAATGCGAAGACCGTTTGCAGGACGGCGAAGAACCCAACGACACCATATGCCTCGATCCCCAAGAACCGAAGGTATAGCGGAATGAAGAGGAGGGTCGAGGCAGCACTGATCCCCCGACCCAGGAAGTTCGCCACAACGTTCTTGCGAGCCCGGACCATCCCTGGAGGCGGCCGGTAACTAGACGTCACGGTCGGCTGTCAGATGAGCGGCCAGTCGATGAAGGCCTTCTTCAAGGGAGATGCGGGGCGCGAAGCCGTATCGCCGTGCCATCGTCGAATCGCTAGACCAGAACTCGATGTGCTCCGCTACGCCTCCGAACGTCGTAATCTCGGCTTCGAGGTCGAACGCGCGGGCTGCCGTTCGCACAAGTTCAGCCAACGGAATAGGTCGCCCGCCCGATAGGTCAAGCGTCAGACTACTCATCTCCGGATCGCGAAGGATCGCCAGAATGGCTTGAACAGCATCGTCCACGTACATGGCGTCAATCAAATTCCGCCCATCACCCCGGAGAACGAACCTGGCATCGCGCTCAAGAGCAAACCGCCTGACTAGGCGCGTGAAGATCTTTCGCTCCGGCTCGTCTCGTCCGTAAGCTCCGAAGAACCGCACAATCACGCTGCTGCCAATACTTCCAGTGCGCTCAAAGTGGCGTACATATCGTTCGCTTGCCAGCTTCGACACTGCATAGGGAAGGGTCGGATCAACACGTGACTCAGGCGATACTGCGCCGCGCAAGCCATCGTACACCGCCCCTGATGATAGATGCACGAAACGCCCTATCCTCACGCTCTTAAGCACCTCGAGCAATGTTGCCGCGTTCGAATCGAGATCGAATCTCGGATTCTCGACGGACCGCGTTGGGTCACCGTTCGCCGCGAGATACACACAAGCGTCAAACTCCGTGGAAAGAGCTGCAATACACCTCCCGGCGCCCTTTTCGGTGAGGTTCACTCTTACCGGTGTGACATTGTGGAGGCCATCTCTTTCGAGGAACGTCATGAACCCTGTCGAGCCGTTGTACGTCGCCGAGACAGGCCATGTCGGTGGAATGGTGCGCAGGAGATTACGACCGATGAAGCCCGAGGCTCCGGTTACTAATAATCGCATCCTGCCTTCGGTCTATGTGCACGGTACCAATCGATTGTAAGGCGCAACCCCTCTTCCAGACCCACTTCGGGGCGGAACGACAATAGCTCGCTGGCCCTCGTGATATTCGGAATGCGCAGCTCAACTTCTGGGCCTGGGTGTGGGAGGAAGACGATTCGCGAACGTGAACCGGTGAGCCGTACGATTGTCTGGGCAAGCCCCAGGACGGTCGCGGTTGCCTGTGGGTTTCCCAAGTTGAAAGTGGAGTGCAATCCGAGATCGGTCTGAATCGCAGCGAGAACGCCACGGAGGAAATCCTGCACAAAACACCACGACCGCACCTGGGTTCCGTCATTGTAGACGGTGATATCCTCACCATCCAATGCTCGCAGTATCATCTGCTGGATTGCCCCTTCTCCGACCTGCCGCGGCCCGTATACGTTGAACGGTCGAAGGCAAATCGCGGGGATGTTGTGCGCTGTACTGTAGGCATATGCAAAGTGCTCGCTTGCGAGCTTGCTAAGCGCGTAGGTCCAGCGCTTTTCTCCTGTAGGGCCGATGGACAACCTGTCCGCCTCCGATCCGCGATAGACGAAAGGGCCGTATACTTCACTAGTGGAGAACTCCACAACTTTGCTGACTCCGTTCGCCACGGCCGCTTTGAACGTGTTCACCGTACCTAGTAGATTCACGTTGAGCGTTCGCAGCACGCTTTGGCCGACGCTGTAGATGCCCGCTATTGCCGCAGTGTGGATACAGATATCCACACCTGACATAGCCTTCGTGATTTGGTCCCCATCCAAGACATCCCCCTGAATTAGCCGGAAATTGGGATGTGTTAGGCACGTGGTGTACTGCAGTGCATTGCGCCAGAGGTTGTCATAGACGATCACCTCATTATCGGGCACGAGGGCCTCGACCAGGTGCGATCCGATGAAACCCGCGCCGCCCGTGATGAGAATGCGTTTTCCTGATATCATCGTGAATGCCCAGGTCTTCTCAGGGGCCTGACGAATAGGCCGTGACTAAGGCGAGGGCTGAGGGTGCGAAGACAGCCGACAGCTGAACAGCCCCTCGACGACGACAAATTATCGATATTGCGTGGGTGTGCAAGAGAAAACCACAGCTCTCCAATCGCTCGTGTGACTCTGCAACGGGGCGCGGCGCGTTTTATCACCATTCGGAGACCAGATGGAGGTTTGTTTCCGCGTCGACCAGGGAACCCGAATCCCGTCGCACGACGTCTGTCGACCTAGCAACGGAGCGGCTATATGAGTGAACCGTGTGTGGGCTTACGTCTCGGATCTCGCCCTAAGCAGTTGTGATGCCTACGCTGCTGGCCACAGGCCGATATACGCGTCTTGTTGGACCTGACCAAAGATGCCATTAGTGCACGGGCCTCTGGACCTTGTTGTCCTCCCGTTCTACGACTGGAAGAAGTGCGAAGCCGTTGGGTTTCGCACCCGGGACGGGCACATCCTCCAGGAACTTCTGAAACATGACTCTGTCGGGCGCATTCTCGTAATTGGTCGTCCATCGTCGCTACCCGAGATGATTGCCACACACCGCTGGTGGCGCGCCCGTCGAGGCAAGATTGTGAGTAGGGGAGCATCAACCGCGTTAGTCCAAGTTCACGCGAAAGGCTACAGCTTAGACGTGTTCTTTTGGGCGGCGATTCGTCCGCTGCTCATGCGGCAATCATGGTGGGACTATTCACTTAGGCACCGGAGGACGCATGCCGCCGCAAGGAACGCACTACGAACTCTCGGATTCGAGAAGCCTGCCGTCATCACGTGCACGCCTCTTAGCGCCGGTCTGCTTGGTGCCCTAGATCCGTCTGCAGTCGTATTCTCCGCCGATGACGACTGGTTGCACCATCCAGGTATAGTGAGGGAGCGCGTCCGGGCCCGTGTCGCAGCCGGTTACGATGAGCTTTGCAAGGTCGCTGATCGGATCGTAGTCAATTCAAGAGCACTACAGGAGGTTCTCAAGCCACGCAGACCTGATGCGGTATACATCCCGAATGGGGTGTCCCTCGAGCAGTTCCAGGGCCCGCTAGGGCCTCCTCCGCCCGACCTGGCAATGCTGCCGAAGCCCTGGATCGGATACGCCGGAACTTTGGCGCGTCGCATCGACGTCCGTCTCCTGCTAGACGTCGCTCAGGCGCTCGCTGAGGCGACCTTCGTCCTGCTCGGCCCCATAGATGATAAAGCTTGGATACGGCCTCTGATGCGGGCGCCTAACATTCATTGGCTCGGCAACAAGCCGTACAGCCTCTTGCCACCTTACGTGCGCCACTTTGACATTGCAATCATCCCGCACAATGTAGGGTCGCTCGAGAATAGGGGCGACCCCATAAAACTCTATGAGTATCTCGCTGCAGGTCGTCCGGTGGTCACCACGCCGATTGCCGAACTCGACGAATTCGCCTCGCAAATCGCGATTGCCTCTGGTCCGAGTGCATTCGCAGCCGCCATCAAGCGCTATCTGGATCTCCCAGACCATGACCGACGTGCCCTATGCACGTCTCTCCCAGGCTCAATACCTGATTCCCGAACCTGGCGATCCGCCGCTGCCCGGATACTCCAAGTCACGATTGACGCTCAGCGTAGCCCCCGCGTTCCGTTGTGAGGCAAGTCATTCAGAACAGGCGCTATATCGCGTTGTCGACACTGGCGCTAGTCGCCGGAGCTCTCGCCAGTCTCGAAACCCGTCTGGCCGTGGAGGCTCTCGCTGTCATCGGGATCGTCGTGATTTGCTTGTCGATTGACAGGCTAGAACACTATGTGGTCTTGCTATTTGTTGTTGCAATGTTTTATAGAGCAATCGCGATCGCTGTGGGCTTCTGGTACTTTCCCGTCGTTCTCGACACCCTGGTCGCCGTCGTAACTCTCGCCGCCCTCCTCCGCCCTTCGACGCCTAGCGTCAGCAGTGTTCCCTTGCTCGCCTCCATGGGCTGGTCCCTCTTCTTCGGCGTGGCACTGGTGGAGTTATTCAACCCAAACATCCCATCGGCTCTCGCAGCTGCAAACGGCTTCAGAGTGACTGCGTATCAAGCAATTGCTTTCTGGCTTGGGGTGCGGGCATTCCGCAACGACGACGACTTCGAGACACTCCTTCGGTGGATGCTTCTGTTCGGGCTGCTGGTACTCGCGAACGGCATCCGACAGCTCATTTGGCCACTTCCCCTTGATTCCCTGTTCATGGAAGCTGCGCGCAGCAGCCCTGATGTATTCGAGCTGACAAACCGTGGATTAGCTCGTCGCGCCTTTTCTGTGTTCCCAAGCCCATTTGCCCTCGGCTACTTTGGGACGCTCATGTCGCTCATATCGTGGTATCTGGGAAGCGTGACCAAGCAGTCACGATACTGGATTGCAACGGCAATAGCCATTGCGGGAGCACTTGCCAGTCTCACTCGATCCACGCTCTTCGCACTGCTGTGCGCATTCGTGGTCGTCTTTGTTTTCTCACGGAAAGGGTTCACTCGGCGCCTCGCCCTGATTGGCCTGGGAACATTGCTCATGGGCGGGCTAGTGGTCTCGCTTGCTCACCTCATACCAACGATCGGCATTCTGTTCGCCGTTTCTCGTTCACCGCTCACTGAACCGAACTTCGTCGCGCGCGTGGGCATTTGGCACGATGTTTGGCCCATGATCCTGCGTCGGCCTGTTGTAGCGTACGGCGTCAGCTCCGCAGGAGACGCTCTAGACTATCTCTACGCTGGAACAGGTGACTTTCATACGGTCCCGCACAATGTCTTGCTGAAGTTGTTGCTGGAACTCGGCGTTGTGGGAACAGCCGGCTTCGTCGCCCTAATCTCGGCAGCCTCCGTTCGAGCACTAGGCAGCCTTAAAACGGAAAGGGCACGGTTGAAAGGCACCTTCCTCATTGCATGTATGAGCGGGATTCTCGCACAAGGAATCACGGGATCCGCCATCGAATCCTATCCCGCCAACCTGTATTTTTGGTTTCTAGTTGGCGTGGCGGCTAGGCTCAAGGACCATCCCTCCACTCCGCCCGGAAGCACGAGTAGTGTAAACGCATCTTGAGCATTGATGCCGATCTGTCCATTGGTCAGGGAGAAGGGCATCGTCGGCGGCCGTCAATACGAGTGACTCAGGACAGGACGGATTCCGTTGTCTGGGGCCTTGTTGTTTGGCAGGCTGTTTCTCGGCAAATAGCGCCCGGCGCGGTTGAGCTAACTAATGAGGATTGGAGTGCCGGGAGTTGTAGATCGGGTCATAATCAGGTACCACGCAGCAGGACGAGAGCCGGCTGCGTGCACCGCCTTTGTCGCGACCAGCAGCATCTCCTCCCAACCTCTCGGCCCCTAGCATCGCCGATCGGCACTGTTGGATGTGTTCATTGCCGATTACTCGGACGGGCTCCTACAAGTGGCAAGTCATCTGCGCCGGCCTGAGGCGCGGCGGCCGGATGGAGAACCACCGCTAGTCCAGCTGCCGCCATGAAGGAGGAAGGTCCTTCGCCACCTCGATCGCAGCAAACATCCTGGTGGTCTTCGCCCCGGCCTTCCGCACCCAGGTCGCCATCCGCGCCACTCCTTCTTCGAGCCCTACACTCCGATCAAGATCACCGAATACGTGGTGGACGCGCGTGTGATCGGAAAATGCGTGGACGACTTCCTTCCGCGCGGGTAGATGCACCACCTGCTCTCGAACGCCCATCGCACGTGCGACCACTGATGCCAAGTGATTCACTGAATACGGAACATCTGCACCCACGTTGAAGACCTGCCCAATGGCGTCCGATCGCTCCACGCTTCTGGCGATGATCGGCGCGACGTCGGCGATATGCGTGAACGCACGCGTTTGCTCTCCGTCGCCAAAGATCGGCATCGGTTGGCCCTTGAGAATCTGATTCATAAAGATTCCAATCACATTTCGGTAGCGATCTCCAATGTTCTGCCGCTCGCCGTACACGTTGTGCGGTCGGAAGATCACGAAGTCCAACCCGAACATCTCTCGCGCCTCGTGGAGATCCAGTTCGACGGCGAACTTCGCGATGCCGTATGGATCGACTGGCTGGGGGGTCAGGCTTTCGAGCATCGGCACCTGTCCCGGGCCGTACACAGCGATCGATGACGTAAACACGAAGCAGCGGACAGTGCCGGTGTTCACCGAAGCGTTGATTAGGTTGACGCTGCCGATCAGGTTGTTCGTATAGTTGAATCGCTTGATGAAATGGCTCAGCCCCTCGGCTGCGTAGGCGGCGAGATGGAATACGTAGTCAAAACGATGTTGGGCAAACAGGCGATCGACCAGCCCGGAATCCACGATAGACCCAACGACCAGCTCCACGTCCTTCGGGACATTCTCCTGGAATCCCCCGCTCAGGTCGTCGAGAACGACAGCTTCATGCCCCATGCGATGGAGCTCATCAACCACGTGGGACCCCATGAACCCTGCGCCACCAGTCACTAACGATCTGGGCATCCGTGACTCCGTGTTGTCTTGAACGCTCCGGCCCGCGCGACCGGCTGACTCCCGGCACCCCAGGCGCGATTAGGCACACCAGGTAACGGGTACGCAATGTCAGACGGCGGGGCGTTACGGAACTCACCCGCCACCCCGCGTCGGAGAATCCGTTCGTACCCTTCCACAACGTACTCCCACTGGTAGGCTTCCTTGATCCGCTCTTGAGCACGTCGACGGAGTCTGGCCACGAGCGCCGGATCCCGTAGCACCGCGGTCATCTTGGCGGCGAGATCCTCCGGCGACTTGTCATAGAGCAGCGCCGCGTCGGCCACCACTTCGGCATTGAACGCGACGTTCAAGGTCAACACGCAATTGCCGTAGCCGAGTGCCTTCAACAATGCCGGGTTGGTGCCACCGACCTCATTGCCGTGAACATATGCGAATGCTCCGCAGTGAAGCTCGCGAATGTGCCCAGGTCTATAGACCGGACCCAAGAAGACGACGCGCGCGTCCTTCGTCTCCTGAAGGCACCGAACGAAATTGCTCTTGTAGTTTGCGCCACCTGCGATCACGAGCTTCTTGTCAGTCTGGACCTGCTCGAATGCCCTGACCGTGATGTCTGCATTGTTCTCAGGCTCGAGGCGGCTCGCGGTGAAAAAGTATGACTCGGGCTCGAGCCCATACTGCCGAAGCACTTCAGGATGCTCTGGCCCCTCCACGTGCGCGCCATAGGCGACGAAAGACGATGGAGTGGACCAATGCTCCTCGTAATAGTCCTGAATAGCCTTCGCATCAGAGACGATTCGGTCTGCCACCTTGGTACTCAACCACTCGGCGAACTGATAGTAAGTGCGCCCTACCCAGCCCCACTTTCGGCGCCGCCATTCGAGGCCATCTACGTTGATGACGATCGGCTGGCGGGCAAACACCCTGGCTAGGAGCGCTGGCAACGCGTTCGCCGCGTTGAAATACAGCAACACATCGAAGTGACGGCGACTGGCGTCTATCGTCGCCGCCACGGTATGACTCATCGTGCCCAGCGCCTTGTGCTCAATGTGCGGCACGTACTGCAACTTCACGCCGCGATACTCGGTGGGATCACCAGGAGCATTCCTTCGGCGGCAATACACAATGACCTCGTGGCCTCGCGCTGCCAGACCGACGCTGACCTCTTCGGCGCAGGTCTCGAACCCTCCATAGTTGGCGGGAATGCCGCGAGTACCGATGAGCGCGATTCGCAAGTTATCTCCACACCTTTTCGAGAGCTTCGCAGCGATGGTCGATGCCACTCTGCGGTTCGATCAGCAAACCGTGCTTTGCGACGTCATTACCATTGCCCTGGATGGGGTTGGGCAACACACGCCGGGCAAATCAGTGTGCCCCTCGACTGGTCAGTACTGCGGGCAGGGTACGCAATAACAATATGACATCGGCGGCGAGCGACCAGTTTCTGATGTACTCCGACTCGAGTGCCACGACCTTCTCGAAGTCCCTGATCTCATTCCGGCCATTCACTTGCCACGGCCCGGTCATCCCTGGCTTTACATCGAACCGCGCATAGTGATGCGCCTCGTACAGCGCCACCTCGCTCGGCAACGGCGGCCGCGGACCGACCAACGACATGTCCCCCTTCATCACGTTCCACAGCTGCGGCAGCTCATCCAGGCTCGTGCGCCGCAGCCACCGCCCCAGCTTCGTGACCCGCGGGTCAGCAGGCATTTTGAAGAGCCGCGGATCGGGATAGATGTTCTGCCCTAGCAGGACATCCCGCCGGGCCTCGGCGTCTCGCACCATCGTGCGGAATTTTACGACCTTGAAGCGCTTGCCGCCGCGGCCCACGCGGTCCTGCGCGAAGAACACCGGCCCCGACGAGTCGAGCTTGATCGCCACCGCCACCGCCACCATGACCGGCGCGGCAATCACCAACCCGACCGAGGCTCCCACCAGGTCCACTACGCGCTTCAGGACCAGTTGCCATCCCTTCAACGTCGGCGCCGTCAGCTCCACGATCGGCTGCCCTCGTCGCCACACCGTCGTCGGATGCACGCCCGCGATCGCGGTCGCGCGCGGCACGGACAACAGCTGGCAACCCGCCGCGAGGGCCGCTTCGACCACGGTCTGGAACAGTCCGTGGGGGAGGTAGCTGCTCAGCACCACTGTCTCCGCTCTCGAGTCGTGCAGCGCTCGGGCGATCTCCACGAGATGCCCTCGCGCCTCGGCCGCGGGCGGCACGTTGACATCCACGAAGCCGACCGAGACGAACTCCCGGCGGTCGCGGAACGCCGGCCCGGCCGCCACCTGCGCGCACTGCTCGGCCGTACCAACGAACAATGTGCGCGCCGCACTGGCCTCAGGGGGCCGCACCCACGCGACAAACCGATCCACAGTGAAGCGATCCGCCACGAGTCCCAACCACACGAGCAGGGTGGTGATAGCGTACTGGGCGACCGCCACC
>Ga0326597_10007208_pt1 | contig 15141 bp, 17 predicted proteins | sample RVTome_12_FD_203789 | JGI IMG/M metagenome (GOLD analysis project Ga0326597, IMG submission 203789) | Soil microbial communities from uranium-contaminated site in the Upper Colorado River Basin, Wyoming, United States - RVT100D185 | ecosystem: Environmental > Terrestrial > Soil > Contaminated >... | reverse complement strand
GAGCCGGTAGGTTACCGAGGAATAGTCCCGCGGATATGTGACCGCTTCGGCGAGCAGCCCGTATTCGCTGCTCGGCTCGTCGAGGCTGGGCGTCATCAGCGTCTCGTTGATCAGGCCGACGAGCCCGGCAGGCCGGCCCTTGAAGGTGAAGGGGTTGAGGCTGTCGAAGGTTCCAATGGTATAAAGCCGCGCCGTGCCGCCCTTCGGCGCCTGTGGGTCGACATAGTCGAAATGGGCGAACCCCGGCTCATATTTGAGGCTTCCAAACAGCGACAGGCCGTGGTGCCATTCCATGTCCTTGGCCATGTCCTGGGCCGCCGCGCCGGAAAGGCCCGCGATCAGCAACAGCCCGCCGAGACACGCCGCGACTGCCCTGGCGCTCCGCCGGCCGAATTCGCTTAAGGTCGCCATCCTCACCATGATCCTTCCGCGGCCCCTTGCCGCCCCGCAACCGGGCGGGACGCTCGATCTTAAGGTTCCAGCACCGAATTGGCCGTTTTATGGCCGAACTGCTGCCATATTCACGTTGTCGGCGGCAAACGCAAGACCGCCGGAAAAATGATCGCCGGCGGCCAGTAGCGGAAATTTGCGTAAAAACCGGCTATTGCGGCAGCGGCGGCGCGTCCGGGCTGATGCTCTTCAGATAGGCGATCAGGTCGGCCCGGTCGTCCGGTTTCCCGATGCCGGCGAAGGACATCGAGGTGCCGGGCACGTCTTTTCTCGGCGCCTCGATGAACTGGTCAAGCGCCTCGTAGGTCCAGTCTCCGCCCTTCTCCTTGAGGGCGCTCGAATAGGAGAAGCCTTCGTGGCTCGCCACTGGGCGGCCGACGATGCCATACAGGTTGGGTCCGACCCGGTTTGGGCCACCGGCTTCGAAAGTGTGGCAGGCGGCGCATCTGCGGGCCAATCTCTGCCCGTTTTCGGCGCTCGCTCCGTCAAACCGCTGGGCCAATGGCGATTCCTGGTCCTCTGTTTGTTCCGGCGGCGCGGTTTGCGCCTCTTGCTCCGGTTGCTGCTGGGCCTCCGGTTCCTGCTGGGCCTGCGGTGCCTGCTGGGGCTCCGGCAGCGGCGGCGCGTCCGGGCTGACACTCTTCAGATAGACCAACAAATCGGCCCGCTCCTGCGGGTCCTTGACGCCGGCGAAGGCCATGGCGGTGCCGGGAATGTCGGTCCTCGGCGATGCCAGGAAGTCGAACAGCTCCTCGTATGTCCAGGCGCCCTCTTGCGCCTGCATGGCGCCGGAATAGGCGAAGCCCTCGACCGCGGCGATCGGGCGCCCGACGACGCCGTGCAGATTGGGGCCGACCCGGTTCGGGCCGCCGGCCTCGAACGTGTGGCAGGAAGCGCACTTTTTGGCGGCATTCTGGCCCTTTTCGGCGTCGGCATCGGCCAAGAGCCGGGCCAACGATATCTCGGCTTCGCCCGACCCGGCTGCTTCCTCGGTCGCCGGTTCCTCGACGCCCTCGATGGCGTAGCCCGGAGTTTCCGGCGCCTCGACGGAGAAGATGGCGTCCGAAACGATGCCGATACCGAGGATCAGCAGGATGGCGAAGAGAACGGCGCCGATGATCTTGTTCAATTCAAAGGCATCAAACATGTCCGACTCCGGGAAAAATGGCCGTTCTCTGCTCTTGGTCGCGCGGAGACTATTGCTTTGCGCAAGCCAACGCAACATGCGCGGTTTGCGCCGGCATGTGCGCGGACATCCGTGCGTTGACACGCCTCCGGCCGGTGTCGATACTCCCGCCGCTTGACCGGAACCGGCCTGTTCCGGCCGGGTCTCGACCGAGTCTTGCCCGCGGGATGACCGCTTCTTGACGGCGCTTTCCGGCGTTTGCCGGGCGGCCGGCCCACCGACGGACGGAAACCATGGCGGACATGCAGAAGATCGCCTTTCAGGGCGAGCCGGGCGCCAATTCGCACATCGCCTGCCGGGAGGCGTTTGCCGACATGGAGGCGATGGCCTGCGCCACCTTCGAGGACGCGCTCGCCGCGGTGTCGGACGGCGCGGCGCGGCTCGGCATGATCCCGATCGAGAACTCGGTCGCCGGCCGGGTCGCCGACATCCACCATTTGTTGCCCGAATCCGGCCTGTTCATCGTCGGCGAGCACTTCCTGCGGGTGCGCCACTGCCTGCTCGGCGTCAAGGGCGCGCGCATCGCGGATATCAAGGAGGTGCACAGCCATACTCAGGCGCTTGGCCAGTGCCGCGCCACCCTGCGCGAGCTCGGCGTCGAGGCGATCCCCGCCGCCGACACGGCGGGCGCGGCGCGGCGCGTCGCCGAGCGCGGCGACACGAGCATCGGCGCCATCGCCACGCGGCTCGCCGCCGAGATCTACGGCCTCGACGTGCTGAAGAGCGACATCGAGGACGAGGACCACAACACCACCCGCTTCATCGTCGTGGCGCGCGAGCGCAAGGACCCGCCGCCCGGCGAGGCGGACGTCATCACCTCGTTCATCTTCCGGGTGCGCAACGTGCCCGCCGCGCTTTACAAGGCGATGGGCGGGTTCGCCACCAACGGCGTCAACATGACCAAGCTCGAATCCTACCAGCTCGGCGGCACCTTCAACGCCACCCAGTTCTACGCCGACATCGAGGGCCATCCGGCCGAGCGGCGGGTGCAGCTCGCCTTCGAGGAGCTGGAGTTCTTCACCAACAAGTTCCGCGTTCTCGGCGCCTACAAGGCAAGCCCGCTGCGCCGCGGCCTCAGCCTCGGGGGGGATGGGTAGAAAGCGGTGGCGATGGAACGCATGACGCCGTTTTGGGGGTTCCCTCTCCCCTGTGGGGAGAGGGACAGGGTGAGGGGGGACCACCGTAACCGGTTGAAACTCTTGACCCCCCTCACCCGCCCGCCGTCGCTTCGCTACGGCGTGGCGACCTCTCCCCACTGGGGAGAGGTGGTGCTGAAGCCCTGATCGTATCCACCTGATAGACCGCTCAGCGCATGCCGTTTCCGCATCTCTTTTCGCCGATCAGGGCCGGCCCGTTCGAGCTTGCCAATCGCATCGTCATGGGCTCGATGCACACCGGGCTCGAGGGCCGCGAAGGCGGCTTGCGGCGGCTTGCCGCCTTCTATGCCGAGCGGGCGGAGGCCGGCACGCCGCTGATCGTCACCGGCGGCTGGTCGCCGGACGAAGCCGGCCAGATCGGGGCGCACCCCAACCTGTTCGATAAGGCCGAGACCGCGGCCGGCCACCGCATCGTCACCGACGTGGTGCACGCGGCGGGAAGCCGCATCCTCTTGCAGCTCCTGCATGGCGGCCGCTACGCCACGCGGCCCGAACTGGTGGCGCCTTCCGCCATCCGCGCGCCGATCAGCCGCTTGACCCCGCGCGCGCTTTCGGGCGCCGAGGTCGAGACGGCGATCGAGGCCTTTGCCCATGCGGCAGGGCTCGCCGTTGAAGCCGGCTATGACGGCGTCGAGATCATGGGCTCGGAGGGCTATCTCATCACCCAGTTCCTCGCCCCGCGCACCAACCGGCGCGACGACGAATGGGGCGGGCCGCTGGAGAACCGGGCGCGCTTCGCGCTTCGTGTCGTCGAGGCGGTGCGCGCCGCGCTCGGGCCGGATCGCATGCTGATGTACCGCATCTCGGCGCTCGACCTCGTCGAGGACGCTCTGGCGCAGGACGAGATCCTCTGGCTTGCCCGCGGGCTGGAAGCGGCGGGGGTCGATGTCTTCGACACCGGCATCGGCTGGCACGAGGCGCGCGTGCCGACGGTGGCGCAGGCGGTGCCGCGCGGCGCCTTCAGATGGGCGACCCGCGCCCTCAAACAGGCGGTGTCGGTCCCCGTCATGGCCACCAACCGCATCAACATGCCTCAGCTTGCCGAGGAGATCATCGCCGAGGGCGACGCCGACATGGTCTCGCTCGCCCGGCCGTTCCTCGCCGACCCCGAGTTCGCCGCCAAGGCGGCGCGCGGCCAGCCGCACCGCATCAACACCTGCATCGCCTGCAACCAGGCCTGCCTCGACCGTATCTTCGTCGGCGAGGTGGCGACGTGTCTGGTCAATCCGCGCGCCTGCTTCGAGACCGAGATCGTGATCAGGCCGGCCGGGGCGAAGAAGCGCGTCGCCGTCGTCGGGTCGGGACCGGCGGGGCTGGCCGCCGCTGTGACGCTCGCCGAGCGCGGCCATCAGGTGGCCCTGTTCGAGCAGGAAGGCCGCATCGGCGGCCAGCTCAACCTTGCCCGCAACGTTCCCGGCAAGCAGGAGTTCGACGAGACGCTGCGCTATTTTTCCGTCCGGCTGGAAGAGACGGGCGTGAACTTACGCCTTTCAACGCGCGCCGACGCGGCGATGCTTGAAGGCTTCGATGAGGTGGTGCTGGCGGCCGGCGTCAGCCCGCGCCGCGGCGTCGTCGCCGGCGAGGACCACCCCAGCGTCGCAAGCTATGTCGACATCCTGTCGGGTGCGCGGGCGGCCGGCGAGCGGGTGGCGATCGTCGGCGCCGGCGGCATCGGCTTCGACGTCGCCTTGTTCCTCACCGACCCCGGCGACCATGCCCACAGCGACCCGGCCGCCTTCCGCCGGCATTGGGGCATCGGCGTCGAACAGGGGGCGCCGCGCGCGAGGCGCAAGGTGACCATGCTGCAGCGCTCAGCCGGCCCGATGGGCGGGAGTTTGGGCAAGACCACCGGCTGGGTGCACCGCATGGAGCTGAAGCGGGCGGGCGTCGAGCAGATATCCGGCGTCCAATATGAGCGCATCGACGATGCCGGCCTGCACATCCGCCTGGACGGTGAGGCCCGCATTATACCCGCCGACAGCGTCGTTCTCTGCGCCGGCCAGGTCGAACGCAGCGAGCTTGCCGCGGCGGTGAGGGCCATCGGGGTCCCCGTCCATGTCATCGGCGGCGCCAAGCGGGCGGTCGAGCTCGACGCCCAGCGCGCCATCGACGAGGGGGTCAGGCTCGGGGCGGGGATTTGACCAATTAGCGAGGCTTGGGATTGGCGCGCGCCTTGTCCTCTTCAAGGCCAACACCGGTCGCAAGGTAGCACTGGGGCGCTTTCGGCGACGCCAACCGCAGATTTACTTGGATACCTGAATTTCTATGGCCAAATCTTAAGTAATACGACTTCGACGGAGCCTGTCTTAGATTTTTCGATCCCAAAACAGCACATTTGTTCAACAATGAACACGTAATAATGTGGGTTAAAATCAATATGCGGTTTTGTATAAAATAGAAAATGGCGATGATGTACATTATACTGTTCACATTTTTTTGTGTATAATTGGATTATATCTGAGAAACTTACAGCGAATCAGGCGGGATTTTGTCTATCTATTCCTAGGTTTTTATGATAAGATATTATCTCTTGACGAATAATTATCCTAGATTTACGAGGAAAAACATCATGGATATGCCGAAAATGTTCCAGGCCGAATCCCTCACGCGTCTCGCCCAAGGTGCGGCCGTCGGCGCCGTCGCTACCATCGCCATTGGCTTCGGTTGGGGCGGCTGGACCCTCGGCGGCACTGCCGAGGAAATGGCCTCCGAACGTGCGACAGTCGCTCTCGTGACCGCGTATGCGCCGATATGCGTCGAGCGATACAATGCTGGCGCAACGGTCGAACAGCGCGACGCTTTCAGCGAGGAAAGCAAGTGGAATCGCGACAGCATAATCGAGAAAGCCGGCTTCGCAACGCCGCCGGGTTCAGAGTCACCGAACCAGGCAGTGGCCGATGCCTGCGCCGAAGCGCTGACAAAGATCATCGCCGAAAACGCCGCCGTCAAATAGACCCGCGCCATTGCCGCCGACACCATCGTTCTGTGCGCCGGAAGGTTTCTTAGCCCATTTTGGGAAGGTCCGTTTTGGGCTTCGGAAGATGTCCGCAATGGGTCCAACCCGGCTGTGCAGACGAGCCGCTTCCAACGTCCGAACTGCCTTTAGCAGGCCGCGGAAAAGGGGCGAAGGAAGCCGACACAGCGTCCCCTCGCCCCTGTTGGGAGAAAGGGTGAGGGGGGACATGCGTAACATATTGAAACTCTTAGGCCCCCTCACCCGCCCGCCTTCGCTCGGCTACGGCGGGCGACCTCTCCCCACCGGGGAGAGGTAAAATTGCATCGGCGCCTTTGCCCGGCCGACCTTGCCGTTCGGCGCAAGTGACCCTCATGCCGCGCCGGGTCCTTCGAAATGCACGGCGAGCCACGGTGCAGGCTCCGGATCGCTCGTCCAGGTCACCCGATGGCGGCAATCGGCGGGACACGAGCTATTGCGGCAGACGCAAGCTGTCTTGAATATGGTGGACTTTCTCCGCCCAGAAGAACTCCCAGTCGGCTTGGGCGTCCAACTGGTCCTCGGCTACGACCAAGCAGTCCAAATGATAGGCGACGCGGGGCGCGGCGACGACCATCCGATATCGCACTATGCCCGGCAGCGTCTCCGCGCTGTCCGTATAGCTCGCCAGGCACATGGCGGCCTGCTGGCCGTTATGATCGAAGGAATCGGAGCCCCCATTTTCAAAATCGCTGACCGTGGCGCGTGATTTTTTGCAAAACACTTCGCGGCGCTCCCGCACCGCCAGCCCGGCGGCCAAGGAGGCCTGCGTCACGCCTTGCGGATAATCGCTGCGAAACAGATAGCACTGCAAGCCGCCGCTGTAAGCTGTGACGGAAAAATACATCAGACCGTCGGTGTTACCGCGGGGAGGGCTATAATCCGTGACGACAGCGGGGATGGAGATCGTGAAATCGGGATCGCCGTTCAGCGTCACCGTTTTCCATTCGTCCTGCGACAGCGCAGCCGCGCCGAACGCCAGTCCAAAGGCCAATGCCGCGGCCGCAATGTGCAAGGTCGTCATCGAATTCTCCCATGGGCGAAAACGCTACTCTAATCCTCTTGCGGCCCGAACACCCGCGCAATCGAGCAGGTTCGCTACTTGGGGTCTTCAAAAATGCGCGGCGAGCCACACGGTCGGCTCCCGATCGCTCGTCCAGGTCACCCGATGGCGGCAATGGGCGGGAAGCAGCAGCCAGTCTCCCGGCTTAAGGCGCCGTTCCTTCGCCTCGCCCTCGATCAGCAGCCGCGCGCCGCCGCGCAGCAAGGCGACCCATTCCGATCGGCCTTGATCCAGCCACTCGCCTTCGGGCGTCGCCTGGCCGGTCGAGACAATCCGCTCGATGCTGAGCCCGCGTGCCTCGGCCAACGCTTCGAACAGCTCTTCGGGCTGACGCTCGTCCGGCAGTCCGGAATAGAGATTTCCCGATTGCGGCATGACAAAAGCACCTCCAGGATTGTACGCGGCCGGCTCCCGCTATTGACGCGATGATGGCTCATGCGGCATGGAGCGTCACGCCGACGGACAGAAAGGACACGAGCATGACAGACCGGGGCAAGGAAATGCAGGGCGGGCGCAGAACCGAGGATGCGCATCGCACGCCCGGGATGAGGCCTTCCCGATGAACCGGCGGCGTCGAGGACCGGCGCTTACCAAGGCCGAGCTCCGAGCCCAGGGCGAGCAGGCCATGGCGGCGGCGACCAGGCCCGTCGTCAAGCTGCCGACGAAACTCGTGAGGCAATGCGGCCGCTGCGGCGAGTTCACCTCGACGATGGTCAAGCCCGGTGAGGCACCGCCCGAGTTCAAGTGCAAGTTCTGCGACAAGCCGACGCCACGCGGCTGATCCTCCTGTCGCCTCTCGGCCCGGTCAACCCTATGTCGTTTAGCGTCCCCGCGCGGCCCCGCGCATTATCCCGGCCCTGGTCTTGACATTCGCGGCACGACCGATGTTCCGCATGGCGTCGGATTTGGCGTCGAATTGCCCAGCCCGCACTTTGACCTCGGGCTTCGTGCTCTTGGCACCGGGCTTTGCCGCCTTGGCGGCGGCTCTCGCCTTCGCCCGGGCTCTGGCCTTGGCTTTCGTCATGACAGGTTCACCTTTCCGCCGACCAGCGCGAGACCGATGCCGATCCGCCCCGCATTGAATCAGGCGCTCAGATACACTCAGGGTTCGCGGAAATCGTACTTCGATTCAACCGCCAAGGGAACTTCATTCCCTCGCCCGCCCGCCTCTCGCCTCGGCGAAGCTGGGTCGCTTGGCCATGGCTGGCGTCAGCCGCCGGACATCGCCGTCAGAACGTAGACCTTCCCGCCGGGCGTCAGGGGGGTCTCCAGGGCCGCCCGCCGGCCTTCGACGAAGACGTTGATGTTGCGCCTGATTTGCGGCGTCGAATCGCGCAGGCGGTCGCGCATCCCCGGCCAGCGGGAATCCAGCGCGTCGAGCATATGGCCGACGGTCGAAGCGGTAAGCTCCACCTCTCCCACGGAACCCGGAAACAGGCTCACCAGGGCGCCGGGAAGCACCACCGTGACGGTCGGCGCTGCGGTGTCGTTCGGCATTGGGAAAACCTCTCCTGGCATGGAGCCTACCCGTCGACGACCAGGGTCTCGATCGACGTGATGACGGGCATGTGCTCGGCGATGCACCTCCAGCTCTCGCCCTCGTCGGCGCTGGCGAAAAGCGCGCCCGTATTGGTGCCGAAATAGAGTCCGTGCGGCTCCAGCGGGTCGGTCGCCATTGCCTGGCGCAACACGCCGAAGAACACGTTTTCCTGGGGTAGCCCCTTGCGCAGCGCCTCCCAACTCCTGCCGGCGTCCCTCGTGCGCCAGACGGCGGCCTTGCCGTCGGGCACGTAGCGGCCGAGCACGTCGCCGTTGAGCGGGATCAGATAGAGCGTCTCGGGATCGCGCGGATGCGCGGCGGAAGGAAAGCCGAAGGTCGAGGGCAGGCCCTTCTCGATGCTCTCCCAGCTCCTGCCGCCGTCGTCGCTGCGATACATGCCGCAATGGTTCTGCTGGTAGAGCCGGTCGGGCATGCCCGGAGCCATCACCACCGAATGCACGCACTGGCCTGTCTCCGCATAACGCTGGTCCTCCGGAAGATAGTCGTTGCGCACGCCCTTGTTGCGCGGCTCCCACGTCTTGCCGCTGTCGCCGGTGTGGAACATGCCGCCGGTGGACACCGCCACCCAGAGCTGCTTGTCGTCGTCGGGGTGAGGAATGACCGAATGCAGGATCAGACCGCCGCCGCCCGGCATCCAGTCCTTGCGCGATGGATGCTTTTGCAGGCCCTCGATATGGCTCCAGGTCTCGCCCGCGTCGTCGCTGCGGAACAGTCCCGCCGGCTCGACGCCGGCGTAGAGGCTCCCGTTGCCGCGCGTCACGCACCACACCGACTTGATCGGGTCTTGCCCTTCCGCGTAGGCGAGGCCTTCGCTCGAATGCGACCAGCTCTTGCCGAGGTCGGAGGATTTCCAGACCGCCGGGCCGAACCATTCGTTGCCGCCGCCGGCATAGATGGCGCCGCTCGCGGCGTCGGCGATCACGTGGTTGATTGGCCACGCGTCGCAAAAGGGTCCACGCAGCTCCCACGCGCGCCGCAGCGCGTCGCCTTCGAGGATGAAGGCGCCTTTCTTCGTTCCCGCCAGAATGACGACTTTCCGTGCCATTGTCCGCCTCCGCTTGCGTGTCAAATGTCCTTCGCGCGCGCCTTGTCCGGCGCTAACTCAGGAGCATGCGCTTGCAATCGGACGGTATTTTGTTCGGATACATGTCGGCAAGCCGCAAAATCACGCCTTGCCCAAGCCATGAGCGCGAGTCATGCTCCGCCTTCATGTATTCGCGCATGAAGGGAGGACCACCATGAAACGCCACGCATCCGCCGTCTGGAAGGGAGACATCAAGGAGGGAAAGGGGCGTGTTTCCGTCCAGTCCGGAGTCCTGACCGATGAGCCCTATTCGGCCCACAGCCGGTTCGAGGACGAGGAGGGGCGCTCCGGCACCAATCCGGAGGAGCTGATCGGGGCGGCGCATGCCGGCTGTTTCGCCATGCAGCTTTCCGCCTTCCTGTCGAAAGAGGGCCATCCGCCCGACGAGCTGAAGGCCGAGGCCGTCGTCGAACTGATCCCCGGCCAGGGGATCAAGAGCAGCCGTCTGACGCTCGAAGCCAAAGTGCCCGGCATAACGGCTGAAAAATTCCAGGAGTTGGCGGACAAGGCCAAGGCCGAGTGCCCGGTGTCGAAGGCGCTCGGCGCCATCGAGGTCAGTCTGGCGGCGCGGCTGATAAGCTGAAGGGCCGGCGCGAGGCGGCGCTGTTCAACCGCCGGCGAGGCGCCGCGCCTTTTCCAGATCGCCCGGCGTATCGACGCCGCGCGCCTTGTGCTCGGTCAGGCCGACATAATAGGCGAGCCCCAGCTCCAGCCCGCGCAGTTGCTCCAGATCCTCGGCGATCTCCAGCGCCGTCGGCGGGGTCCGCACGAACCTCTCGAGCGCCTCGTAGCGGTAGGCGTAAAAGCCGATATGGTGCTTGACGGCCTTGGCCCTGTAAGGGATCGGATAGCGGCAGAAATAAAGCGCCCGGCCTTTTGCGTCGGTCACCGCCTTGACGCAGTCGGGGCTGTCGACGACCGCCGGGTCCTCGGTCTCGTGGCAGAAGGTGACGATGTCCGGCCAGCCGAGATCGAAGGCCTTGACCGCCTCGATGATCAGCTCGGGCGGGAAGAACGGCTCGTCCCCTTGCACGTTCATGACAATGTCGGGCTTTTCCGCGCCTTTTTCGATCAGAATTTGAAGCGCCCGCCAGATCCGGTCCGAGCCGCGCGGCAGGTCGGGGTCGGTGAGCACCGCCTCGCCGCCCGCCTTCTCGACCGCCTCGACGATCGCCTTGTCGCCGCCGGCAACCGTCACCGGGCCGACGCCCGCCTTGCGGGCCTGCTCCCAGACGCGGACGATCATCGGCTTGCCGCAGATGTCCATCAGAGCCTTGCCCGGCAGGCGGGTGCTGCCGAGGCGGCTCGGGATGAGGGTGTGGATTCGCATGACGCGCTCAGCCGAAGACAACGCCGTCGAAGAGCTTGCGCGCGGTTCTGAGGATGGCCGCGTTGACGACGTTGCCGGCTTCGCCCGTTTCGACGATCACGGTCGCCGCGCCGATCGGGTGTTCGACCACCAGCGACTTGCGTGCGCCCTCGGGGATATCGGCGAGTTCGGCCGCCGGAGAGCCGGGCTGAAGGCAGGCGGTCGCCACGCTGACCGCGCCGAACACGCCGATGGAGGCATGACAGCGATGCGGGATGAAGGTGCGGGTCGATATCGCGCCGCCGTTTCTTGCCGGCGAGACCATGGTCATCTTCGGCACGGATTTCTCGGCGACATCTCCGAGATTCATCAGCGGCCCGGCCTGCAAACGGATCGATTCAAGCTTGGCGCGAAGCTCCGCGTTGGCTTCCAGCACCTCGCGGCTTTCGGTCCCCGTGATTCCCACGTCCGAGGCGCGCAGCACGACGGTCGGCATGCCATTGTCGATCAGTGTGGCCGCCATGCCGTCGATCACGTCGAACGGATTCCCCGTCGGCAAGAGAGCGCCGCAGCTCGATCCGGCCGTGTCCTTGAACGAGATCGCGATGGCCGCGTGCGTGCCCGGCACGCCGTCGATATGGGCTTCGCCGCCATAGACCGGCGCGCCGTCGGGCGTCTTTATGGTGGCGATCGCGATCTGTCCCGTATTCTCCATGAAGATGGCAATTTCGGTGTCGCCGCCGGCGGCCTTCACGAGCCCGCGCTCGATGGCGAACGGGCCGACGCCGGCGAGCATGTTGCCGCAATTCTGCGCGTCGGTGACGATCGCCCGATCCACGAACACCTGGAGAAACAGGTAATCGACGTCGGCGCCGGGCCTCGCCGAGCGCCTGACGACCGCGACCTTGGAGGTCAGCGGGTCGGCGCCGCCCATGCCGTCGATCTGGCGCGGGTCGGGAGAGCCCATGATCCTCAGCAGCAGGGCGTCGCGTTCCCGTGGATCGGCCGGCAGGTCGTCGGCGAGAAAGAAACCGCCCTTCGACGTGCCGCCGCGCATCCACATGCAGCGCACGCCCGTTTGACCGGTGTCGCCCATCACAGCTCGTCCACCGTGCGCGGGAAGACCGATTGGAAGCCTTCGGCGTATGTCGCCGGCCGGCCTCCCGCCTGGCCGCCTGAATTGCGGCGGAAATGGTTGGCCCGGTTCTCCGCGACGTTCTTGTAATAGTGCCAGAGATGCTCCTGGCCTTCCATGCACTGGATGGCGGCCCACTTCTTGTCCCAGACATCGGAAATGTCGAGGAAGATATCGGGCTTCCACTGCATCTGCTCGGTCTGGTGCGGCTCGAAGAGATAGAGCTGCGGGGCGCCCAGCACCTGCTCGCCGGGATTGTGGCCCCAGGCCTGGGCAATCATCCGGCATTCGAGAGCCACTTTGGTTGCGTACATATGGTCGGTATTGTAGGGGTCCCAGCGGGAATGGCCGAGCATGAAGTTGGGCTGCACCGCGCGGATGAGGTCCACCAGCCGGTCCTTGGCGGGCCGGTCGAACTCCAGTGGATAGTCGCCCAAATCGAAGAACAGAATGTCGTGGACATTGAGCGCGGCGGCGGCGTTTTCCGCCTCCTTGCGGCGCGCCGTCTTGACCCTTTCGAGCGTCATGCCCTCCTGCTTCCACAGCTTGGCGCTTTCGCCCCGCTCGCCATAGGACAGGCACACGACCGTCACCGCGTAGCCCTTGGCGGCGTGCAGCGCGATGGCCCCGCCGCAGCGCCACACGAAGTCGGCGGAATGAGCGCTGATGACCAGCGCGGTCTTGTTGGGCACTGGCTTTTCCTTCTTTATGCGACAGGCGGCGTGCCGTAGGTGTGGAAGCTCTCGATCGTCTTCAGCCCCCAGGCCTGTCCCTTTTTCCGCTCCGTTTCCGTCCAGGTCACCGTTTCCCAGTCCGGCTGAAGGATCAGTCTGGCGCCGGCATTGGCGATCTCCACCCGGTTGCCCGCCGGCTCGTAGACATAGAGAAAGAAAGTGCCCTGGATCGCGTGCTTGTGGGGACCCGTCTCGATATGGACCCCGTTCTCGAGGCAGATGTCGGCGGCGCGCAGCACGTCCTCGCGCTGATCGACGGCATAGGTCACATGGTGAAACCGCCCGCGGCTGGTGGTGTTATCCGTCGTATAGGCGATGTCGTAGGACTTGTTGTTGACGGTGAACCAGCAGCCGCCATAGGTCCCGTTATCGAGCCGGATCTCCTCGGTTATGCGGGAGCCGAGCGCCTTCGGCAGCCAGTCCCGGATCGCGGCGACATCCTGCGCCAGCAGATTGAGGTGGTCGAGCCGCCGCACGCAGATGCCGCGGCCGTGATAGCGCTGGGCGATGTTCCTCAATGCCGGCCGCTCCGCCTCAGGCGCGACATAGCGGTTGGTGTCGTAATAGACCTCGAACAGATGCCCGTCCGGGTCCTCGAAACGATAGGCGCGCCCGTGTCCGAGATCGCCATTATCCCACCCGAGCCCGCATCCCATCGCTTCGATGGCGGCGACACGGCGCTCCAGCGCCTGGGGCGAGGCACAGCGATAGCCGATATGGCCGACGCCAGTCGTGCCGGAGGCGGTCAGCTTCAAGGTGTGGAACTCGTAGTCGTCAAAGGCGCGCAGATAGACCGATGGACCCTCCCGGCCGCTTTCCGTCAGGCCATAGACATTGACGAAAAAGTCGAGACTTTCCTGCGGCTTGTCGGTCAACAGCTCGACGTGGCCGAGATGGGCGACATCGAAGCAGGGTTCGCCGGAAGCGTTCATCTCCTCCCTCCAGACATTTCTTCTTGGCGCCCCATGCTAGCCCGGAATTCTCACACTTTGCCACCCACGTAGGCGCCAATGAGATGGTGCGCGATGGCGAAGGAGAACGGCGTGAACAGCCCGCCGGTATGGTTCTGGGTCAGCATTCCCCGCGCCTCCTCGCGGCTGAACCAGCGGGCGTCCTCCAGCTCCGTTAAGTCAACGGTGATGTCGTCGCTCAGACCTTCGGCATGGCAGCCGATCATCAGGGCCGAGGGAAATGGCCAGGGCTGGCTCGAATGGTAGCGCACCTTGCCGACCTTTATGCCTGTCTCCTCCAAGACCTCGCGGCGCACCGATTCCTCCAGCGATTCGCCGGGCTCGATGAAGCCGGCAAGGGCCGAATACATGTTGTGGGTGAAATGGCGCTGGCGGGCGAGCAGGCATGTCTCGCCGCGGTGGACGAGCATGATGACCGCCGGGTCGACGCGGGGAAAATGCCAGCGCTTGCATTCCGGGCAGACGCGCTTGGCGCCGCCGTCGGCGACCTCGGTCGCCGCGCCGCAATTGGAGCAGAAGGCGGGGTGGCCGTGCCATTCGAGGAGCGACTTGGCAAGGCCGATGCGGGCCAGCGGCTCGGGCGCGATGCGCGCCTGGATGCCGAGCACGCGGACATCCTCGAATTCTCCGTCGCCGGCGACGGCGGCGGCGTCCGACACCGCGTGGGCGAACAGCGGCGTGCCCGCCGCGTCCAGGCCCAAAAACAGCGCCTTTTCGGCGGCGCCTGGCTCGATGCGCTCGATCGCCTCGGCGGTGAGCAGCACCGGCTCGGTGACGCCGCCGCCGGTGTCGAGATGAACCAGCGGCCGGGCCTTCTGGAACACCAGGAAGCGCGCTTCGGGCTCGGCCCGCAGCGCCTCGATCCAGGCCCGGTCGGCGCGCATGTCGGTTGCCCGGTCGAGCCCGTGGCCAGTAAAAATGTGCCGGTGGTCGCTCATAGACTCCCTCATAGCCCGCGCTTGCCCAAGCTTGAAGCGGGAAATGGTCTCACGCTTGCACTCGTCCCTGCGATGGCCGATATAGGGCGCGGGAGGTTGGCGGCGGACGAGCCGCTCGCCAACCGGGTCAGGTCCGGAAGGAAGCAGCCCTAACGAGACCGGCACGGGTTGTCGTCCAGCCTCCCACCCGAGCGCCGAATAGGCCCGGGGGCCGGGGAGGCCGAATGAACGACGTGACATCGACCGGCGATGAGCGGATGGCTGCCGCGGCGCCCGGCCCCTACCGGGTGCTGGCGCGCAAGTACCGGCCGCGAACATTCGACGAGCTGATCGGCCAGGACGCCATGGTGCGGACGCTGACCAACGCGTTCGACACCGGCCGCATCGCCCAAGCCTATATGCTGACCGGTGTGCGCGGCGTCGGCAAGACGACAACGGCGCGGATCATCGCCCGCGCCCTGAATTATTCTCTGCCCGGCAAGGCGGACGCGCCGACCATACACATGGACGAGCTGGGCGAGCATTGTGCCGCGATCGTGGAATCGCGCCATGTCGACGTGG
>Ga0326597_10007206_pt1 | contig 15141 bp, 13 predicted proteins | sample RVTome_12_FD_203789 | JGI IMG/M metagenome (GOLD analysis project Ga0326597, IMG submission 203789) | Soil microbial communities from uranium-contaminated site in the Upper Colorado River Basin, Wyoming, United States - RVT100D185 | ecosystem: Environmental > Terrestrial > Soil > Contaminated >... | reverse complement strand
CGGCCGCGACCAGACCGCGCGTGACCTCGCGCGACTGCTGGTCGGAGACGACCACCACGATGAACACTTCGGCCGCGCGCGCCACGTCGGCGAGCGCCGAACAGGGCGTGGCGCCGATCCCGGCGGAATCTCTGAGGCGTTCCTCGTCGACATCGTGGGTGAACACCTCGTGCCCCGCCCGAACGATGTGCCCGGCCATCGCCTTGCCCATGGCGCCGACGCCGATCACCGCGACCTTCATGTCATTGCCCCTCCCGGTTGGTGCCGGGGCGAAGGTAGCCAATGGCGCGCCCGACTCCAATTGAGTCTTGGAACCGGCCGGCGTCCGGGGCTAGGGTCGCACCAGCGATCGGACAGACTTGGCGCGGTGGCGACGATGCACGAGGACCATGACGATCATGACCATGGGCGCGGCCACGCCCATGCCGAGACGGACGAAGACATCCTCGCGACCCACTACCACTCGCAGAAGGACCGCATTTTCGTCCGCGCGATCCAGGGCGAATACAATCTCGGCGAGGAGCTGAACCGGCTGCGCGCGATGCCGCGGGTCAGGAAGGCCAGGGAACTCAAATTCGTCGACGGTCCGCAGGCCTATTCGCGCCACTACATCGAGCCCAAGGACGGCATCACCCAGACCTTCCACCTCCATCTCGAGGAGTGGGGACCGGGCGGCAGGAGCCAGAAGCACGGCCATGTCAACGAGGCCGCGTTCTACATCCTCGACGGCGCCGGCTACGAGATCCACGACAACGTGCGCTACGACTGGCAGGCCGGTGACATCGCGATTGTCCACAACAACTGCGTCCACCAGCATTTCAACGCCTCCGAGAGCGAGCCGGCGCGGGCGCTGGTGATCAAGACCAAGCCCATGTACCTGTTCATGAACATGCTGTTCCAGAAGACCGTCGAGCCGCGCCAGACCCAGGCCGCGCCGGGCGGCGCCGGCTTCCGGGTGCGCGAGGAGGAGGAGGACCTCAATCACCCCGAGGAGGGCTACTGATGGCGTGGGGCGAGACCCGCGCCTGGCTCGCCGGCGCCGTCAACGGGCCGCACTACCAGGACATGCTGGACGAGGCGGCATCGGCCGGAGAGCGCAACGCCGGGCGGCGAAAGATCATCCGCCCGCACGAGATGCCGTGGGAGATGTCGCCGCAGGGGCTCCTCAAGCATCTCATCAACGAGGCGATGAACACGCGGATGGAGACGGTCGACGCCTACATGCAGATCATCCCGCCCGGATCGCGCTCGGGCAAGCACCGCCACCTCGCCGAGGAATGCCTCTACGTGGTGGAGGGCGAGGGCTACGACCTCCACCAGGACTGCGACGTCGAGATCACCGACGACTACCACTGGATCCCGCAGGACGAGATCAAGAGGTTCGAGTGGGAAGCGGGCGATGTCATCTACATTCCGCCCAACACCATCCACCAGCATTTCAATTCGGACCCGGAACGCCCCGCGCGCCTGATCTCGGCCACCAACCGCGTCTTCAAGATGAGCGGGCTCAACGATCTCGAACAGATCGAGGCGGCGCCCGAATACGATCCCGACCTGACGTTGAGCGCAGATATCGTCCGTCAATTCCTTCGCGGCGAGCGCAAGCCCGGCTGATGGCCCGCGGCGATCGGCGGGGTTTCGTGGCCGAGTCGCGACGAAAATCCATTCCACCCTGCGGAACAACATCGTTCCCGGGGGCGGAGAGTCGCGCTAACATGAGTTTTAATGAGAAGAATGACAAACAGGGAGGAAGAACATGACCAGGACAGGCCGCCACCTCGGGATGGCCGCGCTCGCTTGGGCCGTTTGTGCGTCGCCGCTGGCGGCCCAGACGGTCGAGGAATTCTACTCCGATCACGATATCGACCTCTACATCGGCTACTCGGCCGGTGGCGGTTACGACGCCCACGCGCGCACGCTGGCGCGGCACATGGGCAAGCACGTTCCGGGAAATCCGGAAATCATTCCGCGCAACCGGGAAGGCGCGGGTTCGATGCTGCTTTCCAACGAACTCGCCGCAACGCTGGCCAATGACGGGACCGTCTTCGCGCTGATCGGCCGCGGCCAGGTTCTGCAGCCGCTCTACGGTGTTCCCGAAGCCCAGTTCAAGCCGCGCGAGATGAACTGGATCGGCTCGACCTCGAACGAGGTCAGCATTTGCATCGCCTGGCACGAGACGCCCATCGACACCTGGCAGGACCTGATCACCCGCGGCATGATCGTCGGCGGAACCGGGCCCGGCGCCGACACCGATACGTTCCCGCGGGTGCTGAACAACGTTCTCGGCACCAAGCTTCGCCTGATCACGGGCTATCCGGGTGGCTCGGACGTCGTGCTCGCCATGGAGCGCGGCGAGGTCGAGGGCAGGTGCGGCTATTCCTATTCGAGTCTCGTGTCCCAGCGCGGCGACCTGCTCGCGGAAAACAAGGTCAACATCCTGATGCAGATGTCGACCGCCAAGCACCCGGACATTCCCGACGTGCCGCTGGTCATGGATATTGCCGAGACCGACCGCGACCGCCAGGTCCTGACCATGGTGTTCTCGCCCCAGGCGATGGGACGCCCGTTCGTCGCGCCCGCCGGGGTGCCGGAGGACCGGGTCGCGGCGTTGCGCGCGGCGTTCGACGCGACGATGGCGGATCCCGATTACATCGCCGACGTCAAGCAGCAGGGGCTCGATCTTGCTCCGGTCTCGGGCGCGGAGATCCAGCAGCTGGTGCTCGAGATGTACGACCAGCCCCAGGACATCGTCGACGCCGCCAAGGAGGCCTCGACCAGCGACGCCAATCTCGAGATCACCGAGGTCAAGCTCGACATGCGGGTCGACCAGGCCGAGGTCACCGAGTCGATCAACGAGGGCCGGGAAATCGCCTACACGCTTCCCGACGGCTCGAGCATGACCGCCGCGATCTCCGGCAGCCGGACCGCCGTCTCGATCGGCGGCCAGGGCGACGACCGCGCCAACATCAAGGCCGGCATGAAGTGCCAGGTCACGCTGCCGCCGGGCTCGGAGGCTGGCGCGGAGGCGACAGAGGTCGTCTGCGAGTAGCGGACGGCGTCCAGGCTGATCGGCCGGCGTCCGATCCCGGGCGCCGGCACGCCTGATGCGACCCGAGGGGGGTTTGCGGCGTCGATGATCGAGGGGACACGCTGTGCTTGACGCGGCGATGACCGCCCTTGGCCTGATGCTCGATCCGGCACGGCTCGCGGTCCTGTTCGCCGGCGTCCTGATCGGGCTCGGGATCGGCGTCATTCCGGGGCTCGGCGGGATCGTCGGCATGGCGCTGCTGCTGCCGTTCACCTTCACCATGGACCCCTACATGGCGTTCGCGTTCCTGCTCGGCATGGGCGCCGTGACGACGACGTCCGATACCATTCCGGCGGTGCTGTTCGGCGTGCCCGGCACCACCGGCTCGGCGGCGACCGTGCTCGACGGCCACCCGATGGCGCAGCGCGGCGAGGCGGGAAGGGCGTTCGGCGCCGCCTATTCCGCGTCGCTGTTCGGCGGCGTGTTCGGGGCGCTGCTCCTTGCGGTGTCGATCCCGGTGCTGAGGCCGGTGATCCTGTTTCTCGGGTCGCCCGAGCTCCTCGCCTTCGCCATTCTCGGGCTTTCCATGGTCGCCGCGCTTTCCGGTCGCACGCCGCTGAGGGGCCTCGCCATCGCCGGCCTGGGCATCCTTCTCGCCATGGTCGGCGCCGATCCGCAAACCGCGATCCCACGCTGGACGCTCGGCAGCCTGTATCTGTTCGACGGGTTGGAGCTGGTGCCGATCACGCTCGGCCTGTTCGCGCTGCCCGAGCTCGCGGACATGGCGATCGCGCGGCGCTCGATCGCCGGAGATGCCAGGATCGATACCCGTTCGGGCCAGTGGCAGGGGGTCAAGGACACGTTCCGGCACCGGTGGCTGGTGCTGAGATGCGGCTTCATCGGCGCGGGCCTCGGCGCCATTCCGGGACTCGGCTCGGCGGTGATCGACTGGATCGCCTATGGCCACGCGGCCCGCACCGAAAAGGGCGCGCGCGAGACCTTCGGCAAGGGTGATGTGCGCGGCGTTCTGGCGTCCGAGGGCTCGAACAACGCCAAGGAGGGCGGCGCGCTGGTGCCGACCATCGCGTTCGGCGTGCCGGGCTCGGCCTCGATGGCGATCCTCTTGGGGGCGTTCCTGATCCACGGGCTCAATCCGGGTCCGCAGATGCTGACCGACAAGCTCGATGTCACCTACTCGATGGTCTGGAGCGTCGCGCTCGCGAATATCCTCGGAGCGGGCGTCTGCTTCCTGTTCTCCAACCAGATCGCGCGCATCGCCACGGTGCGGCAGCCGATCATCGTGCCGCTCATCCTCGCGATCGTGCTCGTCGGCGCCTATCAGGGCTCGCGCCAGTGGGGCGACCTGTTCACGCTGATCGCCTTCGGCCTGCTCGGCTGGACCATGAAGCGGCTGAAATGGCCGCGCCCGCCGCTGATCCTCGGTTTCGTCCTCGGCGCCATCGTCGAGCGGTTCATGTTCATCTCGACCATGCGCTATGGCTGGGAATGGATGGCGCGCCCGGTCGTCATGGTCGTCCTGGCGCTGGCGGTGCTCGGCTTCGCGCGCCCCCTGATCAGAGAAATACAGGCGTTCCGCGATGCCAAGGCGAGCTGGCGCGAATGGGCTTCGCCCCGGTTCGATGCCGGCACCGCGTTCTACGCCGTCATGCTGGCGCTGCTCGCGGTCATGTATGCCCAGTCCACCGGCTGGGGCACCGAGCAGTCGCGTCTCGTCCCGACAATCGTCATGTATTTCGCCATCGCCGCGGTCGTCGCCAGCATGGCGCACTACATGTTCGCGGTCGAACAGGTCGCGGGGGTCGATCCGGACCGCGACGCGCTCAGGATGGACCTCGGCGCGGATTTCGGCGCCCTGACCGGGCGCGAGGTCGGCCGGCGCGCGCTCGCCATCGCCGGCTGGATCGCGCTGTTCCTCGGCCTCGTCTGGGTTGTCGGCATGCTGCCGGCGGTGGCCATCTTCATCATCTCCTATATGCGGATCGACGGGCGCGAGAGCTGGTGGCTGGTGCTCGCCGTTTCGGCTTCGATGACGATCGCGTCCTGGGTGCTGTTCGACCAGCTCCTGCGCATCGTCTGGCCGGGCTCGGTCCTCGGGCAATGGGTGCCGGCGCTGCGCGGCGTCGTTCCCTCGCTTTGAGCGTTTCCGGCGCGAGGCCGGCAGCCACTTCAGATCTTCACGTCGGTCATGATGCCTTCGGGGAAGATCTGCTCCGGCGTCGCGAGCCGGTGGGCGATCCCCTGCTCATGGGCGTAGGAGAGAAGCTGCTCCCAGGTCGGGCGGTTTTCCTCGATGCCGTAGGGGAACGGGTCACCGGCGAACATGTCGGCCATGCGCCGGGCATAGAACGGGAGCCACGCCAGGGGATAGCGCGACACCGCCGGATCCATGAGGCGCTCGAGGCTGCGGCGCTTGGATTCGAGGAACGCGTTGTAAAGGTTGCGGGCGATCCACGGGCTGGCGTCGAGGATCGCGCGGCGGATGGCGATGATGTGCATGATCGGCCACACGCCGGTCTTCTCCCAGGACTCGCGCTCCATGTCCTCGAAGTCGGGGAACAGGCGCACCACGTCCGGGTGGCCCTCGCGGAACGAGTCCGGCGGGCGGGCGATGATGGCGCAGTCGAGCTCGCCCGAGGCCAGCATCTCCGAGAGCGACCTGTCGGCGATGCGGGTGAGCCGGACCCCCGCCGGCAGGTTGAGCTCGATCTTCTCGGCCCGCCCGGCCTCGTTGGCGCCGGCCTGGACCCATTCGATGTCGGTGAGCCTGACGCCGACGACATGGTGCAGCCAGCCGCGCATGTAGACCGCCGCGGTGTGCGCCCATTCCGGCGATCCGACGCGCTTGCCCGCGAGATGCTCCGGTCCGGTGATCCCCGCCTTGCGGTTGACGTAGAACGACCCGAACCGGAACAGCCGCGAGCACACCACCGGCAGGCCGATGATGTCGCTGTTCTCGCGCGTCACCTGGCCGGCGAACTTGGCGAAGGAGAGCTCGGCCGCGTCCCACTCGCGGCCCGCGGTGAAGCGCGCGAACACCTCGTGATGGCCGAGGAGCGACCACACGGTCTCGATGCCCTCGGCCTCGATCGTGCCCAGCCGGAAATCGCGGAAATGGTCGTAGTCGGTGGTGGCGATGGACAGCCTGATGCGGGCCATGATCCCCCCTGATTGCGGCCTGGCGCCCGCCTCAGCCGAGCTTGGCGTAATAGTAGTCCCAGGTCTTGCGGTAGAGGCTGGGCGTCGCGAGCTTGGCGCGGCAGGCCTCCTGTTCCTCGGGCGTGAACTCGTACATGTCGCCGATCTGCATCGCCATGTACTGGCGGTAGGCGTTCTCCTCGATATAGGCGGCGAGCGCGAAGCACTCGAGGATGTCGGCGCCGGTGGCGACCGCGCCGTGGGCCTTGAGGAGCACCACCGCCTTGTCGCCCAGCGCCGCCGCCATCTTCTCGCCCATCTCGCGGGTGTTGACCGACATCGGGGTGTCGAGAACCGCGGCGTCCGAGACGAGGGTCCCCTGCGCGTAGATGGGTTTGAGCGCGTGGCCGGTCATGGTCAGGAACGTCGACCATTTGGGGTGGGTGTGGGCGATGGCGCCGACGCCCGCCCGCGCCCGGTAGACCTCCGAGTGAATGTGGAACTCGAGCGGCTGGCGGGCCGAGCCCTCGACGAGGTTGCCCTCGAGGTCGACGGTGACGATGTCGTCAACGGTCAGCGAGGAGCGGATCGAGGCCCCGGAGTTGATGAAAAAGCTCGCCGCGTCGCGGCGGATCGAGCAGTGGCCGTTGTGGTCGATGTAGTCGGCCTTCTCCAGCATCCTGATGCAGTCGACGAGGTCCTGCCGCGGGTCGGTGTTGGCCATGTAGTCACCCGTGTTAGGCGTAGGGGATGTTTGATGTGACAACTGGAACATCGTATCCATGTTCCGTGAGCAGCAATTTAACGCTTTCCAATCGCCGCTGGGATTCCACGGACGGGCCGACGATAACTCTGGTAATAGGTAGTTTTGAATCCTCAAATTCGTTAAATATTATATACGGAACTAAGTAATTGTTGCTTATCCGAAACAAAACCTTCTTCTTTTTCTTTGTTTCTCCTTCCGATAATTCGCGGACGGATACGGTTACTGCCAGTCTATACTCCAACTCCTCCCGAAACCCAGGATGTTTTAGTCTGGGCGCGATGTGGAAATATGGTAGCCATATTTCGTTTACACTTACCTTTTCTCCGGTAAATACGTAATCAATTCCACCATCCTTCATAATAGATTCCACTATATCTGGAACCGCTTTGTAAAAATTTTCGAATTCTGGCTCAATTTCTTCGAACTCACGATCATCCCTTCCGTATATAACATCTCCAAAAAAAGCATTCGGCATGACAAATTCGCTTATCTCATTGGACAATATGCTTTCGATTCCGATTCTGTCAAAATAAATTGCAATCCCTCCATCGCGTCCGTATGCTCTCCATTGGCTTAGTAGTCCGTTTTTCGCAACATCATTGTCTTCTGCTCTACAAAATGAACAGACGAATATTATATCATTCGCGCCTGATGCTACATGTATGCTTCGTAAAAAATTATCTCCTTCATGTTCTGATAATCCTCCAATATCTGGCTCTTTCTCAAATAATCCTTGGGTCCGCACATCCTCAAATACTTCTGCGAACCGCCCTACAATATCATCTCTTATGAACTCATCGACGAATCTTAACTCCTTCCTATCGTTCAGGTAGCTTATTGCAGTCGCGTGCAAGGTTCCAGTTTCAACGATGCCTTTGAACCCGGACACAGAAGTGTAGTGCATGACTTCAGCAGGGTCTTCGGATTTGTCGACTGTCAACGGCGGCTCCAATTCTCGAAGGGTTCGGCTACCGTCCGACCCGGCCGATCCAGTACTCCCAGGCCCGCGCCGCCGACTTGAGGTTCACCGCGTCGGCGAGCGCGCCCTCCTCGGGGCCGAGCGCCGCGATCGGCCCGCCGAGCGCCACCGCCTGATGCTGGATGCGGGCATTGACCTCGGTGTAGACGGCGCGGAACACCGCGGTCCGGAGGTCGGGGCCGACGGTGACGAGCCCGTGGCCGCGCATCAGCACCACTGGAGCGGAGCCCGCAACGCGGGCGAGCTCGGCGCCCTTATCCGAATTGCCGACCAGCATGTCGGTGGCGCCGAATTTCTCGGCGATGTCGAACACCGGGATTTCGGCGGCCAGGAACGCGGCGTTGTGAAACATCGCCCGCAGCGGTGTCGGCACGAGACCGAACGGGATCACGCTTGGCGAGTGGCTGTGCACCACCGCGTTGACCCCGCTTCGCGCCCGGTAGATCTCGGCATGAATGAACCGCTCGAGGAACGCCGGCCGGTCATCGCCGTCGCAAGGGGCGCCGCCGAGCGTGACCTCCATGAGGTCGTCCGGCATGACCAGCGCCGGCGCCATCGAGCGCGGGATCCAGAACCGGTCGGGGGCGGCCGGATGGCGGATCGAGACATGGCCGAAGGCGTCGACCACGCCCTGGTCGGCGAGAACGCGGCTCGCCGCGGCGAGGTCGGCGGCGAGGTCGGGGCCCAGCGGGCCGCCCGATCTGGCGATGCCCGATCCGTCCTCGCCGCGCCCGGTGAGACCGCGCGCCACGGCACCGCGCCCGGTCCCGGCGTGGAACGGGCCTGGCGCGGGCGGGGTCATGGCTCGCGCGCTCCCCGGTTCGTCCGGGCGCCGAACATCAGCGCAGGAGCGCGGGCAGGAGCAGCCCGTCGAACAGCGACAGCTCGAGCAGCTCGGTGAAAACCAGCCACATGATGGCGAACGTTCCCAGTCCGGCGAAGATCGCGTTGAACCAGCGCTCGCGCTCGCCGAAGCGAACATAGAGGAACACGGCAACCGGGCCGCCGACATGGAATCCGGTTGCGGCGATCAGCGCCGCGAACACGGCGAGCCAGACGAACATGAACCATTCGCGCGGCGTGATGACGGTCTCGCCGTTCTCCTCGCCGGTTTCGGGCGAGCCGGGGCCCGCCGCTCGCGAACTTCGCTTCCGGCGCAGGTCGATCACCAGTTGCGCGAGGCACAGAAGGCTTGCCGGAATGCCGACAAGCAGCGGCGCGAAGCCCGCCTTGGCCGGGAAGCCCAGAGCCAGCGCCGACATGCCGGCAAAGATCGCGAGCATCACCGCGGTCGTCAGGGTGCGGCCGTCAGACATCGGAATGGACCTGGATGCCGCCGGCACGGGTTCGCTGCCAGAAGTAGTAGCCGATCGAGGCGATGATCAGGACGATGAAGACGAGCGACATCGGGCGCAGGAAAAAGGTCGGGCCCCAGATCGCCAGCGCCTTGTGGAGCGAATCCTCCGCGATCGGGCCCAGAACCAGCCCGATGACGAATGGCGGCCGCGGCCAGCCGTACTTCTTCAGGAAGTATCCGAGCGCGCCGAGGACGATGAGCAGGCCCATGTTCTGCCAGGCCGACTCCGACAGGTAGGCGCCGAGAAAGGAAAGCACCAGAACGAACGGGATCAGAAGCGCCCCGCGCACATGCACCAGCAGCGAGAACGTCGGTGCCATGGCGACGAACATGAAAACGGACAGCAGATTGGCGAGAGCCAGGGTCCAGATGAGCGCCCAGACGATGTCCATGCCGGTCAGTGCCATCTGCGGTCCGGGCTGAATGCCGAGCATGACGAAGGCACCGATCAGAATCGCCATGCCCGACGATCCCGGGACGCCGAAGAACAGGGTCGGCAGCAGCGAGCCGCCTTCCTTCGAGTTGTTCGCGGTCTCCGGCGCGATGACCCCGCGCACGTCGCCCTGGCCGAACTTGCCGTCCCGGCAGGTCTGGGCGGCGTGGCCGTAGCAGATCCAGGAAGCGGCATCGCCGCCGAGACCCGGAATGGCGCCGATCCCGGCGCCGATCAGCGAAGTGCGCAGGGTCAGCCACGGATGGCGGAGCACGTCGCCGATCCCCTGCAGCACCTGCGCCAGATCGTACTTCGCCACCTTTTTCGGCGCGTCGGCGATCGCGCCGCCCTTGACCCCGAGGGCCAGCATTTCCGGGACCGCGAAGATGCCAAGGACGGCGGCGATGATGCTCACCCCCTCCCACAGATAAAGCTGGCCAAAGGTGTATCGCTGGGTCCCGGTGTGCGGATCGAGACCGATGAACGCCACCATCAGGCCGAGAAGACCCACCGAGACGCCCTTGATCAGGCTTCTGCCGGACAGCATGGCGATGAAGGTGATGCCGAAGATGGCAAGCAGGAAGAATTCCGCCGGGCTGAAGGCGAGGATCACGGGGCGCAGGACCGGGAGCATGGCGGCGAGGAACAGGGCGCCGATCACGCCACCGATGCCCGACGCGCCGAGCGAGGCGCCGAGCGCGCGGCCCGCTTCACCGCGTTGCGCCATCGGATAGCCGTCGACGATGGTGGCGGCGTCGGGCCCGGTTCCGGGGACGCCGAACAGGATCGAGGGGATCGAGCCGCCCGTATGCACGACCGAATGCATGGCGATCAGGAACACCGCGCCCGCGATCGGCTCCATGCCGAACACGAACGGGATCAGCAGAACGACGCCAAGTTTTCCGCCGAGTCCGGGGACCGCGCCGAAAAACATGCCGATCGGGATCGCGAGCAGGATCAGCCCCATCAGATAGGGCGAGCCGACAATCTGGACCAGCGGCCCGAACATGTGCTCGAAACCCAAGGCGGCTCCCTCCCGGGCGGGCGCATCATGGCCCGTGCGCGACTTCTTGCGGACGCGTTGCGCGTTCCGGCGGCGGTGCCGGAACGGTCGACAGCTTGGACGCCCGCGCGCGCCAAATCAAGAACGCGCGAGGCCAGGCGTTCCGTTATACAGAACCACGTACCGTTGACAAGAATTGACGGCGGGCGCTAGGTTTATCGCCTCGCAGACTTGCGCGAACTGCCGACGCGGAGGAGACCTCCATGAACGATGAAACCCGTGGCGGCGGCATCGGCCACAACAGCGAAACCGGCAAGGGCGAGGTCGTCTGGGAGCGCTGGACCAGGAAGCGGGTCTTCGTTCGCGCCCTCGAGGGCACCTATGGCGAGCTGAAGGCCGAGCTCTACGGCCAGCCGCGGGTCTACAAGACGAGCGATCTCAAATGGAAGGGCGGGCCGCAGAACTTCGGCAAGAAGGTCATCAACCCGCAGGCCTGCAAGGTGGCGCAGTCGATCGAGACCCATATCGACGTGTTCGCGCCCGGCGGCTACGGGCAAAAGCACGGGCATATGAACTCGGCCGTGTTCTTCGTGCTCAAGGGCAGGGGCCACGACGTCCACGATGGCCGCCGCATCGACTGGGAGGCGGGTGACGCTCTCATTGTCGAGAACGCCTGCGTCCACCAGCATCTTTCCGACGACCCGGACGACGAGACCATCGTGCTCATCATGAAGGCCAAGCCGTTGTTCCTGTTCATGCACATGATCTTCCAGAAGGTGGTCGAATACCCGCCCAAGGTGCCGGCCAAGGGCCACGAGAGCTACGCCCCGCCGGCGGCGCTGTGACGGGCGGGCAGGAGAGGGGCCGCACATGAACAACCCGTCCACCTTCGCCGACGCGACCGAACGCGAGCGTTCGCATCAGGGGGCCCCGGAAGTCGATTTTTACGCGGAGGCTCTCGCGGCCTCGAAAATGTTCCGCGACGAGTATCGCGGGCGCATGAACGTGGTGAAATGGCACGAGATGCCGACCGAGCGCTCGGCCGACGGGCTGATCAAGCACATCATCAACGAGCGCATGAACACCAAGGAGTGCTGCGTCGACATCTACATGCAGTTCATCCAGCCCGGCGCCGCGACCGGCACCAGCCGGCACCTGTCCGAGGAAGTCGCGTTCGTCATCGAGGGCACCGGCCACGACCACCATTACGACGTCAGGTTCGACTGCGCCGACGAATTCGTGTGGGAGTGGGAGACGAGCCCGAAGACCTATGAGTGGGGCCCGGGCGACTTCATCTACATTCCGCCCTATGTCGCGCACAAGCGGTTCAACACCTCGGGCATCGAGGCCCGGGTCATTGTCGTCAACAGCCGGGTGATGAAGGCGATCGGGCTCGACTGGTTCGACCAGCTCGAACCGGCGAAAGGATTCGAGGACAAGTGGGTGCCGCCTGCCGAATAGGGTGCCCGCTGACGGAAATGGCGTGACCGCCGCAACAAGATCGAGAACCGGCGACCACCGATTTTGGTTCAGGGAGGACCAGATGAGAAAATCACTGATTGCCACCGCGCTGGCCGCGACTGTTTGCGCGCCGGCGGCCCATGCCGAAGGTGCGCTCGAGGGCAAGACCCTCACCTATATCATCGCGACCGATCCGGGCGGCGGTTACGACACCTACGCGCGGCTGATCGGCAAATATCTCGAAAAGCACCTCAAGGCCGACAACATCGTCTACAAGAACCTGCCGGGAGCCGGGCACATCGTCGGCGCCAACACGCTGGCCGCGTCCGAGCCTGACGGGCTCACGATCGGCACGTTCAACACCGGGCTCATCTACGCGCAGATCCTGCAGCGCGAGGGGGTCCAGTTCGACCTCACCAAGCTCTCGTGGATCGGCAAGGCCGCGGCCGAGCCGAGGGTCATGATCCTCGGATCGGAGTCGGGCCTCGGTTCTATCGACGACCTCAAGGCGGTGACCTCGCCGGCGAAGTTCGCGGCATCTGGCGTCGGTTCGGCGTCCTACACCGACACCAACCTCATCGCCGAGGCGCTCGATCTCGAAATCGAGATCATCCCGGGCTTCAACGGCAACGAGGGCGAGATGGCGATGATGCGGAACGAGGTGGTGGGCCAGGTCGGCTCGCTCTCCTCGCTCAAGCCCTTCGTCGATGCCGGCAACGGCGCCGTGGTGCTCGGCATCGGCGGCGACGTTCAGCCCCAGGCACTCGACCTCGCGACTTCCGACAAGGGCAAGTCGATCGCCAATCTGGTTCAGGCGCTGTCGGTGCTGGGGCGCCTGACGGCGGCGCCCGAGGGCGTGCCGGACGACGTGGTCGAGGAGCTGCGCGATGCCTATGCGGCCGCGGTGAGCGATCCCGACCTTCTCGCCGAGGCCGAAAAGCTCGGAGTCCCGATCGAGCCGGCCGATGGCGCCACCGTCGCCGAAATGGTTGGTGCCGCGCTCAACCAGAGTCCGGAGACGGTCAAGATCATCGCCGCCGCGGTCGAGGTCGAGATTCCGACCATAAACGTCACCAGCGAGCTTCTCGCGGTTAACGACGAGGGCCGCGAAATCGAGTTCAAGTCGGGTGACGACACCGTCAAGGCCGCGCCGTCGGGATCGCGGACCGCCATTACCATCGATGGCGCCGAGGTCAAGCGCAAGGCGCTCCAGGTCGGCATGGTCTGCGAGATCGTTTACGACCCGGCGAACGAGGACAACGAGCCCAAGACCATCGACTGCAAGAGCTGAGCGCTCGCGCGCGCGGACTTCGAGGGCGGGCCGGGAGCCCGCCCTCGCCACAAACTCGGATCGTCATCGTCCGGCTCGGGAGCCTGCCCTCGGGTCAGGCCCGGGGGGTCGATCCAGTCACCACAGGCGTCCGCGCTTCGATCGCCGGCCGCGCCGTTGACTGGATGCCCCCCTCCGGCCAAGCCGGAGGGCAGGCTCTCGAGCCGGGACATGACGAGGAAGTGGGCGGCACCGCCCTAATGGATTCCCGCCGGAGCCTGTCCCGGACGTGATCCGGGGCGGGAATGACGAAGGTGGCACTGCCGGGGCGGGAAATCGCGCGTCAGTCCTCGCGCGACTGCCGGGCGGAAGTGCCGCGCCGCCCCACACTCCGTCATTCCCGCCCCACACTCCGTCATTCCCGCCCCACACTTCGTCATTCCCGCCCCACACTCCGTCATTCCCGCGCAGGCGGGAATCCATTAGGGCCTTTCGACAGGGTCGGGGCCGGCAAGGCAAGCCGCCCGGGTGGAGCGCGGCGCAACCCGGGGTAGCCTGTGATCCCCGCCCCGCCCCAACCTCGGATCGTCATCGTCCGGCTTGACCGGACGATCCAGTAACCACGGTCGTCCGCGATTCGTTCGCCGGCGCCCGAGGCTACTGGATTGCCCGATCAGGTCGGGCAATGACGATCCGAGTGTGGGACAGGGCAAGCGCAGGCCGCGCAAGCGGTTGATCGCGCGGCGGTTTCAAAATCTATCCCCCCTCTCCGATCCCCGCCTATACTCGCCCCACCTTCCCCTTCCATGGGGGCGTGATCCGGTACCGATGACGGACCCGCGTGGGGAAGGGCGGCGCGTCCGGCGGCGGCATATCGGTGCCTCCGCCCGGCGCGGCCGTCCGGACCGCCCGCCCCGTACTACGGCGGGGCCGCCCCTCGGGGCTTAAGGGAGCCGGGCCGGCCACCCCCCCCCATCGGGGCGCGGGCCGAAAGACGCGGGGGCATTCGCGCCCCCGCGCGCCCTGGCACCCGAAGCGTGGGCCGGACAATGGCCGCAAAATCGCCGCGGCGGGCGCTTCGTGGAGCGCCTTTTACCCAAGCGTGGTGTTTCGCGAAGCGCCCGCGCCCCACTCTCCAATCGCCGGATCGCAGGATCGCGGCGGGATTTGGCATGGGAGCCTCTAGCGATGCTGGGTCACGACATCGACCAGCGCCGGCTTTCCGGACTTGACCACCTCGAGCGCGCGGCGGAGCGCGGGGCCGATGCCGGCGGGCGCCTCGATCGGGCCTTCGCCCCACACGCCCATGGCCCGCGCGGCGGCGGCGAAATCGGGCGCGGGGTCGAGGATGTCCATGCCGATGTGGGCCTTGGCCTCGTCGGTGCCCCGCGCCCGCGCCATGCGGATCTGGTGGTGCCAGTCGTTGTAATAGGCGCGGTTGTTGAACATCACGATGAGCAGCGGGATGCGGTGCTTGGCCGCGGTCCACAGGGCGCCGACATCGAACATGAGATCGCCGTCGGGCTGAAGCGCGACCACGACCTTGCCCGAGCCCCGGTACGCGAGGCCGACGCCGATCGAGGTCGAGATCTGGGTCGCGGTGCCGAGGTCCTTGCCGGGATGACGCCAGGGGCGGTCGAAATCCCACAGCCGGCGCGCCCATTCGCGCAAGGTGCCGGTGGCGCAGA
>Ga0326597_10007205_pt1 | contig 15142 bp, 7 predicted proteins | sample RVTome_12_FD_203789 | JGI IMG/M metagenome (GOLD analysis project Ga0326597, IMG submission 203789) | Soil microbial communities from uranium-contaminated site in the Upper Colorado River Basin, Wyoming, United States - RVT100D185 | ecosystem: Environmental > Terrestrial > Soil > Contaminated >... | reverse complement strand
GCATGAGCGAGCTCATCCCCGGCCGCCCCTTGGAGCCGCTCGCCACGTCCGGCCTCAAGGGCTGGCTCGAGCTGGCGCTCGCCACCCCGGCGGTGCTGTGGGCCGGATGGCCGCTGCTGGTGCGCGGTTGGCAGTCGGTCGTGAACCGCAGCCTCAACATGTTCTCCCTGATCGCGCTCGGTGTGGGCACGGCCTACGTCTACAGCGTGGTGGCCACGCTCCTGCCCGATGTCTTCCCGCCGGCGTTCCGTGACGCCTCGGGGCACGTCGCGGTCTACTTCGAGGCCGCGGCCGCGATCACCGCGCTGGTGCTGCTGGGCCAGGTGATGGAACTCTCGGCGCGCAGCCGCACGGGCGCCGCGATCCGCGCGCTGCTCGGGCTCGCGCCCAAGACCGCGCGCCGCGTGCGCGAGGACGGCGCCGACGAAGACGTGCCGCTCGACCAGGTCGCGGTGGGCGACCGGCTGCGCGTGCGCCCCGGCGAGAAGGTGCCGGTGGACGGCGTCGTGCTCGAGGGCGGCAGCGCCGTGGACGAGTCGATGGTGAGCGGCGAGGCGATCCCGGTCGAGAAGCGTCCGGACGACCGCGTGATCGGAGCGACCGTCAACGGCACCGGCTCGTTCGTGATGCGCGCCGACCGGGTGGGCGCCGAGACCATGCTGGCGCGGATCGTGAAGATGGTCGCCGAAGCGCAGCGCAGCCGCGCGCCGATCCAGCGCCTCGCCGACGTCGTCGCGGGGTGGTTCGTCCCGGCGGTGGTGCTCATCGCCATCGTCACCTTCGTGGTGTGGGGGCTGTGGGGACCGGAACCACGCATGGCGCATGCCATCGTCAACGCCGTGGCGGTGCTCATCATCGCCTGCCCGTGCGCGCTCGGACTCGCCACCCCGATGTCGATCATGGTCGCCGCCGGCCGCGGCGCCTCGATGGGGGTGCTGTTCAAGAACGCCGAGGCGATCGAGGTGCTACGCAAGGTGGACACGCTGATCGTGGACAAGACCGGCACCCTCACCGAGGGCAAGCCGAGGCTGGTCGCGGTCGAGCCCGCCGATGGGTACGACGAGCGCGCGTTGCTCGCGATCGCGGCCGGGCTCGAGCGCGGGAGCGAGCATCCGCTGGCGGCGGCGATCGTGGAGGGCGCCAAGGCGCGTGGAACCGAACCCGCGTCGGTCGCCGACTTCGCCTCGGTGACCGGCAAGGGCGTGACCGGGCGCGTGGACGGCAAGCCCGCCGCGCTCGGCAACCGCGCGCTGCTCGATCAGCTCGGCGCGGTCCCCGGTCCCCTGGCGCCGCGCGCCGAGGCGATGCGCGCCGAGGGCCAGACCGTGGTGTTCGTGGTCGTCGACGGCAGGCCCGCCGGGCTCATCGGCGTCGCCGATCCGATCAAGTCCACGACGCCCGAGGCGATCCGCGACTTGCACGCCGAGGGGCTGAAGCTCGTGATGCTCACCGGCGACAGCCGCACGACGGCCGAGGCGGTGGCCAAGTCGCTCGGGATCGACGACGTCGTGGCGGAGGTGCTGCCGGAGCAGAAGGCGGAGGCCGTCCGGCGTTTCCAGGGCGAGGGACACGTCGTGGCGATGGCGGGCGACGGCATCAACGATGCCCCGGCTCTGGCGCAGGCCGAGGTCGGTATCGCGATGGGCACCGGCACCGACGTGGCGATGGAGAGCGCGGGGGTGACGCTGGTCAAGGGCGACCTGCGCGGCATCGTGCGCGCGCGGCGGCTGTCGCGGGCGACGATGGGCAACATCCGCCAGAACCTGTTCTTCGCGTTCATCTACAACGCGCTCGGGGTGCCGGTCGCGGCGGGCATGCTCTACCCCGCCTTCGGCCTGCTGCTGAGCCCGATCCTCGCCGCCGCGGCGATGAGCTTCAGCTCGGTCTCGGTGATCGGCAACGCGCTCAGGCTCAGGCGGGCGCGCGTGTAGGCAGCGCGCGGTTCCGGTTAACCTCCCGCCGCCGGTCGAAGACCTCTGTGGTTTCCGGCGCCGCCGGCCCGCTGAGGTCGGGAGGACCGTCCGGAGCGACTCCCTGGTGCGTCGCGTTCATGGGCGCTAGCATCGCGCGCCGGCCGCGGCGAGGTGTGGCCCGGTCGTCCCCCGCGAGGAGCGCCGGGCCCACCGAGCCGCAGCCCCCCCCTCTCCCGCCCCCACGTCAACCCGCCTCAGGCCGCACCGCGTCATGCCGCGATTGACCGCGCCCCGGCGCGGCGCTAGCCTCGATCGGTGACACGCGCCTCCACGACCCCCGGGGCGGCTCCCGCCCCCGTCGTCCGTCTCCTGCCGCAGCTCGCCGACTTCGCGGCCGGGCGCTACGGCGCCGCGCCGTTCCTGCTCGCCGCCGGCCCCGAGGGCTGGCGAGGCTACAGCTTCGCCGAGGCCGCGCGCGCGATGCACGCGTTCGCGGCACTGCTCGAGCGCGAAGGCGTGCGGCCCGGGGCGCGCGTGGGCCTGCAGAGCGAGAACCGTCCCGAGTGGGGGCTCGCCTACCTCGCGATCCTCGCAGCCGGCGCGGTCGTGGTTCCGCTCGACGTCCAGCTCCGACCCCAGGAGGTGGGCGAGATCCTCGCCTTCGCCGAGGCCACCCACTGCGTGGCGAGCGCCCGGCAGCGACCGCTGATCGAGGAGGCACGCGGCGCGCGGCTGCCGGGGCTCGAGTTGGTCTCGCTCGACCCCGCTCCGGAGCTGCCGTCGTGGGAGGACGCGCTCCGTGACTTCCCCGACGTGGGCCCGCGGCCCGAGCGGGCGCAGCCGCACGACCTCGCTGTGCTCATCTTCACCTCCGGCACCACGGGTCAGGCCAAGGGCGTGATGCTGTCGCACTCGAACATCCTCCATAACATCGAGGGCGTGGCGCGCAGCTTCGAGTTCGGGCCCGCCGACCGGCTGCTCTCGGTGCTGCCGCTCCACCACACCTTCGAGTCGACCGGCGGCTTCCTGTGCCCGATGCGGGTGGGGGCGAGCGTCGCCTACGCCCGCGGGCTCAAGTCGAACGAGCTGCGCGAGGACATGCAGACCTCGCAGGCGACCCTGCTGCTCGGCGTGCCGCTCCTCTTCGAAAAGCTGCTCGCCGCGATCCGCCGCGGGATCGGCGAGGCGCCGCTGCCGCGACGCCTGCTCGCCCACGCGTTGCTCGGGATCACCGGCCTCACGCGGATCGTCACCGGGCGGCGGATCGGGCACGCGCTGCTGCGCCCGCTGCGCCAGCGCGCCGGTCTGGGGCGGATGCGCCTGTTCGTCTCGGGCGCCGCACCGCTCCCGGAGGAGACCTTCTGGGGGCTCGTGGATCTCGGTTGGCCGATGCTCGAGGGCTACGGGCTCACCGAGTGCTCCCCGGTGGTCGCCGCCAACCGGCCGCACCGGCCGCGGCCGGGCGCGGTGGGCTGGCCGCTCACCGGCGTCGAGGTGCGCATCGCCGAGCCCGACGCCGAGAGGAACGGCGAGATCCTGGTGCGCGGTCCCAACGTCATGCTCGGCTACTACCGCAACCCGGAAGGCACGGCCGAGGTGCTGCGCGACCGCTGGTTCGCGACCGGGGATCTCGGGCGCTGGACGCGTGACGGCCGCGTGCGCATCACCGGGCGGCTCAAGAACATGATCGCGACCGCCGCGGGCAAGAAGATCTACCCCGAGGAAGTCGAAGCCCAGATCGCCGGCTGTCCCTACGTGCTCGAGGTGATCGTGGCCGGCGGCCGCGACGCGCGCGGCGAGCGCGAGGAGGTGCACGCCCACGTGGTGCCGAACCTGCCGGCGCTCGAAGCACTCGCCGCGTCCACCGGCCACGCCTGCGACGCCGCGTTCGTCGAGCGCGTGCTGCGGCGCGAGATCGAGGCGCGCGGCCACCACCTCGCCCCCTACAAGCGCGTCAAGCGCGTGATCGTGCGCGAGCGCGAGTTCCCCAAGACCTCGACCGGAAAGATCCGCCGGCAGGACCTCGCGGCCGAGACGCCGGCGAGCCGGGTGGGGGCGGTGGCGTAGACTCCGTGCGGTGACGTCGGCAGCCCCGCGCCCGGGAAGCGACGAGCGAGATGTCGCGCCACGCGAGGCGCGCGATTCCATTCCCCGATTTCAGCCGCGCGAGGGTGACATGGCGGTCCCGCTGTCCCGGTTCGCGAGTGGTCGCGACAACAACTTCAACCTGATCCGATTCCTCGCCGCGGGGTTCGTGCTGTGGAGCCACGCGTTCCCGCTCTCCGGCACGTGGAACGAGCCGTTCGAGGGGTTCAGCGGTTTCTCGCTCGGCCGCCTCGGGGTGGACATCTTCTTCGTGATCAGCGGCTTTCTCGTCACCGGCAGCCTGGTGTCGAAGACCAACCTGCGCTCGTTCCTGCGCGCGCGCGTGCTGCGCATCTTTCCGGCGCTGGTGGCGAGTGCGATGGGTGTGGCGTTCGTCCTCGGCCCACTGGTGACGCGCCTGCCGCTCGGCGAGTACTTCGCGCGGCCCGCGCCCTACCTGTACGCCGCGCGCAACGCGACCACTTGGCCATGGGGACCGCAGTACACGCTACCCGGGGTGTTCGAGCACCTGCCGGTGCCGAACGTCGTGAACGGTTCGCTGTGGTCGCTGCCGTGGGAGCTCTCGATGTACCTGATGCTCACCGTGCTCGGGGTGGCGTTCGTCGCGCGGCGCGCGACGGCGGACCTGCGGGGCCTGCGCCGCACGATCCTGGGGATCGCGGCGTTCTCCACGCTGGGTTTCGTCCTGATCGAGGCGTCGGATGTCCCGGTCCCCTCGCTGGTGAACGAGGGCTTCCGCCTGCTCTCGCTGTTCGCGGTCGCGGCGGCGTGCTTCGCGTTCCGCGAGCGCCTATGGCTGTCGCTGCGCGCGTTCGCGGTGGCCGCCGGGCTGCTGTTCGCCGCCTTCGCCCTGGGCCACGCGCTGATGCTGTTCTACGCGCTGTGCCTGCCGTACCTGGTGCTCTACCTGGCCTACGTCCCCGCGGGCCCGGTGCGCCTCTACAATCGACTGGGTGACTACTCCTACGGCACCTACCTCTGGGCGTTCCCGGTGGAGCAGTGGCTGATGCAACGCTGGCCCGAAACTTCGCAGCTCGGGCTCGCCGCGCTGGCCGCGCCCCTCACGGTGGTGATCGCCATCGCCTCGTGGCATGGGGTCGAGAAGCCGATGCTCGCGCGCAAGGCGCGGCCGGTAAGAGACGGGCGCGACACGCTGCCGCGCCGGGTCGCGGCGCCCTGAGGTCACGCGGCGGCGCCCCCGCCCCCGCCGTCAGCCGCGAGGTTCGTGACCCGCGCCGGGTGGGTCCGGCGGGTCGGGCGCTTCGGACGCGTCACCCGGGGTTGGTTCACTCGCGGATTCCAGCTCGGCCTCGCGCGCCATCTCCCGCTCCCACTCCAGCCGGTGCTCGTGGCGCAGCTGCTCTTCGGGGATGCGTCCGCTGAGCCAGGTCCAGTTCATGGGGTAGACATCGGGATTGGCGATGTTCTGGTAGAGATGCCAGACCACGATCGCGAGAAACGCCAGCCAAGCCTCGTAGTAATGGATCAGCGTCGCCAGGTCCAGCACCCACCTGTCGAACCACTTGAGCGACAAGTTCGTGAACCACAGGATCAGGCCGGTGAGCGTCATGACCACGGTGCCCCAGATCAACGCCCAGTACTCGGCCTTCTCGATGTAGCCGAAGCGGTCGAAAGCGGGCGGGGTCGCGCGCAGGCCCATGAGGTAGAGCAGGTTGAAGACCAGGTCCCGGGCGTCCTGCAGTCGCGGCGCCATCGCCGCGAGCATGCCGCGGCCGCGCGCGGTCAGCAGGTAATAGACGTGATAGAGCGAGACCGCCACCATGACCACGGCCGCGATGCGGTGGACGAGGCTGCGCAGCGAGTAGCCGTGCTCGAGCCGGGCGAACCAGGCGAATGGCCACCCATCCGGGAACTTGAGGGCGAATCCGGTATAGACCAGGGTGAAGAAGCTGAGCGCCAGTAGTCCGTGCTGGATGCGCTCGGACAGCGTCATGCGCAGGAACCAACGCTGCATGCCGGTCACCGCGTGCACCGTCTCCGGGTTCTCGCGGCCGGTGAGACGCCGCCAGTGGCGCCGCAGCTTCATCGCGTAATCGAGACCGTTGTGCAGCACCATCCCGCCGATGGTCCCCACGATGAGCAGCAAGTAGATCAGGCGAACGTAGTACAGCACCGGGTTCGCGCGCGTGGTGAAAGGCAAGTGGACCGGCCCCGCGAGCACCCGGGCGCCGACCCCGGGGTGGCACTTGCCGCAGGTCTCGGCGAGCCGCTGCGGGCTCACCTCGGAGCGCGGATCGCTCGATGGCAGCACGTCGTGGTAGCCGTGACAGCTGGCGCAGTTGGCGACGACCGGCGAACCCCATTTGGCGGCGAGACCGTGGAAGCTGTCCTCGTAGGTGCTCAGCCGCCCGGCGGGCAGGCCGTAGGTCTCCCGGATCCCGGTCGCGTCGTGGCAGCGCGAACAGGTCGCGGTGACCGCCCCGGTCGCCACCGGGGACCCGGCCTGCTCCGGACCGCGGATGAGGTGCTCGCCGTGGCAGCCGGTGCAGCTCGGCGAGTCGCCGACCCCGCGCGCGAGCGCGGTGCCGTGGATGCTGATCTCGTACGCCTTCTCCTCCGCCGGGTGGCAGCGCCCGCAGGTCCGCGGCACGTTCGCGCGATAGACCGACGACGCGGGATTCGTCGCGCGCAGCAGCCGGTGGCTGTTGTGGCAATCGTTACAGGTCGCGGCGCGCGGGTTGGTCGAGCGACCGTGCACGCTGCGCGTGTAGAGTGCCGCGGCCTCGGGGATGGTGATGCGGCGCTTGATCATCAGCTGCCGGTCGGCATGGCAGCGTGCGCACGTCTCCGCGATGTTCCCGTGCGCGATCGGGGACCGGGGATCGTCCTGCGCCAGCGCCGCGTGCGCGGAACCGTGGCAGTCGCGACACGTCGCGGCGTTGTCGTCGCCGTTCTCGCGTCCGACGGCGTGCACGCTCAGCCGGTAGTCCTCGACCACGCCGGCGTGGCAGCGTGAGCAGAGGTCGGAGGCCAGAGACGCCGCGGGCCGGACGTCATGCGTGCCGTGGCATTCGGTGCAGCTCGGCCCCGAGCGGCCGGGACCGCCGTGAGCGCCGCGCTTCAGGGTGTCGGCCACCGCGGCGTGGCACGAGGCGCAGCGCACCGGCGCGAGCTTCTCCGCGTGCGGGATCTCCGCCGCATCGGCGTGGCAGCCGGCGCAGGAGAGGCCGGCGTGGACCGACGAGGCGAAGGTCGCGCCGTCGACGAAGAGCGAGCCCTCGCGCTTGGGGGCGACGCCGGCGAGGTCGCGGTTGCCGTGGCAGGTGAGGCAGTCGGCGCTGGTGGGCGTGGCCGCGCGAGCCGTGGCCGGAACGATCAGGAGTGTGGCGAGGACGCACGCATCCAGCACGCGGCGGAGCCGCCCCGCCAAAGACCGGACGTCCCGCCGGAAGACGGGATTTCGACAACTCGGTTGGAAGAGTCGGTCACGCATGCAGGATTTGGTCGTGTGATTCCCCCCCTCGAACGCAGGGCAAGTAGCGGACCAGCGCCGCACCCGGATCCGGTGAAGCAGGGCCCCGCTACGAGCGCGCGCTACGCGAGTCCGCGCCGTCTCCTAGGAGCCCCGACTGACGACCTGGCGGTACGCCTGCAAATCTGACATGCAACGTCGGGCCCGACAATCCCGTTCTCCACGCCACGGCGTTGCATCCCCGCTGGAACTGCGGAGGTCGGTGCGAGTAGTTTTGCGGAGTCGCCGGTCCGCTCCTTGCAGTAGCAAAGGTCCGGAAGGTGGCTTCGGATCGAAGGCCGCTCCCAGGGGCGGCGGAACGAATCGCCCTGGTTGGAAGGACACGAAAGGGGATCCACTCGATGCGCCGAAAGATTTCGCTGGTGGGAACGCTCGCGGCGGTGGTGGCGGTGGTCGTCGCGGTCCAGGTCTGGGCGTACCCGGAGTCCGCGCGCCAGACGAAAGTCGGCTGCGTGGGCTGTCACGTCAATTCTGCGGGCGGAGAGAAGTTGACCGATGCGGGCACCGCGTACAAGGCGGACCATGCCAAGGTCCCGGCGGCCCCGGCCGCCGCCGCCGCCGCCGAGTACGTGGGCGGGAACAAGTGCCGCATGTGCCACATCAAGGAGTACAAGTCCTGGCAGGAAAGCGCGCACGCGAACGCTTTAGGCAATCTGGCCAAGGCCGACGCGAAGGCGATCGCGGCGGTGGCCACCGCGCTCAAGGTGGAACTCAAGGGCGCGGCGAGCGAGAGCGACGCCTGCGTCGTGTGCCACGTCACCGGATTCCACCTCCCGGGTGGCTACCCGCAGGCGGACAGCGCGAAGACCGCGGCGGTGGCCAGCGTCAACTGCGAAGCCTGCCATGGCCCGGGAAGCCTGCACGTCAAGGCGGCGAAGGAAGACAAGAAGAAGATGATCGCGCGCGCCGTCAACTCCAGCATGTGCATCCAGTGCCACACCACGGCGACCAGTCCCAAGTTCGACTCGGTGGACTACATGAAGCGTGGGGTGCACGCGGTCCCGGCCGCGGAGTAAACACACGCTCCCCGGGCGCTCCGCCGGCCGCCGCGCCGGCATGAGGGGTGTGTCCCGAGGAGACGGGCAGGAGGTCCCGAGCGTGGGGGAGTGGACGAGCGGCGACGAGGCGGGGATCGGGATCTCAGGCGGCAGCACTCCAGCCGCGGGCCGGGCGCGCAGCCCGGCCCGCGGCCTGTTCTATGTGGCCGTGGTCCTCGCGCTGCTCGGCGGTGCCGCGCTCGCCGCGCGCTCGTGGAGCGCAGCGGTCGAGGCCCCGCTCCCGGGATCCGACGACTGCGCCATGTGCCATGCCCCGGGCCGCGCCGCTCCCCGGCGCGAGGCCGGCACTCCCCCCAATTTCGACGACGCCGCGCTGCGGGTTTCGCCCCACGCGCAGATCGCCTGCGCCTCCTGTCACGCGGACCTCGAGGGCAAGGAGCTGCCGCACGACGCGAAGCTCCAGCCGGTGGCGTGCGGAACCTGCCACCTGAAGGAGCGGCAGCAGTACGACGAGAGCCTGCACGGACAGGCCTCGAAGCGCGGAGAGAGGCTGGCGCCCTCGTGCAAGGACTGCCACGGCCGGCACGACGTGCTCCGCCCCAACGACCCGAACGCGGGCACCTACACCGTCAACATCCCGGCGCTGTGCGGGCGCTGCCATCACGAGGGATCGCCGGTGCAGATCGTCTACCACATCCCTCAGGACAGCATCCTGCAGAACTACTCCGAGTCGATCCATGGCGAAGGGCTGTTCAAGAAAGGCCTGCTCACCACCGCCGTCTGCACCAGCTGCCACACCGCGCATCATGTGCTGCCGCACACCGACCCGCGCTCCTCCATCGCGCACCAGAACGTGGCCAAGACCTGCACCCAGTGCCACGTCCGGATCGAGGCGGTGCATCGCAAGGTCGTCGAGGGCCACCTGTGGGAGGAGCGGCCGAACGCGATCCCGGCCTGCGTGGACTGCCACCAGCCGCACAAGGCGCGGCGCGTCTTCTACACCCAGGGGATGGCGGACAAGGACTGCCTCTCGTGCCACGGCAAGCGCGACCTCGTCGCCCGCCGCGGCAACGAGACCGTGTCCATGTACGTGGACGCGCACCAGCTCTCCACCTCGCGCCACAGCCGGATCGCGTGCGCCCAGTGCCACAGCCAGGCCCAGCCCTCCAAGCTGCGGGCGTGCTCCACGATCACCCGCCCGGTGGACTGCTCGGCCTGCCACGCGGAGGTGGTGCAGACCTACGAAACCAGCACACACGGCCAGCTCGCCGCCAAGGGCAGCCCCGACGCGCCCACCTGCCGCGAGTGCCACGGCACCCACGGCGTGCGCGGTCATGTCGAAGTCGGATCGCCGACCTACTCGCAGAACATCCCGGACCTGTGCGCCCGCTGCCACAAGACCGGGAAGCAGGCGGCGGTGCGCTACACCGGGCCCGAACGTCAGATCGTCGAGGGCTACCGCGAGAGCATCCACGGCAAGGGCCTGCTCGAGAGCGGTCTCACCGTCACCGCGACCTGCGTCAACTGCCACACCGCCCACGGCGAGCTGCCGCATGCCGATCCGCGCTCGAGCGTGAACCCGGCCAACGTCGCCGCCACCTGCGCCCAGTGCCACCGCGGCATCTACGACCTGTTCGAGAGCAGCGTCCACGCGCCGGCGGTGACCCGCACCAAGGAGCCGCTGCCCACCTGCTCCGACTGCCACTCGGCGCACACCATCGGGCGCACCGACCTGAACGACTTCCGGCTCAAGATCATGAGCCAGTGCGGCCGCTGCCACGCGGACGTGACCAAGAGCTACTTCGAGACCTATCACGGCAAGGTCTCCAAGCTCGGCTACCTCAAGACCGCCAAGTGCTACGACTGCCACGGCGCGCACGACATCCTGCCGGTGTGGGATTCGCGCTCGCACCTGAGCCGGCAGAACATCGTCAAGACCTGCGCCCGATGCCATCCGGGATCGAACCGGCGCTTCGCCGGCTACCTCACGCACGCCACTCACCACGATCCGCGGAAGTACCCGACGCTGTTCTGGACGTTCTGGCTGATGACAGGGCTGTTGGTCGGCACCTTCGCGCTGGCCGGCATCCACACGCTGGCGTGGCTGCCGCGCTCCCTCGCCTACCGGCGCGAGCTCGAGCGCGAGCACGCCACCGAGTCGGCCCTCCACGTGCGGCGCTTCCCGAAGCTCTACCGCAACCTCCACCTGATGGTGATCGTCAGCTTCCTGAGCCTCGCCATCACCGGGATGACGCTCAAGTTCTCCTACACGCCGTGGGCGCGGGTGCTGGCGCGGGTGCTCGGGGGCTTCGAGGCCGCGGGCATGATCCACCGCGTCGCGGCGCTCGTCACCTTCGCCTACTTCTTCATGCACGCCTGGGATCTCGTGAAGCGCAAGCAGGCGAGCGGCCTGTCATGGTTCAAGTTCATCACCGGTCCCAGCGGGATGATGTTCGGCCTGACGGATCTCAAGGAGTTCTGGGGCTCGGTGAAGTGGTTCCTCGGGCGCGGGCCGCGGCCCGATTACGGCCGCTGGACCTACTGGGAGAAGTTCGACTACTTCGCGGTGTTCTGGGGCGTGACGGTGATCGGCGCGACGGGGCTGTTGCTATGGTTCCCGACGGTGTTCACGAACCTGCTGCCGGGCTGGCTGATCAACGTGGCCACCATCATCCACAGCGACGAGGCGCTGCTCGCGGTGGGCTTCATCTTCACCGTGCACTTCTTCAACACCCACTTCCGTCCCGAGAAGTTCCCGATGGACACCGTGATCTTCACCGGCGGCATCCCGCTCGACGAGTTCAAGAAGGATCGCCCGCGCGAGTACCGGGAGCTGGTGAAGAGCGGCGAGCTCGAGGGCCGGCTGATCCCCGCGCCGCCCGAGCACGAGCTCAAGGTCTGGCGGATCGTCGGCGCGGTGGCGCTCGGGACGGGGCTCGTGATGATCCTGCTGATCCTCTACGCGACGGTGTTCGGCTACCGCTAGGGCGCCGTTCGCAAACGCCCGAGGGCAAGGCGTCGCGGGGGTCGCTCGCATCGGGCTCCGTGCCCGGCGGGCCGCAGCGAGCGGGGACCTGCGCGCGGGCCGCTCGGGCTCGGGCATGGTGCCCGGCGGGCCGCAGCGGGCTCCGTGCCCGGCCACGTCGGAGCGAGGAGCCGACCGCGCAACGCAGCCCCCGGGCGTTTGGGGACGGAGCCTACCCGCCCTCGTGGCACTGCGCGCAGGTTTCCTTCGCCGGTCGCGGGTCGCCGGCCTTGATCTGGTGACACGAGGCGCACTCGAGCCCGGCCTCGAGGTGCTGGGCGTGCGAGAACTGCCCGCGGAAGCTGGTCACGGTGCGGGCGGTGACGTCGCTGTGGCACTTCCCGCAGGTCGGGGCGTCGATCGCCGCCGTGGTGTGGTGGCAGGGCATGCAGCCGTTCTTGCCGAAGCGCACCACCTCGCCCGGCGCGCGCTCGGCGTGCGGGCGGTGGCAGGTCTCGCAATTGAGCTGTGCCGCCGTGAGGTGTGGGCGGTGTGCGAACGTCCGGCCGTCGAAGGCGCCGCGCTGCCCCTCGATGCCCTGGTGGCAGCTGAGGCAGGACTCGGAGCCCTGCGCGATCACCGTCCACGGGCGCGCCAAGGGCTGCAACCGCTTCGCCCGCCGCGCCTGGTTCATCTGCTCGTAGGCCTTGTCCAGCAGGGCGTAGGCGAAGTTGACGTTGTGGACCCCCTTGCCGCGATCCACCAGGGCGAAGTTGTGGCGCGCGTCGCTCCACGCCTGCGGCGGGTCGAGGCCCATCGCTCCCACCGAGGCCTCGAGCTGGCGGCGCAGGGCGCCGACGCGCCCGTCCACGCCGCGCTTCCATGCCTTGTAGATGCCCAGGTAGGCGGGCCCATGGCAGGACATGCACGAGACCGCGCCCGCGCCCTGCGAGTGCAGGCTCATCAATTCGCTCGAGGCCGGCTGTGCGGTGAACTCGGGGTTGTGGCAGCCCTGGCAGGTGACGCCGGCGGTGAACATCGGCCCCGGCATGCGCGGGACGCCGCGCCCGCCGAGTCCGGCGTAGAGATCCTGCTGCGGCGAGTGGCCCGAGCCGTGGCAGGTGGCGCAGGCGCCGGCGGCATCCTCGGTGGCGGCCGCGGCGCTGGACGGCAGGGCGCCGTGCTCGATCTGGAGGTGGCAGTTCATGCAGTCCACCTTGTGCTCGGTGACGTGCATGCGGTGAAGGTAGTCGCGGTCGCCGAATCGGGCGAGGCGGTCGCCCTGGTTGTGGCAGGTGAGGCAGCGCTCGCGCGGCACGTTGCCCTCGCCTCGCACCACCCCGGCGTGGCAGGAGGTGCATTGCATGTCGAGGCGCGCCACCTGGCTGTGGTCGAACGAGACGCCCTCGCTGCTGGTCACGTGCTCGGGAATCTGGTGACAGAGCAGGCAGGCCCCGGTGGCCTGGTTCGGCTGCTCGCCCTTGAAATGGCACAGCGCGCAGGTCGAAGGCGTGACCGAGATGTGGCTGCCCTGCACGATCTGGGAGTGGCACGAGGTGCAGCGTAGTCGCAGTCCGCGGCGGGTCTCGGTGAGGTGCGGGGTGTGGTCGAAGAGCACGTTGCGGAAGACCTCCTTGCCCTCCAGCAGGCGCCGTTCGTGACACCGCAGGCACGCGGCGTCGTCCACCTCGGTCCACGGATTCGTGCCGTAAGTGCCGGTGAAGTAGCGCGCCACCATGGAGAGCGCCTCGTACTTCTTGCGCAGCTCAGCGGTGATGCCGGGGGGGATGTGGCAGTCCACGCACGCGATCTGGTTGTGCTTGGAGTGCTTCCACGACTCGTAGTAGGGTTTCATGATGTGGCAGGTGCCGCAGAAGGTCGGCGTGGACGACAGCTGCATCGCGAGCAAGCTACCCACGATTGCCAGACCCAGCCCCAGGGCGGCGCTGAAGCTGGCGATGCGCAGCCCGCGCGGAGTGAGGCGGCCCTTGCTGAGCCCCGCGACCCACCGCGTCAGGCGGGCGTCCGGGCCGAGGCCGGGGAGCCGGACCATCTAGTGTCCCGTCCCAGGAGTCGCTTGCCAGCCGGCGCCCGCTGCATCCCGGCGGGCTGCGTTGCTCCTCCTCGACGTATCTCCTGGATACGACTTCGTCGTCGCGCCTCGCCCGCCGGGCGCAGCGGGCGCCTTGGTGGTCAAGTGACTCCTGGGACGGGACACTAGTGCGCCTTCGCCGTGCGGTACCGGAGGCGTCTCAGGATGGCGAGGGTGACCAGCACGTAGAACCAGAACAGGATCAGGACGAACTTGCGGGTGCGCAGATTGCCGAGCTTGCCGTAGATCTCCGACTCGACTTCCGAGCCCACCGACCGCGCCCGCAGCGTGAAGCCGCCGACGATCACGGGATCCACCGAGTGCGCCGCGGGCAGGGCCTCGCGCAGGTAGGTGCGGGCCTGCTCGATCCGGGCCCGGTAGTCGTCGGTCTGGATCGGGATCGCGTCGGCGCGGGTGATCAACGAGTCGGCCTTTTCGATCTCGGCGGCCGCGGCACGGTACTCGGTCCACAGCTTGGCGCCCAGCGCGGCCTGGTCCGAGTCCGCGGCGTGGCATTGCGCGCACGACGTGGCCAGGCGCTCGGGCTGCGCGGCCTGGATCGCGTGATCGCCGTGGCAGGAACTGCACTCCGGCAGCCCCGCCCGGCGCATCCCCTCGATGTGGGCGCTCGCGGCGAAGTACCGTCGCTCGGCGGTGTGGCACTGGCCGCAGACCTTGTCCACGTCGCCCACCGCCGGAGGCGCCGCGCCGTGCACGCCATGGCAGCTCACGCAGGTCGGGGCGCGCAGGTTGCCGCGGTCGAGCAGCTCGCGGGCGTGGATGCTCGAGAGATACTCGCGGTAGGCGTCCTTCACCCCGCGCCGGCGCATCAAAGTCGTGTCGCCGTGGCAGGCGCCGCAGGTGGCCGGGATGTTGGGCGCGAAGGTCCGGCTCGCGGGATCCCCCGGCCCCAGGATGTCGTGCGCCCCGTGGCAATCCGAGCACACCGCCACCGCGGTGTCGCCGCGCTTGAGTCGCTGACCGTGCACCGAGGTCTGGTAGACCGCGTACTGGTCCACCGGCAGGTTGTAGGCGCGCATCATCTTTTCGTCCGAATGGCACGAAGCGCACAACGCGGGGATGTCCTTGCGGGCCGTGCGACCGCGGAAGTTGCCCCCGTGGGCCAGCTCGATCGTCAGGCTCCGGTCGTCACCCCCGTGGCAGGAGGTGCAGCGCACGCCCTCGTGCGCGTGCTGGCTGGCGTCGAACTTCACGCGCTCGGCCGGATGGCACACTCCGCAACGTCCCGCACTCGGCGAGAGGGCGCCGGGCTGCGGCGTGGGGGCGGGTCTCGCGCCCGGCTGGGCCCACGCCGCGGCGGCCGCGAGCAGGCCGAGCGCCACCGCGGCGTGACGGTGCAAGCGCGAGGCGGACCGGCGCACGATCGGGCGGGCGCTCATGGCCGGTCCAGCGTCGCGCCCAGAATACCGAGCACGATCCAGACGGCCAGGGCCACGACGCCCCACAGCCGCGTCCGCCGCAGGTGCCGAGGGCCGCCGTCACCGCGCACCCACAGCGGCAGCAACAGCACGCCGAACGCCGCGGCCAGCATCACCCCGCCGCTCAGCCACATCG
>Ga0326597_10007204_pt1 | contig 15142 bp, 12 predicted proteins | sample RVTome_12_FD_203789 | JGI IMG/M metagenome (GOLD analysis project Ga0326597, IMG submission 203789) | Soil microbial communities from uranium-contaminated site in the Upper Colorado River Basin, Wyoming, United States - RVT100D185 | ecosystem: Environmental > Terrestrial > Soil > Contaminated >... | reverse complement strand
TTGTTCTGACTCTTACAATTCCGATTCCTCGACTAGCTTCCCCCGCGCGCGCGTCAAACGCGCGCTCTGAGATGCAACAGGTCAACACCGGCCTCAACGAACAAGAAAGCGTCGCGGTCACGGTCTACAACAGCGATATTGGTCTGATAAGAGACATTCGGCAGCTGACACTGCCAGGCGGTTTAACCGAACTTCGCTTTAGCGAAGTCGCCGCCAAGATCATGCCGCAAACCGTGCATATCAAGTCGTTGTCGAGTCCGAACCAGTTGCAGGTCCTCGAACAAAACTACGAGTACGATCTGCTGACGCCGCGCAAGTTGCTCGACAAATTTGTCGGCAAGGAAATCAAGGTGCTTAGAGACGGCATCGAAATGCCGGTGACGATTCTCAGCACCAACGAAGGCTTGGTATACAAACTCGGCGGACGCATTTTCACTGGCCAACCCCACAATCTGATCTTCCCAAACATTCCAAACAATCTGATTTCACAGCCGACGCTGCTCTGGTCCCTGGAGAATCGCAACGCCGATGCACAGAAGGTTGAAGCCACATATCTGACGCGCGGGCTCAACTGGAAAGCCGACTACGTCGCAGTGCTCGACGCCAAGGACAAGACTCTCGACTTGTCCGGTTGGGTGACGCTCGACAATCAAAGCGGCGCGACCTATCTGAACGCGCGGCTAAAACTGGTCGCCGGCGACCTCAATCGCGTCGTCGAAGAATACCAAGCGCGCGATGCAATCGCCGGACGGATGGAATTGGCATCCAAAGTCCCTTCGCGGGCACCCTTCGCCGAGCAATCGTTCTTCGAATATCACCTCTACAGTTTGCAGCGGCCGACGACGATCAAAAACCAACAGACTAAACAGGTGAGTCTCCTATCCGCGGACGACATCCCGGTCAGCAAACGTTATATCGTCACCGGCTCGCCACACTATTTTCACAGCCGCCACACCGGCATTTTCGCCACCCAGAAAGTCGGCGTCTTTGTCGAGCTCGCCAACAAGAAGGATAACAACTTGGGCATCGCTCTGCCCAAAGGCACAATGCGGCTCTACAAGGCCGACAGCGACGGCAGTCTACAATTTATCGGCGAAGACCGTGTCGATCACACCCCGAAAGACGAGCTGGTTAGAATCAAAATGGGCGATGCCTTCGACCTGGTCGCCGAGCGCAAACAGACCGACTGGCGCAAAATCGCGGATAATCTTTATGAAGCCGCCTTTGAAATTAGCTTACGCAATCACAAAGACGAGCCGGTGACAATTAGCGTCATCGAACCGATGATGCGCGACTGGGAAATTCTAATGAGTTCACACGCGCATAAGAAGGTCGAAGCACACACCGCGCAGTTCGATATTCCTGTGGCGCCGGACGGCGAGACGAAACTGACCTACCGGGCGAGGTATAAATTCTAGCAGAAACGGGCTCAGGCTCGAGGTTCGAACCACAATGAAGCAGAAACACGATCACGGATATTTAGCCGACGAACAGCGTGAACCTTACGCCGTTTAGATTAGTTAGCGGCTTGGGACCCAGCAATCGTCGATCCGGCGCGAGCACGCGCTGGGCGATCTCCCAATTGACCGGCGGCAAAGGACGCAACTGACTTATTTTTTCGAGTGTGAAAAATTCGGCGTGATCGGTCTCATGGCCGTCCGCTCTCGGTTCGCCGCTGATCGGCCGCAAAAGCAAGATCACGTAGATGCCGTTGCCGCTGTCGGGATCGTAGCGGCTACGCAGGCCAAGCACGGCTTGCACTTCAGTGGTAACCCCTGCCTCTTCCTGAACCTCACGGACAACCGCTTGCTCGATGGTCTCATCAGGCTCGATGAATCCACCGGGCAACTGCCAATTACCCCGGCCATGACGCGACGCGCGCCGGATGAAAAGCAGCTTGTCATCGCGCACCACCGCGCCGCCGACACCGATGTTGTAGCCAGTATTGTAACGTTCAGGGATTGCCATAAATAGATTGCTACCCTCAGCCGTTTTTCTCCCGTCGAAATGGGCAACGGATTGAAAAATACTTTAGATGGTTATTCGAGTTGAAACAGCCGCTGGGCATTCTGCCAGCGAATCAGTTCTTTGGCTTCTTCCGGAATTTTTGGATTCTCGCGCAGCAACCTAACATCTTCGAATTTCATCCGGCCGCCGGGATCGTCGTGGGGATAGTCGGTGGCGAAGAGAAATCTTTCGGCGCCCAAAAACTCGACCGCCTCGACCAGCTCCGGCTCCTCGGTTTCAATGGTGAAGTAAAAATTATTCTTAAAATAGTAACTCGCCGCCCGTTTGTTCTTTTCCAAAAAAATATTAGCAGGATAGAGCGCACGGGCGCGGCGCAGCCGTTCGCCGACATTGGTCAGCACGCGATTTGATAGCGGTGCTTCCTGATCGTCATAATCGACCGGTGGCGATTCCAAAACTTTGTCCAATCGCTGAACCAAAGGTTTGATAAACGACGTGCCGGCCTCGGTGAAAATGAATTGCAATGCTGGAAAGTCATCCAGAAGCCCGCTGGTGATCAGCGATACCAAGCTCATCTGCCCTTCCGGCGGCGCGAAGATGTACAGACCGTCACGCTGAAACTGCGGCAAGTTGCTCAGACGGTGGCCATGCTGCACATTGTGTAGATAGATCGGCACCGACAATTCTTCGGCGCGCTTGAAGAACGGCCAAATCTCGCGATGGCTGCCTAACGGTTCGCTGTAGGCGTGTTCTTTGACCGGATAGACTTTGTCGAGAACGACGGAACAAAAGCCATTGTCCGTCGCCCATTCCATCTCGCGTATCGAAGCCGGCACATCTTGCAGGGGAATCAGCGCCGCGCCGAGCAGCCTGCCCGGATACAGTTTCATCAGCCGCAGCAGGGCTTGGTTGTGCGAGCGCGCCATGCGGCAGGCGAGCTCGGGTTCAATCAGGTATGACCACCAGCCGGAAAATTGCGGCAACGCGACCTGCTGCTCGATGCAAAGTCGCTGGTCGTAATCCGCCATACGCGACACGGGGTCCCACAGACTCTTGTACATGGCGCCTGAACCAGGCGCTAACAAGGGGCTGGTCCCCGGCACTTCAGCGGGATAGCCAGGGAAATCAACATCGATGTAAAGTCCTTGGCCGTTGAATTGCAAATTCGGCTTGCTCGCTGCCAAACGACCTTTGACATCGTCAAAAGCATCCCGGGGCATAAAATGGCTATCACAATCGATAATCAAACGCGGTCCCCCAAATAAGTTTAATCGCTTTGTTTATAAGGCGCGCACGCTTGGAAAGTCAAGAATGGCAAATCCCGGAGGCAGCGTTGAGCGCCGCTTCCGGGATTTGACTATGGAGCACCAACTTGCGCCGAATAAAAATGAGCTATGGGCGGTAGCCCCGACGGTGGTCCCAGCCGCGTCCCCACCGTCCGTGATCGGTGCGATGCCCATCGTGACGAGGCCCAAAGCGGCCATTGCTGCGATGGCCATAGAAACGATGGGCGTTACGCGGCTCGGCGTAATTGCCGCGAACTTCTCGGCGGTGCCGTTTAATCCCGCGACCATCTTGATGGATCTCTGCTCGCTTCCGACCGATGGCGCCGTGGCTTGCCCGATTGCGATAAAAGTTTTGCAAGCCCGCTCGGTCGCGGGCAAGCCCCGCCCGATCTCTTCCGAGTTCGGCGCGATGGTTGCGGATGTCATGCCATGGAGACCCGCTAACACGCTTCTCGTCAGCCCGCGCCGGCGCAGCAAGGAACGCTAGTGCTAACAGCCCTGCCGCAAACGGTGTGATTGTCGATTTTATTTTCATAAGAAACCTCCTTGCTTCATTAGACGGCGCGGTCCGCGTAACGTTAACGCAGCGCTTTCTTGATTCAGCAGGTTCCGACCGGTATAAGGTTCATGATGCCTCAGCGCCGAAAAGGAATGCCGATATGAGCGACCTTCCCGCCTACGATCCCACCGACACCCGATACTACGACGAGAAGGATCTACGCGCCGAAAGCGAGCGCATTTTCAGCCTCTGCGCCGATTGCCGCATGTGCGTTAAATTCTGCGGCAGTTTTCCTAAACTGTTTAATGCCATCGACGACTATTGCGTCGAAGGTAAGTACGCCGATGTCGACACCAAGAAACTCAAGGCTGAGGATGTCCGAGCCGTCGTTGACGACTGTTTCCAGTGCAAACTCTGCTACATCAAATGCCCCTACACCCCCGGCGATCACGCATGGGCGATCGACTTTCCCCGCTTGATGGCGCGCGCCAAAGCGCAGGAAGTAAAAAAGCATGGTGTGCCGTTGGTCGACAAACTGCTTGGCAATCCCGATCTCGTCGGCAAAGTCGGTACCACAATTGCGCCGCTAGCGAACTGGGCTAATGAAAACGCTTTAAACCGCAAGCTGATGGAGAGCGTGATCGGCATTCACACGGACAAAAAACTGCCGCCGTTCGCGGCCAAGACCTTTGCGGCGCAGTTTGAATCGAAGCGCCGGGCCATCCACGGCGAGCCCGCCGGGCGGGTCGCTTTTTTTTCCACTTGCTACGTGAATTACAACCAACCAGAGATAGGCATAGACACCCTCGAAGTGATGGCACAGAACAACGTCGATGTGGAGTTTGCTTATGAGCGCTGTTGCGGCATGCCGAAGTGGCACAACGGCGATATCGACGGCGCCATCGAAGCGGCAGATTATAACGTCAGCTATCTGCTGCCCTTCGTCGATGCCGGCCGGATTGTCATCGCCACCAATCCAACTTGCTCACAGATGCTGCGGGTTGAGTACCCGCGCATGCTCGGTAGCACCGAGGCCAAAAAGGTCGCGGCAAAAATCATGGACCCGATGGAATACTTGGCTAGATTGGCGAGCGACGGGGAATTAAATAAAACTTTCAAAACTGGCGCCGGCAACATCAGCTACCATATCCCGTGCCACCTGCGCGCCCAAAACGTCGGCTATAAGACACGGGATGTGCTATCGCTCTTGCCGAACACCCGAGTAACGGTCATCGAGGAGTGCTCAGGCCACGACGGCACCTGGGCGATGAAAAAACAGAATTTCGAGCAGTCGCTCAAATGGGGTAGCCGGGCATTTCAGCAAATGGCCGACGGTAATCCGCAAGTGACTTGCTCCGATTGCCCCTTGGCGGCAATTCAAATTGAACAGGGCAACGGTCGCCGGCCGCTCAATCCAATGCAAATTCTGGCGAGGAGTTATCGCGGCCAGCCGATCGACTAGGTGCAGATCATTCCGAGTCAGCCAAAATCAGACGGCCTTGCTGTAAATTCTAGCTTGGCTCAGGCCAATCCCACAAATGACCGCCACTTCGTCGCGGTAGAGCAGCCAATGGTTGAGAGCGTCTTCGAAGGCGCGGACGACAGTACCGCGCCGATTTGGATGCACGTGTTCGAGGATCGCGCGCCACGCTTGGACGCGGTGATGACCTTCAACCTGGCGGTGCGCTTTGGTAAGCGCCAAGTGCTCCATCGCCATGCCATAATGCTTGACCAACGGATGCTCCTCTAGCGACACCACGTCAACTTTTACTGTAGGGTCGAAGAGTGCCCGGTCATCCTTGGTCCCTTCGACAAATATCGTTGCGATGGCCGCACCCACGTCCCAGCCCTGTTGTTGAGTCGCGCTGTCGAGAAATTCCCGGTAGCGCTGAGCCGCCGGCAGCAAGTCGATTCGTTTAAACCGCTCAAGATCCATGCCCAAGCCGCGCGGGTACTCGAGAAAAAGCTCTGGGTGGGGACTGCCGGCCACTAGGCCACCGGTTTCTTCTTCGTAAAGATTCTCGGCTAAACTGCGGCGCACGTCAGCCACCGGACAATGGACATAGGCCCAGCCGACCATGGTCGGGAAATCTCGGACGTAGGTGCCGTATTCCTGTTCAAAATGAAAATGGAGCCGTCCCCTTGCGACCTGCCCGGACGTGAAAGCCGGCCACGCCCAGTGGACCTTGCGTTCCATTACACTCAGCAGATGATGACGGAAAGTTAACCGGTCCATACGTGGCTCCTTTTCCGGCTTAATGACCAAACCGAAAAAACAGCAACCGTCATGCCAGAAGGATGTTTCTAACTCTTTGGAGCTTTGGCCCCTAATCGTCCCGAAGCCAAGAGGAAAATGTGACAGAATTCACATAACGCACGCATGATTCAGGCTGAATTGTCAGATTTGGGTCAACTAAGAAACGCCACTTCTCGGGCGCGGATTGAACCCAGCCCTTGTCCAAAGGGAATCATCGCCGCCATTGGAAACCCGATTATTTTGTGCACGCCGCAAGTGGCGGGATTTTTTCCAGGTTAGACTAATTCATCCGACCACTTTAGATCGCATGGTGACGAACTCTTCCGCCGCAGTGGGATGAATGCCGATGGTCATATCGAACTGCGCTTTTGTCGCGCCACAGTTGAGCGCGACGGCCAGGCCCTGGATAATCTCGCCAGCGTCGGAGCCGACCAGGTGACAGCCAAGAACTTTGTCCGACGCTTGATCGACGACCAGTTTCATCATCGTGTGCTCATCACGACCCGTTAGCGTGTGCTTCAGCGGCCGGAATGAAGTGCGATAGACATCGACTTGAAAACCGCGCTTGCGCGCCTCCTGCTCGGTCAGCCCGACCGTGCCACAGTTGGGCGTGCTGAACACCGCAGTCGGGACGTTCAGATAGCGTGGCTTCGTCGGCTTATTGTTGAACAGCGTGTTCGCCAACGCCATCCCCTCGGCGATCGCCACCGGCGTGAGCATCATTCGGTCCGTGCAGTCGCCGATGGCATAAATGCTATCGACGGTGGATTTAGAATATTCATCGACGACCACCGCGCCGTTGTCTTTGAGTTTGACTCCAGCCTTCTCCAAGCCGAGATCGGGCGTTTTCGATCCGCGCCCCGTAGCATAGAGGATCTGACCGGCCTCGAGCACGCTGCCATCGCTAAGCGATGCTTTGAGAAGGTCACCGGACTTTTCGATCTGAATGATGTCCGACTTGAATTTAACGTCGACGCCGCGTTTGCGCATTTCATCGGCGAGGGTCTTGCGGATATCGTCATCGAATCCGCGAAGAAACAAATCGCCGCGATAAAGTTGGCTGGTGTGCGCGCCCAACCCGTGAAAAATTCCGGCGAACTCTACCCCGATATAGCCGCCGCCAACGATGATCACTTTTTCCGGCAACGACGGTAGGAAGAAAGCTTCGTTGGATGTTATCGCGTGTTCCGATCCGGGAAACTGCGGCACCGTCGGCCAGCTGCCGACGGCAACGAGAATGTACTTCGCGGTAAATCGCTTACCGTCGATGGAGACGGTATGCGGATCGACGACTTCGGCGTGGCCCTCGAATAGTTCGACGCCGGCGTCGCCGAGAAGCTTTCGGTAGACGCCGTTGAGCCGTTGAATCTCTTTGTTCTTGTTGGCGATCAGCTTAGTCCAGTCGAAGCGCCTTTCGCCGACCGTCCAGCCATAGCCGGGCATATCGTCGAAATCTTCGCCGTAGTGGGACGCGTAGACGAGCAGCTTCTTCGGTATGCAGCCGACGTTGACGCAGGTGCCGCCAAGATAACGTTCCTCGGCAACCGCGACTTTCGCGCCGAGAGAAGCGGAAACCCGGCTCGCCCGCACGCCGCCGGAGCCCGCGCCGATGGTAAATAAATCGTAATCGTAGTCAGCCATAAGCAAACCGTCCCTCTCTTAGATGTCGCGCGATCATAAAAGGTAGGGGCCGATTCCTCAACAGCCGACAGCGAAAAATGGCATAGGAGTCTCACCGCGAAGATCCCCGGGCGGCGAAGTCGTAGCCGAGTCGGAATATCTGCCGCACAGATGCGCCGGCGCCAAGTTCGGAATCGTTTGATTTCCTTTGCCCACTTTGCGTTCTTTGCGGTTAACACTCCGAATCCGAATCTTTTTTCTATATGACCCTTGTGGTTAAATTTGCTCATTCTTTTTGACAGCTCGGCGGTTTTAGGAAACAATAGCTGGACTTTCTCCATGGGTAAAACTTCAACACAGACAATCTCGCCGGCCGCGGCTCATTCATTAACCGGTCGCCAACGCGTGATCCAGTCGATCAGCGCACTCAAACATCGCAACTACCGTTTGTACTGGTTCGGCCAGTTGGCGTCCGTTCTAGCCCAGAACATGGAGGCGGTGGCGCAGAGTTGGCTGGTGTTAGAGCTGACCAATTCGCCGCTGATGCTCGGACTGACCGGCTTGACGTTTACGATCCCAACCGTCGCTCTCACCCTTCTCGGCGGCGCCATCGCCGACCGCGCCGACCGCCGCCGCATTATGCTTTTCGCCCAGTTGGGCTCAGCGATTATTTTTCTGCTTATGACCGGATTGGTCATCATGAAGTGGGTCGCGCTTTGGCATATCATGGTGCTCGCCTTTTTCACCGGCTGCGTGCGCGCCTTCGACCGGCCGAGCCGCATGGCGCTCTTGCCCCAAATGGTGCCCAAAGAAGATATTCCCAACGCGGTCGCCATCGGCGGCACGATCTGGCAACTAAACAAGCTCGTCGGTCCCGCCATCGCGGGTATCTTAATCTATCTGGTCGGCATCGGCCCGACCTATTTCGTCTGCTTTCTCGCCTCGGGTGCGGCAATGATTCTTTGGCTGGCGATTCGCCTGGAAGGCCAGGCCGCCGAGTCGACGTCGCGCGGTCTCATGCGCGATATGGTCGATGGAGTAGAGTTCATCCGCGAAAATGAGATCTACTGGGTGTTCATCGGCATGACCTTTTTCAACAGCGTGTTCGGCATGTCCTACGTCATCATGATGCCGGTGTTCGCGCGCGATGTCTTACACGTCGGCTCCCAGGGTTTCGGCTTTCTCCAGAGCGCTGGCGGCGGCGGCGCGCTCGCCGGAGTTTTACTCGCCGCCTATTTGAGTCACTTTCGCGGCAAGGGCCTACAAGCGATCAGCGGCGCCGTAGTTTTCGGCGTCACGCTGATTCTTTTCGCGCTGTCCGGTTGGTTTACGCTGTCCCTGGTGGCCGCCTTCGCGCTCGGCATGGCGGGACAATTTTACATGACAACCATCCACGCCATCCTCCAAATGAACTTGCCCAATGAGTTGCGCGGCCGCGTGATGGGTATCCACGGCCTCGCCTGGGAGCTCATGCCGGTCGGCGGGCTAATCTCTGGAGCGATCGCCGAATTCGCCGGCGCTCCGGTCGCCGTCGCCTTGGGCGGCATCATGGTTGGTGGCATGGCGTTTGTGATCGCCATCGTCATGCCGCGCATCCGCCGCTTGGAACAGTAGAGCATAATGTGTTAAGCAGCGCTCATGGCAGAAAAGAAGCCTAGAAAAAGATCCACAGCCCCGCGCAAGAGGCGCAAGCTCGCCGGCAAATCCACCGAACTCGCAGCAAGAGAGTTGCTGGAGGGCAGCGTGCCAAGAGCCGTCGAAGAGCTGCAGGATACCATCGGCAAAGACGGTGGCAAAGTTCTGACCAGCTATCGCGAACCGTTCGGCGGTCATTGGCTCGTCATCGCCGCGCTGCCCATCGAGCAGATTGAACCGACACCTTATCAGCGTAATTTGTCGGACGCCCACGCGCGCAAGCTCGAAGGCGTGATCGCCAAACTCGGCCGCTTCCTCGACCCGATCATCGTCGTGCGCAAAGAAGTAAAAGACAGCGCGACCCACTACTGGACGCCCAATGGCAATCATCGCTTGCAGGCGATGAAGACGCTAGGCGCAAAATCTATCGTCGGCATCGTCGTCCCGGAAGCGTCAATGGCGTATCGAATCCTCGCTTTGAATACTGAGAAAGCGCACAACCTGCGCGAGCGCGCCCTCGAAGTTATCAAAATGTATCAAGAGCTGGCCACGCTTGATGGCGCCAGCGAGGAAGCCTACGCGCTGGAGTTCGAAGAAGCCGCGCTGATTACGCTGGGCTTGTGTTATTTAGAAAATGGCCGGTTTAGCGGCGGCGCCTATCATCCGATTCTGCGACGCGCCGATCAGTTTCTGAAAAGGCCGCTTGAAGCGGCGATCGAAGTACGCCGCGAGCGCGCCAAAGCGCTGATGGACCTAGACAAAGCCGTCGTCGCAAGAGTCGAAGCGCTGAAAGCTAAAGGCCTCACCAGCCCTTACTTGAAAAGCTTTGTCGTCGCGCGCATTAACCCCATCCGCTTCCGCCCCAAAGACGCGGCACCCCTCAACTTTGATGACGTGATAGAGCGCATGTCCAGAGCCGCCGAGAAATTGAATATCGACAAGATTAAAGTCGAAGATTTGGCCAAGTCAGGCGGCGCGCCGGCAGAATCATAAACCGATCGAAAAGGGACCCGTCATCCAGCCTTTGCCCTTGACCGTGACTCTCGGGAAGTGCTTAGATTCGGGGCGCTGTTCCCAAGGAGGATGCCAACCATGGCTGCAAGTGTAAAAGAATATCTCGTCGGCACGGTTCGTCCAACGAATCGGCCCGAAGCCGGCCAGGAACTCGATCTCGATAGCTTGATCCCGGCCAAGATCAAGTTTCTTTACTCGACGATGAATTTCACGCGCGGCACCGAGGAAGAGTTCAGCACATCGATGCCGGGCTACGAAGCGAAGGCTGCGGAGTTCGCGCGCATGGGTGCCAACCTGATTCGCCCCAGCGGCGCGCCACCGTTCATGCTGCTCGGCTATCAGAAAGAGCAGGAATTGATAAGTAGCTGGGAGAAAAAATATAACGTACCGATGTTCACCTCCGGACAGAATCACGTGCAAGCGCTGCGCACCCTGGGCATCAGAAAGTTTGTCGGCGCTAGTTATTTTCCGGAAAAGATGAACAATGTTTTTGCCCGCTATTTCACCGACGCAGGATTTCAAGTGCTGGCGATGGAAGGGATCGACTCGCCCTTCGCCGATGTCCCCAAAGTGCCACCGGCGAAAATCTTGGAATTCATGAAAACCATCGCCGCCAAACATAAGAATGCACAGGGTATCTACATGCTCGGCTCGGCGTGGAAGAGCGTCGAAATCATCGAGCGTTTGGAAATGGACACCGGCCTCACAGTGGTCCACGCCGGCCCGGCCCGCGCCTGGGGAACCCAACTCAGGCTCGGGTTGAGCCATCCGATCAAGGGCTACGGCCGCTTGCTGGCCGAAATGCCCAGTTGAGCCATGCCAGTAATCAGGAACGTCCTATCGGAAAGGTCAATTAGCGTGGCTGAGGCTTTGGGCAAAGCCCATGATTAACTCATTGAAGCGCTCGGCCTCATCGATGAAAAGCGCGTGTCCGGCGCCTTTGAAAATTTCGATCTGAGTTCCCGGTCGGTTCCTTTGTAAATTCCACGCCTGCTCCTCGAACTGCGGCGTAACGACATAAAGCAACGGCTTTTTAATGGCGTGAACAATCTCTTTCCAATGGCTGCGCGGAAACGGATAGGACAACAGGGCGATGCTGTTTTCATTCGGCATGCGCTTGGCAACATTAACCAGCGCGGCAACCTCGGCGTCACCTAGCGAGTTTTTGAAAATGGCGCGCACGAAACCGTCGAGCGTCTTGTCGCGGTCGTCGCGCAGCGCCTGCAAGAAAGTGCCACCGGGGGGCGGCGCCGGCTCCTCACCCACGGAACTATCGACCAAAACCACGCCAGCAAGGCGGCTAGCACCGAACATGTGAACGTATTGAAGCGACTCGATGGCGCCCAGTGACCAACCAATGAGCAGCACATTGGATAATGGATCGAGAAACTCTTTAAGATCGGTGGCGCGCCGTTCGGCATTAAAGCCGCGAGCGGGAACCTGCGATTCACCCTGGCCCCGCGGATCGAGCGCGAGCGCATGAAACTGCCGGCCTAATTGTTCCAGTTGGTTCTGCCAGATCGACGCCGGCATCGACCAGCCGGTGACTAAGGCAATTTTCACATTGGGTGATTGGGAGTATTCGTGGCCCGCCTCTAAGAGAGAAAGCGTTACGCCGTCACTGGTCTGAAATGCGCGGCGCGTCAGCGTCGCGGCGCAGCCTTGTGCCATCAGGACAAAACAGGCTCCGATGAGCAAATTTCGCGGTCTAATTTGAACTACGTTCCTTACTGGCGAGGATCAGTCCGGACTTCCTGCCGCGCCAGTGATAGCCAAACGGAAACGGCAGATCCGCTGTTCCCTGCTTGGCGATGAAGGCCGCTTCGAGATCTTTCTGATAGGCATACTCCATCGGCCGGATCGGCTTATGATACTTGCCGTAAAGCTTTACACTCCAAGGCGACTGACTGAGAAAGCGGTAAGGTATTCCGGTGTCGTCTTGCACTATGAAATCGGAGTTTTCCAGAAGCATGGAGCGGGTTTGGTAGAATTGCTCATCGTGCAGCAGATACGACGCGGATTTAATTAACGCCGTTGAGTTTTTGAATTGCCCCACCCAACTGAGAAACTCGGGGTAATGCTCCAGCGCCTTATCGGTGGCATCCAGGGAGTAATAGTAGAGCTGCTGGGTTCCTGGTACTTGCGGATTGGCGAAGTCGATACGCACGCCGCGCAATAGCAACCGTGGCCGTTGGCTGTGGGGAGTATCGAAGGCGCGGGTTAATTCAGGAAACAAATCGATCGGCTCAACCCGCACAATGCGCCGGTTCATCAGCGCCATCATGGTCGCCATCACCGGCACGGTACCACGAATCCAGGGCGTAGTGAGCTGCTTGGTCATGTAGGATGTAATGAAATAATTGCGCTCGAAAATATCCCGGAATGCACTCCGCACATCGGTCAGCAGCTTGGCAAACTGCACGGTGGATACGGACTCCATATCCGGCATGGCAGAGGGGCGCTCCAGGCTAAAAAAAACATAACGGGCGTGATTCGGGAAAAGCGTATAAGGGTTAAGAAAATCAGGTCCACTGAATGGGTAAATCAAGGTCTTTTTATGTGCTCCGGCAATCTTGAGTTCGTGATCACGCCAGCTTTCCATGGTGTCGAGACGGCTCCGTACCTGGGCCCACTGGCTGGTCATCCACTTTTGGTGCTCTTTCCAAGCATCCAGTTCAGTAAGGCGATCAAAGGCAGGCTCAGGCGGATTCGGGGTAATCCCCGCCAACAGCTGCGCCGTCGCCGTTGCCCGACGGTTAAACTCCACCACGTCGTTGGCGCCGGCTCGGCCCTCGCGCCCGGTTAAGAGGGCTGTCAAAGCGACGGCCAAAACGACCCACTTGCGAAACTTTTCTAAATTAAAAAAAACTTTAAATTTAATAATTTGACTCACTAAGTTAAAAGACTCCTTAGGTAATATTAAAGGCCTTTGAATAGCCATACTCAGGTTAGACGCAAGAATAACATCTTTCCTGAGCGAAGTCTCAATATTCCACGTACCGCTGACCGCGACAACCATCGGCGGACTTCCTATCGGCACGCCGTTAGGATAAGAAAAGATCGCACGAAGGGAGTCAACAATGTCTGGTTGGAAAGCGCGCATCGGCTATCTTTCGCCTTCGGTATTTGAAACCCCATCGGATTGGAATCTCATTCTCCCCGCCGGATTTACTATCGTCTCTTCCGGACTCAATGTTCAATCTCACACGGAAACCGAGTTCAAGAAAGCCATCGACGCGCTCGGTGCGGGCTTGGGCATATTTAAGGCCGAGGAGTGCGACGCGATTCTGATGGGCGGGATCACCTTGGCAACCCAGCGCGGCTACTGGGCCGAACAAGAAGTCGTCGCCAAGTTATCGCAGCAAGTGGGCCTTCCGGTCAGCACCGCCATGAGCGCAACGGTGGAGGCGCTCAAGCATCTCAAGGTGACGAGTACGGTCATCGCAACCGCTTACCAGCAAACCATCAATCAGGCCGTTAAAAAATATTATGAAGACGGCGGCGTTGAGGTGCTTGCCATCAAAGGCTTGGAAGTCTCCAAGCCGGTCGACCAAGTCAAGCTGCCGGACTACGCAGCTTACAAAGCCGCCCGGGAGTTGTTTCGTCAACATGCCGATGCCGAAAGCCTGTTGCTCCAAGGACGTTGGCGCACAGTAGCCTATGTACAGGAACTCGAAGAGGACACCGCGCGACCTGTGGTATCTTCCACGGCCGCGGCCCTTTGGTGGGTGTTGAAAACCCTTGGCATGAGAATCCCGATCAACGGGTATGGTCGGCTATTGAGCTAACCAAGCGTAAACAAACCACTGACGCCCAGCTAATTGATCGAGCTTTGATTCCTGTGTCTCTGTCAACTGCCGAATCCGAATTAAAATCAAAGCGAGTCGACTTTGGATTGTCCGAACGTCGCAAACTGCCCAAACAAAACGGGCAGGCTTCGCTTAGAAACCTGCCCGTTTGCTGACGCCATCGCGTCAAAACGCTCCTATTTAGAATTTTGATCGCCCGACCCGCTAGCCGGCTATGCGCGCCGCAGCTAGTTTCGATCAACTTTGAGCTAGGCAGCAATTACGCGACTGCTTTGAGGAAGCCCAACCTTCTGAATGACCCCGCTAAGGGTTCGCACTTTCTAGTGCCAAAGTTGAGGGCTTGATTCACACAGCCCGATGCCCGACCCGTAAGTCAATCGAATTGCCATGGCCCGCCGCTAGCGGGCTCGACTGGCCCGGCGGAGTGTCTTGTCCGGTCATGGACTACCTCCATTTCGGGAAGAGATACGCAGGTTAAATTTGCGCTGCCTCTTCCGATCCCTAATTGGGTTCGATTAAATGATTAGCGCTGTGACTTGCTTATGTCAAGGATAAATCTTGGCGCGCCGGCGCAAGACTTTTCCAACCTCGACGCTGATTCCTGCTGTTAAGCCATCACACCATCGTTCGAAAATTTACGACTCCAGCACCGCTATTTTTCATTTACCGGCGCGCCCCGGTGGCACTGATGGTTTCCTGGGTGGCCGCTGCAATGGTCCCGACCCTCATCAAACCGGTCACTTTTTCATCTTTGCCCTGTAGGAGAAAAAAATGTAATACTTACCTACGGGCCAATTTTTTGTATATAGTACAGCTGATCGCCCGATATGTCAGAAGGAGCCCCCATGCGCCGAAGCTTGGCATTAATTCTTGTCGTCTTCTTAGGTTGCCTCCTGGCCCAGCGCGCCGAGGCCCAGGATCAGATCCGCGACTTGGTGGTTAAGATCCATGCCACGCAACAAGTGCCCGATCTGCTCCGTCCTTGGACCAAAAGGAGCCCCCAGCAAGTCAAAGGTTCCGGCGTCGTCATCGACGGCAAGCGCATCCTCACCAA
>Ga0326597_10007203_pt1 | contig 15144 bp, 15 predicted proteins | sample RVTome_12_FD_203789 | JGI IMG/M metagenome (GOLD analysis project Ga0326597, IMG submission 203789) | Soil microbial communities from uranium-contaminated site in the Upper Colorado River Basin, Wyoming, United States - RVT100D185 | ecosystem: Environmental > Terrestrial > Soil > Contaminated >... | reverse complement strand
GCCTACGGCGGTGAACCTCTTCTGGGCGATCGATCGGATGAAGCGGAAGTTCGAAGAGCTCCTTCCGGAAGGGGTGGAAGCGACCCGCGCAGGGATGGAAAAGGAAGCGCTTGCGATTCATCGCGAAGACATCGAGATGAACCGCAGGATGGGCGCCCACGGCGAGAAGCTCCTCAAGGACGGGGCGCGGATCCTGACGCACTGCAACGCGGGAGCGCTCGCGACCGCGGGTTACGGGACCGCCCTCGGCATGATGCGCGCCGCGGTCGAGGCGGGGAAACGCATCTCGGTCTTCTCCGACGAGACCCGGCCGTTTCTCCAGGGCGCGCGGCTCACCGCCTGGGAGCTGATGAAGGACGGGATCCCCGTCACCCTCATCACCGACAACATGGCGGGCTATCTCATGGCGAAGGGAGAGATCGACTGCGCGATCGTGGGCGCCGACCGCATCGCCGGCAACGGCGACGTCGCGAACAAGATCGGGACTTACTCGGTGGCGGTGCTGGCGAAAGAGCACGGCCTTCCCTTCTACGTCGTGGCCCCCACCTCGACCTTCGATCTCTCGCTCGCGAGCGGGAAAGAGATCCCCATCGAAGAGCGAAGCCCGAACGAAGTCACCCACGTCCAGGGAGTGAGGCTCGCCCCGGAAGGCGTCGGGATCCGGAACCCGGCCTTCGACGTGACCCCTCACCATCTGGTGTCCGCCATCGTGTGCGAGAACGGAGTCGCCCGGGCCCCTTACGTCGAGAGCCTCCGCCGCCTCGCCTCAGCTCAGGCGGCTTAGCGGAAGGGTCGTTACGTTGAATACGGAGTGAGAAGCTTGGGGTCTCCTGTTCTCGTTCTCGGTATCGAAAGCTCCTGCGATGAGACCTCCGCCGCCGTCGTTGCCGACGGCCGCGAGATCCTCTCGAACCTCGTCGCTTCCCAGGACGAAATCCATCGACCTTATGGCGGCGTCGTTCCCGAGCTCGCTTCGAGACAGCACCTGACTCATATCGGCCCCGTCGTGGCCGGCGCGCTGAAGGAAGCCAATGTCTCGCTCCAGGACCTCTCGGCCATCGCCGTTACCCAGGGGCCGGGCCTCATCGGCTCGCTCCTCGTCGGTCTTTCGTTCGCGAAGTCCATCGCCTACGCGCGCAGGATTCCTCTCGTTGCCGTGGACCATCTCGAAGGCCACATCCGAGCCGTATACCTCGAGTCTCCCGGCCCGATCCCGCATCCCGCGGTATCGCTCGTCGTCTCCGGCGGCCACACCAGCCTCTTTCTCATGGAGAGGGAGGAGAAATACCATCTTCTGGGGAAAACGCGAGACGACGCCGCAGGAGAGGCTTATGACAAGGTCGCCAAGCGGCTCGGTCTCGGCTACCCCGGAGGGCCTATCCTCGATCGCCTCGCGCGGCTGGGAGACGCGGATGCCTTTCGTTTCGGAGTCGCCCGGTTCACGGACGGGAGCGCGGATTTCAGCTTCAGCGGTCTCAAGAGCGCGGTGCTGCGGGCGATCGTGGAGAAGAAAGTCCATCCGCTCGCCCGAGGCGAGAATCCCGAGAGTCGCCACGACCTTCTGGACCTGGCCGCGGGATTCCAGCGAGCGGTGGTGACGGCGCTCGTCGAGCGCACGGAGCAAGCGGCGTTAGAGCAGAAGGCGCGCGCGATTCTCGTGTCCGGCGGCGTCGCCGCCAATCGCGAGCTCCGGGCGACGTTCGAAGCGCGGGCCCGCGCCCTCGGCATTCCCGTGATGTTTCCAAGCATCAAGCTCTCGACGGACAACGCCGCGATGATCGCCGCCGCCGGCTACCTGAAGGTTCTGCGGAAGGAATTCTCGGGGATCGACCTCAACGCCGACGTCGAGCTGCGTCTGGGGGAGGAAGGCGTGCGCCGATCCCACCGGCATATCTGAGGAGCACGTAGACCGCTCCGCTTCCGCCGTCCTTCCATCGAGCCGAGGCGAACGCGACGACGGTCCGGCTCAAGCGCCTCGAAGAGAGCCACCGCGTGACTTCCCGCTTCATGAGAGAGGGCTCGGTCTCGGAGTGCGTGCCGCGGCCGTGGATCACCCTCACGCAGGAGTGCCCCAGGCGCTGCGCCTCGCGAAGAAACCGCTCGAGCGCGGGGCGCGCATCTTCGCGCCCGAAGCCGTGGAGATCGAGATGCCCCTGTACCGAAAAATCGCCGCGTTTGAGGCGCGCGAGGTACCGGCGGCCTTCCTGACTCGAGGCGCCTTCGACTCCTTCGCCCGTGGCGAACGGATCGATCTCGCCCCGGCCGGCGACGAAGTCGGAGAGACAGGCGAGGGTCTCGGTCTCGTCGTCGCCGCGAGTGGGAAGCTCGACGGGGGCGGGAAGGCTCAGAGGCTTCTCGCTCCAGCCGAGAGGCCGAACGCTCTCCATCTCCAACAGGAACGCCTCTTCATCCGTGAGGTTCGGAGGGAAGCGCGGTGGAGTCGGCTCCCGTCTCGACGACGCGAGCGCGCCCCGGTCCAGAAGCTCTTTCAGGATCTCGAACGGTCGATGGCCCGACCTGGACGGCTTGGCCATGACCTCCATTTTGCGACAGCCCGGTCCGGGAAATCAACGATCGTAATCGGCCCGATTTGATCTCGCCCCTACCCCCCCGCTAGGATGAGCTCATGCCGAGGTTGGTCCTCCCCTTGTTGGCGGTACTGGCCGTGGCCCCGGGCGCAGGGGCCCAGTATCAGGGCCAGGACGCGAGACGGGTCAGCGTCTCCGATCTCACCCGGTCGAGCATGATGTACAACGAGAGCCCGGTCATCACGACCGGCGAGCTCACCTGGGGCGACTCCACGGACACGAACTACAACATCTTCGAGCTCCGCGGAGACGATGTGCTGCGGACGGTACGGGTCGCGACCGCTTCGGGGGGTATGGATGATCTCCGGTTCATGGCCGGTCAGAGGGTCGAGATTCAGGGGATCTTCTTCGACCTCGACCAGGTCATCGAGCCCCAACGCCATCCGGTGCTCCGCTATTTTCCCGGCGCCGTCCGGCAGGACGGTATGAGCTTCGACAAGAATTATTTCATCGCCGTCACCTCCGCCGACGTAATCGAGGAGGTCAAGAGCGACATCGGTCCCGACAAGGCGATCGAGGAGGTGGACGTCACCGACCCCGACATCGACAGCTCGACGCTCGCGGCGTTGGATCTGCGTGAGCTGATGAAGGACCCGACGGCGCACCTGGGAAAGCAGGTGGTGGTTCTCGGCAAGTTCCGAGGAAGCAACCTCTACGGCGATCTCTCGATTCGCGACAAGCGAACGCCGAGGGATTTCGTCATCAAGGTTGGAGAGGCGGCGATCTGGGTGACAGGAAGAAGACCCCGAGGTAAAGGGTTCCGGCTCGACCCCGCGAAGCGGCGGGACACCGGCGAGTGGCTCCGGGTCATCGGCGAGCCGTTCGAGGAAGCGGGGAAGTTCTACTTCCGGGCGGCGAAGGTCGAGATCGCCGAAGAGCCGGACGATCCCGATCTCGAGCCCACGAGAGTGGCGCGGGCCGAAGAGAACGATCTCGGTCCTCCTCCCGAGGTGACCTTCACCCTTCCCATCGCGGGCGAGAAGGATATCCCTCTGAGCTCGGAGTTCCGGGTCCAATTCTCGAAGGACATGAAGAGCGAGAGCTTCCACCGCAACGTGGACTTGCTCTACGCCGACGACGACGGGATCGGAAATCCCTTTCCCGATCTCGAGGTCAGCTACGACGGACCCAGCCGCACCCTCACCGTGCGCCCGGGGAAGGAGCTCCGGCCGGGAAAGGAGATCCGGCTGATCCTCTACGACGCGATTGCCGACCTGGAAGGCCAGAAGCTCGCGGCCGAGGAAGAATCCGCGGAAACCGAGCCCGGGGCGGCGCTGATTCTGACGTTCACCACCGCGAAAGGCTGAGCAGGCTCAATCAGGCCTCTCGGGGGATCGGCTTCGCCCGGTTCTTCTCCTTGTCCCGATACATCCTCTCGTCGGCGAGCTGGATGAGCTCCTCTTTGGTGGGCGACTCGGTGGGAAACGTCGAAAGGCCGATGCTCGCACCGAGCCGGGCGTTGATGCCTTCTTCCTTGAGGAAGGTCGAGCGGAGAATGAGCTGGCGCATCCGCTCGCCCAACCGGTGTGCGTGAGGCGCGTCGGTGTCGGGAAGAATCACCACGAACTCGTCGCCGCCGTAGCGGGCGGCGATGTCGGTCTCGCGGATTGCGGCCCGCATTAGGAATCCGACCTCGCGCAGAACCTTGCTCCCGCGCAGGTGCCCGTGGGTGTCGTTCACGATCTTGAAGTTGTCGAGGTCGATGAACAGAAGGCTCAGCCGCGACTTGTGCCGGGCGGTGAGCTTGAGCTCGCGCTCGAGCGCCTGGTGGAAGTAGCGGAAGTTGAAGAGCGAGCTCACGTCGTCGAGGATCGAGGTTTCCTTGGTTTTCTGGTAGAGCTTGACGTTCTCGATCGCGACCGTGATCTGCTTCGAGAGCTGCGTCAAGAGCGGCAGGTCCTTTTCCGAGAACGCCCCCTCGCGCCGCGAGCCCAGGCCGAAGGTCCCCACCACCGTTCGCCTTGATTCGAGCGGGAGGAGGATGTACGACCGGATGCCATCCTCGTAGAGGAATTGATCCTCGATAAAGCGCTGCTGGGCCTTGGTGTCGCCGTGGATGAAGTGGGTCTCGTTCAGAACCACCCATCCCGGACCGGTGCCTACGAGCGGGATGAGCGACTCCATTCCCCAGCCGGAATCGGTCCTGGAGCCGGAGGCGAAGATCCGGAGATAGCTCCCCGATTCGTCGAGAAAAGCGACCGAGAGACGGTCGAAGTCGATGAGCTTCTCCATCTCGTTGGCGAATGCGTCGAAGACCTCCTCGATCTGCAGGCTGCTGCTGATGATCCGGGCGATGTTGTTGAGGACCTTGATCTCCTTCGACTGCCGCACCGTCCTCTGGAACAGGAGCGCGTTCTCCGCGGCCATCCCGATCTGGTTTCCGATGGAAGTGAAGAGATCGAAATCGAAGGTCGGAAAGAGCTGCTTCGCGGCGATGGCGAGCTGCATCACGCCGACGATCCGGTTCTTGCTCCGGAGAGGTACTCCGGCGACGGCGCCGACGTCTTCCCGCTCCCTGAGGAGCTCGTGGAGCCTGGGCTCGCGATCGAGCGATTCCAGCATGGGCTCGGCGCTCTCGAGCACCCGGCGCGCGAGCTCGCAGGAGTCGAGGAGAAGCTCCTTCTCCCGTGGAACGATGCCCCGGTCTCCCTGGAACGCCGCGAACTGGAAGCTCTGGGTCTCCTCCTGGTAGAGGAGCATCTCGCCGTAGACGCTCCCGCTCGCCTCCATGATGACCTGGAGCGAGTCCGAGAAAATCTCCGAAAGATCGAACGACTTGGAGATCGCGGCGGAGAGCGAGTTGAGCGCGGTGAGCTTGTGGTTTCCGAAGAGCACCTCACGCTGGAGCAGACGCTCTTCGCTCAGATCGCGGAAGTGCACCAGCACGACTCGGCCTTCGTCGAAGCCGATGGCCGAGCCTTTCACCGCCACCGGGACCGGGCCCTGCTCCTTGGTCTCGAGCAGAAGGTCGTCGTAGGTGAAGCCCGTGGGCGTGAGGAACTTCTGGAAGTGCTCGACGGCGCGGGAGCGGGACGGTCTCGGATGGAGGTCTTCGAGCCGGACGTCGAGAAGCTCGCGGCGAGAGCATCCCGTGAGGCTCTCCGCTTCCTTGTTCGCGTCGAGACAGAGTCGGTTCGAGGCATCGAAAAGAAAGGTCGCGAGCGGAGTCTTCTCGAACGCGGACCGATACTGCCAGCCCGTCGACTCCGGCCGGTCGCCAGGGAGCGATTGGAGAGTAGGCTTCGCCATCGGCGCTCGATTCGATCTTCCGCTGCGGGACCTTGGGGAAGTCCTCTATAAACAATAGAATAGCGAACCGTATCCGCGCGGGTCAAGCGGCGTCGTGCTATACAGGAGGGATGAGACCTGCCGTGGCCCTGACGATTGCAGGGTCGGACTCCGGCGGAGGCGCCGGGATTCAGGCCGACTTGAAGACTTTCGCCGCCCACGGAGTTTTCGGAACGAGCGCGCTGACCGCGGTGACGGCGCAGAACACGGTCGCGGTCACGGGGATCGAGGAGTTGTCGCCTTCGCTCGTCGGGCTTCAGATCGACGCCGTGGTGAGCGATATCGGGGTCGATGCCGTCAAGACGGGCATGCTGTCTTCGAGGAGCCTCATCGAGGTGGTGGCTCGCAAGCTCGAGGAGCACCGGCTCGAGAAGACGGTGGTGGACCCGGTGATGGTGGCGAAGAGCGGCGCTCGGCTTCTCGATCCGGGAGCCGTCGACGCCCTCGCGCGGTGTCTCCTTCCGCGAGCGTTCGTCGTGACCCCGAACCTGCCGGAGGCGGAGCGCCTTGTCGGGTTTCCCCTCGAGGACGAGAACTCGATTCTCGAGGCGGCGAAGCGGATCGTTGAAATGGGAGCGAAAGCGGCGCTGGTGAAAGGAGGCCACGGAAGGGGAGAGGAGTCCGTCGACGTTCTCTATTACCGAGGGAGATTCCGCCATTACCGCGCGCCCCGAATCCCGACGAAGAACACCCATGGAACGGGCTGTACGTTCTCCGCGGCCATTGCTGCGGAGCTCGCTCTGGGCCGCGAGCTGGAAGAGGCGGTGGAGCGCGCCAAGGGTTATCTTACGAAGGCTCTGTCGACGGGGCTCGAGCTCGGCAAGGGGCACGGTCCTTTGAATCACTTCCCCTCGGGCGTGGGCGACCTGGACGAGTTGTAGCGTTCGATACGGGTAGGCTAGGATCGCATCCGTCGAGGGCTTGAAGTCATGTTCGAGATCGTTCAAGACATTCTGGACGTGCGGACCCTCGCCCTCCAGGTGGCGAGTCAGTCCGACGGCGCCATCGTCACCTTCTCCGGAATCGTGCGGGGCACGAACCAGGGGAAGAAAGTGCTGTTCCTCGAGTACGAGGCCTATCCCGAGATGGCGGGAAAGATGATGGAGCGGATCGGCAAGGAGATCCTGGACACCTGGGGGCTCTCGAGCGTCCGCATGCAGCACCGCGTGGGACGCCTCAACGTGGGTGAGACCAGCGTGGTCATCGTCGTCGCCGCGCCCCATCGCGACGATGCTTTCGCCGCCTGCCAATACGCCATCAACCGGCTGAAGCGCATCGTCCCCATCTGGAAGAAGGAAGTCTTCGAAGACGGCGAGGTCTGGGTCGAGGGCCCGGTAGAGACCGTGGAGGTGCCTTGAAAGTCCGCGTGCGCCTTTTCGCCGCGCTTCGGGAAATCGTCGGTCAGGAAGAGGTGGAGCTCGAGCTCGCTTCCGGCACCACGGTCAGCGGGCTCTGGGAAAAGCTGGTTTCGCGCAACGATCGCCTCGCTCCCTACGCCAAGTCCATCAATTTCGCCGTGAATCACGACTTCGTTTCCCGCGAGACCCAGCTCGCCCCGGACGACGAAGTGGCCTTCCTCCCCCCGGTCAGCGGTGGCTGATGGCGCCGGATCGCAAACGGCGCCAGGAAGCCATACTCACCCTCATCCGCGATAGGGCGATCCGCAACCAGAACGAGCTCCTGGAAGCGCTCGAGCGCTCGGGAGTGTCGCTGACTCAGTCGACGCTCTCGCGCGAGCTCAAGGCACTCGGCATCGGCAAGGCCCCCGACGGCCGGGGCGGCTACCGCTACGTCGCCGGGGCCGCCGCCGGTGAGGGTCCGCTGGCTCCGGTGGCGGCGTTCGTGATGAGCCTCGAGAGCGCCAAGAACTTCATCGTGGTCAAGACCCCGCCGGGAAATGCCATGGGTGTCGCCCGCGCCATCGACGAGGTCGAATGGCCGGAGATCATGGGGACCATCGCCGGCGACGACACCATCCTCATCATCGGCCGAAGCGACGCCGACGCCCAGGCGGTCGAGAAGCGGCTGCGCGCGGTCAGCGGGCGGTAAACGTCGTGGTAAGCTTTGCCTATGAGCACTTCGGTCCAGCGTGAGCCGGCGACTTACGAGGACCTCCTGGCGGTCCCTGACCACATGGTGGCAGAAATCCTCGACGGAGAGCTCTTCGCGAGCCCTCGCCCCGCGTTCCCGCACGCTCACGTGTCCTCGACACTGGGCGGAGAGATTTCGACGCGGTTCCATCGTCCGAGCGGCGGGGGGGACAACCCCGGAGGCTGGTGGATTCTGGACGAGCCAGAGCTGCATTTCGGGAACGACGTCGTCGTGCCCGATGTCGCCGGTTGGAGGCGGGAGCGCGTCTCTTTTCTCCCCAACGGGCCCTGGTTCGACATCGCACCCGACTGGGTTTGTGAAGTCATTTCTCCGCGCACCGAAACAATCGATCGAGGGCGCAAGCTCAGGATCTACGCGCGCGTGGGCGTGGGCCACCTGTGGCTCGTCAACCCTCTCGCGAAAACGCTCGAGGTCTATCGATTGTCCGATGGCCGATGGACACTGCTCCAGACCTCGGTCAACGACGAGGTCGTTCAGGCCGAGCCGTTCGGGAACGTCTCGATCGAGATGTCCCGCTGGTGGCTTCCGGAAGCTCCGGCCGAACGGGGCTGAAGAGCTTTCCTCAGCCCCGCGAGCTATCGCATTTCAAAACTCACTCCGTCTGGACGGAGTGAGTTCAAGTATTAGTTGAGCTCAACGAACACGTGTTCGCCGAGCGCTCCGGGAGGATGTGGGCTACTCCAGAAAAAGCGGTTGCGTCCGACGAGCGCTTGGGTGGGATCTTTGCGAAGAGGGCCGACGCGCTCGCATCCGACTTGATATTGTGCCATAGTCGAATAATTATTCGACTATGGCTGCAAGAGAGTACCGGGTCAGCTTCGCCGAGTGTCGGGAGCTTTTGACCAGCCGCTTGGCCGAGCCCGCACCCGGCCGGGTCCAGCTTCTCACCGGGCCTCGGCAAGTCGGCAAGACCACCCTGCTCCTCGAGCTTGCCGAGAGCCACGGAAACGCCGCGATCTACGCCGCTATGGACGGTCCCGAGGCGGCAGTGCCCGGTTTCTGGGAGCGCCTCTGGGTTCGCGCCGATGAGACCGCGACCGCGGAGGGACGAGCGGTCCTCCTCCTAGACGAAGCGCATCTCTTGCCGGACTGGGCCACTCGCCTCAAAGGTGAGTGGGACCGTCTTCGTCGCCGCAAACGACCGATTCACGTCGTCGCCACCGGCTCCTCGGCTCTCCGGCTCGCCGCGGGCTCGCGCGAGAGCCTTGCCGGACGCTTCGAGCGGATCACGCTCGCACACTGGTCCGCCTCGTCGCTCGCCGAGGTCTTCGCCGTCCCACGCGAAGAGGCCTCGTTGCTGCTTGTGAAGATGGGCTCCTATCCGGGAGCCTTTGAATTGCGCGCCGACATCCCGCGCTGGTCGGCGTACGTGCGCGACGCCATTCTCGAGCCCGCGATCGGCCGCGACATCCTCGCCCTGGCGTCCGTCAGGAAACCTGCCCTTCTGCGCCAGGTGTTCGGCGTCGCGGCGTCGTCCCCGGCGGAGATCGTCTCTCTCCAGAAGATCCAGGGCCAGCTTCAAGACGCCGGCGCCCTCGAGACCATCGCTCACTACCTGCAGCTGCTCGAGGAGGCCTATCTCGTCGCGCCGATTGGCAAGTACTCCCCGCGACCGGCGCGCCAGCGAGCAGCGCCGCCCAAACTCATCACGCTCAACAATGCGCTCCTCGCCTCCGTCGACCCCCGTGGGATTCCCGATCGGTCCACGGACCCGAAGCGGTTCGGAGCGTGGGTCGAGAACGCCTGCCTCGCCCACGCCTGGAATCGAGGGCAGCGAGTGAGCTATTGGCGCGAGGAGCCTCTCGAGGTGGATGCCGTGGTCGAAGGGAGCTGGGGATCCTGGGTCATCGAGGTGACAACGGGACCGACCTCCGCCGGAGACCTCAAGGGTATCGGGGAATTCACACGTCGCTACTCGTCGTACCGGCCTTTAGTCCTCTGTAGCAAGGAGGGGCGGTCCGCGGTCGAGCGCGCCGGCTTGCCAGCGATGTCGTGGAGCGAGTTTCTGCTCAGCGGACCGCCGAGGGTCAGCGCGCCAGGTTGATGTCAGAGTTGATCGTCTGGCACACCGAGGGCGACAATAGATTCCGAATCATCGGTGCCCGCGATGTGACGACGCATGAGCGGAGGGTCTATGAGTCAGGAGAATGAAACAGAAGCCGGCGAAATGAGGCCCGAGTACGACATTCGCGGGGGCGTTCGCGGCAAGTACTTCGAACGCTATCGCCAGGGAACGAACGTCGTCTTGCTCCAGCCGGACGTAGCCGCTGTGTTCCGGAGCTCTGAAGCAGTCAATCGAGCGCTGCGCGAGCTGATAGAGATCGCGAGAAGGCAGGCCGGAGCTGCCGTGCGCGAGGGTTCGGAATAGCTTCCCGAAGACGTCTCCGATCGGCCTCGGTCAGTCTTCCTTCACGAATTGCTTGAAGTCCGCGAACACTGCGGTTGAGTGGCGTGGCAAGTCCCTAGGGCGCCAGCATGAAGTCACCGAAGGCGTCGCCCATGAGAAACAGCGCGCGGCGCAACGAAGAGAAAGGCCACGGCCACTCCAACGCGAGTTAGACCAGCCGTTCATTCACCGATCAATGGTACCGATAGGCCGCGGCAAATCTTGTTCGCGAGGCGATTGGGAATCTCTTGATGACGAGGTACCGATTCGACTGCTCCGGTCGCAGGGTTACACCACAGCGAGTGAGCTTTGCCTTCACGTTTGAGATAGCAACCATGCCGCCTCAGGTGGCGGAGAAGGTCGCCCGTCTTCACTTCACGGTTACCTTCTCGAGAACCGCGTCTTTGGGAATGCCCCGCAACCCGTCCTCTCGACGATCGTCGAGTATCAACGAAATCGCATCAGCGAGGCTCTGCAACGCCTCATCCTTGGTTTTTCCCTGTCCGTTTGCGCCGGGAATTTCCGGAGAGTACGCGATGTACCAACCCTCGTCCCGTTCAATCACTGCCGTGAATTCTGCGCTCATCACACGCTCCAGCTCCAGCCGACTACTCCGTAGTATGGCCCTGTGGCTCACGCCTGTCTAACAAGTGTTCGCGGAACGTAGCGGGAAGATGTAGGCTACACGGCCAGAAAAGGTTCCCATGATCGGGCGAACGCTCGGCCACTACGAGATCGTCGAGAAGCTTGGCGAGGGCGGAATGGGCGCGGTCTACCGAGCCCGCGACACCACGCTCGGGCGGGACGTGGCGCTGAAGCTTCTGCCGGAGTTCGTCGCGGCAGATCGCGAGAAGATTGCGCGGCTCGAACGGGAGGCGCGGCTTCTCGCTTCCCTGAGCCACCCCAACGTCGCGACGCTCCATGGTCTCGAAGAGTCGAACGGGCTCAAGTATCTGGTGATGGAGCTCGTGCCGGGAGAGACGCTCGCCGAGAGGATTGCCCGGGGGCCGCTGCGCATCGACGAGTGCCTCGGCATCTTTCGTCAGATCGCTGAGGGCCTGGAGGCGGCGCACGAGAAGGGGATCGTTCATCGAGACTTGAAGCCCGCGAACGTCATCGTCACGTCCGAAGGGAGAGTGAAGGTTCTGGACTTCGGTCTGGCGAAGGCGGTGGCGGAGGAAGCACCGTCTTCCGACCTGTCCAAGTCGCCGACGCTGACGCGAGAGGGAACCGAGCAAGGCGTCATCCTGGGAACCGCGTCCTACATGAGCCCGGAACAGGCGCGGGGGAAGACTCTCGATCGAAGGACCGACATCTGGTCTTTCGGGTGCGTCTTCTATGAAGCGCTGACGGGGAGGAAGGCGTTTTCGGGGGAGACGGTCTCGGACATCCTCGCTGCGATTCTCGAGAAGGAGCCGGACTGGACGGCGCTTCCGGCGAGAACGCCGGTGAAGATCCGCGATCTGCTGCTGCGGTGTCTCCAGAAGGATCCCCATCGGCGCTTGCGGGATATCGGGGATGCGAGGATCGAGATCGATGAGCCTTCGGCCTCGCCCGTCACCGCGCCTCGGCACCGATACCTTCCATGGACGGTGGCCGCTCTCGTCTCGGGTATTGCAATCTGGAGTTTGCTTCGTCCGGCAGCGGAACCGGAGCGCCCGGTTTCGCGCCTCATCCTGAACCTCCCGCCCGAGCAAGGTCTGAGCCACGTCAACGACCCCGCCGTGGCGGTGTCACCGGATGGAAGACGTGTCGTGTACGTCGGGGGTTCGGGTACCAACCGAAAGCTCTACGTCCGACCGATTGATCAGCTCGAGTCGCGTCCTATTCCCGGCACGGAGGATGCGGTGACGGCTTTTTTTTCGCCCGATGGAGAGTGGGTGGGTTTCTACGCGATGGCTTCCGTGAAGCTGAAAAAAGTGCGGCTCGACGGTGGGCTGCCCATCACGCTCTGTGATGCGCAGAATCCTTGGGGCGCGAGCTGGGGTACCGACGACACTATTCTCTTCGCACCCGGCGATGCCTCGGGGCTGTCGCGAGTCTCCGCTTCGGGAGGCGCCCAATCGGTTGTGACTACGCCAGATGCCACGCAAGGAGAGACTTCGCACCGGTGGCCGGAGATTCTTCCCGACGGAAAATCCGCCCTTTTCACGATTCTAACCGGCCCTTCGGTGGACGGTGCGCGCATCGGTCTCCTCTCTCTCGAAACCGGCGAGTATCGAGTCCTAGTCGACGGAGGCTCATTCGCCCGATATGTCCCGACGGGTCATCTGGTTTATGGGAGCGAGCGAGTCCTTCTGGCGGCGGCCTTCGATCTTGAGCGTCTCGAGTTGACGGGCTCGCCGGTCCCCATCCTCGAGGGAGTCTGGACCAACCTGACATTTGGAACGGCTCACTTCGCGCTCTCGCGGGAAGGCACGCTCGCCTACGTTGCCAGCGTCGCGGAAGAGCGCGCTCTCGTTTGGGTGGACCGCGCGGGAGCCGTCCGGCCGCTCACCAAGGAGCACCGGCCGTATGCAAACCCCCGCCTTTCCCCCGACGGACAGAGACTCGCCGTGAAGATCGAGGATCACATATGGATTTACGACATGGCGCGCGATGCCCTTACCCGGATGACTTTTGGTCCCAACCAAGAATACCGGGCCATCTGGACACCCAACGGCACCCGCTTGACGTTTCGTAGAGACGACCCACCCAGCATCTTCTGGCAGCCTGCCGATGGGAGCGGTGAGTCGGAAAGGCTCACGAAGAGCGAGAACATGCAGCTTCCAGATTCGTGGTCGCCGGACGGAAAGACGCTCGTGTATTCCGAGCAGGGACCGAATGGATTCGATATCGGGCTCCTGACGCTCGACAGTGAGCCCAGCTCGCGCCTCTTCCTACAGACAGTATTCAATGAGGCCGGCGGAGTATTCTCACCAGACGGTCGCTTCCTCGCGTACGTCTCAGACGAGTCCGGCCGGTACGAAGTTTACGTCCGACCGTTTTCCGGCTCGGGCGGAAAATGGCTGATCTCGAACGCGGGCGGCGTCCAGCCGCTTTGGGCTCGGAACGGACATGAGATTCTCTACCGGAACGGCGACAAGATGATGGCTGTCGCAGTCGACACCGAGCCGGAGTTTCATGCGGGGAGGCCAGTTCTCCTCTTCGAGGGCGAGTTCTACAATTCTGACAAACCATTTCACTTCTACGACATCACCCCCGACGGCCAGCATTTCATCATGCTTCAGGAGGTCGAATCCTGGCCGACCCAGATCCACGTCGTCCTGAACTGGTTCGAAGAGCTGAAAGCGCGTGTGCCGTCGGCTAAACGTTGAGCCGACGGGTCAGACGCCGCCTTCGATGTTCGAACGCCTCTCTCCATCGCTCGCGAAACCCCAGAGGTAGCTCGAATCCGGATTCGAGCTTCTCGATCGCGGACTCGCAGTGTGTGAGCGCCGAGCCGTAGTCCCGCTCCCGATGCTCCAGATGCATCGCGAGCTCGTGGAGTGCCAGGACCGACTCTCCGCCATCCTCGCGAGACAGCTCCTCCCAAAGCTCTCGCGCCCTCTCGATCTCACCCCGCCGTTTGTGGAGCTCCGCGAGGCCCCGCAGCGACCGTCGTCGCGCCGTGCCGGTGAGCCCCGACTCGACCGCGCGTTCGTAGTGCAGGATCGACCTCTCCTCATTCTCCACTCTCGCGAAGAGCCGCCCGAGGCTGAAGTCGTCGATAGGGTTCGAAGGCAGGTTCTCCTCGTCCAGCATGTCGGAGGCGGAGACGGTGAGGGCCGCGAGCGAGAGGATGTCCTGGGCGTTGTGCTCGAAGACGTAGGGGAGCTGGGCGGCGTCGCCGGTGCGGACGAAGCGGAAATAGATTTCGGGGATGAGATGCCCGGGGACGTCGTTCTCGCGCTCGATTCCGAGGAGCCACTGCTCGAGCTCGGTGAGGCGGCAGCTCTCGAAGCGGGCCTTCCAGAGGCTTCGGGCTGGATGGAGGAGGTCGAAGTGGAGCTTCTCTTCGAAGCTGAACGACTGCCGCGTGAGCACGAAGCGCGTCTCGAGGAGCGGGACGTCGAAGCTCTTGCCGTTGTAGCTCACGAGGAGCTCGTAGCCGGAGAGGATCTCGAGAAACCCCCGCAGCATTGCCGCTTCCTCGCGGTAGTCGCGCATGAAGAGCTGGCGGAGCACGAATGCCCCGTCCTCGACGAATCCGAGGCCGATCAGAAACGCGTAGGTCCCCGAGCCGCCCGCGAGCCCCGTGGTCTCGGTGTCGAGGAAGAGCGCCCGCTCGAGATCGATCTCGGCGCCGTCACTGCCGCGGGCCAGGGCCGAGAAGCTCTCCCGGGGAATGCGCAGGAGGCGATCCAGCTCGATCCGGCCGTGCCTGTGCTCGAGAGGGAAGTACCGGTCCACACAAAAGAAAGACCCGAGCTCGTTCCGGATCTCGTTGCCGTCGCGAAATGCGGCGTCCAGGGCCACGACCTGCCTCGATGGGGCACGTTCCGACTCCAGGACGCGCGGCGGCCGGGATTGGGCGACGGCGACGAGCCGCTCGAGCCTCTCCTTGAGAGAGAGATTCGGAGCCGTGTCGCCGAGGAGCTCGTTCTCGAGTCGGGTCAGAGATTGGTGGCGTTTTCCGGTGGGAAAAAGACGCTCGAGTCGTTCTCTCGTCGAGCTCATGCCGGCGAAAGACGCTCGAAGATCGCGAGGGCCATTTCCTTCCCGCGGACGCCCACCTCACCGACGGGCCCGACGCAGGAGGGGCATCCCTCGTGGCAGGGGCAGCTCTCG
>Ga0326597_10007202_pt1 | contig 15145 bp, 12 predicted proteins | sample RVTome_12_FD_203789 | JGI IMG/M metagenome (GOLD analysis project Ga0326597, IMG submission 203789) | Soil microbial communities from uranium-contaminated site in the Upper Colorado River Basin, Wyoming, United States - RVT100D185 | ecosystem: Environmental > Terrestrial > Soil > Contaminated >... | reverse complement strand
ACGACCTGGCGACGCTCATGACGCTCGAACAAGGCAAACCGCTCGTCGAGTCGCGCGGAGAGGTTGCGTACGGCGCCGGATTCATCGAGTGGTTCGCCGAGGAGGCCCGCCGCGTCTACGGCGACACAATCCCGAGCCACGCGCACGGCAAGCGCCTTGTCGTCATCAAGGAACCGATCGGCGTCGTCGGATGCATCACGCCGTGGAACTTCCCCATCGCGATGATCACGCGCAAGGTCGCGCCGGCCCTCGCCGCCGGATGCACGGTCGTCGTCAAGCCGGCCTCGCAGACGCCCTTCTCCGCTCTTGCGCTTGCCTCGCTGGCCGAGCGCGCCGGCTTTCCGCCCGGCGTCCTGAACGTCGTCACCGGCTCGGCCACCGCGATCGGCGGCGAACTGACGTCGAACCCGGCCGTCCGCAAGATCTCCTTCACGGGCTCGACCGAGGTCGGGAAGGTGCTCATGGCGCAATGCGCCGGCACGGTCAAGAAGGTGTCGCTCGAGCTCGGCGGCAACGCGCCGTTCATCGTCTTCGACGATGCCGATATCGATGCGGCAGTCGGTGGCGCCATGGCGTCGAAGTACCGGAACTCGGGCCAGACGTGCGTGTGTGCCAACCGCTTCCTGGTGCAGGCGTCCGTGTACGACGAGTTCGCGGGGCGCCTGGCCCGTGCGGTCGACGGCCTCGTGGTCGGCCCCGGCCTGACGGAGAGCGTCACCCAGGGTCCGCTCATCGACCTCCAGGCCGTCGCGAAGGTGGAAAGCCACGTGCGGGATGCCGTCTCGAAGGGTGCCACGGTCCTGCGGGGCGGACGGCGGACGTCAGAGGCCGGACGATTCTTCGAGCCCACCGTGCTGACGGACGTGACGCCGGAGATGGCCGTCGCCCGCGAAGAGACGTTCGGCCCCGTCGCGCCCCTCTTCCGCTTCGACACGGAAGTCGAAGCCATCGAACTGGCGAACCGGACCGAGTTCGGCCTCGCCGCGTACTTCTACGGCCGGGACATCGGCCGCGTCTGGCGGGTGGCCGAGGCGCTCGAGTACGGAATCGTCGGCATCAACACCGGCGTCATCTCGACCGAGGTAGCGCCATTTGGAGGTATGAAGGAGTCGGGCATCGGGCGGGAGGGCTCGAAGTACGGCATCGAGGAGTTCCTCGAGGTCAAGTACCTCTGCTTCGGCGGCATCGACAGCGCCTAGTCGTCGAACCGCGGGTTCACGACGTTGTTGAAGAGGGATCCGAAGCTGTAGCTCACGCCGACCGTGAAACGGACGTCGTACCCGCTCTGCAGCTCGCGCAGCTCGAGCAGTACCTCTTCCGGGGTCGCGCCGCGCCGAGGCAGCGAGAGCTGATCGCGGATGCGTGACGCCGAGCCTTCCATTTCAAGCGACAGGCCGCGGGCGATGTTGAGCGAGATCTCCCCGTCCGCCTCCAGCCGGTATCTGTCGAGGTCGTGCAGGTACTGCGACCACTGCATGCCCGCCTGCAACGATCCCCAGGGCTGCCGCTGATCCAGCCTCACGGCGATCTCCTGGCTCCAGAGCGTCTCTTCGAGCTTGTCGAACAGCGTGCCCTCGTAGTACTCGACGACCTCGAAGCCGAGTTCGTACAGGAGCATGAGCTGGCGCGTCGCGTAGTCCCGGTAGGGAAACACGCTGTACTCCACGGCCGGCGACACCTCCGACGAGATCTTCGTGTTGGCGAAGGTCGACGACTCCACACGGCCCTCGAACCCCACCGACCAGTGGGGCCCGAGGCTCTTGGCGACGAACCAGTCCAGGCTCCGTTCCCGCTGGTCGACCTCGAAGGGATCCTCCTCGTCAAGGTTGAACGTTTCGCTCTGGTGATCGATCGACATCCCGAAGCTGATCTTCCACGCCTCGCTGATGCGATCCCCGGCAAAGCTCGCGTCCCACTGCACCTGGCGGTTGGATTCCTCGGCCTCGATCTCTCCGCCCCCGCTCACCTCGAACACCCAGAGGTTCCAGGGATCGCTCACGATCTCGACTCTCCCATCGCCCTGGCTGCCTTCCACGCTCAGATCGAGGCCGGACGGCAGACCGTTCTGCGCCAAATAGCCCAGGAGTCCCACGACGACGGTCCGAAGGACGCCGTCGCGGCGGATGCTCTCGGCCTCGTTCACGAGCGACACGGCCTTGAGCTCACGATTGACGCCCCCGAATCGCCCGGCGCCGACAAATCGCAGAACCAGCTCCCGGCCTCCGCTGGCCGTGCCGGCGTCACTCGACAGCAGGTGCACGTCGGCATCCTGGGGCCGACGCACGAAGTCCACCCAGTCAATCTCGTCACGCAGGTAGTCGTCGAAACAGTCCGAGCAGTCGAGATAGACCCGCAGGCGCGGCGAAGAACCCGGCGGCGGCGCGGACGGCTCCTGCGCGCTTGTCGCAGAGGGCCACCCGAGGGCGAGGACAATCAGAAGCGCGAACAGAGTGACGATTCGTTGGGGGCAGGCGTGCAACGCAGGGCGATGGCTCATGGCAGGGTGTTGTACCCGGCCGTCAATGAAGCCGCGATGAAGTGGCGCGCCCACGCCGCCGCCTTTCTTCATCCGCGCTTCATGCCGCCCGCGGCTAGAATGATCTCGTTCACGATGCGTCCTCCTCCAGGGATCACCGCGATCGTCGTTCTGGCTCTCGCGGGGCTGGCCCCAACCCTGCTGGCACAGGGCGGGACCGTCTGGTCGTTCGACGAGGAGACAGTCGAGGCTCTGCCCCGGGGATTCACGCTGAGCGCCATGCGCCAAGACACGCCCGGCACCTGGCTCGTTCGTCGCGACGGCGGGAACGGCGCCTTCGTCCACACGGCGGGCACGGCGCAAGGGGGCTATGCCATGGCGCTCGCACCGCACAATTCGCTGAGCGACGTCATCGTCTCGGTGCGTCTCCGCCTCTCGGGCGGGGGCCGCGCCGGTGGGGTCGTCTGGCGGTACCAGGATCCGAACAACTACTACGCCGCCGTGCTCGACCTGACGAGAGGCACGTTGTTCATGTACCTGTTCAGGAACGGCAACCGCATCACGGTCGAGGCCGAGGACGATCTCGAGCTCGACCCGAATGCGTGGCACACCTTGAGGGTCGTGCACGAACGGTCGTCGGTCTACGTGGCGCTCGGGGGGATTCGGGTCTTCGAGGAGCGCGGCGGCCGCCTCGACCGTACGCTCGGCGCCGGACAGATCGGCGTGCTCGCCGCCGGCGATTCCGACGTGTCGTTCGACGACCTTCGCATCGAGCCCGGACGCCCCCGGCGATGACGGCCAGCCTCGATCGGTAGCCGGGCATGAGAGTCCTGCTCGTCGAGGACGAACCGGATCTGGGGAGTGCCATGGCCCGGGCGCTCACCGACGAGGACTTCGCCGTCGACGTCGCGGTCAACGGCGACGACGGGCTCTTCCAGGCCAGCGAAGTCGCATACGATGCGCTCGTGCTCGACGTCATGCTCCCGGGCCGGAGCGGCTGGGACGTCCTGCGCGCGCTGCGGGACGCGGGGCGGACGACGCCCGTGCTCATGCTGACCGCCCGGGACGCCGTGGACGACCGCGTCCACGGGCTGAACCTCGGCGCCGACGACTACCTGACGAAGCCGTTCGCGGTCGAGGAACTCGTCGCCCGCCTGCGCGCGCTCGGCCGCCGCTCCGCGGGCCACCCGTCTCCCGATCTCTCCCTTGGCGACCTGCGGATCGACATGGCCGGCCGGCGCGTCTACCGCGGCGACCGCGAGATCGATCTCACGGCGCGTGAATACGGCATCCTCGAGCTCCTGGCCCGCCGTCGCGGGGGCATCGTCACCCGCACCGAGATCTCCGAGCACCTCTACAACGACGACAACGAACTGCTCTCGAACGCCATCGACGTGCACGTGGCGTCGCTGCGGCGTAAGCTGGGCGGTGATCTGATCGCGACACGCCGTGGGCTCGGCTACCTAATCGATGTTTGACTCCCTCCGCGCCCGGCTCCTGGCCTGGTACACGATCATGCTCGCGATGGTGATCGCGGCCTCGGGGGCCACGATGTGCTACCTCGCGTGGCGCGGACGCCTCGTCGAGATCGACGCGCGCCTCCTCGCGCGCGCGGAGGCGCTCGCCGGCGCGCTCCAGCCCGTGGCCGCCGGCACCTTCGACCTCACGCTTCCCGAGACGCCGCCTGCGGAGGGGGCGCCGGTGCCCTACCACGCGATCTGGGCCGTCGACGGCCAGATCATCGACCGCTCCGATCCGGACATGGCCGTCCCGGTGTCCGGCGCGCCAGGCGCGCGTTCTCGCGACGGCCAGCGCGAGGTCACCATCCGGGCCGCTTCCGGACCCACCGTCCTCGCGGGCCAGTCGCTCACCGCCGCACGTACGGAGATCTGGTCCCTTGCGCTGACGCTCTCGGCGCTGGGTCTGGCAGCCCTCGTCCTGTCGTTTGTCGGGGGATCGTGGCTGATCGATCGCGCGCTGGCCCCGATCGATCGCATCAGCGCCACCGCCAGGACAATGGTCGAAGGGGACTTCGGCGCTCGCATACCTGTCGAGCGTGTCGAAACCGAACTGACGCAGCTTGCGCGCGCGCTGAACGAGGCCTTCGATCGGCTCCACGGCTCGCTCGAACGTCAACGCCGGTTCACCGCCGACGCGTCCCACGAGCTGCGGACGCCGCTCGCGACGCTGTCCACCGAAGTCCAGTGGGCGCTCGCGCGCGATCGTCATCCCGACGACTACCGGCGAGCTCTCAAGGCCTGTCGCCGCGCCGCCGGCCGCATGCAGGCCATCGTCGAGCGCCTGCTCGCCCTCGCCCGCGCGGAGGCCGGCGCCGACGATGGACGCCGCTCGCCGTTGGCCCTCGACGATCTCGTCCGCCGTGTCGCCGAGGACCTCGGTCCCCTGGCCGATGCCCGCGGGATTGCCGTCGACGTCGACGCCGCCCCGCTGTCGGTCATGGCGGTCCCGGACCGTCTGCTCGATGCGGCGACCAACGTCGTCGCCAACGCGATCGCCTACAACGTGGAAGGCGGACGGGTCCACATCGCGCTCGCGCAACGCGGCGGCCATGCCGAACTGGCGGTCAGGGACACCGGCATCGGCATCGCCAGGGCTGATCTGCCACGGATCTTCGACCCGTTCTTTCAGGCCGATCCGGCCGGCAACCGTGGCGCAGGGCTCGGCCTCGCGGTGACGCGCGCCATCGTCGAGAGCCATGGTGGGGAAATCCGGTGCGAGAGCCAGCCCGGAGTGGGGACGACGATGACGATCCGTCTGCCCCTGTCCGGCGACGGGGCTACGCGGAGAAGCGCTTGACGTCCACGCCGTACTTGCGGACCTTGTAATTCAACACCCGCTCGGTCGTGTCGAGCAGGCGGGCCGCCTTCGCACGATTGCCCCGCGTCGTCTTCAGCGCGTCCTGAATCAGATCCTTCTCGAACCCGGCAACCGCATCGCCGAGCGAGACCCGGTTCACCGTACCGGATGCCTCGGCCGTCTGGAGCGACGGCGGCAGGTGGTGGCCGTGGATCACCTGGCCGTCGCACATGAGCACCGCCCGCTCCAGCGTATTTTCGAGCTCGCGGACGTTGCCCGGCCAATGGTAGCTCATGAGCATGTCGATGGCCGGGGTCGAGATGCGCTTGATGATCTTCTTGTGCTCGCGCGAGAACTTCTCGAGGAAGTGGTCGACGAGGAGGAGCAGGTCGGCCTTCCGCTCGCGAAGGGGCGGAACGAAGATCGCGAACACGTTGAGACGGTAGTAGAGATCCTCCCGGAACGTCCCGGCCGCGATCGCGCGCTCCATGTCCTTGTTCGTCGCCGCGATCAGCCGTACGTTGACCTTGATGGTCTCCGTGCTGCCGAGCCGCTCGAACTCCCGCTCCTGCAGGACCCGCAACAGCTTGACCTGCGTCGCGAGGTTGATGTCCCCGATCTCGTCGAGGAACAGGGTCCCGCCGTCGGCCAGCTCGAAGCGGCCCTTCTTCCGCTGTTCCGCCCCCGTGAAGGCGCCCTTCTCGTAGCCGAAGAGCTCGGACTCGATCAGACTGTCGGGCAGCGCCGCGCAGCTCACCTTGACGAACGGCTTGTTCGCACGTGGCGAGTTGTAGTGGACCGCATGGGCGATGAGCTCCTTCCCGGTGCCCGACTCCCCGCGAATGAGGACGGTCGTGTTCGTGGAGGCGACCTGCGCCATCTGCTCGTACATCTGGCGCACCGGACCGCTGCTCCCGATGATGCTCGAGAAGTCGTAGCGCTCGCGGAGCTCCTGCCTGAGCTGCGTGTTTTCGGCGACGAGCCGCCGCTTGTCGTCCTCGACCAGGCGCTGGATCTTGACGGCCTGCGCGATGCTCGAGGCCACGATGCCGTAGAACTGGATGCTGCGGTCGTAGTCGCGGTCCGCCTTGAACTTCAGGTCGACGCCGATCGCGCCGACGGCCCTGCGGTTGAGCAGGATCGGCACGCAGATGAACGTCAGCTCCTCCTTCGTCGACTCGGATCGCTTGCCCGCGCGGTTGAGGAACGCCGGCTCCTTACTCACGCGCGGCACGACGATTGGCTTGCCGCTCTCCACGACCCGGCCGATGATGCCTTCGCCGAGCCGGTAGCGGACCGCGTGCGCGGACGCGTCGAGGCCGTCGCTCGCCTCGACGCGCAGCTCGTTGTCGTGCAGCAGGGTGACCATGCTGCGCACGGTCCCGTGGTACTTGGCGAGGATTTCGAGCACCCGGTGCAGAGCCGCGCGCAGGTTGAGCGTGCCCGACAGGGCCTGGCTGATCTCGAGGAGCGTCGACAGCCGCCGCGACTCGCGTGCGTGTCCGGCGCTCGGGGCTCCCGCCCGCAGCTTACCCATGTTTCGGCGTCACGGCGGGAATGGGCGGCGCTTCGATGGGAATCGTCACCGGCTTGAGGAAGGGCATGAGCGCCCGCAGTTCGGCGCCGACCTTTTCGATCGGATGCGCCTGCTCCTCGCGCCGGCGCTGCTCGAACCAGTGGCGGCCCGTGGCATTCTCCTCGATCCATCCCGTCGCGTACTGCCCGCTGCGGATCTCCTGGAGCATCTTCTTCATCTCACGGCGGGTCTCCTCGGTGACGAGGCGCGGCCCGCCGGTGTAGTCGCCGTGCTCGGCCGTGTCGCTCACCGAGTAGCGCATGTAGTTGAGCCCGCCCTGGTACATCAGGTCCACGATGAGCTTCAGCTCGTGGAGGCACTCGAAGTACGCGATCTCGGGCTGGTATCCGGCCTCGACGAGCGTCTCGAATCCGGCCTTCACGAGGGCGCTGACGCCCCCGCACAGGACCGCCTGCTCCCCGAAGAGGTCGGTCTCGGTCTCCTCGGCGAAGGTCGTCTCGATGACGCCGGCGCGGGTGACGCCGATGGCCTTCGCGTACGACAAGGCCAGATCCCTGGCCTTGCCGGTGGCGTCCTGGTGGACCGCGATGAGCGCTGGCGTGCCCGCCCCCTCCACGTAGAGCTCACGCACCCGGTGGCCGGGCGACTTGGGCGCCACCATCGTGACATCCACGTCCGGCCGCACGGTGATCGCGCCGAAGCGAATGTTGAACCCGTGCGCGAACATCAGCATCTTGCCGGGAGCAAGGTTCGGCTCGATCGCATCCTTGTAAAGCTTCGCCGCCGTCGTGTCCGGCACGAGCACCATGATGACGTCCGCCCATTTCGACACATCGGCCACGTCGCCGACCTCGAGGCCCGCGGCCTGGGCCTTGCTGCGCGATCGACTGCCTGCGGCCAGCCCGACTTTCACCGGCACGCCGCTTTCCTTCAGGTTCAACGCGTGCGCGTGCCCCTGCGATCCGTACCCAATCACCGCCACCTTCCGGCCCTGGATCAGGCGAAGATCGGCGTCCTTGTCGTAGTACATCCTGGCCATCGATTAGCTCCCCGGAATGATTCGAACAGTTCCTCAGTTCCCCAGTTTCCCGGTTCCTCAGCTGCAAGACTCTCAACTAGACGGACATCCCGGCCGCGTCGGGCTCGCCCGCCACGTTCGTCGTCGGTTTGGGAGGGGCGGGGCGGGCCTGCCCCCGCGCGCCGCGCATCATCGCCACCCGGCCCGTGCGCACCATCTCGATGACGCCGTACGGCCGCAGGACCTCGAGGAGGCTGTCGATCTTGTCCTCCGTGCCGGTCGCCTCGACCACGAGCGACTCGGGACCGACGTCGACCACCCGCCCGCGGTACACCTCGACGAGCTGCATGACCTGCGCGCGCACGTTGCCCACGCCGGCCACCTTGATGAGCGCCAGATCGCGCGCAATCTGCGGCACGCTGGTGATGTTCTCGACACGCTGCACCGGAATGAGCTTGTAGAGGTTCGCCTCGACCAGGCGCGCGCCCCGCTCGTCGGTATCGACGACGATGGTCATCCGCGACACGCCGGGCGTTTCCGTGTGCCCGACCGTCAGCGACTCGATGTTGAACGCGCGCCGCCGGAAGAGCGACGACACGCGGTTGAGCACGCCAGGCTTGTTCTCGACGTACACGGCGAATGTCTGCATGACCTGACCAACTTCTTTCCACTGGCACTGGGGCCCCACCCCCAGCGCGGACACACGCTGCCTCGCCCCGCAGGCGCTTCAGTCGGCGGCGGTTTCAACGATCGGCGACGGACGCCGGATCATCTTGTGGAGGTCGGCCCCGGCCGGCACCATCGGGTAGACGGTGTCCTCCTGCTCCACGCGGAAATCGATGAGCGCGCCCCGCTGCCGGCGGGCCTCATCAATCGTCGTGCGCACCTCCGGCCGCGCCGTCACCGTCGCCGACCAGAGCCCGAAGGCCTCCGCCAGCTTCGCGAAGTCCGGGCCCGAGATCGGCGTGGCCGCATAGCGCCGCTGGTAGAAGAACTCCTGCCACTGGCGCACCATCCCGAGGTAGCCGTTGTTGATGACGGCGATCTTGACGTCGAGCTCCTCCTGGACGAGCGTCGCCAGTTCCGCGCACGTCATCTGGAACCCGCCGTCACCCACCACGACCCAGACCTCGGCGTCCGGCCGACCCGTCTTCGCGCCGATCGCGGCCGGGAGGGCGAAGCCCATGGTACCCAGGCCGCCCGACGTGATGAGCGACCGGGGCGTGTCGTGCTTGTAGTACTGGGCCTCCCACATCTGGTGCTGGCCGACGTCGGTCACGACAATCGCGCGGCCTTCCGTGATGCGCCACAGGTCGTTGATCACGTGCGCGGCATAGAGGTGCCCGTCGTCGGGCAGGTTCTGGATGTCCCTCACCGCCGAGTCGCCCTTCAGCTCGTCGACGTGCCCGACCCAGGCCGACCGATCGACGCGGGCCACCCGCGGCAGCCACTCCCGCAGGACCGCGCCCACGTCGCCCGACACCGCGGCGTCGATCCTGACGTTCTTGTTGAACTCCGCCGGGTCGATGTCCACGTGGATCTTCTTCGCGTGCGGCGCATACGTCTTCAGGTTGCCGGTCACGCGGTCGTCGAAACGCATGCCGAGGGCGATGAGGAGGTCGGCCTCCTGAATGGCCGTGTTGACCCACGCTTCGCCGTGCATGCCCATCATCCCGAGGTTCAACGGGTGGGACGCGGGGAGGCCGCCGATACCGAGCAGCGTCATGGCGACGGGAATATTCGCCTGCTCCACGAATGCCTGCAGCACGTCAGAGGCCCCGCTCAGCAGGATGCCGTGGCCCGCCAGGATGATCGGCCGCTCGGACGCGTTGACGAGCTCGAGCGGATCGATGCCGGTCGATGCCCCAAGCCGCGAGAGAGCCTCGAGATCCGGCTGGGCAGCCTCCCAGTCGAGATCGGCCGTGCCAAGCTGCGCGTCCTTCGTGATGTCCACCAGGACGGGCCCCGGCCGGCCGCTGCTCGCCACCGCGAAGGCCTCGCGGATGGCCGGGGCGACGTCGGCCGCACGGGTCACGAGGTAGTTGTGTTTCGTGATCGGCAGCGTGATGCCGGTGATGTCGGTTTCCTGAAACGCGTCGGATCCGATGAGCGGGCTCCCGACCTGCCCGGTGATGCAGACGATCGGCGAGGAATCCATCATCGCGGTGGCGATGCCCGTCACCATGTTGGTCGCGCCGGGACCGGAAGTCGCGATCGCAACGCCGACCTTCCCCGTCGCCCGCGCATAGCCATCGGCCATGTGCGTCGCGCCCTGCTCGTGGCGGACGAGCACGTGGCGGATCGGGAAATCGAGCATGGCGTCGTAGGCGGGCAGGATCGCGCCACCCGGATACCCGAACACGACGCTCACGCCCTCACGGACGAGGCTCTCCCACAGAATCTGCGCACCGGTCATCGCCTTCTCACTCATAAGACACCACGCTTAAACCGTTCTGCGTTCTGCGTGCGACGTTCTACGTGCTCCGCTTGCCGCCGTTCGCCTTCCTCGCACCTTCCTTCGTACTCAGCACCGCCCCTATCCCGTGACCGCGCCGACTGCAGCCGATGAGACGAGCTTCGCGTACTTGGCCAGCACGCCCGTCCGGTAGCGCGGCGGCGGTGGCGTCCAGGCCGCGAGCCGCGTGGCGATTTCCTCCGCCGCAAGCTCGACGTCGAGCCGCCGGTTCGTCACGTCGAGTACGACGATGTCACCGTCGCGGATCGCCGCGATCGGTCCGCCGCGCGAGGCTTCAGGCGACACATGACCCACGCTGAACCCGCGGGTCGCGCCCGAAAACCGACCGTCGGTGATGAGGGCCACCGACTCGCTGAGCCCGGCGCCGGCGATGGCGGCGGTCACGGCCAGCATCTCGCGCATTCCGGGACCGCCCGCCGGGCCCTCGTAGCGAATCACCACGATGTCGCCCGCCTTGATGGCCTGCCGCTGGACCGCCTCGAAGGCTTCTTCTTCGCTGTTAAAGACGCGCGCCGGCCCGCGGTGCTGCGCACGCTCGGTGCCCGAGAGCTTCAGTACTCCGCCTTCCGGCGCGAGATTGCCGGTCAGGATGACGAGGCCACCGCTCGGCTTGAGCGGGCGGTTCGCCGGCCGCACGACTTCCTGTCCCGGCGTCTCGGTCGCGGCAGCCGCCTCTTCGGCCAGCGTACGCCCGCTGACCGTCGGCGTCTTGCCGTCCACGCTGCCCGACTCGATGAGCCGCTTGAGGACGAGCGGCGTGCCCCCTGCCGCGTGCAACTCGGTGGCGACGAACCGGCCCGACGGCTTCAAGTCAGCAATGAGGGGTGTGTTCCGGCTGATTCGATCGAAGTCGTCGAGCGAGAGCACGACGCCCGCCTCCTTCGCAATCGCCAGCAGGTGCAGCACGGCGTTGGTCGAGCCTCCCGTGGCGGCCACGACCGCAATCGCGTTCTCCATCGCCTTTCGGCTGATCACGTCGCGCGGCTTCGGCCCCTGGTCCGCGAGGCGCACGGCCTGCGCGCCGACCCGCCTCGCCACCGCGGCCTTCGCCGGATCGGTAGCCGGGACACTGCCGCTGCCGAGCAGCGAAATCCCAAGAGCCTCGCAGACGATGGCCATGGTGTTCGCCGTGAACTGTCCGCCGCACGCGCCGGCACCCGGGCAGGCGACGTCCTCGAGCAGCTTGAAGTCGTCCGTGTCCATGCGGCCCGCCGCATGGGCGCCGACCGCCTCGAACACGTCCTGCACGGTCACCGGGTGACCGTGGAACTGCCCGGGCGCGATCGAGCCGCCATAGAGCACGAGGCCCGGCATGTTCAGCCGCGCCAGCGCCATGATGCCGCCTGGAATCGTCTTGTCGCAGCCCACCAGCACGACGAGGCCGTCGAAGCCGTTGCCCCGGGCGACGAGTTCAATCGAGTCCGCAATCACCTCGCGGCTGACAAGCGACGCCCGCATGCCCTCCGTGCCCATGGTGATGCCGTCGGAGATCGACACGGTATTGAACTCCATCGGCGTCCCGCCGGCGGCCCGGATGCCGTCCTTCACGTCGGCGGCGAGGGTCCGCAGGTGCAGGTTGCACGGACCGATCTCGATCCAGGTGTTCGCCACGCCGATGAGCGGCTTGCGCAGGTCGGCATCGCTATAGCCAGCCGCCTTGAGCATGGCGCGGGCAGGGGCACGGCTCGATCCGGTCGTCAGGGGGTTCGGTCGATGGGTCACGCGAGTCTCTCGAAGGTCTGGGCGACGGGTGCGTCGCTCGGGACGGCTTTCGAACTCGGATACGAGCCGAGCACGCGCAGCATCGGCGCGAACTCGGCGAGGTGCGTCAGCGCGCGCACGCACGGCAGGCTGTCGCGCGGCGACGCGAGGTCGGCGTAGAAGAGGTACTCCCACCGCCGCCCGGGTACCGGGCGCGACTCGAGCTTCGTCAAGTCGATGTTGCGCAGGGCGAACACGGCCAGGGCTTTGAACAGCGCGCCGGGCTCGTTCGACAGCGTGAACACGATCGTCGTCTTGTCGGGCGGCTCGTCGGTGAGCGGGCGCGGCCCGATGACGAGGAACCGCGTGACGTTGTGCGCGTAGTCCTGGATGGACGAATGAAGCGCCACCAGGCCGAACACCTCGGCGGCCCGCGCCGAGGCGATCGCCGCGGCGTCGCCCAGCTTTTCGTCGGCAATCAGCTTCGCGCTGCCCGCCGTGTCGTAGGTCGCAATCACCTCGACGCCCTTCAGGGACCGGAGGAACCGGTCACACTGCGCGAGCGCCTGCGGATGCGAGTAGATCCGCCGCACGTGCGCCATCGTGGTGCCGGGCAGGGCGAGAAGGTGGTGAACGACGGGCAGCTCGGCCTCCCCGACAATCGGCAGGTGATGCTCGAGGAGCAGATCGAAGTTGCGGTGGATGCTGCCGCCGACGGAATTCTCGATGGGCAGAACGCCGTAGTGGGCGGGCCCGCCCGTCACCGCGTCGAAGACGTCCTCGAAGCTCCGACAGGGAACGAGCTGGGCATCCGGCTTGATTTGCCGGGCCACGGCCTCGCTGTACGCGCCGGGCTCTCCCTGATAGGCAATACGCATGGTCAGCACCGCGCGATTACTCCTGCCGGGCGGCGCGCGGAGAAACGAAAAAGGGCCACCACCCTCTATCGGATGATGGCCCCGGTCCTTCGCGCGACTCCCGGTGACTCATCATCCGGCGGGCAGGCCCTCCGGCACCACCGCGACGGCGACTCGACCCACGATAAACCGCCCGGCACGCCCAAACCCCAGCAATGGAGTGCGATTCGCCGGCCCGAGAGCCGTGGTGGCAGGAGATGCCGTCCGCATGTCAATGAATTACATAGGTTTAGGTCCCTGCTGTCAAATCAAATGTTCTTACGACATCATAACAGTTGATGATAGCAGGCGAACCGCGCATAAGGCCTGTCTATGAATCACGCGCCTTGGCGGGCTGGTGGCCGAAGTCCCCCGTGTGTCACAATCAGGCTCTCCGTTACCAGCCACTGTACCTCATGCCCGCCCGCTCTCTCATCGCCGTGCTCTTCGTCCTCTCCCTGCTCGCCGGCTCGGCCTGTGGCGGGGTCGTCGGTCCCTCGCAGAACACGATCGAAGAGTTCTCCGGGATCGTCGATCCGAACACCGCCGGCCCCGAGCACGAGTTCTCCGTCTCCAGGAACGGAGAGTTCGAAATCCGGTTCCTGGCCCTCGATCCGGGCGCGGCCATCCTGCAGGTCGATTTCGCCCAATTCGTGGGTGATTCCTGCATCCAGTTGATCGGTACGAACATCGGTAGCCAGAACACGATTGTGCTCACGGGGGCCATCAGCCAGGGCCGCTACTGCGTTCAGGTGTTCGACGCCGGCTTCATCGCCGAGCCCGTGACTTACGCCTTGCGCGTATCTCATCCCTGAGTCGTTCATGTTCGAGTTCACGCTGACCGTTCATTCGTGGCTCCGCTGGGCGACCGTCATCGCCGCCGTGATGGCCACGGCAGCCGCGTTCGGCATCCGGCGCGACGGCCGCGGGCGCGACCAGGCCGAACGCTGGGGCCTTCTCTTCGTCATCGCGATGGACCTCCAGCTCGTGCTGGGGTTCCTGCTCTATTTCGCGCTGAGCCCGACGACAGCCGCGATCTTCGATGACTTCAGCGCAGCGATGCGCGATCCGGCAGCCCGGTTCTGGGCGATCGAGCACGTCAGTCTGATGACGCTCGCCGTCGCGGCGGTCCATGTCGGGCGCGTGCTGGCCAGGAAAGCGCGTACGCCAAGCTCGACCCGGATGCGACTGCTGATCGGCTTCGGCCTGGCCACTATCGCGATGCTCGCGGCCATTCCCTGGCCTGGCATGCCCGCCGGCCGGCCGCTCTTCCGCTTCTGATTCTCGTGGCGCGCAGCGCCTGCGGAGACGGGTGGGCTAAGATGCGGCCGCATGAGCGCGCGTGAGCTCGCTTGCGTGGCCGCCGGGTTCACGGCCGTGACCCTGGTCTTCACGGCGCCCCTCCTGAGCCACCTCGCCACCGCCCTCGCCGGCCCGTTCGACGATTCGCGACTGAACGCCTGGATCCTCGCCTGGGGAGCTGACCGCCTGCCGCACGGCCTCCGGGGCTTCTGGAGCCCGCCGATTTTCTACCCGTACGAGAACACGCTGGCGTACTCGGAGAACCTCCTCGGCATCAGCATCTTCGTGGCGCCGGTTTACTGGCTGTCTCGCAGTCCGATCCTGACGTACAACGCAGCGTTCCTGCTGGCGTACGTGGTGTCGGCCGTCGGCGCCTACGTGCTGGCCCGCGAGCTGACGGGGCGACGGGATGCCGCGCTCGTCGCCGCTGCGGCATTTGCCTTCGCGCCGTATCGCTGGGCTCAGCTCTCGCACCTGCAGGTCCTCTCGGCCGGATGGCTGCCGCTCGCACTCTGGGCCGTCCATCGTGCCTTCCGCGCGTTGTCCTGGCCGGTGCTGGCGGCGTTGATCGCGAGCGTCGTGATCATGGCGTTCTCGAATGGCTACGCGGCGTATCAGACCGCCTTCGCGGTCGCCCTCGTCTCGTGCTGGTCCGCCGTCAAGCTCGGCGTGACAAGAGCCCAATTGATGAAGCTCTCGCTGGCCGCCGCGGCCATCGGTCTGCTCCTCGCGCCCGCCATCGTCGCTCACATGCAGGCCTGGGCCGATCGAAGCCCGTCGCGCGGGGATTTCATCCGCTACAGCATCGACCTGTCGAGCTACCTCAGCGTCGCCGACGACCTCCCGCACGCGTCCTGGCTCCGCGGCATGCCCCAGGGCGAGGGCCGCTACTTCCCTGGAGTCGTGGTCGTGCTGCTCACCG
>Ga0326597_10007200_pt1 | contig 15149 bp, 11 predicted proteins | sample RVTome_12_FD_203789 | JGI IMG/M metagenome (GOLD analysis project Ga0326597, IMG submission 203789) | Soil microbial communities from uranium-contaminated site in the Upper Colorado River Basin, Wyoming, United States - RVT100D185 | ecosystem: Environmental > Terrestrial > Soil > Contaminated >... | reverse complement strand
TCTTTCCTCGGTCGCGGGCGTCGCGTTCGACAAAGGCATGATCCGCGACACGCAGGATCGCGTCGGCGACTACGTCGTCCCGACGGAAGATTTCGCGAGCCCGCACAACGCGCCCATCACCTGGGACCAGATGCTGCGTCAGACGAGCGGCTGGGCGGGAACCTTGTGGGACAAGCCGTGGTGGGCCGACCGGCCTGGCGCGGCGGGCGATCCGCCGTGGAGCGATCTCGCCAAGGGGCCGCCCGCACCGGGAAGCGCGTACGAATACAACGACGTGCGGGTGAACGCGCTGGCGCTCGCGCTCACCCATCTGTGGCGGCGGCCGCTGCCCGGCGTGCTCAAGCACTATGTGATGGATCCCATAGACGCCTCGAGCACCTGGCATTGGGAGGGCTACGAGAATTCCTTCGCCACGATCGGCGGCAGGAAGATGCGCGTCGTGCCGGGCGGCGGGCATTGGGGAGGGGGCATATTCGTCTCGGCCCGCGATCTCGCGCGCCTCGGTTTGCTGGCTTCGCGCAAGGGGGCGTGGGGCGAGAAGCGCATCCTGTCCGAAGCCTGGATCGCCAAGGCGATGACGCCGACGGATGTCGAGCCGGGCTACGGCTACATGAACTGGTTCCTCAATACCGGCCGGAAGCGTTTCGAAACCGCGCGCGCGGATACGGTGGTGTTCCTGGGCGCAGGCACCAACGCCGTGCTGGTCGATTTCGAACACGACACGGTCGCGGTCGTGCGCTGGATCGACAACGCGAAACTGGCGGAGTTCGTGACCCTGCTTATGGCTGCGCGGGAATGACGCGCAGGACGCGGCCCTCGGCAGAATCCGTCGTCAAATAAAGACTGCCGTCGGGCGCGCTCGCGACCGCACGGATGCGCGCGTCCAGCTCCTTGAACAGGCTCTCCTGGCCCGCGACGGAGCCGTCGTCGTTCAAATCCACCCGGCGGACTTCCTTGGCCGCCAGCGCAGCGTTGAAGAGATCGCCTTTCCATTGCGGGAACAGGTCGCCGCGATAGAGCGTCATGCCACCGGGCGCGATCGACGGCACCCAATAGAGAAGCGGCTGCTCCGTGCCGGGATATTCCGTGAAGGGCGTGATGATCGCGCCGGAATAGTCGATTCCGTAGGTCGCGATCGGCCAGCCATAGTTCTTGCCCTTCTCGAGCAGGTTGATCTCGTCGCCGCCGCGCGGGCCGTGCTCCTGCTCGTAGACGCGGCCGGAAACCGCGTCGTGGAGGATGGCCTGCTCGTTGCGGTGGCCCCACGTCCAGATCTCGGCGCGCGCGCCGTCGCGTCCGACGAAGGGATTGTCGTCGGGCACGCTGCCGTCGTCGCGCAGGCGCACGACCTTGCCGAGATGACTGTCGAGCTTCTGCGCCTGTTCGCGATAATTGAAGCCGTCGCCCACGGTGAGCAGAAAGGTTCCGTCGGGCAGGAAGGCGATCCGCGCGCCGTAATGCGCGGCCGTGCTCTTCGTCGGCGTCGCGGTGAAGACGATTTCCAAATCGTTCAACGCGCGGCCGTCGAAACGCCCGCGCGCCGCGCGCGTCGCGTTCGCGCCCCGCGTGCCGTGGGCATAGGTGAGGTAGACGAGACCGTTCTCCGCGAAGCGCGGATGAAGGACGACGTCCATCAATCCGCCCTGGCCGGCGACATAGGTCTCGGGCACGCCGGCTACGGGCTCGGGATCGAGCACGCCGTCGCGGATCGTACGCAAGCGCCCCTCGCGCTCCGTCACCAGGATCGTGCCGTCGGGGAGGAAGGCGAGCGCCCAGGGGAAAGCCAGTCCTTCCGCGACGGTCTCGATCTTATAGGCCGCGCTCGGCGCCGCGCTTGCCGCCAGCGGGACGAGCGCGAGCAAGGCCGCGCCGCCGATCGCCGAAATTCCCCAGTTCCGCATGGCCGTTCCCTCGCTTTTAGACTGTATGGCCGTTCCGCGCATAGAATAGCCGAGAAACGCGCAAGGGGGAGCCGGCCATGGGGCGGATCGTGCGCCTGATCGTGATTTTTGCCGTGAGCGTGATCGTGGCGACCGTTCTGGCCTCCGCGTCCTCGACGATCTTCGTGCTCGGCGGCCTCGCCGACCTCGGCGCCGAGATCGCTCCGGGCGAGTGGCTATCGATCGTCGTCCGCGACATCGGGGGCATGGGGCCGACCTACGCGCCGCTGGCCGCCGGCGGGTTGCTGATCGCCTTCGCGGCGGCGTGGCTGGTGACGAAGATCGTTCCCGGGCCGCGCGCGATCGCCTATGCGATTGCCGGCGCGGTCGCGCTCGTGGCCATCGTGCTCCTCATGCGCGAAGTGTTGGGGGTCACGCCGATCTCCGGCGCGCGCACGGCGCTGGGCCTGATCGGGCAGGCGCTGGCGGGCCTTATCGCCGGCGCGGTGTTCGCGGCGCTGAGCGGCCGCTATATGGCGACGATGCGCAGGCCGTTTTCGTGACTTCCGCTATCGCGCCTTGATCTTCACATAGGAGCCCGGCGCGTCCTCGATGGCCTTGAGCTTGCCGTCGCCGGGTTTGCGCGCGGGCACCTTCTTGCCGGAGCGCTGCGAAAGCCATTTGTCCCAATAGGGCCACCACGAACCGGGATGCTCGACGGCACCCGCCTGCCATTCCTCGATGGTCGCGGGCAGTTTCTCGTTCGTCCAATACTGATACTTCTTCGCGTCGGGGTGGTTGATCACGCCGGCGATATGGCCCGAGCCCGCGACGATGTAGCTGATCGGCCCCTTGAAGAGCTTCGTCGCCTTGTAGACAGAGCGGAACGGCGCGATGTGGTCGTCCCGCGCCGATTGCAGGAAGACCGGCACCTTGATCTTGGCGAGATCGATCTTCTCGCCGCCGAGCGTCATCCCGCCCCCCGCGAGCGCGTTGTGCTTGTAGCATTCGCGCAGATAGAACAAATGCATCGCGCTCGGCATGCGCGTCGTGTCGGAATTCCAATAGAGCAGGTCGAAGGGCATCGGGTTCTTGCCCAGCAGATAATTGTTCACGACGAACGACCAGATGAGGTCGTTCGCGCGCAGCATGTTGAAGGTCGTCGCCATCCGCCCGCCCTCCAGCACGCCGCCGGAGGATTTCATCATCGACTCCATTGCCTCGAGCTGCTCGTCGTCGATGAAAACCTCGAGGTCGCCGGCCTCCGAAAAATCGACCTGGGCTGCGAAGAAGGTGGCCGACTTGATCCGGTCGTCGCCCTTGGCCGCCATATAGGCGAGGGTCGCGCCCAGCAGGGTGCCGGCGATGCAATAGCCGATGACGTTGACCTGGCGTTCGCCGGTGGCTTTCTCGACCGCGTCGAGGGCCGCGAAGATGCCCTCGCGCATGTAGTCCTCGAAGGACTTCTCGGCGAGCTTGGCGTCCGGGTTGACCCAGGACGCGACGAAGACCGTGTAGCCCTGCTCGGTCGCCCATTTGACGAACGAGTTCTCGCGGCGAAGGTCCAGGATGTAGAACTTGTTGATCCACGGCGGGAAGATAAGGAGCGGCGTCTCGTAGACCTTTTCGGTCTGAGGCGCGTACTGAAGAAGTTCCATCAACGCATTGCGATAGACCACTTTTCCCGGCGTCAGCGCGATGTTCTTGCCGACCTCGAACGCGTCCTCGGTCTGGCGGATGGAGAGGTTTCCGCCGCCGCGTTCGAGGTCGTGGAGCAGATTGTCCAAACCCTTGACCAGATTTTCGCCGTTGCTCGCGAGCGTGGCGCGCAGCACTTCGGGATTGGTCAACGCGAAATTGGTCGGCGCGACGGCGTCGGCGAATTGCTTGGTATAGAACGAGATGCGCTTCTGGGTCTTGGGATCGATGCCTTCGACATCGGCCGTGGTGCGCTGAAGCCAGTTCGTGGTCAGCAGATAGGACTGCTTGATGAAATCGAAGATCTGGTTTTCCTGCCAGTCCTTGTCGCGGAACCGCTTGTCGCCATGGGCGGGCGCCACGACGGGTTCGACATCCTCGCCCATCATGCGTTGGGCCGTGCGCTGCCACAGCGTCAGATAGTCGCGCCACAACGCGAACTGCGCTTCGACCACTTTGGAAGGATCGGCGGCGAAGTGCTTGAAAAGTTCGAGAAAGGCGCCGGAGATATTGAGCGGATCGACGGGCTGGCCGCGCCGGTCCGCCTGACGTTTCAGAAAATCTGTCAGCAGACGCCGGCTCTGCGCTGCGACACGCCCCATGTTGCGCCCGAATTCCACCGGATCGGGCATCACGTAGCCGTCCGCGGCCTTCGCATCGGTTTTCGGTTCGCCCGGCTTCGCCGCTTTCGGCCCGGCGGTGGCTTCGGCTTTTCCGGCCGTCTTCTTCGGCATTGCAGCAGCCCATCTCGCATACGCGTCGCCAAACCTTGATATCGGGGGCCACGATCGCGGGCAAGGCGTCAACAGAAATAGGGTCCCCGACCGGCAGATGTACTTGGAACATCGGCATTTCCCGGTTATATGCTGCATTGCCAAGCAAACGAGGCGGACGGTCCGGCGCAGCGAGCGCCCGAGGCGTTCGGTGGAGGCGGAGCGGATGACGGATGCTAGTCGCAGGGGAATGACGATGGCGGTTGCGTTGCGCCTTGCGGCGGTAGTGGTTCTTGCCGCGGGAGCGAGCGCGTGTTCGTCCGTGCCCAATTGGGCGAAGCCGACCACATGGTACGATTCCGTCGTCGGCGGGAGTTCGTCGGCTCCGTCGCAATCCGACGTCGACAGTGGTGCATACCCGACCGTCGATTCCGTTCCCGATCGCCCGCAACCGAATTCGACCGCCGACGAGCGCCGCCAGATCGCGAGCGCACTGGTCGCCGATCGCAGTCGCGCCAATTACAGCGCCGAAGCGCTGCGGGGCGGAACGGAACCGGCCGCGGCCCCGCCGCCCGCCCGCCCGGTCATGGCCGCGCTTCCCAATGCGGAAGCGACGAGAACCATGACAGCCGCGCGCGATGCGTCGCCGGTCGAGCACAACGCGGCGCCCGCGCCGATGCCGTCGGAGGACGTACAGGTCGCAACGGTCGCGCCGCCGCCGGCGTCCGCGCCGGTGGCCACGACATCGATGGCCGCTCCGGCACCGACTCCCGTCTCGATGCGGCCGTCGGACGCGCCCCCGGCCGTGCCGGCGAACACCGTCATTCCCGGCGCCCAAGCGGGAATGCTTGCCGACGCGCCGCTCGGCTTCAAGGCGTCGTCCGCGCCGGCACTCGATCCGACCGTCGCGCAATTCGTGCCGCCGTCCATCCTGGCGCGCTATCAGGAGACAAGAAGAGCCTCGGTCTATCTCGTCGCGCCGCACGGGGCCGTCCCGGTGCGCAGCGCGACGCCGGCCGCCTACGCGCCAGGCCGCACGGCAGCGATGGAGTCCGGCAACGGTTCGGTTCAGGTCAACCTCGCCGCGATTCAGAGCGGGTATGTTCCCGCCTCGGTACCCGGCGCGGCGATGGGCGGTCCGTCGATCCCGATCGTGGGTCAGCCTGCGACCGTGGTGTTCTTCGGACACGGCTCGACGGCTCTCGATGGCGCGGCCCAGTCGCGCGTGCGCGCGGCAGCCGTGGCCTACCGCGCGGGCGGCAATGCCCGCTTTGTCCGCGTGGTCGGGCACGCCTCCAGCCGAACGGGCGACATGCCGCTCGCGCAGCACCTGACGACGAACTTCAAGGCGTCGCAGGACCGCGCCAGCGCGGTGGCGCAGGAACTGATCCGCCAGGGCGTGCCGGCGAACGTCGTAATCGTGGAGGCGGCGGGCGATACCCAGCCGGTCTATTACGAATCCATGCCCGAGGGCGAGGACGGCAACCGCCGCGCGGAGATTTTCTTCGAGGGCTAGCAGCCTCCGATCCTCCATTGAGATGTCGCCGATTTGCCCTCATGCTTCGCCGGGCCCGGCGCGAGGACACGGTAGAGGGCTTTGCGCGCGCTTGAAGGGTGAGGCCTTCGCATCATGCAGAGCGAATTCCACCGCATCCGGCGGCTTCCGCCCTATGTTTTCGAGGAGGTCAATCGCCTCAAGGCCGAGGCGCGCGCGCGCGGCGAGGACATCATCGATTTCGGCATGGGCAATCCCGATATGCCGACGCCCGCCCATATCGTCGAGAAGCTGATCGAAACCGCGCGCGATCCCAAATCGAACCGCTATTCGGCCTCGCGCGGCATCAAGGGTCTGCGCCGCGCCATGGCGGGCTATTACCAGCGCCGCTTCGGCGTGACGCTCGATCCCGACGCCGAGGTCATCGCCACGCTGGGTTCGAAGGAAGGTTTCGCCAATCTCGCCCAGGCGATCACCGCGCCGGGCGACGTGGTCCTGGTGCCCAATCCCGCCTATCCCATTCATGCCTACGGCTTCATCATGGCGGGTGCCGCAATCCGCCACGTGCCGGCGACGACGCCCGAGGATTTCCTGAAGAGCGCGGATCGCGCCGTGCGCCATTCCGTGCCGTCCCCGACGGCGATGGTCGTCAACTATCCGTCCAATCCGACCGCGCAGACGGTGGGGCTCGATTTCTATCGCGACATCGTCAAATTCGCGCGCAAGCACGAGATCTGGGTGCTTTCCGATCTCGCTTATGCGGACGTCTATTTCGACGAGAACGCCCCGCCGCCCTCTATCCTTCAGATCGACGGCGCGAAGGACATCTGCATCGAGTTCCAGTCGCTCTCCAAGACCTATGCGATGCCGGGCTGGCGGATGGGCTTCGCCGCCGGCAACAGGCGGCTGATCGCGGCCCTCGCGCGCATCAAGTCCTATCTCGACTACGGCGCCTATACGCCCGTTCAGGTCGCCGCGACCGCCGCGCTCAACGGCCCGCAGGACTGCGTGGCGCAAATCCGCGCGATCTATCGCACGCGGCGCAACGTGCTCGTCGAGGCGATGCACCGCGCCGGCTGGGACATCCCCGCGCCCCCGGCGACGATGTTCGCCTGGGCGCCCGTGCCCGAGGCGTTTCGCGACGCGGGCTCGATGGAATTCGCCAAGCGGCTTCTGGTCGAAGCCAAGGTCGCCGTCTCGCCGGGGATCGGCTTCGGCGAGTACGGTGAGGGCTTCGTGCGCATCGCGCTCGTCGAGAACGAACACCGCGTCCGCCAGGCCGCGCGCAACGTGAAGCGCTTTCTCGGCAGCATCGGCAGCAACGCCAAGACCGTGGAGGCCGTCGAATGACCGCGCCGCTCCGCATCGGCCTTGCGGGGCTGGGTACCGTGGGCGCGGGTGTCGCCAAGGTGCTGCTGGCGCGCGGCGATGCGCTGTCCGCGCGCGGTGGCCGGGGCCTGATGTTGATGGCCGTGGCCGCGCGCGACCGGAAGAAGAATCGTGGCGTCGATCTTTCGGACATCTCCTGGGAAGACGATGCGGCGGTTTTCGCGGGCCGTCCCGATATCGATGTCGTCGTCGAGTTGATCGGAGGCGAAGAAGGCGCGGCGCGCGTCCTCGTCGAGAAGGCCCTCGAAGCGGGGAAATCCGTCGTGACCGCGAACAAGGCGTTGATCGCCCACCATGGCGGCACGCTGGCGGCCCTCGCCGAGGCGAACGGCGCGACGCTCAAATTCGAGGCGGCCGTCGGGGGCGGCATTCCCATCGTGAAGGCGCTGCGCGAAAGCCTCATCTCCGACGAGGTGAACGCCGTGCGCGGAATCCTCAACGGCACCTGCAATTACATTCTCACGCAGATGGAAGCGACTGGGCGCGCCTTCGCGGCCGTCTTGGCCGAAGCGCAAAGACTGGGTTATGCCGAGGCCGATCCGGCGCTCGACGTGGGCGGCGGCGATACCGCGCACAAGCTCAGCATCCTGGCGAGCCTCGCCTTCGGCGTCGCGCCCGATCTCGGCGCGGTGACGGTCACGGGCATCGAGCACGTCACGCCCGCCGACATCGCGTTCGCGCGCGAGTTCGGCTATCGCATCAAATTGCTGGGCGTGGCCAGGCGCACCAAGGACGGCATCGAACAGCGCGTGCATCCCGCCATGGTCAGGTGCGGAACGCCGCTCGCCGACGTCGAGGGAAGCTTCAACGCCGTGTTCGCCGATGCGGGCGCGGCAGGACCATACTTCTTCGAAGGGCGCGGCGCGGGCGAGGGGCCGACGACGACGGCGGTGATCGCCGATCTCGTCGATATCGCGCGCGGCGCGCTCGGCCCCGCCTTCGGCCGGCCGGCCGCGAAATTGGGCCGCCTCAAATCCGCGCCCCGCGAATTGCGCGCCAGCGCCTATTATCTGCGCTTCGAAGTGCTGGACGTGCCGGGCGTCATGGCCGAGATCTCGCGCCAGCTGGCGGTGGAGGACGTTTCCATCGAAAGCATGATCCAGCGCGGGCGCGCGCCCGGCGAGCCCGTGGCCATCGTGATGATCACGCACGAAGCCGCCGAATTGGCGGTTTCCCGCGCCTTGAAGGCCATCGCCCGTTCCGACAAGGTTCGCGAGGAACCCTGTATGATTCCGATGGAAGCCGTCTGAGCGGCCGGCCCCGATGAGGACAGCAGCATGAGCCGTACCCTCGACCGCGTTTTCGCCCTCGAAGCCGTCCGCGTGACGGAAGCCGCCGCCATCGCGGTATCGCAGCACATCGGCCGGGGCGACGAACACGAGGCCGATCTGGCCGCGACCGAAGCGATGCGCGCGGCGCTGAACGCGCTCGCCATCGACGGCACGGTGGTGATCGGCGAGGGCGAGCGCGACGAAGCGCCGATGCTCTTCATCGGCGAGAAGGTGGGCAAGGGCGGCGCGCCCGTCGATATCGCGCTCGATCCGCTCGAAGGAACCACGCTCACCGCGAAGGCGCTGCCCAACGCGCTGACGGTGATCGCGATCGCGGAAACCGGAACGCTGCTGAACGCACCCGACACCTATATGGACAAGATCGCGATCGGCGGCGGCTATCCGAAGGCGACGATCGATCTCGACGCCGATCCGGCCGACAACATCGTCAACCTCGCCAAGGCGAAGGGCGTGAAAGCGTCGGAGATCGCGGCTTGCGTCCTCGATCGTCCGCGCCACGAGAAGATCATCGAGAGGATCCGCAAGACGGGCGCCGCGATCCGGCTCATCACCGACGGCGATGTCGCGGGGGTCATCGCCACCAGCGATCCCGAAACCGGCATCGACATCTATATCGGGCAGGGCGGCGCGCCGGAGGGCGTGCTGGCAGCGGCGGCGCTGCGCTGCGCAGGCGGGCAGATGCAGACGCGGCTTGTCTTCCGCAATGATTCCGAACGCGCGCGGGCCGATCGCCTGGGCATCACCGATCTGAACAGGAAATACGATCTGATGGCGCTCGCCTCGGGCGACGTCATGTTCGCCGCGACCGGGGTCACCGACGGTTCGATGCTGCGTGGCGTCCACGCCGCGGGCGGCTTCGTGACCACGCACAGCGTGGTCATGCGCTCGGCAACGCGCAACGTGCGCTGGATCACGTCGCGCCGCCCGCAGCCCGATGGCTGAGGCGGTCGCGCGCGCCGTTTCCCCGCCCGAGCAGACGCACGCGCTTGGGGTTTCATCTTCGCTGACCGGCCGGGCCTGGCACTATCGCGCGCACGATCCCGATCAAGCGCGCCGCATCGCCTTGACGGCGGGGCTGAGTCCGCCCCTTGCCCAGATGCTGGCCGCGCGCGGGATCGCGCCCGACGAGGCGCCGGCCTTTCTCGAACCGCGCCTGAAGAGCCTCATGCCCGATCCCCACGCACTGGCCGGGATGGCGCGCGCGGCGGAGCGTTTCGCCAAAGCGATCCGGGACGGCGAACGCATCGCCGTGTTCGGCGATTACGACGTGGACGGTTCGACCTCGGCGGCGCTGGTTCTGGGATTCCTGCGCGCGCTCGGCCGCGACGCGATCCTCTACATCCCCGATCGCATGACGGAGGGTTACGGGCCCAATCCGAAGGCCATGCTCGCGCTCAAGGAACAGGGCGCGTCGCTTGCCGTCACCGTCGATTGCGGCGCGGCGGCGCACGAGGCGCTGACGGAAGCGCGCAATGTGGGCCTCGACGTGATCGTGCTCGACCATCACGCGGTCGAAGCCGACCCGCCGGCATTCGCCCATGTCAATCCGAACGGACCGGACGATCGCTCCGGCTTCGGCCAGCTCTCGGCGGCGGGCGTGACGTTCCTCTTTCTCGTCGCTGTCAACCGCGGACTACGTGAAGCCGGATGGTTGGCCCGGAACGGGCACGACGAGCCCGATCTCTTCCGCCAGCTCGATCTGGTCGCGCTCGCCACCATCGCCGATGTCGTGCCGCTCACCGGCATCAATCGCGCCTTCGTGCGCCAGGGCCTGAACGTGATGGAGGCGCTCGAGCGCCCGGGTTTCGCCGCGCTCGCCAATGTCGCACGCATCGCGCCGCCCTTTACGCCCTATCATCTGGGCTTCCTGTTCGGGCCGCGGATCAACGCGGGCGGGCGTGTCGGGCGCTGCGATCTCGGCGCGCGGCTTCTTTCCTGCACGGACGTTCTGGAAGCCGAGGCGCTCGCGCGCGAGCTCGACACGCACAATCGCGAACGCCGGGCGATCGAACAGACGATCCTGGAAGACGCGAAGGCGCAGGCCGCGATGCAGACCGATGCTGCCTTCGTGCTGGCCGCCTCCGAAGGCTGGCATGCGGGCGTCGTCGGCATCGTCGCCGGACGGCTGAAGGACGCGCACGCCAAGCCCGCCTTCGTCGTGGGCTTCGAAGGCGGCGTCGGGCGCGGCTCGGCGCGCTCCGTGCCCGGCGTCGATCTCGGCGCCGTCGTGCGCGCGGCGCGCGCGGAAGGTCTGCTCGAAGCCGGCGGCGGGCACGCCATGGCGGCGGGCTTCACCTTGAAGCAGGAAAAGCTCGACGCCCTCGCGGCGTTTCTCGCCGACGCGTTCGCTGGGTCGCACGAAGCGATTTTCCGCGCGACCGATCTGATGGCGGACGCCGCCATCTCGGCCGCGGGCGCGACGCGCGCGCTGATCGACGATCTTGCGCGCGCGGGACCGTTTGGCGCGGGCAATCCCGAGCCCATGTTCGTCGTGCCCGATGTGAGTGTCGCCTTCGCCGATGTGGTCGGCCAAAATCACGTGCGCGCGCGGTTCGCGGCGCGCGACGGGGCACGGCTCTCGGCCATCGCGTTCGGCGCGGCCGGCACGGCGCTGGGGCGCGGCTTGTTGAAGGCGCGCGGGCGGCGGCTGCACGTCGCGGGCAGGCTCAAGCCCGACGATTACCGCGGCGGCGGGGCGGTCCAGCTTCACCTGGAGGACGCGGCAAACGCGGGCGCATAGGCCCGCTTGCCATCGCGGGCCACCCCCGGTATGACCCGCCGCTCGACGACCGGTTCGCGCCCTTCGTCTATCGGTTAGGACTCCAGATTTTCAATCTGGCAAGAGGGGTTCGACTCCCCTAGGGCGCGCCAACTCACTGCTTCACGAAATAGAGCACGACGCGCGGCGTGGAGCGCGAGCGGATGCGCAGGAAATTCAAATCCTCGTTCAGCGCGTAATCGTATTCGACCACCATGCCGTGATCGGTCGTGTTATTCGCGCGGCCCTTGCCAAGCGGGGGCGAGGCCGCGCTCGCCGTCACGTCGACCGCCGCGCCGGGACAAACCACTTGCGGCTTCTGACTCGCCGCCATGTCGGGCCGCACCTGCAGCCAGGGCAGGCCCAGATAGCGCACGCCTTCCTCGTAAGCGTCGAGATCGACGTCGAACGGCACCCAGAGCTGTCCGACGACGCGGCCGCTGAACACGCCCGTGTCCTTGCACGGCGCGGGCAGCATCCCGGAGATGCCGGGATCGACATAGTCGCGCGGATCGGGCCATTCGACCGTCAGCGTCGGCGTAAGGATGCCCGGCGAGATCGTGATCGTATCGCCGAATTTTTCCGTTGCGTATTCCTCGACATAGGAACCGTCGGCATTGATGGTGAGCGTGCGCCCGTCGGAGGGATGCTGGATCGTCTTGCCGTTGGCGACGATATAGGCGCTCGCCAGCCGCCAGGTGCCGATCAACCCGTGATCCATGTCGTCCATGAGGCCGGAAAGCCACGGCGTCATCACGTCGGACGTGGCGTCCGCGTTCGCCGGATCGTCCAGATCGATCGTATCGCCGGCCGGGGCGGGCGGATCGGCGAGCGCCGGCCCCGCCGCGCCGAAGGCCAGCGCGCTTGCGAGAAGCGTTCGGATGAGCGGCTTGCGAAACACGATCATGGTTTGCACCCCCGCAGTCGGTCCAGCGCGCCAAGGATGCCACATCATGGCTGAACATGCGATGAACCACGGTCTTGGCTTTATCAACTTGGGCTTTTCGACTTGGCCTTTTCAAGTTCGTCCGCCGCAATGCTAACCTTCGCTTCCGCCGCTTCGAGACCCTCATGACGATCAGATCGCTTTGCCGAATAGCCTTGCTCGCCGCGCTCGCGATGCCGGGGCCGGCCGCGGCCCAGGGCGTGCCGCCGCGGGCGGCCCCCACCGAGACGGTCGCCATCAACACGCTGGCCGCCATCCGGCCGGAGGCCCAGGCGCTCGACGATTTCGTCGCCGCGTTGGCCGCCGGAACGATGGCAAGCCATCGCGTGCCGGGTCTTGCCGTCATCGTCGTCAAGGACCGCCAAGTCCTGCTCGAAAAGGGCTTCGGCTTCGCCGACCTCGAGGCCGGACGCAGCGTCGATCCCAGGCTCACGCAATTCCGCGTCGCGTCGATTTCCAAGCTGATGACGGCGAGCGCGGTCATGCAGCTCGTCGAGCAGGGCAGGCTGCTGCTCGACGCGAACGTTACGCGCTATCTAGGCGAGGAGCCGTTCGGAAGGACGCGGCTCGACGGCATCACCGCCGCGCATCTGCTGACCCACACGCCCGGCTTCGACGATCTCTATCTCGGCACGGGCGCCTTCGCGGGCGAAAGCAACGAGACGCTCGAGGCCTATCTGCATCGCCACTTCCCGGCGCGCGTCATGCCACCGGGCAAGACGCTCAGCTATTCCAATGCGGGCTATGGTTTGCTCGGCTTGCTGGTGGAAAAGATCTCGGGCGAACAATTCGAAATCTACGCCGACGCGCACGTCTTCCGCCCGCTCGCCATGACGTCGAGCCGTTTCGGTCTTCCCGATCCGCGGCCCGCGCGCCTGGCCCATGGCTATCGCGACGGGCCGGGCGGCGGATTCCTGCGGGAAAAAGACGACATCTTCCGCGCCGGGCCGGCCGCCGAGCTGATCACGACGGCCGCAGACATGGGCCGTTTCATGCTCGCCTATCTCGGGCAAGGCGCGCTCGACGGCGAGCGCCTGCTGCTGCCCGCGACCGTCGATCTGATGACGCGCACGCATTTCACGCATCACGCAGCCCTGCCGGGCTGGGCCTATGGTTTTCACGAAGTGCTGCGCGGCGGCTGGCGCGGTGTCGGACATGGCGGCGATAGGCGCGGCTTTCAGGCAAGACTTGCCATCGTCCCCGAAGCGAACGCGGGCTATTTCATTGCCATCAACCGCCAAGTCGCCCCGCTGTTCTGGGATTCCTTCGAAGACGTGCTGTTCGACCGCCTGTTTCCGCCGCGCGGCGAATCCGAACCCGGTCTGCGCGGCACGCCGGCGCCGAGCGCCGCCGACGCGCGCGCCGTCGCGGGCACCTACATGGCGAACCGCAGAGCGCGCGGCGACTATACGCAACTCGGCGCGGCGTTCGACGCGATCCGGGTGGAGGCCCGCGACGACGGCGCGCTGGTCGTGTCGGGCCCACCATATCGGGCGATGACGCTGACGCCGCGGCCGGGCGGCTTCTGGCGCTCCGACGAGAAAAATGTGAACGCGATCGCGCGCGAAGACGGCGGCGAAGGACGCGCACAGCTCATCCTCAACGCGTCCGCCTTCGATCGTCTGGCCCGGTGGGAAAATCCGCGTACGGACGCGATCTTCGCCGGGCTTGCGCTGTTCGCGTCGCTCGCGGCATTGCTGGCGCTCGGTACGGGCGCGATCGGCCGGCGCCTTTGCGGTTGGAAGCCGAGTCCCGTGCCGCGCGTGCTGCGCGCGGTCGCCGGCGTGGCGGCGCTCGCGACCGCCGGCACGCTTGCTTATTTCGCGATCGCGTCGAGCCAGCGCCCGATCGAGTTCATGACCAACGAGCCGCCCGGTATGAGCGTGCTGCTCCTGATGCCCTATGCGATCTTCGCGCTCACGGCGGCGATGATCTTCGGCATCGTGCGCACGGGTTTGACTGGAAAGCGCGCCGCTCTCGCCTTCACCGGGCTCGTGGCATTCGTGACCAGCCTGGTCCTGCTGCTCCTTGCCGCGTATGCGTGGCATGCCCATGCCTGAGGAGGGCGCGCGGAGGCTCGCCGCGCTGCTCGGCGCGGCCGAACGCGCCGTCGTGTTCACGGGCGCGGGCATCTCGACGGAATCCGGCATTCCCGATTTCCGCAGCCCGGGCGGCATCTGGACCAAGATGTCGCCGATCGACTTTCGCGATTTCGTGGCCTCGTCCGAGATGCGCAAGGAAGCCTGGCGCAGGCGCTTCGCGATGGAGGACATGTTCGGCGGGGCCAGGCCCAATGCGGGGCATCTCGCCGTTGCCGAACTCGTGAAGCGCGGCAAGGTCGGCCACGTCATCACGCAGAATATCGACAATCTGCATCAAGATTCGGGCCTGCCGGCGGACCGCGTGATCGAGCTTCACGGCAATACGCGCTACGCCAAATGCCTCGACTGCGGAACGCGGTTCGAAATCGCGTCCCTGCGCACGCAGTTCGAGGCGGGCGGCGCGGTGGCCGACTGCGATTGCGGCGGCCTGATCAAGACGGCCACCATCTCCTTCGGCCAAGCCATGCCGGAGGACGAAATGCTGCGCGCGGAGGCCGCGACGCTGGATTGCGATCTCTTTCTGGTGGCGGGTTCGTCGCTCGTGGTCTATCCGGCGGCGGGATTTCCGCTTCTGGCCAAGCGCAACGGCGCGAAGCTCGTCATCATAAACCGCGAGCCGACCGAGCAGGACCCTTATGCCGATCTCGTCCTGCACCACCCGATCGGGACAATTTTGAGTGCCGCTCTGAGGGAACTTTAACGCTTTGGCGGTCCTAGTCGTGGTTCCGACGTTCGCTTCGTTTCCGATATCGGCATCCCAAGCGAACGCCGGAACCAAAACGACACTAGGAATCAATGGGTTGCTAGTGTCCCTTCGATTCCGAAATTCGCCAGGAGCCTGATATCTTGATCATGCGAATTTCGGAATCGGGACAC
>Ga0326597_10007199_pt1 | contig 15152 bp, 10 predicted proteins | sample RVTome_12_FD_203789 | JGI IMG/M metagenome (GOLD analysis project Ga0326597, IMG submission 203789) | Soil microbial communities from uranium-contaminated site in the Upper Colorado River Basin, Wyoming, United States - RVT100D185 | ecosystem: Environmental > Terrestrial > Soil > Contaminated >... | reverse complement strand
GGCGCTCGACCCTCAGGCAAGACTTCTTCTTCCCTCACCCTGGACCGGCTGACTGAAGAAGGTTTTTAGCGGTTAGAAGAAGCAAATTGATGTGTCATCCCGAGGAGCTTCATTCGAGCAACGCGAGAGAAAGCGACGAGGGACCTGCACTTCGTTTTTCCTTCCGCTAACCGCACTTACAAAAAAAAACGGCCCCGGCATTTCTGCCGAGGCCGTGATCGTTCGCTAAAAACTAACTCAGATGGTCATCCTGATCCCGCGAAGCGGGAGAAGGACCTGCTTTTCTACCTTGCCTTCAGCTCCACCCAAGATGATCCTTTGCCCTACCGCGCCCGCGCGATAACCTCCCGCCCGGTTTCGGCTGCTGGAGCAGCCGCCACCGGCGTCGCAGGCTCTTGCTCCTGCTCCGCCACGACCGGCTCGTCCCCGGTTCCCCTATCCACCGGCGGGAAGACGCTCGCGCCCGTGAAGGTAGCGCCGCGCGGCACCAGGTGCAGGTCCACGCGCCGGTACTCGGCGCCGACCGCGCCCGTCCCGGTCCGCACATCCAGCCGTCCGGCCCCGATCCCCTTGTCTTGCGTGAGGTAGGTCCGCACGTTGTTGGCCCGGTTCGTGGCGAGCTGCGCTGCGTTGGTTTCGTTCGACTCGGAGTACCCGACGATCGCCAGCGTGGCGTCGGCCTCGCTCTGCAGCCGCAGCGCGACGTTATCGAGCTTCGCCTTGCAGACATTGTCGACCCGCGCCGAATTCCGCGCGAACAGGCACTCGTCGAGCTTCGAGACCACCGGCGGCGGCGGCGGCGGCGGCGGCGCGTCGACGGCAAACTGAGCGGTTGCCTCGTTGCTCATCAGGCCCCGGTCATCCGTCGCCTGGACATGCACCGTGTAGTTGCCCGGCTGCATGCCCGTCGTGTCGATCCGCACGTTGGCTCCCGTCCCTTGCACCTGCCCGCTGGGAGTCACCCGCCACTGATACGTCAGCGGCCTGCCGTCCGGGCTGTTCCCGGTAGCCGTGGCGTTCACGGCTCCGCCGACCTGCACCCGTTGCGGGTTCACCGTAACGCTTACCGTCGGCGGCCGTGCCGGCGGCGGCGGCGGCGGCGGCGTCACCCGCACCATGACCGTCACGTTGCAGTCCGCCGATACGCCCAGCGTTTCGCTCGCCCGCACCGTGGCGATGTAGGTTCCCGCCGAAAGGCCCGTCGTCTGGAGCGTGACCACCGGTCCCGTCCCTTGAATCGTTCCGCCGTTCGTCGTCCACGTGTAGTCGAGCGGCGCCCCTGTCGATGAGACCCCCATCGCCGAGAGCCGCACCGGCTGCCCCGCCTCCACCTGTGCCGGATCGCCCGTGCACGTCAGCGTCGGCGGCGTCGGCAGAATGTCCATTGCCGGCGGCCCGTAGTTGTACGACAGGTTGATCACAAATCCGTTTTCGTCTCCCCCAAACTGGCTGAGGGGCAAACGGTACCCCGCGCTCAGCCCGATGTACCGGGTCAGGAACGCGCGCAGTCCGAGCGTGACATCCGCGGCGTCTTCGGCCCCAAAGGACGTGTTCGGGGTCCGCGACCCGACAAACAGGTCGGCGGTCCACTCGTTCACGAACTGAATCCGCGTTTCGCGCGGCAGCGTCAGCCCGAACCGCAGGGGAACCACGTCCGACAGCACGACCACGCGGCCGTTCTCCGGGCTTTGCAGCCGCCGGAACCCCGCATTCCAGTGCAGATCCGCTACGTCCCCCACGGCCTTGCTCAGCAGGATGTCGGTGCCGAATTGCCAGTCCCCGGTCTGCGTTGGCCGCTGCAGCAGGAAGGCCGTCGAGCGGTGCGTCGGGATCGCCGCGTACGTGTAAAACCCTAACCCGAACGAATCGCCCTTCCGTTCCGACATCGCATTGATCTTGAACCCCAGCGTCACCGGCCCCACTCCGTTTCCGCTGTTCTGGCTGACGAAAGGAAACTCATTGTAATAGCCCGCCGCGCCCGTCAGCGCTCCCGATGGCACCTGCGGATTCCGCAACTGCGGCATCAACCGGCTTCCCCCCACCAGTTCTCCCAGCGTCGGCGGAGCGTTCGGCGTCTGCGTGCCAAAGAAGCCCAGGCGCTGCTGCCCGAAACTCAATTCTTCGAAGCGCCGCATCAGAATCCGCCGGTTGATCGCCCAGTTGAACCCCACCTCGAACCAGTCGCTCAGCCCCACGGCTCCGCCCACGCCCACCGTGCTGATCGTCAAGTGACCCGGGCTGCGGTTGAACCGGTCGTACCACACGGAGAAGCCCGCTTGCCCGGCAGGCAATGTATCCGCGCCGAGAACTCTCCACAGGCCGGTATTGCCGTGCAGACTCGTCGTTGGCCTAAGAAATCGATCTTCCTGCTGTGCCTGCGCCAGTCCCGCAACGGAACTCAACACGATTCCGCACAACAACAGTATCGTCATCTGCCTCTTCAACATTCGCACTCCTCCTGCATTTCAACTGGAAAACCTTCATCTAAAGCTATTAGGATACCAGAGAGGGAATATTCTGTCGAAGAAACTTCCGCAAAAAACAACTGCAGTCCCTCTGTGTGCAATGGGTCTCTCATTGCTGCTTCAGCCGCCGCAGGCTCTCTAAAAACGGCGGCTTGGCCGCGCCGCGCTCCGTAATGATCGCCGCAATATAGCCGTGCGGCGTTACGTCGAACGCCGGATTCTCGACCGCAATTCCCTCCGGGGCAATCAAAACTCCTTGAATTGCAGTCACTTCCTCTGCCGGCCTCTGCTCGATCGGGATCGTTTCGCCGCTCGGCGTCGCCAGATCCACCGTCGAGAGCGGCGCAGCCACGTAGAAAGGCACTCCGTTTTCTTTTGCCAGCACCGCCACCGCATAGGTCCCGATTTTGTTTGCCACGTCCCCGTTTGCCGCGATCCGGTCCGCCCCCACCACCACGCACCCCACACGCCCGGAATGCAGAAAATGTCCCGCCATGTTGTCTGTAATCAATGTGGTAGGGATATTGTCCTTCTGCAGCTCCCAGGCCGTCAGACGCGCTCCCTGCAGGAACGGACGCGTCTCCAGCGCCATCACGTCCACGTTTTTCCCTTCGCGTACCGCCGACCGGATCACCCCCAGCGCCGTCCCGTACCCTGCCGTCGCCAGCGCCCCGGCGTTGCACACCGTCATGACGGTTTTTCCAGAAGGCACGAATGCTGCTCCAAAGTCCCCCAAAGCCCGGTTCGCTGCGATGTCTTCTTCCTTCATGGCTCGCGCTTCCCTTTCGAGCCGCTCCCGAATCGCTCCCAGGTCCGCGCCCGTTTCTGCCATGTCCTCAAACAGCGTCCGCATCCGTCCAATGGCCCAGAACAAGTTGACTGCGGTAGGCCGCGTCGCCGCCATCTGCTCGCAAATCCGCCCGACCTCCTCCCGCATCTCTGCCAGGCTCCCCGCTCTCGACTGCCTCACCCCCAGCGCAATTCCCATCGCCGCCGCCACGCCGATAGCCGGCGCTCCCCGCACCACCATGCTTCGGATTGCCTCCGCCACCTCTGCATGCGTCCGGCAGACGCGGTACTCCTCCTGGCGCGGCAGCTTCCGCTGGTCAATCAGCAGAACGCCTTCGGCCGTCCACTCGATCGTCTCCCACTCACCACTCATCATTCACCACTCACTATTCACCACTCACTCTCTCAACGTCCGAAACCCGTCCAATCCGAGCCGCGACTGCCTGCCCTGAGCGAAGTCGAATGGGTAAAGGAGCGTCCACCCAGCCGACCGCATCATCCGATCCGGCTATCCAAGCAACGGGTGCCTGCGGGGGGTTCCCCACTCACCACTCACTATTCACCACTCACTCTCTCAACGTCCGAAACCCGTCCGTGGACAAAAACAACGACACAAACAGCGCCAGGTTATAGCCCAGGTGCATCAGGTACGACGGCACCAGCGACCCGGTTTTGCCCCGGCTGTAGGAGAACGCCACCCCCACCAGAAAGATTGCCGCGATTTCTTCCCACCCGCCCCACAACTGCGACGCGTGGATTACGGCAAACAGCAGCGCCGTCAGCAGCACCGCTGCTCCAAGACCCCACATCCGCTCGAACACCGGGTAGATGAACCCGCGGAACACCATCTCTTCGACAAACGGCGCCACCAAAATTCCAAACAGCGCCAGGACGTAGCCCGAACCCGGACTGGTGAACAGCCGTTCAATGGGCAGGTCTTTTCCCGTCGGGGAGACGAGGAAATAAAGCTGCGCCGCAAGCGCCAGCACGGCCCCCAACGCCAGCCAATTCCGCGGCCGATGCGCTCCCAGTTTCCACCGCAGCGCATCCCAGAACCGTCGCCGGTACTTGACCGTAATCGTGAGATAGATGAACCCAAGCCACAGAACTTCCCATCCCGTCTGCATTGCCACGATCAGCGGGGCCTTCGTATACGCTTCCGTCACCGTCAGATCCCAGCCGAATGCTTTCCGAAGCAGGAGAAACACTCCCGCCGTCCCCAGGAACGCCGCCGGCAGCGATACCACAAACACGAACAGCACGAACGCCCCCAAGTCGGTCAGCGTCCATGCCGGCTCCACCGGCTCTGCGGCTGCAGGCTCGGACGGCGCCCCCGCATCGGCTGAGGCTTCCTCTTCCCCTGCTCCCGCCGGCCACAGCGGAAGCTGCGACCCGGGCTCGACGGCCTCGCTCCGACCCGATTGTTCCCCTGCCCTTTGCTCGAATTCACTCATTCTCGTTTGCAGCCGATCTGAAACAGTGTGTCATCCCAATCGTATGTGTCATCCCGAGGAGCCTGTACTGAGCGAAGCGAGGGAAAGCGACGAGGGACCTGCACTTTGTTCTTCTTAGCCTCTCGCTTCCCATAGCCTGCTCCAGCCGAATCCCGTTCTCCATTGCCGTGTTCTTTCTCTGTGTCCTCCGAAGCGACATAGCTATGTCGCTTCGCTCCGTGGCTATCGCTCCACCGCCAGCGCCACCGCGTTCCCGCCACCCAGGCACAGCGCCGCGATGCCCCGCTTCGCCTTCCGCGCGATCATTTCATGGAGCAACGTCACCAGAATCCGCGCCCCGCTCGCCCCCAGCGGATGCCCCAGCGCCACCGCCCCTCCGTTGACGTTCACTTTTTTCGGGTCGAGCTGCAGCTCCCGGATCAGCGTCACCGACTGCACCGCGAACGCCTCGTTCAACTCGTAGAGGTCCACCGCGTTGCGGTCCCACTTGAGTTTCTTCAGCAGCTTCTCGACGGCCTCCACCGGCGCCATCATCACCAGCGCCGGCTCGATTCCGCTCACCGCGTTGCCCACGATCCGCGCCAGCGGCTCCTTCCCGAGCCGCTTCGCCGCTTTTTCCGACGCCACCACCAGCGCCGCCGCCCCGTCGTTCATGCTCGACGCGTTCCCCGCCGTCACGCTTCCGTTTTCCTTGAACACCGGCGGAAGCCCCGCCAGCGCTTCGAGGCTCGTATCCGCGCGCGGCCCTTCGTCTTTCGCGAACGAAACCGGCTCTCCCTTGCGCTGCGGGATCAGCACCGCAGCGATCTGCGAGTCGAAGCGCCCCGCCCCGGCCGCCGCCACCGCTTTCTGATGGCTCCCCAGCGCGTACTGGTCCTGTTCTTCGCGCGTCACTTTGTACTTGTCCGCGACCACTTCGCCCGTGCATCCCATGTGATAGTTCGCGTAAGCGTCCCACAACCCGTCATGCACCATCGCGTCGATCAGCTTGCCGTCGCCCAGCCGCAGCCCGTCGCGCACCTTCGGCAGAAGAAACGGCGCGTTCGTCATCGACTCCATCCCGCCCGCCACCGCGATTTCGAGGTCGCCCACCTGAATCGCCTGCCCCGCCAGCGCCACCGACTTCAACCCCGAGCCGCAGACCTTGTTGATCGTCATCGCCGCCACTTTCGGCGGCAGTCCCGCCCCCAGCGCCGCCTGCCGCGCCGGATTCTGCCCCAGCCCCGCCTGCACCACGTTCCCCAGAATCACTTCCTCGACTTGCTCCGGCTCGACTCCCGCGCGCGCCACCGCTTCCCGCACCACCATCGCTCCCAGCGTCGTCGCCGAAAACGGCGCCAGCGTCCCCATGAATTTCCCGACCGCCGTCCGCACCGCACTCAAGATCACAGGTTGTTCCATAACACGCTCCTCCGGAATACTCTCTTCCCTGCTCTCGACTGCCTACTCAAATAGAGGTCATCCTGAGCGCAGCGAAGGACCTGCTCGTTCTCCTTCCTCCCTTCCTCCTCCCTACTTTCAGTGTCATCCCGAGCGAGGAAACGATCTCGCGGCGCGGGATCGTTTCCGACGAGGGACCTGCTCTTGTGTTTTCCTCTGCGTCCTCCGCGGTGGCCGTCCAAAAATATCTGCGCAATCTGCGGATTCTCGTTCGGAATCCGGAATCTTGAATTCGGAATGCTCTCTTCCCTGCTCTCAACTGCCTACTCAAAGAGAGGTCATCCTGAGCGCAGCGAAGGACCTGCTCGTTCTCCTTCCTCCCCACTCCCTACTTTCTGTGTCATCCCGAGCAAGCGCCGCGACGCGAAACGCCCTATTGACGGCGTTTCGCCTGCCCTCCCTGCTCGTCACTTATCACTCGTCACTCGTCACTGCCTTTCTCCCCCTTACGGCGTAAACACCGCGCTCCACGTGATCGTTGCAGTCCCCGCGCTGACGGTGCCGGTCGATTTCACCGCAAAGTCGTCGCCCGCTGCGAACGTGACGGTGGAACCGTTGATGAGGCACGTCGTGTCCGGACTGTCGATGGTGCACGTCATGCTCTGCGCCGCGCTGTTCTTGAACACGGTTACCGTGACGCTCTCCATGCCGGCGGGAGCCACCGCCAATCGGACCCGCATATCCGACAACGTTCCGGCCATCGCCACGGGCGTGTTCGCCACGTCGATGGTCGTTTGCGCCCCGTCGCCGTTCAGCCGCCCGAAGCGGTCCGCGCCGCTGGCGTAGTTCAGCGCGCCCGCCACCAGAAATGAGCCGCCTCCGCCGCCCACGCCCGTCAGCCCCGAACCATCCCCCACAAACGCCAGGGCCGCTACCGTGCCGTTTACGTCGAGCTCCGTCAACGGGTTCGTCTTGCCAATCCCCACACCCCCGGAAGCGCGAATCAGGAATTGATTGTCTCCTGTGGAAGTAAAGTCCGCGTTCGTGGAATCGGCCCAGACGAAGGAACCAGCGTGATTGGCCTTGGCGCGCCGCCCGGCGGCAAAGCTGTTCTCACCGGCGGTGTTAAATTGTCCCCCGGGCACGGTCCCCCAGTGGCCGCTGGCGGTGTTATTCTGGCCCCCGCCCACGGTCGAGAAGTCTCCGTTGGCCTGGTTGGTGACGCCCCCGCCTATGGTCGACCTGATTCCGCCGGCATCGTTGCTGTCGCCTCCGCCCACGGTCGAGCCTTCTTGCCTGGCGGTATTGAAGCGGCCCCCGCCCACAGTGGCGTATCTTGCGTCCAGCGTATCCGAAACGGCATTACCCGCCTGGTTGCCGCCGCCGCCGCCCACCGTGCCGAAGTCGTCCGTGACGCGGTTGCCGGTGGCAGCATTGGCGTCATCCGTCCGTCCACCTCCACCGATGGTCGCTTTCAGAGCTGAGGCGGTGTTGCCAAGGCCACCGCTGACGGTGGCGTGGTCGCCACTGGCGCTATTGAAGCCGCCCCCGCCTACCACTGCCCGGAAGTTACTAGCGAGATTCGTGAAGCCCCCCGCCACGGTCGAGCCGGTCGCGCTGGCGGTGTTGGACCCGCCTCCCCCCACGGTCGAGCGTGTGCCGCTGGCAGTGTTGTTCGATCCCCCGGAAACAGTTGCCTGTACTCTGTCGGCGGTCGTGCCGGCACTGTCCCCCGCCCGATTGTTGCTGCCGCCGCCCACCGTGCCGAAGTCGTCCGTGACGCGGTTGGCACTGCCTTCTTGCCCGCCTCCGCTGATCGTGGCTCCCACCACGCTCCCGGTCACGCTGTTGTCGCTGAAGCCGCCGATGATGTTCGGGCTGGTGGCGTTGTCCTCGACCACAATGCCGCCGCCATCGCCCGTGATGTTCATCGAGCCGCCCTCGAATGCGTCGGCCTTGACCGTGCCGGCCACGTCGAGCTTCGCGGTCGGGTTCTGGGTGCCGATGCCTACGTTACCGAACTGCTGGCTGCCCGCCTGGAACCCGCTCTGCATAATGACGTGCGAAACGTTCCCCGACGCCGTGATCTGGAACGGCGTCAGCGCCTCCGTCTGCGAAGCGTTGCGCCGCCGGATCTGAAAGCTCGCCGGGCCGGTGGCCGCTCCCCCCAACAGCTTCGACACATAGAAGTGCCACTCCGTGTTGGCGTCGGCCACTTCGCTCAGCCGCAGCGTGAACCCCGCCGTTGAAAACTGCTGCGTGCTCTGCGACTCGATCTTTACGCGCAGCAGCCCCGGCCCCGTCTCGACCAGATGCAGCCGGTCGCTGGGAATTAACGTCCCCAGCCCGATCTTGCCGGTGTCCTCGAACAGGAGCGAATTGCCCAGGTCGGTCGCGTTGATGAACTTGCCGATGCGCCCAACGGTGCCCGCCGTGACCTCGGCCGTAATCGGGTCGTCGCTCACCGCAGCCGTCGTCAGACCTAAACTTTCGAGGCCGCCGGACTCTTTCACACGCTCGGTGACAATGTTCGCCGCCAGCAGAAAGGCCGAAGCGGGCAGCCCGCCCAAAGTCTCGGCGTCGGCCGCCTTCAACGCATACGGCACGCTTACCAGCAGCACGCGGGGCTGCTCGGGCTCACCCGGCACATTCGCCGCCACGCCCAGCCAGCGCGACTCGCCCGAGGAGAACATCTCGATAGGCACGCCGTCGCTCGTCGCCGCCCCGAGCAGTGCGGCAAAGCGGCCGTACTCGTCCGCCGAGACGTTCTGCGTCTCGATCCACAGCGGTGAGCCCCCTTCCTGCTCGCGGTAGAGCGCAAACGAGACTCCCTGCACGCCCGCCAGCGGCTGTCCGGCCGAATCCCGCAGCACCCCGCTGAACTGAATCACCCGCGGTACCGTCGCTTCTACGGGCGCTTCCTGCGCCTGCGCGGATATCGAACCACACCACAGAAGCAACGCTGCGAGACATGCCACGATCAATCTCGTAAGCCTCATTGTCGTCCCCCTTTGTAATTTGCCGAGTTTGTAGAAGATACCCTTTCCTTTCTACTAGGTGGGCTGATCGTTGTCAACAACGGAAGGTACAAGGAAAGAAAGTAGAACTAGAAGTACTGAGTCTGCCTAATGAGTTGTTAGTACCTTTGTAATAATGTAATAAGATTGTTGCCGTTGCTGGCAGGAAATCTTTGACCATATCGGTTTCAGCCAATGTTCACGGGCCTTGGGAGCTATTTCAGAAGCGGCCCAACTTTTCGGAATCTGGAATTCGGAATTTGGAATCCGTCTGGGTGTCGTCGCGAAACCACGGGCGTGTGACCTGACAACTAACAACTCGCAACGAACAACTAGAGCGGTTCTCTCATTGCTGTAGCTCATCCGCAGGAAGCCCCGTAGGGGCGCTATCCTGTGGCCCACGGCGCAAGCCGTGGGATTCCTGGGCGCTGATCCGAGCAAGCCCCGTAGGGGCGACAGACCCGCCGATTTACAGCAACAAGAGAAACGCTTTATCCGTCTTGTTTGGTTCCGGCTCTGCCGGGTTAGGTAAGTGTTCGAATTCCATCAGGATCGATCCCCCCATACAGGTGGAATCAATCTTCCGAGAGAACCGAGAGAACCGAGAGAACCGAAAAAACCGAATAGCGTTGTAACTATATAATAATAAATGTATTACTAACGTTAAACCATCTGAACACCGTCTATGATATTTAGTATTCTCGCCCGATGTTTCACGTGAAACATTCTGGAACTCTGTCTTCATTCTTGAAAATGTTTCACGTGAAACATTCGGCCACCGCCCTCAGTTTACCCTTTACTCCTCCATTTCGTCTTGCTAAATTCTATCTTGCCAGCGATTTCTTGACCCCCGGCGGCTTTAACGTGTCCAGAATTATCGCCATTGCCAATCAAAAGGGCGGAGTCGGCAAAACCACCACCGCCATCAATCTCGCTGCCTCTCTTGCTGCAGCGGAGGTGCGCGTTGTCCTGGTTGACTGCGACCCCCAAGCAAACGCCACCGCCAGCCTGGGATTTCCTCGGGATCCCGCCCGAGCTTCCCTCTATCACTTGCTGGTGGGCGCCGTTGAGCAAAGCGAAGACGCTCTTGCCTCGGCCCTCTATCCCACTTGTCTCGAAGGATTGGTCCTTCTCCCCTCTGACCGCAATCTGGCAGGAGCTGACCTGGAGCTAGGCGCGAGAGCCAATCGTGAATTCTGGCTCCGGGATCTCCTCCAGCCCCTTAGAATCGAGAACCAGTTCATCCTGCTCGATTGCCCGCCGGCGCTCAACCTGCTCACAGTAAACGCGCTGGCGGCAGCCGATTCTATCCTGGTCCCCATGCAATGCGAATATCTGGCCCTGGAAGGAGTCTCTGCGTTGCTTGAAACTGTGGAGCGCATCAGGGCCAACTTGAACCCTGGCCTGGAAATGGAAGGCATTGTCCTCACGATGCTTGACGAGCGGACAACGCTCGCCAAGCAGGTTGCCGAAGAATTGCGCACCCACTTTCCGGACAAGGTCTTCGAGACAACCATCCCCCGCAACATCCGCCTGGCAGAGGCGCCAAGCCATGGCCAGCCGGTCCTGCTGTACGATGTTCGTTCCCGCGGGGCGGAAGCCTATATCCGCCTCGCCAAGGAACTGATTGCCAGGGGTCACTTAAATGATACAAACATGCGCATGAATGCGCATGATACTGAACACTACGGAGGATCAGCCGATGAATGATGACCCGCCTGCCACCGGAAAAGCTTCCCCCCAGCCCCGACGAGCTCTAGGAAGGGGACTTGACGCCCTTCTGCCGAAGGCCCCTGTCTCCGTAGTGGGGAACAAAGACGCCGTGCAACACATTGAGCTGTCGAGGATTGAGCCGAACCCTTTCCAGTCACGGCGAAACTTCGACCAGGAACGGCTTCAGGAACTAGCGCAAAGCATTACAAATCATGGAGTTATGCAGCCTATCGTGGTCCGGAGGAAGGGTGACCGCTGCACCCTGATCGCCGGGGAGCGGCGTTGGCGGGCAGCGTCTTTGGCAGGATTGGCGGCGATCCCTGCGATCGTGCGAGACGTTTCTGATAAAGAGGTCCTAGAACTCACACTCATTGAAAACGTGCAGCGGGAAGACTTGAATCCGATCGAAACCGCCGAAGCCTTCGCACGCCTTGCGAACGAGGCCGGGCTGACCCACGAGCAGATTGCAAACCGCACCGGCAAGGACCGGGCTACTGTTACTAATCTATTGAGACTATTGAGGTTGCCTAAGGAAATCCGGGAAAAGATCGAGTCGGGAGAAATCTCGCAGGGGCACGCGCGGGCGATTCTGAAGCTGCCGACAGAGTCGTCGCAGCTTTACATGGCGACTCGCGTCGTGACGCAGGGGCTATCCGTGCGGCAGGTGGAGGAGATCGTCAAGGGGACTTCCGAGAAGCCGACCGTCATCACGTTGAAACAAATCGAGGAACAGGCGCTCGTAGACCCGAACATCCGCGCCGCCGTCGAAGTACTGGAGCGCGCGCTGGGGACGCGGGTGCGGCTGAAGGGGAATGACATCCGGGGAAAGATCATCATCGAATATTACACCTCGGAAGATCTCGACCGGATTTACGACCTGCTGGCGGGGAAGAAGAGGGTGAGTGGGGAGTAGGGCAGAAGCAGGAATATCCGCAGATTACGCAGATTTCACAGATTGAGAAAAACTACTGCTTGCTTACGCGCGCGGCTCGGATTGGAAAGCAGTGACGAGTGACCAGTGACGAGTGACGAGCGAAGGCGGGAAAGCAAAGCGGAGGTCCCTCTGAAACGACGTCAATATGTCGTTTCGTGCTCGGGATGACATGCAAGAACGAACCCACGGCACAAAGAGCGTGCCGTGGCTACCCAACGAAATTCCAGATTCCGGATCAGTACTGTCCCAATGTTGCTTTGGAGAAATGACAGGCCCGCGAGCTGACGCGCGCGGCTCGGACATGCGAAGTGCAGGTCTTCGTCAGGAAACGATCCCCGTTGCGGGATCGCTTCCCTCCTCAGGATGACCGCCAAAGGGCGCGGCGGCGGAAGTAGGATTGGGAGCGGCGGATGTCGCGGAGGATCTGGGCTTTGAGTGCTTCGGGGGAGGGGAATTTGCGCTCGTCGCGGAGGCGGTAGAGGAAGCTGACTTCGATGCGCGCGGGGGCTTGCAAAGGTGAGTAGTGAGTGGTGAGTGGTGAGTGGGGAGAAGCACTGGAGGTTCCTGGATCCAGTGGGTCGGGTGAAGGATCAAAGGGGTCGAGCAGGTGGGTTTCGACGCCGAGCGAGCGTTCGACGAAGGTGGGGCGGTAGCCGACGTTGGTGACGGAGCGCAGGAGTGGCGAGTAGTGAGTGGTGAGTGGTGAGTAGGAAGTAGACGAGGTCGCGGAAGCATCCGGCGCGGGATCCCGGATTCCGGATTTCGGATTCCGAAGCTCAGCATCGTGATATGATTCCGTTCCCCTTCGAGTTTCCGTGTGGAGCGAAGCTTCCGCTGCGACTTCCTTGCGGCCTTCCGCTTCCTTTTCCCTCTGTCTTTCCACTTCCCTCTCTCTTGCCGCCGGGCTCCGGGTTTCGAGAATCCGTGTTTGGGTGACGTAGACGCCGGTGGCGGGGAGGACCTCGGCATAGGGAGCGAGATTCAGTGTGGGAACGGTCTGGGAGCGGCCGATGCCGAGACCGGATTCGATGGAGTGACGGATGCTGAAGGGGCGTCCGAGGAGACGGTTGGCGCGCTCGATGCGGCCCGCTTCGAGCAGCGAGCGGATTTGGGAGCTGCTGACGGGCATGCCGCGGACGTGAACCGCGGGCAGGACCTGCGTCTCGAAATTCCACCGTTTCCCCAGCTCCGCGAGCAGGGCGACATCGCCCGCGGCGCGGTAGCCGAAGCGGAAATTATCACCGACGACGACAGCGACGGCGTGCAGGGTTTTCCCGAGGACTTCCTCGACGAACCTCTCCGGGGGCCAGAGCGAAAAGTCGCGGGTGAAAGGCAGAACCAGCAGGCGGTCTATGCCGCTGGCGGAGAGCAGCTCGAGCCGCACGGGCTGGGGCGTCAAGAGCTTGGGAGCCTTCTGCGGAGCGAGCACGCGGAGGGGATGCGGCTCAAAGGTGATGGCGACGGAAACCGCGCCCTTCTGAGCGGCGCGCTCGCGGACCAGGCGCAAAAGCTCAAGGTGGGCGAGATGGATGCCGTCAAAGGCTCCGATGGTGACAACGCTGGGGGCGGGCTTCGTTTCGAGGGCGGCGGCGGCCTGGTCGAGTGAGTGGAAGAGTTCCATGGGAAGTGAATAGTGGGTAAGTGGAAGTGCAGGTCCTTCGTCGCTGCGCTCCTCAGGATGACCGTCCTTTACGTTGGCACGTCGAACACGAGCTGCATCTCGTCGTAGCAAAGCGTAACGTTCTCGGGCAGGGCGGCGTTGGTCTCTGCGTGCCCGAGGTCGTGCGCGATATGCGTAAAAAAGGCCTGGCGCGGGCGAATCCGCTGGACCTCGACCAGGGCCTCGGCGACCGTCTGGTGCGCGGGGTGGGGCTCGTGGCGCAGGGCGTCGAGAAACGCGATGTCGACGCCGCGCAGAAGTCGGAGCGAGGCCTCCGGGATCACACTGTAGTCGGTCAGGTAGGCGACCGGGCCGAAACGGAAGCCGAGGACCTCAAGCCGGCCGTGAATTACCAGGATCGGGACGAACTCCAGGCCAAACAGGTTAAGGGGGCCGGTAATGAGATGGTCCTGGATGGACGGGATGCCGCCGAAGGGGGCGAAGCCGTCGAATGCATACTGAAAAATGCGCCGGATCCCCTGGAGGGCAGGCCGGTTGCCGTAGATCGGGATGGTGTGATTCTGGTTGAGCGTGAAAGCGCGAGTGTCGTCGAGGCCGAGAACATGATCGGCGTGGCCGTGGGTGAAGACAACAGCGTCGAGGCGGTCGAGGCCCGCGCGGAGGGCCTGAAAGCGAAAATCAGGCCCGGTGTCAATGACGACGGCGCGGCCGTTGTAGCGGAGCAGGATCGAGGGGCGAGTGCGCTTGTCGCGGGGGTCCGAGGAAATGCAAACGCGGCAGCGACAGCCAATGGTTGGGACGCCGAGCGAGGTGCCGGAGCCGAGAACCGTGAGTTCAACCTGCATCGTTGCGGCGTTCCCCTAAACCGGCGATTCGGCGTTGCTCCGCCCCGAACGCCCCCTGAAGGGGGCTGAAAAGAAGGTTGGTTCCGTGTTCCCAGGCCTGAAGGCCTGGGCTAGAGAAAAGCAAACGCTGCGTGTGACTGTGAGGCTCATCAAGAATCCGGGTAGAAGAAGTGCACTGAGGAAAAACCCAGGCGATCACACAGACCCTTAGCCGACGGGGCGGCCCATGCGGCGGGTGAGTTCGACAAAGGCCATGCGAAGCTCGTAGAGGCCGCCGGTGAGCATGTCGGCCTCCGCCATGGAGAGATTTCCCTTGGTCTTCTCCTGCAAGGCTGTGAGCAGGTCAATGGTTTCCTGCGCCGCCGGAAAGTCGGGCGGGGGAGGCTGCTCGCCGGGGCGGGCGGCGAGACCCATCTGGAACATCGCGGTGGTCATCAAGGACATGACCAACTGCTCGAAATGAGGGGAAGACTTGTCTTCAGGCGGAGCATCAGAAGGCCCGGCAGCCGGAGAGGGATGAGCAGGGGGAGGCGAGGCCTGTTGCCGTCCCTGACCCTGGGGCGGCTCGGAGGCGGGAGGCTTCTGCGACGGGGGAGGTGAAGGGGGGGGAGCTTTGCGGGAGGCGTCCTGAGAGGAGGGGGGCGAGGGCTGGGGCGCCTCGACCACGGTGTCGGAACGACGCTCGCCATCCTGGGTAAACAGGCGGCGGTCGACTACTTTGAATTCACCCTGTTCTTCTTCCTTTGGCATGGACGGGATCGACAATTCCTTAGGTGTTGGGATTGCAAATGTAGAGTGTACATCCGGGGTGAGGAAACAGGCAAGCGGAGGCGGGGGATTCAGCATTTTCCAATCCAAGAATGAGCCTGAAAATGGAGTTTGTTTCCAATACAAGATGAGCCTGAAGTTCCGGAGGGGGATGGAGTGCAGAGGA
>Ga0326597_10007198_pt1 | contig 15152 bp, 13 predicted proteins | sample RVTome_12_FD_203789 | JGI IMG/M metagenome (GOLD analysis project Ga0326597, IMG submission 203789) | Soil microbial communities from uranium-contaminated site in the Upper Colorado River Basin, Wyoming, United States - RVT100D185 | ecosystem: Environmental > Terrestrial > Soil > Contaminated >... | reverse complement strand
TGGCAGCCCGGCGATCGTCGCGCGAGTTCGCGCGCGATCCGCTCCCACAGCCACTGCTTGCAGGCCTGTTGTGGGCTGCCTACGGTGTCAATCGGCCGGAGGGCGGACGCACCGCACCCACCGCCATCAACGCGCAGGAGATCGATGTGTTTGCCGCCTTGCCAACCGGCGCGTTTCTGTACGATGCCGCCAAGAACGCCCTCACGCTGGTGGCGGCGACAGACGTGCGACGAGTGACCGGCTATCAGGACTTCGTGGACGAGGCCCCGCTCGACCTAGTCTATGTGGCGGATCACACGCGTATACGGATGGTACCGGCCGGCCAGCGTGACTCGTACTCTTCGGCTGCGGCAGGCGCCATCTGCCAGAACGTGTACCTCTATGCGGCTGCAAACGGCCTGGCGACGGTGATCCGTGCATGGATCGACCGCGATGCGATCGCAGAGGCCCTTGGTCTGACACACGATCAGCAGGTGCTGTTCTCACAGACCGTCGGCTATCCGAAGCGATAAAATCTGACTGGCGCGGAGAGGAGTGTCATTGTGAGTCACTGCGTGGGCGTCTGGATCGATCACAAGAAGGCCGTCATCGTGTCCATCGCGGCGGGGCGTGTCACCACCAGGACGCTGGAATCCGATGTCGGGCCCCACCCGCATTTCTCAGGCTCTCAGGAGGGCGGCGGGGAGAAGAAGTACGAGGAACGCCACAGTCATGAGCTTGACCGGTTCTACGACGACGTTATCAGGCAGCTTGGCGAGCCAGATGCTCTTCTGCTCTTCGGGCCAGGTGAGGCCAAGCTGCAGCTCAAGGATCGTCTCGGTCGCTCCAGCGCATTGTCAGAGTGCATCGTGGCGGTCGAGACCACGGACAAGTTGACCGACCCGCAGATTGTGGCGAAGGTGAAGGAACACTACGGAATCGCTCGCTGAGCGACGGCCGTATCAATGCGGGATTCGAACGACAGGTGGGCCGTGCGCTTCCCGCAGCTATTTCGCGTCGTAGGCCTCAATGGCCGCCGGCAGGGATTGCGTGATTCCATTCCCGGCGGCTGGCAGCCCCACGAGGAGCGCGCTGCCCCCAACGCGAGACCAATGCCCAGTGACTTCGGCCTCACCAGCAGCCCGTAGATTCCGACAAAAACACTGATCAACGTATCGCTTTCTCAGGGACTTTTAAGGAACTTCCCGCGCCGCCTCCGTTGAGACTGGCGTACGTCTTGCGTCATCATGGCTCTGGGCGGCCGGCTTCACCGCCCCGTTCAACGGACACCACAGTGCGAGAACTCCGCGCGGCCGTCTTCAGCCTCATCGCGCCTGTCGGCGTAACGCTCGTGTACACGCGATGGCTGCACGTTAGCAACGCGACGATCATCGCGTTGACGTTCCTCTTCATCGTGCTGATCACGGCGGCGACGTCACGGCTTCGCGTGGCCGTGGTCACATCGCTTGCGTCGATGTTGTGCTTCAACTTCTTTTTCCTGCCTCCGGTCGGCACATGGACCGTTGCTGATCCTCAGAACTGGGTGGCGCTCTTCGTATTCCTGGCGGTGAGCCTCGTCGCCAGCCGCCTCTCGCACGTCGCTCGCGCACGAACGGCGGAAGCGGTCGGCCGTCGCGACGAGCTCGCGCGGCTCTTCGACTTGAGCCGCGACGTCCTGGTGATGACCGCCAGCCCCGATGCCGTCTCGCACCTCGCTCGCGCGATCGCCCGGCGCTTTGATCTGGAATACGTCGCCATCACGCTGCCGGAGGGAGGAGGATGGTCTGTATCGGCGGCCGGCGACGGCGCCGTGCACCTCGATGAGCAGCAACTGACGGAAGCATTCGAGGCTGCGGCGACGTCTCTCGAATTCGACGCGTACGCGCGCACCTATGCGGGTCATCGTTCCATCCAGGCGAATGGTCGGGCCGTCCGCCTGGTGCCGCTGCGGGTTGGGACAACGCCGATCGGCCTGCTCGCGGCGGCGGGGCGACCCGTGGAGCCAGGCACCCTCGATACATTGGCTGGAGTCGTGGCCATCGCCATCGAGCGAATGCGCTTCCTCGAAGAGCGGAAGAGCGCCGAGCTGACGCGGCAAAGTGAGGAACTCAAGACTGCACTGCTGGCAACGCTCGGGCACGACCTGCGGACGCCGCTGACCGCGATTCGTGTTGCCGCAGGAAATCTCAAAGCCGCATGGTTGCCGACGGAGGATCGCGCAGAACAGAGCGACCTGATTCTTGGCGAGGTCGAGCGCCTCACGCGTCTGTTCAACAACGTTCTGGAGATGGCGCGGATCGATGCGGGCGCTGTGGCGACCGAGGAGCGGTGGTCTCACCCATCGGAGATCGTCGCCGCGGCTCGTGACCAGGTCGAGCAGACCCTGAAAGCGCATCGCGTCTCGGTGACAACGGAGCCGGACGCGCCGGTGCGACTGGACGCCCGGCTCGCCTCGTCGGCGTTGGCACATCTGCTGGAGAACGCCGCGCAGTATGCTCCGCGTGGCACGTCGATTGACGTGTCCAGCGAACTCGCCGGCACCGAGCTGCTGATCCGGGTGCGCGACCATGGCGCCGGGCTTGCGGCTGGCGATCTGTCTCACGTGTTTGACCGGTTCTTCAGAGGAAGAAGCGCGGCTCACGCGCGTGCGTCTGGCACCGGAATGGGCCTCTGGATCGCGAAGGGGCTCGTCCGGGCCGCACACGGCCGAATCTGGGTCGAAAACTGCGCGGACGGCGGGGCACAGTTCACGATCGCGTTTCCTCTCGTCGCGGCCCCCGCGGGTGAGGAGTCGGCGGCGTCATGAGCATGCGTGGCCGCATTCTGCTCGTGGACGACGAGACATCGATCCAGCGCGCCGTGGGGCCGCTGCTGCGATCGCGTGGGTACGACGTGGAGATCGCCGGCACTGGAGCCGAGGCTCTGCGAGTGGTCGCCGATCGTGCACCGGACCTGATCGTGCTCGATCTCGGTCTCCCAGACATCGAAGGCACGGAGGTGTGTCGCCGAATTCGGGAGACGCTGAAGGTGCCCATCATCGTCCTCTCCGCACGCGGCGCAGAAGCGGACAAGGTCAATGCGTTGGATCTCGGTGCCGACGATTACGTGACCAAGCCCTTTGGACCCGAGGAGCTACTGGCGAGAGTTCGTGTGGCGGTTCGACGTGTGATGAGTGAAGAGGCCACGGAGTCCGGGTTGCTACGAGCCGGAGGCCTGACGATCGACTACGACCGACGGCGGGTACTTCGCGGCAATAACGAGATCCGTCTGACCCCCAAGGAGCTGGATCTGCTTACGCTGCTCGTGCGAAACCGTGATCGGGTCTTGACCCACCGAGCCATTTTGAAGGCAATCTGGGGCGCGAACGCCGTCGAGCAACCGGAGCATCTGTGGACGTTGGTCGCCCAGCTGCGTCGCAAGATCGAGCCGGACCCCTCTAGTCCCAGATACCTCCTCAGCGAGCCGTGGGTCGGCTATCGGTTCGCCTCCGGCGACGCCGAGAACGGGGACTGACCCACACCTTTCAGGGACTTTTCAGGGACTTCTTCGGCGCTCTTCAGGCGCAAGTCTCTATCCTGAAGACATGAGCGTCACGGATTTCGGCGATCCGCATCAGGTCATCCCGCGTCTGACTTGCGCCGCGGCTCCGACAACACCGACACCGCAGCAGTCGGAAGGGTCAGTGGTTCAGTACAACTGGAATAGGCCGCCGGATCGGGTCCTCCTGCTCCGCGGCCAGAACACGGCGCTCGTCGGCGGGGTGTGGTGGTTCGGGAACAAACAGGGCGCCTGGCAGGAGGTGTGAGGTGCTGCTCTTGGGAATGATCGTCCTCGGGATCGTGACGTTCGCCGGGCTGATCGGGTTCGTCACGCTTTGTGACCGCATATAGGAACTGGCCATGACACTACTGTCTTTGTTACTGAGCGCCGCTGCCTTCGTGTATCTCGTATACGCAATGCTGCGTCCTGAGAAGTTCTGAGGCCTCTATGGGCACGGAATTCATCGCTGTCGGATTCACGATTCTCTTTCTGATCGTCACCAGCCTGCCGCTTGGACGGTATATGGCACAGGTGTTCACGGGGCAACGGACGATTCTGGATCCCGTCTTCCTTCCGATCGAGCGGCTCGTGCTACGGCTGACCGGGGTCGATCCAAACCAGCAGCAGGACTGGAGACAGTACTCGGTGTCGCTGCTGACCTCGAACGTCGTCATGTGGCTGGCGACGTTCGCCATCGTGTCGCTCCAGCAGGTTCTGCCGCTCAATCCCGACGGCATCGCCAACATGGAGCCGACGCTCGCGTTCAACACCATCTCGAGCTTCACGTCGAACACAAACCTGCAGCATTACAGCGGCGAGACCGGCCTGTCGTACTTCTCGCAGATGTTTGCGATCACCTTCCTGCAGTTTGTGACGGCCGCGACCGGAATCGCCGCGTGCGTCGCGCTCATTCGTGCGCTGGGCGGCAACCGGATGACGGGCATCGGCAACTTCTACCTCGACCTCACCCGTGCGACGGTGCGCCTCCTGCTGCCCCTGGCTCTCGTTGTGGGCACCGTGCTGATGTGGCAGGGCTCGCCAATGACGTTCGAGGGTGCCGCCAGGGCGACCACGCTCGAGGGACAGGAGCAGACGATCGCCCGAGGGGTCACCGCGCCGATGGTCGCCATCAAGCAACTGGGCACGAACGGCGGCGGCTACTTCGGTCCGACCTCCACGCACCCGTACGAGAACCCGACACCGCTCTCGAACCTGACAGAGACGTGGTCGATTCTCGTCATTCCGATGGCGATGGTCTGGACCCTCGGTCACATCGTCGCTCGCCGGCGGCTCGCGGTGACGGTCTTCGTCGTCATGCTGGCGCTGTATCTGCCGATGGTGACCTTCGCCGTCGCACAGGAGGCGGGTGGCAACCCGGCTATCGCGGCGATGGGCGTCGATCAGTCGACGGGCTCCATGGAAGGTAAGGAAGTGCGGTTTGGCGCGGCTCTCACGGCACTGTGGGCCGTCAGCACGACATCGACGTCGAACGGCTCCGTGAACGGCATGCACGATTCGCTGACCCCGCTCGGCGGTCTCATGCCGATGGTGGGCATGTGGCTCAACAACATCTTCGGCGGCGTCGGCGTCGGCTTCATCAACATGTTCATCTTCATCGTCGTCGCCGTCTTCGTGGCGGGGATGATGATCGGCCGCACCCCGGAGTTCCTCGGCAAGAAGGTCGAGGCCAAAGAGATGAAGCTGGCGAGCCTGGCGCTGCTCTGGCACCCGCTGGCGATCCTGGGCGGGACGGCCATCGCCTGTTACGTGTGGGTCACGACCGCCGATCCTGCCAGCGCGCTCGGTTGGCTCAGGAATCCTGGGCCGCATGGCTTCTCGGAAATGCTCTACGAGTTCTCGTCGGCTGCGGCCAATAACGGATCCGGCTTCGAAGGGCTGGGCGACAACACGCCGTTCTGGAACATCTCGACCGGTCTGGTGATGCTGCTGTCCCGGTACATCCCGATCATTGCGCCGCTGGCGCTCGCGGGCGGGCTCGCCGCGAAGCCGTCCGCGCCCGACACCGCCGGTTCGTTGCGTGCCGACAGCGCGACCTACGGATTCACGCTCTGGGCTGTCGTGGTGATCCTTGGCCTGCTGATGTTCATGCCGGTTGCGGTGCTCGGCCCGATCGCCGAATACCTGGCGTTGCGGTGAGACGACCATGATCAAAGAACTCAAACACGGCATCCTCTTCACAGTCGTCGCGATGCTGATCTTCGGCGGCGGCTATCACGTAGTGCTCTGGGCCCTGGGTCGAGTGGCCTTTCCATCGCAGGTCGAAGGCAGCCTGGTTCGGCGCGCTGACGGAACGGTCATCGGCTCCCGGTTGATCGCGCAGGCGTTCACACGGCCTGAGTACATCCACCCGCGGCCGTCGGGCGTCGACTACAACGCCGCGTCCACAGGCGGTACCAACTACGGCCCGTCGAACCCCGATCACCTGAAAGCCGTTCAAGAGCGACTCGACGGCGTCACCGCCCTCGAGAAGGTGCCGGCGAGTCAGGTGCCCTCGGAGATGGCGACGGCCAGCGGCGGTGGCATGGACCCGCACATTCCGCCGGCTGCGGCCGAATTGCAGGCCACTCGCGTGGCGGCGGCTCGAGGCGTGGCGATCGATCGTGTGCGTGAGCTGATTCAGGCGCACACGGAGCCGCCGGCCCTGGGATTTCTCGGGCGGGCGCGCGTCAACGTGCTCGAGCTGAACCTCGCGCTCGACGACACGCTCGGAGCGCCGACGCCGGCAGTGGGCCGGTAACCAGGAACACGCACATGGCTGAACGCGCACGCACACGATCGATTTGGGATCCGGGCATCGTGCGGCAGGCGATGCTCGACTCCTTCCGGAAGCTCGATCCCCGGCTTCAAATCAAGAACCCGGTCATGTTCATCGTCGAGGTCGGCAGCCTTCTGACCACACTCGTGTTCGTCCAGGAGCTTCTCGCGGGAACCGGATCGCCGTTGTTCACCGGCCAGGTCGCCTTCTGGTTGTGGTTCACGGTGCTCTTCGCGAACTTCGCAGAGGCGATGGCGGAGGGCCGCGGCAAGGCGCAAGCCGATACGCTCCGAACAACGAGGACGGAAACCGTCGCCAACCGCCTGGCGCCTGAGGGGCGCATCGACAGCGTCCCCGCCTCCAGCCTCCGTAAGGGCGACATCGTCATGGTGCACGCCGGCCAGTTCATCCCTGGCGACGGCGAAATCATCGAAGGCGTCGCGTCGGTCGATGAATCGGCGATCACGGGTGAGTCTGCCCCCGTCATCCGCGAGTCGGGCGGGGATCGGTCGGCTGTGACGGGTGGAACGCGCGTCATCTCCGACTGGATCAAGGTCTGCATCACCTCAGAGCCTGGGCACACGTTCCTGGACCGCATGATCGCCCTGGTCGAGGGCGCGGAACGGCAGAAGACGCCGAATGAGATCGCGCTGAACATTCTTCTGGCCGTACTCACGCTCATCTTCCTGCTCGTCGTCGTGACCATTCAACCGTTCGCGTACTACGCCGGCTCTGCGATCCCGATCCCGGTGCTGATCGCGCTGCTCGTCTGCCTGATCCCCACGACTATCGGTGCTTTGATTTCGGCAATTGGCATCGCAGGAATGGATCGCCTGGTGCAGCACAACGTGCTGGCGATGTCCGGGCGCGCCGTCGAAGCCGCTGGAGACGTCCACACGTTGCTGCTGGACAAAACGGGGACGATCACCCTCGGCAATCGTCAAGCGACGGAGTTCGTGCCAGTGTCCGGTATCGACGAAGGCGAACTGGCCGACGCAGCGCAACTCGCGTCACTTGCCGACGAGACGCCAGAGGGGCGCTCCATTGTCGTGCTCGCGAAGGAGCAATACCGCATCCGGGGCCGCGAGCTCGCGGACCGTGACGCCGTGTTCGTGCCGTTCACGGCCCAGACGCGGATGTCAGGGGTCAATTGGAACGGACGTGAGATCCGCAAGGGCGCCGCGGACGCAATCGCAACCTACGTGAAGGGGCACGGTGGAACCGTCGAGGCCGAGGTTCAGATGCTGGTCGACCGCATCGCCCACGCCGGTGGAACGCCACTCGTCGTAGCAGAGCGCACCCGGACTCTCGGCGTCGTGCACCTGAAGGACATCGTGAAGGGCGGCATGCGCCAGCGCTTTGAGGCGTTGCGTGCGATGGGCATCAAGACGGTCATGATTACAGGCGATAACCCGTTGACCGCCGCGTCGATTGCCGCAGAGGCAGGCGTCGATGACTTTCTCGCGGAGGCGAAGCCAGAGGACAAGATGGCGCTGATCAAGCGCGAGCAGTCCGAGGGAAAGCTCGTCGCGATGACCGGGGACGGCACCAATGATGCGCCGGCGCTGGCACAGGCAGATGTGGGCGTCGCCATGAACACGGGGACGACCGCTGCCAAGGAAGCCGGTAACATGGTCGATCTCGACTCCAACCCGACCAAGCTGATCGAGATTGTTGAGATCGGGAAGCAGTTGCTGATGACGCGCGGCGCCCTGACGACGTTCTCGATCGCGAATGACGTCGCCAAGTACTTCGCGATCATCCCTGCGATGTTCATTCTCGCCTTTCCCCAGCTCGGCGTGCTGAACGTGATGCGGCTCACGACCCCTGAATCCGCGATTCTGGCGGCCGTCATCTTCAATGCGGTGATCATCATCGGATTGATCCCGCTCGCGCTGAAGGGCATCGGCTATCGTCCACTAGGCGCTGCCGCTCTGCTTCGGCGCAACATGCTGATATACGGCGCCGGCGGCGTCGTATTGCCGTTTGTTGGCATCAAGCTGATTGACATGCTGCTGGTTATGACCGGCCTTGCGTAGAAATGGAGCATCGAAGTGCCTTCTGCGGCTGACCGCCGCCCCACCGCCGACGAATTGCTGGCGCGCATCAAGGAGAAGGACCGCGCACGCCTTCGCATTTACATCGGTGCCGCACCTGGCGTCGGCAAGACATACGAAATGCTGCAGGAGGCGCACGCTCTCCGTGCCCGAGGGCTCGATGTCGTCATCGGGTACGTCGAGACCTATGGCCGGCGCGAGACCGAGGCGCAACTGAAGGACCTCGAGATCGTACCGCGGCGCAACGTCGAGCATCGCGGCGTGACGCTTGAAGAGATGGATGTCGATGCAATCATCCACCGGCACCCCCAGATCTGCATCGTCGACGAGCTGGCGCACACGAACGTGCCTGGCAGCCGCCACGACAAGCGTTACGAGGACGTGCTCGAGATCCTGATCGCCGGCATCCACGTCATGACCGCCGTCAACATACAGCACTTGGAGACCCTGAACGATGCGGTGGCACGCGCGACCGGCGTGCGTGTGCGCGAGACCATACCGGACACGTTCCTGGATCGGGCTGACGAGGTCATCAACGTCGACGTCACCGTCGAAGAGCTCCGAAATCGTTTGCGGGAAGGAAAGATCTACCGGCCGGAAAAGGTGGAGCAGGCACTCTCGAATTTCTTCCGCAAAGGCAATCTCTCCACCCTGCGCGAGTTGGCGCTCCGGGCCGTCGCCGACGAAGTCGGCGAAAAGGCGGCGAGCTATCGTGCACGCGAAGGTTTGGAGCCCGCACTCATTCCCGAGCGGGTGATGGTGTGCATGAGTTCGAACGCCCTGGCGCCGCGCGTCCTTCGAACCGGGGCGCGAATCGCCGGCCGTCTTGGCTCACGCTGGTACGCGGTCTACGTCGGGACACCCCGCGAGCGAGGAGACCGCATCAACCCGCGCGATGCAGAGGCACTGCAGCAGAACATCAAGCTCGCGGAGTCGTTGGGCGCGACGGTGGTGCGCGTGAAGGCCGACAAGCCGGCCGATGGATTGATCGCCTTCGCTCAGCGCGAGGGGGTGACCCACGTCATCTTCGGGCAGTCCGCCCGGACGCGGTGGGAACGGCTGGTGCGCGGCTCGACGCTCGACAAGTTCCTGAGCGCCGTTCCGGATGCCGCCGTGCAGGTGGTTCCGTTGACCGAGACCTGACCGAGTCTTCGGGACCCGAGCGGACTGAGAGAGCGCGAGGATGCACCTCCATGTGCGCCGTTGTGCGTCTGTGCTGCTGAACGCGTTGTGCCCGCAAGTGAAGAATGCGATTGTGATAGGACTGTGATACGTGAGGCTCAAGACCTCGGAGAACATCGAGGTTTACGGACGCACACTGAGTAATCGTTCTCGAAGGCTAGAGCGCTTCGGAGTGGCTTGGTGTGGGTGGCCCGCTCGCGTGCCTTGACGTTCATGCCCACATCGGGCATGATTATGCCCATATTGGGTTTTTCTACAGCTTCGCGTAAATCCCGCCGAAAAAGCTTGGCGGATGCGCTGTTCACCAAGACACAGCAGCGCGTTCTCGGTGTGCTTTTCGGCCAGCCCGAGCGGAGCTTCTATGCGTCGGAGCTGATTCGGGAGGCGGGCACGGGCTCCGGAGCGGCGCAACGCGAACTCGCGAAGCTCGAGGAGAGCGGGCTGATCGTCGCACGACGGATTGGCCATCAAAAGCACTACCAGGCTAACGCGGCGTCACCGCTGTTCTCGGAATTGCGGAACATCGTGCTGAAGACAGTCGGTCTCGCGGAGCCTCTGCGCGATGCCTTGAAACCCTTGTCGTCGGCCATTCGCGCGGCCTTCGTGTACGGTTCCGTGGCCAAGGCCAGCGACCAAGCGGGCAGTGACATCGACCTGATGATCATCAGCGACAGCCTCACGTACGGCGAAGTCTTCGGCGCCCTTGAGCAGGTCACGCGCACCCTGGGTCGGAAGGTCAACCCCACGGTGTACACGGCCGCTGAGTTTTCAAAGCGCGCCCGTACGGAAAACGCGTTCGTGACGCGGGTGCTCGAGCAGCCGAAACTCTGGGTGATTGGATCGGAACATGACCTCCCCATCGCCGCTTGAGCGCCTCGCGGGTCCGGGAAACGTTCTCGCGAAGGAGCCTCCCGATGCGAAGGAGTTTGCGGGTCTCGTGCGTTCGGCCCTGGCACGGCTCAAGGACGCGGAGAACGACGAGAACTCGCTGGACAGCAGGTTCGATCTCGCCTACAGCGCCGCGCACGCACTGTGTCTGGCGGCGCTCAGGCACCACGGGTTCCGGCCATCGAAGCGGTACATCGTTTTTCAGGTGCTGCCGGACACTCTTGGCCTGGGGCCTGAGGTCTGGCGAGTCCTGTCGAAGTGCCACGATATGCGGAATCGGACCGAGTACGAAGGCGCCCTCGATGTTGATGAGAGGCTGGTCTTGGATCTGATAGCCGCCTGTCGCAAAGTATCAGAGAAGGTCAGAAGTCTGCCGCCCATTCAGGAAAAGTTGAAGTGAGCCCCAAGTAGACATGGCCCTCAAGAAATCCGAGCTCTATTCCTCGCTCTGGTCCAGCTGCGACGAGCTCCGCGGTGGCATGGACGCCAGCCAGTACAAGGACTACGTCCTCGTCTTGCTCTTCATCAAGTACGTCAGCGACAAATACGCGGGCCAGCCCTACGCCCCGATCACGATCCCGCCTGGCGCCAGCTTCAAGGATATGGTCGCCCTCAAGGGCAAACCGGACATCGGCGACCAGATCAACAAGAAGATCATCGCGCCGCTAGCCAGCGCCAACAAGCTCTCCGATTTCCCCGACTTCAACGACGCCGCCAAGCTTGGCACCGGAAAGGAGATGGTGGACCGGCTCACGAACCTGGTCGCCATCTTCGAGAACCCGGCGCTCGACTTCTCCAAGAACCGCGCCGAGGGGGACGACATCCTCGGCGACGCCTATGAATACCTGATGCGGCACTTCGCCACCGAAAGTGGCAAGAGCAAGGGGCAGTTCTACACGCCCGCCGAAGTCAGCCGCATCATGGCGAAGATCATCGGCATCCACGACGCGAAGACCAGCGCCGCCACGACCGTCTACGACCCGACCTGCGGTTCCGGCTCGCTGCTCTTGAAGGTGGGCGACGAGGCCGGCACTCCCGTCACGCTGTACGGGCAGGAAAAAGACGCTGCCACGAGCGGACTGGCGCGAATGAACATGATCCTGCACAACAACCCGACCGCGCTGGTCGTGCAGGGCAATACGCTGGCCGATCCAAAGTTCAAGGACGGCGACAGCCTCAAGACTTTCGACTTCGTCGTCGCCAATCCACCGTTCTCCGACAAGCGCTGGAGCAACGGCGTCGATCCGCTGCACGATCCCTACGATCGCTTCCAGCCGTTCGGCACGCCTCCCGCGAGGCAGGGCAACTACGCCTACCTGCTGCACATCGTCCGCTCGCTCAAGAGCACCGGCAAAGGCGCGTGCATCCTGCCGCACGGCGTGCTGTTTCGCGGCAACGCCGAGGGCGACATCCGGCGCGCCCTCGTGCGCAAGGGCTACATCAAGGGCATCATCGGTCTGCCGGCGAACCTGTTTTACAGCACGGGCATCCCAGCCTGTATCGTTGTGATCGACAAGGGGGACGCCATGGCGCGGAAGGGCACCTTCATGATCGACGCGAGCGGCGGCTTCATGAAGGACGGCCCGAAGAACCGTCTCCGCGCGATGGACATCCACCGGATCGTGGACACGTTCAATAAGCTGATCGACGTTCCGAAATACGCGCGCATGGTCCCCTTCGCGGAGATCGAGAAGAACGAATTCAATCTCAATCTGCCGCGCTACATCGACCGCCAGACGTCCGAGGACCCGCAGGACATCTCGGGCCACCTGCAGGGTGGCATACCCCTAGCCGATGTCGATGCACTCCAACGGTACTGGGACGTCTGCCCGCAGCTCCGGCACACCCTGTTCCAGGAACGGCGCCCGGACTACGTCGATCTCGCCGTGGATAAGGCGGCGATCAGACCCGCGATCTATCAGCACCCGGAATTCGCAGCCTTCATCACCGGCATGAACGCCCATTTCACCGCCTGGCGAGAAAAGAGCGCCGAAACGCTCAAGGGTCTGAAGGCCGGCTGCCATCCCAAGGATGTTGTCGCCGCGCTGAGCGAATGCCTACTCGCCCACTATGCCGGCAAGCCGCTGATCGACGCCTACGACGTCTATCAGCACTTGATGGACTACTGGGCCGAGACCATGCAGGACGACGTGTACGTCGTCGCCGCCGATGGCTGGAAGGCCGAGACCACCCGCGTCATCGAGCGGGACAAGAAGGGCAAGGAAAAGGACAAAGGCTGGACCTGCGATCTCGTGCCCAAGGGCCTCATTGTCGCCTGCTACCTCGCCAAGGAGCAGGCGGCCATCGAGCAGCTCGCCACCGAGGTGGAGCGAGTCTTCTCGGCACACCGCACGGAGTTGGAGGAAGAACATGGCGGCGATGAGGGTGCGCTTCGAGGTATCGGTAGCGAAAAGGATGCAAAGGCCGCTTGGAGTGAATCGCTGGAGGCAGCATGGAAGGAACTCAGCTCGAATGAATATTTTGAGTTCCAGCGCCTCATGACGACCTGTCGCGAAAATGCGTCTCGGCGTGAGGCGCTCAGCGAGGATAAACACGTTTGCGCATTGGTAAACGATAAGGGGAACATCACGAAAGGTGCGATCAACGGACGTCTGAAGAGTGTCGTCACCGAAACGGAGAAGAGGATTCTTGAGGAATACCTACAGTGCGATAAGGCCTCGAAAGCCAACAGGGTCGAGGCAAATAAGGTGCGCCAAGCAGCGGAAAGGACAATCCGTTCGCTGCTGGAACAAACGGCAAATAGCGACGCACTAGCAGACTTGCGCGTTCTCGATGAGTGGCTGCGGTTCAATCGGCAAGAGGCCGACCTTAATCGGCGCCTCAAGGAGTCCGAGGCCGCGCTCGACGCCAAGGCCTACGCCAAGTATCCAAAACTTACCGAAGCCGAGATCAAGACCCTGGTGGTGGACGACAAATGGCTCGCCGCACTCGACGCCGCCGTTCACGGCGACATGGACCGTGTGAGCCAGCAGCTGACTCAACGCGTGAAGGAGTTGGCCGAGCGCTACGAAACCCCGCTGCCGCAGATGATCAGGCGTGTGACCGACCTGGAATCCAAGGTGAACTGCCACTTGAAGAAGATGGGGTTCTCGTGGCAGTGAGACCTACGTACAAGCAAACCGAGGTAGGGGTTATCCCTGAAGATTGGAGCGCAGTACGACTTGGTGAGAGAGTGACCAAAGTTGGAAGTGGCATCACCCCGACTGGAGGCGCGAGGGTGTACAAACAAGTGGGGCGTCCCTTCCTTCGCAGCCAGAATGTGGGATGGGGCCGTTTGTTATTGGACGATGTCGCGTTCATCACCGACAAAACGCATGCCACATTCCTAGACACCGAGATCGAAACAGGCGATGTGTTTCTGAATATTACAGGTGCGTCGATCGGTCGCAGCGCCGTCGCAGAGGCTCGAGTGACAGGGGGAAACGTAAATCAGCACGTCTGCATAATCCGTGCGGATAAGACGCAACTGCACCCACGATTTCTGAACTACTTCCTGCGTTCGGCTGCAGGTCAGAGGCAAATCGACAGTTTCCAAGCCGGCGGCAATCGGCAAGGATTAAATTTCGGACAGGTAGGATCATTTCAGATTCCCCTCCCCCCTTTGATCGAACAAGAGGTTATCGCCGAGGCGCTGAGGGACGCGGATGCCCTCGTCGAATCCCTGGAGGAACTCCTCGCCAAGAAGCGCCAGATCAAACAGGGCGCCATGCAGGAATTGCTTACGGGCAAGAAGCGGCTTCCTGGCTTCAGCGGGAGTGGGAGGTGAAGCGGTTGGGAGAACTCGCGGACATTCGCAGCGGAGGGACTCCGAGCACAACGCAGGCTCAATTCTGGAATGGCTATGTCCCATGGTGCACCCCAACCGACGTTACCGGGCTAAATGGCTTCAAGTATCTGCGCGATACGAGCCGAAAGATTTCGCACCTAGGGCTCAAATCGAGTTCGGCCGAAATGATTCCGGCCAGTTCCGTTTTGATGACGTCGAGAGCCACGATCGGCGAGTGCGCAATCAATCAGGTTTCCGTCACAACTAACCAGGGCTTCAAGAACTTCGTCCCGTCCGAAAGCGCGGACGTGGAGTTCCTCTATTACCTGTTGACTACGCAGAGACAGGGGTTCATCAGCCTGTGCGGTGGAAGCACGTTCCTCGAAATCGGCAAGACTCAGCTGACCGCCTATGAGGTCCGCGTGCCAACGACAAAGACCGAGCAAATCGCGATAGCCGCCGTCCTGTCGGACATGGACGCCGAGATCGCTGCCATAGAAGAGAGGCTCGCCAAAGCCAGAGCGCTCAAACAGGGCATGATGCAGGAATTGCTGACGGGCAGGATCCGCCTAGTATGAACGGGCGCGATCGACCCACCTGCTGGATCATTGCCGGCCCCAATGGCGCCGGAAAGACGACGTTCGCCCTCAAGTATCTTCCCGAGGAAGGTTGCCAGAATTTCGTGAACGCCGACCTGATCGCGGCGGGCATGTCGCCGCTAGCGCCGGAACGCGAGCGGATATCCGCAGGCCGGCTGTTCCTGATCGAGATCCAACGTCACATTCAGGCGCGCCATGATTTTGGCTTCGAGACGACGTTGGCGGGGCGCGGTTATCTGCGCTTGATCCGTCGGCTGAGGGCGTCGGGTTGGCGAGTGGAGTTGATCTATCTTGCCTTGCCGAACCCTGAGATGGCGAAGCTCCGCGTGGCCGAGCGCGTGAGC
>Ga0326597_10007197_pt1 | contig 15155 bp, 12 predicted proteins | sample RVTome_12_FD_203789 | JGI IMG/M metagenome (GOLD analysis project Ga0326597, IMG submission 203789) | Soil microbial communities from uranium-contaminated site in the Upper Colorado River Basin, Wyoming, United States - RVT100D185 | ecosystem: Environmental > Terrestrial > Soil > Contaminated >... | reverse complement strand
TGCGATGAGCACCCGATTCACCGGATTCGCCGTCTCACGCGCCACACCGCCGCGGATGAACAGTCCCATCATCACCGGCACGAGCGTAATCGAGAGCAGCGCCGCGGCGGCGACCGCCAGCGTTTTCGTCCACGCCAGGGGATGAAACAGCCGTCCCTCCTGAGCGCCGAGCGCGAAGACCGGAAGAAACGACAGCGTAATGATCAGGAGCGAGACGAACAGCGCCGGCCCAACCTCTTTCGACGCGTCGACAACGACGGACCAGTGCGGCGGCGACCGGCCGTCATGTGCGTTGCGCTCCATGTGCTTATGCAGGTTCTCGACCATCACGATGGAAGCATCGATCATCGCGCCGATTGCGATCGCGATGCCGCCAAGCGACATGATGTTCGCGTTGAGGCCGAGCAGTCGCATCGCCACCAGCGCCATGCCGATGCCAAGCGGGAGCGTGAGAATGGCCACCAGCGCGCTGCGGGCGTGCAGCAGAAAAAGCGCTGTCACGAGCGCAACGATCAGTGACTCCTCGAGCAGCTTCTCGCGCAGCGTGGCCACCGCGCGCTCGATCAGGCCCGAGCGGTCGTATCCCTCGACAAACGTGACGCCGGCCGGAAGCGCCCGCTCGACTTCCGCCATTTTCGCCTTTACCCTGCGTATGACCGCGAGCGGGTTTTCGCCATATCGCATCACCACCCATCCCGTCACTATCTCACCATTGCCGTTCAGGTCGGCGATGCCGCGGCGGATTTCAGGACCCATTTGCACCGTCGCCAGGTCGCCGATTGTGACCGGCGTCCCCGCCAGGCTGGCGGAGACGGGAACCGAGCGAATGTCATCGAGACCGCCAAAGCGCCCGCGTCCGCGAACAACGTGTTCGGCGCCCCCAAGTTCGATTACGCGGCCGCCGACGTCCTGATTCGATCCCTGCACAGCCGCAACGATCGTCGCGACCGATACGTCAAACGCGAGCAGTTTCGCAGGGTCGACCTCGATCTGAAACTGCCGTTCGAACCCTCCGAGCGACGCGACCTCCGCAACGCCGGGAACCGCCGTGAGTTCCGGGCGCACAACCCAGTCCTGAAGCGAACGCAACTGCGAGAGATCGAGCGTGCCAGATGTATCGGCGAGGATGTACTGCATGACCCAGCCAACGCCCGTCGCGTCGGGTCCGAGCACCGGGAGCGCGCCTTCCGGCAACCGCTCGCTGGCTGCGCTGAGATACTCGAGCACGCGCGAGCGCGCCCAGTACAGATCCGTGCCGTCGTCGAAAACAACGAACACGGCGGAGAGCCCGAACTGGCTCATTCCGCGGACGACGCGCGTCTTCGGCACCTTGAGCATTTCAACGGAGAGCGGATAGGTCACCTGGTCCTCGACCAGCTCGGGCGCCTGGCCCGGCCACTCCGTCATTACGATCACCTGCACGTCGGACAGGTCGGGGATCGCATCGACGGGCGTCGTCATTGCCGCCCACACGCTGGCCACCGAGAGCGCGACCGCGCCGATCAGTACGAGCACCTTGTGGCCAACGGACCACTCGATGATTCGCGCGAGCATGGCTACCTCCCGTCCTTACCGCGGGTAGCGCCCATCTCACCCATGTCGCTGAGCCCCATCTGGCTCATCATCGCTCGCATCACATCGCCGAGGTTCGATTCGGAGTCGAGCAGGAACTGGGCAGACGTGACCACGCGCTGACCAGGCTCGACACCCGCGAGCACCTCCGTGAACTCGCCCGCTATCGCTCCTGTCTCGACGTCGCGCGCGGCATATTCTCCGCTTCCGAGGTCGACGAACACGATCGTGCGCTCGCCGGTTCGCACAATGGCGGATGACGGAACGCTCAGCGCCGTGCGCCCGGTGACGCCCATCCGGACCGTCGCGAACATGCCCGGCCTGAGCAGCCCATTGGAGTTGGCTACGACGATGCGGACGCGCACTGTGCGTGCCGCGGCGTCGAGCGTCGGGTACACGTAGTCGACGCGACCGGAGTAGCGCCGTCCTCTCAGGCCCTCGATGTCCATCTCCGCGCGTGCTCCAGCCGCCACGCGGGTCGCGTCGGATCCCCGCAGCTCTGCCTCAACCCAAACCTCCGCCAGATCAGCGATTCGATACAGCGCGGCGCCCGCCGCGAACGCCTGGCCCTCCACGACGTGCTTGCTCAGCACGATACCCGACGCAGGCGCCGTTATGGTCACGTTGCGGAGCGGAACTCCGCTGGCCAACACCGAGTCGATTTGCGCGTCCCGCATTCCGGCCAGAATCAGGCGCTCACGCGCCGTGCTCTCGAGCATGAGCGGCCTCGCCGTAACACCGGGTATGCGTGTCGCCCCGGCAGCGCGCTCCAGTGCCCGCGCCGCCAGCAGCTCCTGCTGAGCCGCCAGCAGTTCCGGCGAGTACACGCTCAGCAGCGCTTCGCCGCGGTGCACCGGCGCGCCGGTCGTGCCGACGTAGACGCGCTCGGCGAATCCGCCGAATCGCGGCGCGACGTCGACGATTCGCTGCTCGGCGACGGTGACATACCCAACCGCACGTACGGCGTCATTGAGCGCTCGCACCTCGGCGGAGCCCACGGTAACACCAAAGTGACGAATCTGGTCGGCCGTCAGACGGGCAGTACCGCTCGCAGACATATCCATCCCGGGCATCCCCGCCATGTCGCCCGCCGACTGCGTGCCTGGTGCCTGCCGCGATCGCCATCTGTCTCGCGTCGCGAATACCGCGACCGCAGCAACGAGTAAGGTGACGCCCGCCGCTATCGCGATGACCCGCCCGATTCGGCGTTCACCACGCGGCTCCAATGACCCGGCGTTCATCGGAGCACCTCCATACCAGTCATTTCTTCGAGCATCGCGAGCGTGCGACCCACGCGAGCGATGGCCTGAACTGTTTTCGTTTCCGTGCGAAACAGCGCGCCGTAGCCGGAGAGCACTGACGACAGATCGGCGCGCCCCGCCCGAAAGGCGGCCACCGTCACGTCGACTGTCGCCCGGTCGAGTGGAAGTACGACTGAGTTGAGGAGCGCAAGCTGCGTCCGCTGGCTCTCCAGCTCCGCGACGAGGCGCGCCACTTCTGCGCGAATCGCCGTGCCAACCGCGTGATGCTCTGCCTCTCGTGCCAAGAGCTCAGCACGCGCTTCGGCAACTTGCTGGTTCTGCACGCGTCCGCGCTGCACCGGCAGCGGCACGCTGACTGTCGCGGTCACCATATCGGTAAACCCCGAGCGGTGGGCGTACCCAACGGAGAGGCCGATATCCGGGAGATGCGCTCGTTGCGCGAGCGCGACGTCCGCGCGTTGCGCATCGATCGTTGCCTCGTGCGCCTGCAGCATCGCGTTGTGCGAAACCGCGAGGTGCTGTATCGAGTCGAGCGGGAGCAGCGGCGAATCGGGGATGCGGTCACCGAGCGTGGCCGGCGCGACACCACCACCCCCGGCATCGGCACCCGCCGCGCGCAGCACGCGGAAGGGGAACGCCGCCGCGGCGCTCAGGTCCGCATCGCTCGGCTGGTCGAGCGCCGAGTTGAGCCGCGCCAGCGCGGCTCGCTCGTTCTCGCGCGCCGACGCTGCCTCCACGGCAATTGCCGCTGCCTCCTGGCGAACGATGAGTGCCTTGCGCAGGTCGCCGTCGCCGGACGCATACTGAACATCGGCTGCGGGAACGAGGTCAGACAGCAGTGACTGCTGTCGCGCAAGATTCTCGAGTACGAGCCGGGCCTCAACCACATCGTAGTAGGCCTCGCGAACCTGCCGGGCAATCTGACGGCGGTCCGCCTCGAGGCTGAGCTCCGCGGCGCGTGCATCCGTTCGCGCTACAGCGGTGCGCAACGCGCGCTTGCCGCGATACGGAAACACCTGCTCCACACCGACCATCTTCATCGTCATGAAGTCGGCGAATCCGGGATCGGAAACGGGGAAGTTCTGGAGTCCGGCCATGAGCATGGGGTCTGGCCGCGACCCGGCTGGGCCGATGCGGGCTCGCGCGGCTGCGGCGCGGGCTTCGGCAACCGCGATCTGCGGGTGGACAACAATGGCGCGGGCTACGAGCGAATCCAGTGTGCGCGCGGCATCACGCTCCTGCGCGTGCGCGGTCTCTGTGCAGACGACGATGAGCGCCGCGCTTATCCAAACCAGGCGAACGCTGGCGTGCGGGACGGTGCCGAACGCAATCGCGAGCAGAAGTACGGCAAGTGGGCGATCGACGCGCTCAGGCGCCCGCCGGTGCAGGACGTGGTGTATACGCATTTGTGTGGAGCGTCTCCGTTGATGCGGGAGCGTCAGTGCAGGCCCCGTTCGGAATCGAACGGCGCCGCGGTGCTCACATCAGGTTTTGTCGGAGACTACGCTCGAGGCGGCGGCCCGTCGGGAATCAGGTCAACCGACGCCGGGACGTCAAACACCAGCCGCGTCGGCCGCACATGATGTTCCGGTTCGGCGCCGACGTCAACAACTGTGGTCAACGCGGGAACCGTGCACGGGGCACACGTGCTCGCAGCCGGCATGTGATCGCAGTCCGGCTGATCCGATGGCGCACCGGTGGACTCCAGCATCGCGCCTTCCATCGCGTGACCGGCGTGCGCTGCGTCGGCGGTTGCGGACATCGTCGGACTCTGCGCGCCGTGCAGGTGGCACTCTCCTGCCATCGGGGTTGCCGTCTGCATGGGCAGCAGCAGTGCCAGGCAGAACGCCAACAGCCGGTAACTAAGCGGATGAGGCGGATTGGGCGGATGAGGCGGATGGCGGCGCATACGTTTGGGAATCTCGCGGGGGCCGGTAGGCGCCACAAGCGGTGAGACGGGGTGGTTGGTGTCGGGGCAACCCGTACAGGGCCCGTAGCACGCCCTCATCCCACCCTCGGCACCACCCGCTCCGCGGCGCTGTCCAGCTCGAAGTACGACGCCTCCTCGACCTTCATCGCGTTCGCCACGAGGTTCGTCGGGAAGCTTTCGCGCAGCGCGTTGATTTCGCGCACGTTGCCGTTGTAAAATCGCCTCGCGGCGGCGATGACGTCTTCGGTATTCGCGAGTTCACGCTGCAGCGCGAGGAAGCTCCGGTTCGCCTTGAGCTCGGGGTACTTCTCGACAACCACGAACAGCTCGCGCATTCCGTTCATCAGGGCTGACTCGTCCTTCGCCAGCGCCGAGGCAGACCCGTGGTCAGCCACCGCGCGATTGCGCAACGCCACGACCCGTTCGAGCGTGTCGCGTTCGTACTCCGCGTATCCCTTCACTGTTGACACAAGATTCGGAATAAGCTCGTGACGCCGCTTGAGCTGGACGTCGATGTCCGACCAGCTCTCGCGCAAATGCTGCCGCAAACGCACGAACCGGTTGTACACGGCCACGAACCAGATCAGGGCCGCGCCAATCGCAATGCCGACTGTGGCGATAATGGGATTCATCGAAGGGTCGAGACGATGTGGTCGGGCCAGCGACTGAAGAACTCGCGGGACCAGCGCAGATGCGCGCGAAACAGGTCGGGATCCCACTCCGTGTTGCCGCGCGTGAGGAGCAGGCTCCCACTCGCGAGCGCAATCGGCGGTGGATCCACGGACATCAGAAACTCCATCATTCGCGGGTGCAGTACGGCGTACGCAAAACGCTTGTCGCTGCTCGACACGTGGAATCGCGAGCTGAACTCTTCCGACTCGAAATCGATGTCGTCAAACCCGATGGCGCCAGCGATCTTGTCGAGCAGCCCCTCCGGCCGGATGAACAGGTCGGGTACGTTGTCATATGGCAGGTGAACGAGCGCATAGCTCAGCGTGTAGGTCGTATCGTTGTCGCCCTGTTCGACGGTGTACCGGTAGTCTCCCATCGTGAAGTCGACGCGCCACGCACCCAGATCGGCGTTGCCGCGCAGTGTGTTGTACCCATAACGGTTCTTGCCTTTCGCGAACAGCTCGAAGTGGTCGAACGCGCGATGCAATTCGTAATCTTTGCCTGGCTCGAACGACGCGCCGAGCTCGACGGCCAGCGCCGCGAGTGCTTCGCGGCGCTTGACGGCCGAGCGGTGGATGAGATACGCGAATCCGCCGACGACCGCCGCGATGAGCAGTACCGCCAGGATCTCAGTCACGTGTGCCGCAGCGGGCGAGAAAGTGGGTCACGAAGTCTGGACGAGCTACTGGTTGGCTTGCCATCGCCATTTCTGCGGCGTATGCTCGCGCGCGAAGGCGACAACTCCTGGTCAACCTAATGAAGGGATTCCAGAACATATTGTTTCTTGCCCTGTTGAGCATCATTCCGCTGCTCGGCTTGCTTCTGCTGGGCTTGGGAACGCGCGACGTGTGGCGCGGCGTCGCGAGCGCCCGCTGGCCGAAAGCGACCGCCGTCGTGATCGAATCAGTCGGGGGGGAGAATGCGGGCAACGATACGCCTTCGTCAACAGTCATCGTCGCATACACGGTGAACGGCCAGGAGTACAAGACCTCCACTATGCATTTCGGCGAGAGCACCGGCACGAGCGATCCCTCAAACGCCGAGATGGCGCGCCTGCGATATCCGAAGGGCCTGGAGATTTCGGTCGCCTACCATCCGCAGAACCCGGCGATTGCCGCCGTCAAGCCAGGCTTCGCCGCCGAGGCGCTCACGAAGCCCGTCCTCGGCATCTCGCTCGTGCTCGTGGGCGTCATGTTCATGCTGGCCTTTCAATCCGGCACGGCCCAGGGGCCGGGAGCGGGAATGACCATCATGGTCCCGCGCATGTTTGGAGCGGCCTTCATGCTCATAGGCGTCGCGCTCCTGACCCCCGGCGTGCGCCGTATGGTGCGCGCCGCCGAGAGTGTGAACTGGCCGAAAGCGCCCGGCGTCATTCTCTTTTCCGGAATAGATTCAACCATCAGCGAGAGTCGTGACGATGACGGCGCGGCCGTAGAAACCACGATCTTCAGCTCACCGCTCGTCGTCGAGTACGTGGTTGGCGGAAGGAAGCATTACTCGAACACGCGCCGCTTCGGGCACCTCGCCGGATCGTCAGACGCGAACTGGGCGCAGGAAATCGCCCAGCGCTATCCGGTCGGCGCCAAAGTTCAGGTCTCCTACTCGCCCGCCGACCCGGACCAGGCCGTCCTCGAGCCTGGCATCTCCTCTGAGGCGTACTGGCTCCCCGCGTCCGGCCTGGTGTTCCTCCTGTTTGGATTGCTCGTCGTCGTTGTGATTCGGTTTTGACCTGCTCCGAGCCGCCCGTTACCGCGTCGCGCCGAGCGCCCGGTCCACCTCCGCCTTGACTGCGTCGAGCTCCCTGCGAAGTACCGCCGCGCGATCGATCGAGTCCTTGCCGATCTTCTGATCAACGCGCGTGTGCATTCCGGCGAGGTACGAGATGTGCGCCTGCAATCCCGGCTTTCCGTATCGCACCGGTTCCGTCAGCAGCTTCGCCGCAATCGCCTGAACCCGCGCAAGCGAATCCGCAGCAGCGCGACCTGACGCGGCCCGCAATCGCGTCTCAGCGGCTCTCACGCGCTGCACGACGGCGCCGACCTCGGCGTTCATTGCGCGCATGCGCGTGTTGTGTTCGAACTGATAACGGAGGTCAGCCTCGGTGAGCCCCTCGGCCGCGAGGCGCGGGTCGATGCGGACGAGGAACGGTACCGTCCGCGTGTCGGTGCCCACCGTGAGTCGCGCCTGATATCTGCCTGGCGGCGCGCCGAGTCCGTTCGAGTGACCGACGTCCCACACGAACCGGTTGAGGCCCGCATTCTTGGTCACGCGATTGAGTGTCGGTGCGGCCGCGCCGCCGCGTCCAGTACGGCCGGCCATCATTGCGGCATCTGGATCGCCACCACCACCGCCGCCACCACCAGCTCCACCTCGTCCTCCAGCTCCCCCTCGTCCTCCTCGGCCACCCCCCCGACCTCCGACCCCCCGACCTCCGACCTCGCTCGTATACGAATTCACCGCCTGGCCACGCTCGTCGAGGATGTCAATGCGCACGTCACCAGCCGGCGCGGCCGGCAGATAATAGTCGAGCGTCGGGCCGTAAAACGCCGCGAGCGGTGCGCGCGTGCGATAGGCCTCGCGCGGCCTGTACAGCGAGAGTTCGCCTGACCGACTTGCCGACGTGACCTGATGAAGCACGGTGAGGTTATCCAGAATCCAGAGTGCGCGGCCCTGCGTCGCGACGATCAGGTCCTTGTTGTGGACCTTGATGTCGTTGATGGGCACGTGCGGCATGTTGAGCCTGAACGGTTGCCACTGCCCGCCGTTGTTGAACGAAACGAACATCCCGAACTCGGTGCCGGCGTACAGCAGGCCCTCGCGACTCGGGTCTTCGCGCACGACGCGCGTGGGCCAATCCACCGGAATCCCGTTCGTTCCCGGCGTGAGGCGTGTCCAGGTCGCTCCGTAGTCCTCAGTCCTGTAGATGTACGGCTGGTAATCGCCGAGCAGATAACGGTACACGGCGAAATAGGCGGAACCGCGGCGATGCGGAGACGCTTCGATCCACGCGACGCGCCCGCCTGCCGGCAGGTCTCTCGGCGTGATATTGGCCCAGGTGCGGCCGTTGTTGCGGGTAATGTGGAACAGACCATCGTTCGCGCCAGTCCAGATGACGCCGGCTTCGTGCGGCGACTCGGTGATCGCGTAGAGCGTGCTGTAGAACTCCTCACCAGTGACATCGCGCGTGATTGGTTCGCCGCTTGCGCCCTGCCCGTGCGGCGGGTTCCACGTGAGATCCGGCGAGATGGTTTCCCACGTCACGCCTTTGTCGCGCGTGCGGTGCAGGTACTGCGATCCGTAGTACAGGATTTCGGGATCGTGGGGCGAGGTGGCCATTGGCGACACGCGCTGCATGCGCCAGATGAGATCGCGCCCGGGATTCCCATAGAGCGATTGTCCGCCGATCCAGTACGGCTTCTCCTGGCCGGTCGCGCGATTGAGCCAGCTGTACTGGCCCTTGCACGAGCCGTACACGACGTTCGGGTCACGCGGGTGCGGCATCACCGGACCGGTCTCGCACCCCGGCGCGTTCTCGATCGAGTTGCGATCAAACGCGTCGCTGACGCTCGAGATCATCCACGTGCTGTTGTCCTGCTGCGCGCCGTACAGGTTGTACGGAAACTGGTTATCGGGCCACACCTGGTACATCTCGCTGCTGACCTGATTCATCTGCGTGGACCACGTGCGTCCGCCGTCGAACGACACGTTGGCGCCGCCGTCGTTGGCCTGCACCATCGTGCTGCCGTTGTTCGGGCTGATCCAGATGTCGTGATTGTCGCCGTGCGGTGTTGGGAAGCGCACGAGCGTGTGCCCGCCGTCCGTCGACTTGAAGAACGATTCTGCGCCGGCGTAGACGACGTCGGCGTTCGTCGGGTCTGCGCCGATGGTCGTGTAATAGAACGGACGCTGGACGAGCGCGGCAGTCGCGTTGACCTGCGCCCACGACGTGCCGCCGTTGTCCGACCGGTAGAGTCCGCCACCCGGCAGCGCCTCGACGAGCGCGTAGATGCGGTTCGGGTTCGCCGCCGTAACGGCAAGATTGCCTTTGCCGATCAGTTCGCCCGGCAGGCCGGTGCGAATCTGCGTCCAGGTGTCGCCGCCATTGGTGCTCTTGAAGAATCCGCCGACGCGCGCGCCGGAGATGATCGTCCACGGTTTGCGTTCGATGCGTGACATCCACGCATACACGACGTTCGGATTGCCCGGCATGACCTCGACGTCCATCGCGCCCGTCGAGTCATTCAGGAAGAGCGTCTTGCGCCACGTGCGGCCGCCGTCGGTCGTCTTGAAGATTCCGCGGTCGGCGTTTGGCTTGAAGATGTCGCCGTTGGCCGCAACCCATACCGTAAGCGGATCGGACGGATGTATGCGGATTGCGCCGATTTGTCCTGCGTTGTACAAACCTGCGAAGCTCCATGTCCGGCCATTGTCGGTCGATTTGTACACGCCGCGGCCTGTCGACACGTTGCTGCGCACACCATCGGACCCCGTGCCGACGTAGATCGTGTTCGGGTCACTGAGCGAGACGGCGATGTCGCCGATGGACGCAACGGGAACCTGGTGATCCGTAATCGGCGCCCAGGACTCGCCGCCATCGGTGGTGCGGAATACGCCACCGCTGGCGACGCCCATGTAGAACGTGCGCGGCTGGCTCGGCACGCCGGTTACGGCCGTTACGCGTCCACCGCGCGGCGGCCCGAGGAGCCGGTACTGCAAACCGCGGAAGAGCGCGGAGTCGACTGACTGGGCCGGCAGCACAGCCGGCAGCACCGCCGGTAACGCGAACGACAAGGCCACGAGTACGAACGCGGCACGATTGAATGAGCGGAGCACCATCTCAGGACCTCGGCGTAGTGTGTGCGGTCGAGTGCTGCCGGCGAAGACTTACTTCGCTGCCGCTTCCGGAATGCTCACCTGCGCGACAAGCTTGACCGATCCGTCAGCCTGACGCTGAAAGACGGCGAGGACGTGACCGGTCGGCGTCGTGATCCCGCCAGTGAAGTGCGAAAGCTGCCACGCCATGTCACCGCTCGCGGCAAACTTCAGGGGATGCAGCTCGAGCGCCTTCCCTGCGCCACCCTTCAGCGCTTCAGTCCAGAATGCGGCAATCGCGCCCTGGGACTCGACTTTTCCGCGCCCGCTGATGAACACTGCGTCGGCGCTGTAATACGCGGTGGTCTGCGATGCATCGCCGGCGCGAAGCGCGGCCACGAACGCATTCGTCGCGCTGTCTGCCTGCTGCTGGCTGATCGGCGGTGGTGGCGCCGGCGCGGCGGGAACATTCTGCATTTCGCCAGCGCTTTCGCAGCCCGCCATCAGCACCATCGCAATACCGGCAATAGAACGTGCACGCATTGGATCCCTCCGAAGTGAACGAGCGAACTGCGAGTGCCTCGATACTGGGCGTCGCGGACCGGCGTGTCAACGCCGACCCACGGCAATTACACCCTGCGTCTTGCCGTAATCACCACCCGGTACTGATTCTCGGCATTGAGGTTGATCAGCGCCACGAACGCGCGCCCCTCGAACACGCCAACCGTCGCCGCCTGAGACACGGATGCCACCTCCCAGCCCGCCGGCAAGAGGACGGTATTGCGCAGGCCGCGAACGGTGCGGTCGAACACCAGCGCCCCGTCGCGGACCGTGTAGCCCTGATCCGCGAGCGTGCCATTGACCTGCAGGTGCGCGCTCTGCCCGTCGGCCGTGATGGGCATTTCGAGCCGCACGAGCGTCGCGCCGCCGGCCAGCGTCGTAGTGAGCGGCTTCGCGGTATCGAGATCGACGACTCTCACGTCACGCAGTGGCGCATACGCCAGCAGATCAACCGGGAGTGACGCGCCCTTGCGATAGTCGGTGTAGATCTGCTCCACGCTCATCGCGTGCGTTTCCGGCGCGCCAAGATCATACAGCGTCTTCACGTCGTCGAAGAACACGTCGGTGAACGGCTTGGGTGCGAACGCGGCAGTAGTGCGCCTCGCGTGGAGCGTGAGCGGATTGGCGAGTCCGCTCGGGTTGGCGAAGTGCAGCTTGACGTTGCCATCCGTCGTCGCGCTCACGTGGGCCGCGACGTTCGAGGAAAGCAGCGCGTACCCGCGCGGCAGAATGACGCCGAGGCGATATCCGCTCAGGCTGCGCACCCACGTGATGTCGCCCGGCTGGATGCCGAACGGGACGTTCGCCTCACCATGTACTTGGTATGTGCGAGCATCCCTGTATGTCTTGTAGATCACCACGCGGCCAATGCCACCCGGTGGTACGGGTATCGGGAGCTTCACACGAATCGCGTGCCCGTCGCCCTGCTCCTCATATGCAAACGGGAGCGCCATTCCGGTGCGCGGATCGAACACCGCAATGTCGGTGCCTTCGCTGCCGCCGCGTGTCGCATTCACGATTTCGGTCGCGCCGGCGCGCGCGTTCTCCGTCAGAAAACGAATGCGGAACTGATCGGTGCCTGGCTCGAGGAGCGCATACTCAGTGTACGCGTCTTGCGTGAACAGCCGTGTCAGCCTGGCACTCGGCCGCAGCGATCCGTCAGGGTTCTCGCCGCCGGGGAACGGACCGGCGCCGCGCTGGGCAGCCAGCATGCCCGGCGCCAGCGCGGCCAGGACGAGCGCCCGACCGGGCGCGCGCAATGTGAAGGTCATCCGCCGATTGCGGCGAGCCACGACGTTGCCGCACGCCGTGCGGCCTCTGTCGGCTCACGCCCGGCGCGATAACACGCTTTCCACTCGGACGATTTGCGCTCGTACGCCTGGTTCACAAAACGGGCGAGGCCGTCCACGAGCTGCGTGCGTGCGCCGAAGTCGACGTCCGCGCACGCGGCGAGGAATTCGCGGAGCCGCGTTGCGACGAGCTTCTGCGAGTCGGCCGGCCATTCCTCCTCCCATCTCTTGACGCGCCGTTCGTGCTCAGCGATCGCGCCAGCGCGCTGCTGCTCGAAGCTCGTTCGCATGACGTCCTGGAACTCGCGCCCTTTCATCATCTCTTCCTGCTGCTTGATCTGTGTCTCCATTGCGGCGCGCTGATCGGCCGGAAGAGTCGCGATGGTCTTGCGCACATCGGCGATCGATTTGGCCTGCTCGTCGAGAAACTTCTTCAATTCCTCAGCAGGGGTTCCCGCAGATTTGGGCGCCTCGGGCCTTGCTTCGGTACGGATGCGCGCGTATTCGGTTTTGAATGCGGCGGAGCCAACGTACGTTCTGGCCCACGCCCACGTGCCCGTCGTCACGCTCGCGCGCAGCGACGCGGGCATCGCCTTGAATGCTCGTTTGATCGATTCGTCGACGTAAAGCGGAAGCGTGCGCCCGGTCGCGACGCCGGTCGCCAGTTCCCGCGCGCGGGGCTCCGCGAGTCCGAGCCGCGTGAGCGCGTCCTGCGCGCCGGCATCCGCGGTGAGCACGAGGGCGAATACGGCGGCGGCGATGGTCGTACGTTGCGGGACTCGCATGAGCGTCCTGGTGAAAGTGCCTAACGGCCGTTTGGGGACGGAAGCGCGACCGGCCAGCCGCGCCGGGCCCATTCTTCGAACGAGCCGTCGAAGAGCCTGACGTTGATGCCGAGTGAGCGCGCGGCAAAGACGACAACAGTGGCCTGCTGGCCGATATGACAATACGCGATGACCGTATCGCCGGCGGTGACGCCCACGGCGCTGAACCGCTCCGAGAGCTGCGCGGCAGGCAGCAATTCGCCGCGCTCGTTGGTGAGCGACGTGAACGGAATGTTTCGCGCGCCGGGAATGTGTCCGCGACGGGTCGCGCCTTGCGGACCGCCTTCCTGCGCGCCATCGAAGAAACCGCTCGCGCGCGCATCGATCAGCGCGACCCCGGGCCGCGAGGTGCTGTCGCGCACCCACGGCGCGCTGACGACGAGCGAGGAACGAGTAGCGAGCGGCGAGAGCGTGCCACGTGCCACCGGCGGAACAGCAGTGGTTGTCGGCATTCCTGCACGCGTCCAGGCGGCGAGACCGCCATCGAGTAACACGGTGCGCGCGCCCAGTCCGGCGTGATCCAGGGTGAACACGACGCGGGTTGCCTGTGACACGTTGCCGCTTCCGTGCATCACGGCGATTCTAGAATCGTCGGAAATGCCGAGCTGCTCGAGCACAGACCGCAGCGAATCAGCAGCCGGCAACTGCAACACGAGGCCGCCCGGGACGCTCTGATCGACAACCGAAATCGTGCGCAGTTCGACGAAGCGCGCACCAGCGACGTGCGCGGAGTCGTACGCCGCACGCTGGCCCACGTGGAGCAGCACGAGCTTCGGGTCGCTCAGCTCCGCGGCGAGCCCCTGTGGCGTGACCAGCATTGCATCACGCCGGGTTTGCGCGGCCGCGGGAAGTGCGGCGGAACACGCGACGAGCAGAGCGACGGGCAGGCGTAGGCGGAACATCGGCGGAGGCGTGGTTGGATGCCTGATAATGCTACGCGTTGCGCATTGCGGAAAGCAGTGAATCGACCACCTCGGATACCGCTATGTCGGCCGGAGCGCGCCCTTCGCCCGGCGTGAGCACCACAAGGTTGGGCGCCGGGGGCGCCCAAAGCCTGTGAATCCCGTGCCGGAACAACCCGACGGTCGGCGTTGTCGTCGCCGCTGCGAGGTGCAGGATGCCGTTGTCGAGTGTGAGCACGGCGCGCGCCGAGCCCAACGCACCGACGACTTCCGGTAACGTGAACGCGCCGCGCAGGTCGGCCACGAGGCCGTCGCGGACGAGCTCATCTTCGGACGAGGTGCCCTGCCAGTGCCTTGCCTGCTGGCTCACGGGCGCCCCAAGCAGTCCCGCGGTGAGCCCCTGCGCACTGAGCGACCCGAGTGCCGCACGCCAGCGCTCGACCGGCCAGAGTTTCTCCGGAAGGCTTGCGGCCGTCGCGATGAGCACGTCCGGTACCTGGAGCCCCGGCGCCGCGGCTGGAACTCGATATCGCGGCAGTTCGCCGTCGAGATAACACAGCCGGCAAAAGATTTCCGCAATGAACCCGCTGTGCAGAAGCGGGTACCGCGTCGTCAGGTCTGCGGCGATCCAGGCCTTGTCGCGCCACAGGTCGCCACGCGCGTCGGCCGCGAACGGCAGCTCGCCGCGTCCACCCGGCCCGATGCACGGGCCAGCGACGAGCGCGCGATCACCAGCGAGCAGGCCCACGACCGTTTTCGAGTACGGCGTGCTTTCGAGATTGATCAGCAGGTCGAACTCGCCAGTCCGTGCGAGCAACGCGCGAATGTCGGCCGCGGTCGCGCCGTGCAAACAGACGGATTCGTCGAACAGGTCGGACGCGTCCTGGAGGTCGCGCGTGCGCGTACCGCCGAAGAACACAACCCGCCCGGGCGCGCGCTCTGCTCGCAGGAGCTGGAGCAGTGGGGTCGCCATCACGAAGTTGCCGATGGCGTCGTTCGCGATGACGCCGATCGTAGGTTGCGGCGGAAGGGGCTGCCCGGTGTAGCGAATCACTCGGGCCGTGCCTACCGCGCCCGCTCGAGTTCAGCAATGCGGCGCCGTGCATCGGCGACTTTCGGCTGGAGCGCAGGTTCGGCGTTTGCCCAGAGAGCCACGAACGCGCGGTAGTGCTCGATCGCCTTCGTGCGATCTGCGCGCGCCGCGTACAATTCGCCCAGGCGGTGGTGCGTCAGTGCGAGGTAGACGGGGTCGAACAGTGTGTTGAAGCGGAAATAATGCGGGGTTGTGAGGTATTGCACGTACATCGCTATGGCGGAATCTGCCTGGCCGG
>Ga0326597_10007196_pt1 | contig 15155 bp, 20 predicted proteins | sample RVTome_12_FD_203789 | JGI IMG/M metagenome (GOLD analysis project Ga0326597, IMG submission 203789) | Soil microbial communities from uranium-contaminated site in the Upper Colorado River Basin, Wyoming, United States - RVT100D185 | ecosystem: Environmental > Terrestrial > Soil > Contaminated >... | reverse complement strand
CTCGGGTCCGCTCGGAGGTGGATCCAGCCGAGCCGACGTTGGGCATGGACATAGACATCGGCTCAGCATACCCGCGGTGGTCATCACCTTCTAGTGGCATAACTGGCGTACCTGTGGTATGTTCTACGGATCATGAGTAGGAGAAACGGAAGGGGCGGGAGAGACCAGGCCGATCATGAGCTCGTGACGATCGAGGACATCATGGCCGACCTCGATCCCGGCTGGCTGGAGTGGCGGGCGGATCTGGAATTGGGCGTCGAGGACGCCTCGGATTTCTCGAGATCTCTGTGGGCCATTTCGAGAGCGAACCTGGGCTCGGCCCGGCCGAGTGCCGCGCCTTGCCTCTGGATCGATGACGGATCTGGCGAAGGCTGCCAGGCGGAGGGCGAAGCTGTGGGATTGTGACCACCGATTGCCTCGCCCGGTCCGCGAAATGTCATCATCATCATGAGCAGCGGTGGAGTCTGGTCGACGCTGGATCAGCGACAGACCACTCGTCACCGCGCTGTTTGAGTTGGCTGACCGCCGCCGTGGCGGCTTCCGAAACCGATCGTGCGCGTCGGGTCCTCAGCTCCTACTCCGAGGTCCCTCTGGATGCCCCGCTCTCCGATTGGATGAAGGAGGCGCCCCGGCATCCGATGTTCATCCTCGAGTAGGTCTCAGACCCTGCAGGTCCTGCCGTCGGATCATGAGGATGCGCCCCTGACAGGAGACCTGGATCTGACCCGGAGCGGGCCAAGGGTGATCCTATGTACGGACCGCGGGTCAGATCCCCGGGTCTCCGGCGTCCTAGCTGCAGACGCTGTCGCTGGCGGCTCCGAAACCGCCGTCGCCACCCGTCAGAGGTGCATTGCCCACGTCTCTCGGGATGAGGCCACCGATGGGCCCGCCATTGTCTGCACCCGCCGGACCGTCATCTGCACGGTTCCCGCCTGTGATCGTGTTGTCGACCTTGCAGCCGAGCTCGAGCAAGGGCGTGACCCCGTGGACGTGACCGAATGCGGCCGGAGCCAAGCCCACGACCAGCGACCCGGCCAATAGCAGTGTGAGTATCAAGCGCCGCATTGGTGGAATCCTTTCGCTCGCGATCACCTGTACACCTCCTATACGGCCAAAGGGCGGTTTCGGTTCACCCGCCACCTTGCCGAGGTGACAAGACCGGCACTTGGTATCCCTTTGCTTCATTCGTTCGTCTCTTTGGTGACTCGCTCGATGAGACGAAAGGAGAATGAAGATGAGTTTTGCGAACGAGGCAGGTTGGGATCGAATCGTGAGGATCGTTCTCGGAGCTGTGCTCTTGTATCTGGGTTGGAGCGGCACAATCGGAGGCGGTTTGGGCGTTTTCTTCCAGGTAGTGGGGTTCGTTCCGTTGGCGACGGGACTCCTGGGCTGGTGCCCGCTTTATGCCATCTTCGGGTTCAGCACGGCCAGGAAGGCTCCGCGCGATCCGATCTCGGCGGTCTGAGGTATGCCCAACATGGGGCGCAACGTCAGGCGGTCGGTCCCCGAGTGGGACCGGCCGCCCGACGTCCGGTTCGGGCGCGATCCTCGAGGCCTCATGGGAGCCGGGGTCGGTCACCAACACGGATGCCCAGCGAGAAGGGGGATGACGTGGTGAGGGTTCAGTTCGGTGTTGGGTCGCTTGCCAGGCCGACTCTCGTCGAAGTCTGGGCACCGAACTGTCATTCGTGCCGGGCCATGCAGACCGACCTCGCCATCGCCGCGGAGCGATACGCCGACTCGGTCGACTTGATAATCGTCAACGTTGCCGAGGACTATGAGACCGCGTCGACGCTGGCGGCCCGAGCCACACCGACCTTGATCGGCGTGCGTGACGGCGAGGAACGATTCCGATTCATCGGGAGGCGCATACCAGGCGAGCTCGATCACCTGTTCGCGGCACTGGCGACAGGTGGTATGCCTGATGAGGAGGCTGTGGGGCTCCAGGACGCTCTGATCCGTCTCGGTGCCGGAGCCCTGGTGGCGGTGGCCGGTCTCATGGCAGACATGTCGTGGCCGTTGGTCTTGGTTGGTCTGATGCTGGCGATGTGGGGAGGTTTCGGATGGTTGAGGACCATGCGATGAGTGCATTCTCGGATGACCTTGGCGAGCACGGCGAAGCCCTGTATCGCTTCGCTCTGTCCATCACCCGGGATCCACATCTGGCTGCCGACCTGGTGCAGGACACCTTCGTCCGGGCGCTAGAGCGGTCGGATCAGTACCGGGGGGAGGCTCCACTCCGAGCATGGCTCCGCCAGATCCTGCACAACCTGGCGATCGACAGTGCCAGGCGGGCCGTTCGGGAGATCGTGGTCGAAGATGTCGAGGAGAACTGGCACGACGACGCCTACACGGTCGATCCCGCCGCCGTGACGGAGAGGAGCCAGACACGAGAGGAGCTCGAGGACGGCCTCACTCGGCTTCCCTTCATCTATCGAGTCGCGGTGATCCTGCACGATGTCGAGGGATGGACGGTCCGACAGGTCGCAGAGGTGCAGGACATCTCACTCGCTGCTGCCAAGCAACGCCTGCGCCGGGGGCGGATGGCGTTGGTCAGCGCACTGGCCGAAAGTCACGAACGCCGCAAGAAACTGGAAGGAGTGCCCATGCGATGCTGGGATGCCCGACAGCACGTTTCTGATTACCTCGACGGGACGCTCGACGAGGCGACGGCACACCTTGTCGAAGCCCATCTCGAGACTTGCCCCACTTGTCCCCCACTGTATGCAGCCCTGGTCGGGGCACACCAGGCTCTCACCACGCTCCGTGATCCCGATGCCGTCATTCCTCCGCAGCTCGAAGAGAGGATTCACTCGCTGCTCGACAAGCCACCCGCTTCCTGAGCTCGCTCGGCACGTGTGAACAGGTCGAGGACCTCGCCCCACGACCGCCACATCGGCGGAACCACGACCCCGAACCTGAGCGGGTGGCCTCGCCCCGTCATCGATTCACCTCATCCCGCCACGCCAGCTATTCGGTGCCGGTGGCGACCGGCCACGCCGGGCCGTTGAAGCCCAGCGTGAACTGTGTGAACCCGAGTTTGAGGTAGGCGTCGGCGTCATCGGCGAGAAAGCGGTGGACGTCGGCCGAGTCCACCCCGACGCCCCTTTCGATCTCGTCAGGGGCTCGACCCGGGCGACCGGGTCCGAGTCCTCTACCTGCAGTTCGGCGCCGAGCCCGAGCTCGAGGTGCCGACGGCCTTCCTGAACGGGCGGTCGACGGACTACGTCACCGAGATCCAGATCCCGCTGATCGCGGCTCGAAAGACGTGAGCTGGCGAGCTCGCAACCGACCACACCACTAGATCAACGAAGTTGGACCGGGTACTCGCGCACGTTGATAAGGCTGCCATCTTTCGCCGAGAACTCCCAGACGATCAGGGCGCCGAACTGCTCTCTATCCACCGTGTAAGGGATCTCGGCCTCCCAATCCCCCCAGCACCCGGTGCCGCATGTGGCCATCACCGTGCTCTCGAACAGGATGAGCCCATCGTCGTCGGTGAGCATGACCTGTGACACGGCCTCGAACACGTTGCTCAATCCCTTCACCTGAATCGCGCTGGTGACTGGCTCTCCCCACGCCGGGGAATCGACGAAAATCGGTGGGAGCAGGTCGTAGTAGTCGTCTCGTTGTTGGGGGTCGTCGATCTCGATTCCCTCCGATGAGAAGCTGGTCACCGGTTCGCCGTCGAGTTGGAAGGTCACAGATTCGATCCCCGGGATGGCGGTCAGGGTGTACACCACCTGGGCGAGCCGGGCGAACATCGACAGACTGCCACCGCCGTCGTCGAACTCCCCACTGAGATTGGCCGTCATGACTCCGGACTCGACGGTGCCACCTATGGCTGTCGTTCCGTCGGGAATGGCGGTGGAGATACTCGGAACACCATCCAACTCATCCTGAGTCGGTCCGTTGAGCAAGAGCTCCATGGCCTCTTGCCCCTGATTGTCTGAGCCCTGACCCGCCCGGTACACGGGCACCAAGAAGGGGCCAACGCTGTCATCCTCCAACTCGTCGAGGAGGAAGTAGACCACACGACCCTCCTCGGTCGGAGTCGTCGTGGTTACGGCGGGGAGCGTTGTGGTCGTGGTATCGGGCGCCGTCGTGCCCGGTGCGATCGTCGTGGTCTGTCGGGTTGTGGTAGTCGTGTCGCCCGTGGTCTCCGTACCGCACGCTGCCGCGATCAGTACGAGGACCGCGGCCAATGCGGTGCGTCGGAGCGATTTCGCATTGTGTCTCATGTCTCCATCATTCGATCTGCGGCTCAGACCGCAAGAGGACTAAGTCACATCTCTTGACGCATCGGGACAGCCGGGTGGATCCGACGGCTGCGCGCCGACTTGTCAGCTGTCCTGAAGCGAGAGGTAGAGCTCCTCTTCCTGGTCGAAGTGAAGACGCAGAATCGCATGGAGCCCGTAGAGGGTCCGCCTCAGATCCCGCATGTCTGCCTCCTCGGGGCCACCACGGGGGAGATCGGCGATCTGGCGTTGCAGGACGTCGACGAGATGGAAGATCTCGCGATGGGTTCGGCTCATGGTCGCCATGGGATCTTCCCCTGGGAGGATGTTCGACATTTGGGGATAGATCACCTTCTCGTCGTTGGCCTCGTGGGGGAGGATCTCGTCCACCAGTAATGACTGGAGGTTGTCCAGCGCTCTCATGGCATCGCCAGCCGAACCGGCGTCGAGGGCGTCGGCGGTGTCGCGAATGATGTCGAGCTTGGGTATCAGTTGATCGTGCTCGGTGCGGAGCTGCCGGGACAGATCGGGTGGGAGCTTGGGGCCCGTCCGCGTGGGAGCCCTGCCGCCGAGGGCACGCAGGGAGTTGAGGATGGCGATCACGTCGATGCCTTCTTGGATCAAGGCACCGGCAAACGGGGCGAGCAGGCCGAATGACGCAGCAGACATCGCCACGAGTGACAAACCCATCCCCATGACCACGCTCTGCACGGCCACTCGACGGGATCTCTGGGCGATCCCGATCGCCTCGACGAGTCGTTGGAGGCGATCCACCACCAACACCACATCGGCTGCCTCCGAGGAGGCCGTTGCTCCCCGGGCACCCATGGCCACGCCAACGTCGGCGGCGGCCAGCGCAGGGGCATCGTTGATGCCGTCTCCCACCATCGTGGTGATGCCCCGTCCTCGGAGCTCCACGACGGCTTCCACCTTTTCCCGGGGTGTGACCTCGGCAATGACATCATCGACGCCAATGGCCATTCCCACCGAGTGTGCCACGACGGAGTGGTCACCGGTGGCCATGACCACCCGTTCGACTCCGATGCGATGCATGGCGCGAATGGTGTTGGCCGCGTCGGGTCTGATCTGGTCGTCGAACACGATTGCGGCCGCCACCACGCCATCGACTGACACGTACACGGCTGTTGGCGCCACTCGGGTGAATCGCTGCCTGAATTCGGTGACCCGTGGTGGTTCCGCATCGCCGTCGAGCAGCCAGTGCAGCCTCCCCACTCCGACGCTCCGACCGTCCAGCTTGGCCGACACGCCCGACCCGGCCACTTCGGTCACCGCTTCGGGAAGCTCCAGAGCCAGGTCACGTATCTGGGCCGCATCGACTATGGCCCGCGCCAGGATGTGTGTAGAGGTCTGGTCGACCGATGCTGCCAGCCGGAGGACCTCTTCCTCGTTCGTCTCTTGATCGAAGACAACGATGGAGCGAAGAGTTGGACGTCCGATCGTCAAGGTCCCCGTCTTGTCGATCAGGACGTTTCGGGTTTGCGCCAGCATCTCGAGGGGCCCTCCACCCCGGATCACGATGCCACGGCGTGCGGCTCTCGAGATACCGGATACGATCGCTATCGGCACCGCCAGGAGGAGAGGGCATGGGGTGGCCACCACGAGAACGGCCAGAGCGCGGACCGGATCACCGGAGACGGCCCATGCCGTCCCGGCCACGCCCAGTGTCAGAGGGACAAACCAGCCGGCCCACCGATCGGCGAGTCGAACTGCGGGTGCTCTCGACCGTCGGGCCTCCCGGACCAGGCGGACGATCCCGGCGTAGGTGCTCTGCTCGGCCTCTTCGGTGGCCAGGATCTCAAAGACGTCGGCGGCATTCACGGCCCCACTGCCCACCAGGTCTCCGGCGCGTTTCTCCACGGGTAAGGGCTCCCCCGTGAGGGCTGACTCATCGACCATTGCAGAAGAGGTGAGAACGACTCCGTCCACGGGGATCACCTCCGACGCCTTGACCATCAGCCGGTCGCCACGGGCGACGTCGGCGATGTCGATGGTGTGCACCCCGCTGCCCTCGACCCGATGGGCGTTTCGCGGTGCCCTGGAGATGAGCGAAGTCAACTCACGCTCGGCGCGGCCGGCTGCGTACTCCTCCAGGAATCGGCCGGTAGCGAGCATGAGGCCGATGACGGCGGCCGTGGGATACTCGGCCAGGGCCAGCGCCGCTATGACCGCGAGAAGGGCGATCACATCGATGCCCGCTTGCCTTCTTCGGATCTTCTCGATGATCTCGCGGAGCAGGGGAATGACCGGGATTACGGCAACGAGGACCAGTGAAGCCCGGCCGGCCGTCTCGAAGTCGAGCAGGAAGAAGAGCCCGCCGAGAGCAAGGCCAAGAACGGCGGCTAGCAGAATCCATGGTGTAGCTGCTCGGACGCTCATCGATTCCAGGGAAGCCTGCCCATCAGCGATGACCGGTGGGCCGGGTTGATCGCACAGGCATCGATGACGAGGGGGGACGGCAAACATGCAAGGCGGTCATCATCCATGTCTGCACCGTATCGGACCGGGCGTCGACCAAGAGGCAGCGTGTCCCCGGTCAGCTGCCTCTCGATCCGACGACCTCAGGTCGTCTTCACCTCTATCTTGCGGGGTTCGATCGTCTTGTCCTCGGGCAGCGTGACATGAACATTGAGAACACCCATGTCGTAGCTGGCGGCGATCTTGTCGGCGCTCACACCCTCGGGCATGGGGATCCGACGCTGGAACTTTCCGTAGCTCCGTTCGTGGACGTAACGATCATCCTCGGAGATTTCCTTCTCCTCGGTCTTCTCCCCCTTGATGGTGAGGAAGTTCCCGTCGAGGACGACTTCTACGTCTTTGGGGTCGATGCCGGGTAGCTCCGCTGTGACAATCACTTCCCCTTCCTTCTTGACAACGTCGAGTGAGGGACGGAATCCGAACACCGACTCACCGAAGAGTCTGGGGAAGTCGAACCGCCATTCGCGTTCCAGTTCTGAGAACGGGGACCAAAGCTTGAGCTCCATTGATACTCACCTTCTCTCTCGGGCCAGTTCCTCGGTCAAGGCAAGCGGCCCGGACCTGCCGAGGTCTCAATGCGATGATCCGACTGAGTCGGGTCCTTGGATAGAGTCGAATGGCTCCTTTTGGGTCTGGTTGTGTGACCTTCGCCTCTGGTCTCAGGGCGGCGCGTCGACGGATTGTGGGGGGGCAAGATCTCAATACGCCCAGAGAGGTAGGAGGTAACGATGGAGTCCAATGTGACGACACCGGTCGTCGTGCCGGCGAGCGACCTGAGAGCCGAGGCGATTCGTCGTTTGGAGAAGAAGCGCTAGTTCCGGGGCACCTTCTCGCCTATGCCATGGTCAACGCCCTCCTGTGGGCGATCTGGGGGGTCGTCTTTGCGGTCAGCGGTGCGTGGTTCCCATGGCCCCTCTTCGCACTGCTCGGCTGGGGGATCGGACTGGCGTTCCACGCCTGGGATGCCTACGGCCGGCTTCCCTTCAGCGAGGAAGAGGTTCAGCGCGAGCAGGCCCGGCTGGAGCGGCGCTGAACCAATCGGTGTCGGGGACTGCCGGAGCGGGTCTGACGGCCAGTCGATTGGCCCGCGTTTCTCGCGGACCACAGCGCCGACGGCCCGGACCACCATTGGCCCTCTCACCCAGATGCTTTCGACACTTTCCAGGGCATCCTGGAGACGAGGGGCGGCGGCGTCCGGACCGGCGCCCCTCGTCTCCCGATGGGTGACCGATGATGGATCGGGACTTCGGCAGCAGCGCAAGAGAGACTTTCGCCTCTGGCGTCGAAACAGCACGGGACCCATGGTGGTCAGGTCAAGAAAAAGAACGGGAGCGGCCTTCCAACACAGGCACACGGCGACTCGCCACGGCCCGCAAAGGGCTGTCTCGGATGACGGTGGAGACAGAGAAGAGAGCCGGCGGCTCCCGGTCCAAGGAGACATCGATATGACACGTCATCGACTTCAGGCGGAATCCCAAACACACAAGTTCGAAATGACCGCTCAGCGCATACTCTGGTTCGGGTTCGCCGTCCTGGCATTCCTGCTGCTCGACGCAGTGGACCTGACCATTTGGGCCATCCTGGTCACGGCTTCGGGGCTGGTCCTGGCACTCATATTGTCGTCCACCGGGCCCCGCTGGCATGCCTCGGTCGACGGGCGTGACCTGTTTGCGGTGATTGCCCTGTATGCGGCGGTGGTTGCCTTGTTCCGCTTGGCGTTCGTGGCGATCACCACCGACAACGAATGGGGGCTCTTCCTTGCGTTTGCCGGCGGTCTCGTGATCGGTGTCGTGGGCCCGATCATCTATCAGGTCTGGCTGCGGGGGCGGGACCTGGAGTCCCTCGGAATCGGCCTCCACCGACTCCCTGAGACGATGGTGGTCGGGCTGATATTCGGGTTTGCCCAGTTCTCGATGACCATGTGGGGTTATCGGCTCCCCGAGGCGGAGGCCTGGGTTCCCCTGTTGGTCATGTCCCTCGTCGTCGGGTTCTTCGAGGCGGTCTTCTTCCGGGGGTTCATCCAGAACCGGCTCGAGGCAAGCTTTGGCACCGGAGCGGGCGTGGCAGGCGCAGCTGTTCTCTATTCGCTCTACCACGTCGGATACGGCATGGGTTTCGAGGAGATGTGGTTCTTGCTCGGCCTGGGAGTCGTCTACGCCGTCGTGTTCCGCCTGGTCGGCAACGTCTTGGTGCTTTGGCCGTTGCTCACCCCCTTGGGCGCATTCTTCAACAATCTCGAGGCAGGTGAAATCGAATTGCCCTGGGCCTCGATCGCCGGGTTCGCCGACGTCGGAATGATCATGGCGGCCGCGGTGTGGGTCGCCCACCGGCGCATCCGAAAACGGAGGACACCCATTGCTCGGACCCCCAGGCACGAGCCGGTGGAGTTGGTCGACGCCGGCACGCCGTGACATGTCGGCTGGATCGCATGGACTCGGGACGGTCGTGAGGGGGAACGCGTAGTCAGTGCCGGGCCCGGTCAAGAGTCTCGGGCCAGCTCCCGAATCTTGTTGATCGTCCTCCAATTGCGTGTCGTCCCGGTCCCCCCGTCGGCTCTGGCCAGCGCTGCCGCGAGCTTGCTCCGCCCGATCCCCCCGGGAAGGTACATATAGGCGACACGGCCCTCGATGGCCACTTCATCCGGTGCGTATCGAGCAGGCTCGAGATCGAAGCCGGCCTTGCCCTCGTAGAAGACCACATGAAGTTGCTTCGGATCATCCGTGCGGTTTGCCAACGGGTTATCGGCGATGATCGACTCGAGCTCACCAAGCGTCAACACGACCACGGCCGGCCCCACCCCCGAGGTCGCGGCGATGGCGTCCTCGATCTGACGTGCCATCATCGACGTGTCGGCGCTCGGCGCCACGAACACCACATTCCCGCTCTGGATGTACGTGCGGACATCGTCGAAACCCAGCCCATCCATGATTCGGCGGAGATCTGACATCCTAAGTCTGTTCTTACCGCCCACATTGATGCCACGGAGAAGGCCAATCAGCACATGTCTCTCTGCCACGAGGGGCATTCAAGCGCCAGACGAGGGGCAAACGACCAAGCTCTGGAGGACTTGTACCCTACCCTCCTATGGTATAGACTTGAGGTATGCGTGGCTATGAGCTGAACAAGGACGACTACCTGAAGCGACTGGCACGGATCGAGGGCCAGGTCCGGGGTCTGCAGCGGATGATCAACGAAGACAAATACTGCATCGACGTTCTCACCCAGGTCAACGCGGCCTCGGCAGCCTTGAAAGGCGTGGCGGTCGGTCTGCTGGATGAGCATGTCCGTCACTGTGTCCGTGAGGCTTCTTCGGCGGGTGATGACGCAACCGCCAATGAGATGGTCGACGAGGCCACCCGCGCCATCGAGCGCCTCGTGCGCTCCTGAGCTCGATACGAGGATTCAAATGACAGACCACGAACACCACCAGCATGAGCATCCGGGGCACACCGTTCAGATGGATCACGATTCCGCGCCGTATGAGCAGCATCAAGCCGAACACGGCGGAGGTCACGACAAGCATGCCGGGCACAGCGTGGCCATGTTCCGCGACCGATTCTGGCTGTCACTGCTGCTGACCATCCCGGTCGTCTTCTACAGCGAGACGATCCAGGGCTGGTTCGGCTACACCGCACCCTCGTTCCCGGGCTCGGAGTGGATCTCCCCAATACTGGGAACGGTCATCTTCGCCTATGGCGGGTCACCGTTCCTCAGGGGTGCAGTCACCGAGGCGCGGGATCGTCAACCGGGGATGATGCTGTTGATCGGCATGGCGATCACGGTCGCCTTCGCGGCGTCGGCCGCCACCACCTTCGGGTGGTTCGACCTCGAGTTCTGGTGGGAGCTCAGCGCCCTGATCACAGTCATGCTCCTCGGCCATTGGATGGAGATGCGAGCCATCGGCCAGGCCCGAGGCGCCCTCGCCGCACTCGCCGAGCTCCTCCCCGATGAGGCGGACAGGATCAGTGACGGCGCCACAGAGACGGTGTCAGTCTCTGAGCTCCGTGTGGACGACCTGGTATTGGTACGGCCGGGGGGCCGCGTGCCGGCCGACGGCGTCATCAGTGAAGGCGAGGTCGAAGTCGACGAGTCGATGGTCACCGGCGAATCCAAACCGGTGCCAAAAGCCGAAGGCGACAAAGTGGTGGCAGGGACGGTGGCCACCGACAATTCGATCCGAGTCCGGGTCACCGCGGTCGGCGAGGACACCGCCCTTGCCGGCATCCAACGTCTCGTCGCCCAGGCACAACAGTCGCGCTCGCGCGCCCAGGTGTTGGCCGACCGGGCGGCCGCGCTCCTCTTCTACATCGCGGTGACGGCAGCGGTGATCACAGTTGTGGCGTGGCTGGCCGTAGCGCAACCGGACGAGGCGGTGGTGAGGACCGTGGCCGTCCTGGTGATCGCCTGTCCGCATGCTCTCGGCCTGGCCATACCCCTCGTCGTGTCGATCTCGACCGGAATGGCGGCACGTAACGGGATCCTGGTCAAAGACCGTCTTGCCCTCGAGCAGATGAGGAGCATCGACGTGGTGCTCTTCGACAAGACGGGCACCCTGACCAAGGGAAGCCACAAGCTGAGCGCCGTGACCGCGATCGACGGAGACGAGGACCGGCTTCTCATGATGGCGGCAGCCGTCGAGTCTGACTCGGAGCATCCCTTGGCCCGGGCGATCCTCTCTGCCGCCCGGGAGCGGGGTGAGGTCCCTGCCGCCCATGGCTTCAGGGCGATGAGCGGGCGTGGTGTCGAAGCCACCGTCGTCGGTTCGACGGTGGCAGTGGGAGGCCCGACACTGCTGCGCGAGCGTGGGGTGGACGTACCCGGCGAGTTGGCCGAGAAGGTGGAGGGCTGGAAGGAGCGGGGCGCCGCGGTCCTCTATGTGATCGTGAACGGCGCGGTGGCGGGGGCGTTGTCGCTGGAAGACGAGATCAGAGCCGAGTCACGGCAAGCCGTGGAAGAGCTCCATCGACTCGGGGTTCGAGTGGCAATGATCACCGGTGATGCCCGCCAGGTGGCGGAAACGGTCGGGGCCGAGCTGGACATAGACCAGGTCATGTCCGAGGTCCTCCCCGAGGACAAGCACTCCAAGGTCGCCGAGCTGCAGAACCAGGGCATGAGGGTCGCCATGGTCGGCGACGGGGTGAATGACGCCCCCGCATTGGCCCAGGCCGATGTGGGGATCGCCATCGGAGCGGGAACCGATGTGGCCATCGAATCGGCCGGGATCGTGCTCGCATCGGACGACCCCCGTGGCGTGGTTGGGATCCGCCGTCTCTCCCAGGCCGGGTATCGCAAGATGCTCCAGAACCTCGGATGGGCCGCCGGCTACAACATCGTCGCCATACCGCTCGCCGCCGGCGCCCTCGCCTGGGCCGGTGTCGTCCTCGCCCCCGCGGTCGCCGCACTCTTGATGAGTGCCTCCACTGTGGTCGTCGCCGTAAACGCCCAGTTTCTCCGCCGTCTCGAGCTTCGGCCCGGCGCTTGACGCCACCTCGCCCCAACGAGGTCGTGAAAGAGCGGTCACCTAGCGCAATCTGATGGGCCGTGAAGCGTGCTCAGCGGGTTTGGTTGCACACCAGATCCTCCGGGTCGATCTGATGGGCCGTGAAGCGTGCTCAGCGGGTTTGGTTGCACACCAGATCCTCCGGGTCGATCGGATGGGCCATGAAGCGTGCTCAGCGGGTTTGGTTGCACACCAGATCCTCCGGGTCGATCGGATGGGCCGTGAAGCGTGCTCAGCGGGTTTGGTTGCACACCAGATCCTCCGGGTCGATCTGATGGGCCGTGAAGCGTGCTCAGCGGGTTTGGTTGCACCTTCAAGTGCGGTTCAATGTCAAGTGGTAAAGTGGCCAACATGCAGATAGGTAAAGTCGCACGTGAGGTCGGTGTGGCCACCTCGGCCATACGTTTCTACGAGGAGGCCGGGCTGATACCCGCACCGGAGCGCACACCCTCCGGCTACCGGGATTACGACCGGTCTGTGATCGACCGGCTCGCATTCATTCGGGCCGGCCAGACGGTAGGGCTCACCCTGGCCGAGCTGGGTGAGGTGCTGGTCATTCGGGACCGAGGGGAGGCACCGTGCCGGCATGTCACCGAGCTGATCGATACCCGCATCACCGAGATCGACCGCCGCATCGGCGACTTGCGCCGGCTCCGCAAGGACCTTGTGACTCTGGCAGATACCGCCGCCGATTTCGATCCGGTCGATTGCCCCCCAGAGAGCGTGTGCCGGATCCTGAGCAAGTGACGAGCGGAAAGACCTCCGCCTGCCCACAAGGGTGGGTGAGAGCAGGCGGAGGACTTTGGCTTACACGGGTGAGCCTGGATCCGAGCTTCGCCGACTTCCGCTCGACAGTGCGCCAAGAAGGATGACGGTGCCTACCAGGATCACGAACAGCGGGGCGAAGTAGCGCAAATCGATTGCACCCAGGTCCCACCAGTCGAAGCCGACCCCGGCCAGACCCGCGCCCGCCACCGTGAGGACCAGGCCCCACAGGAACGTGCCGCCATGGAATCGCTCACTCATCAGTCACCTCCACACGGCCTGTGAACACCTCGACTTGCATGACGAGGCTCGCTGAGCCTTGGACATAGCCGGGGGACCGGTAGGTCTCGTCTATGCCCACTCCATCGACGGTCCTACCGAGGATCTCGACCTGACCTGCACCCGCTCTGGCCTGTATGTCGAGGTTGGTGCCTTCCGGAATCCGGATGACCAACTCACCCATGCCGACGCTCGCGGTCAGAGAGGTTGCCGTCTGGAGGTCGTCGAGTCCGCGCAGGTCGATCGTGAGAGTGCCCATCGCCAGGTTGTAGTCGGGCTGTATGGCATCGACCGACGTCGCTTCGATCGTCCGGTCTCCCACACCTCCCTGAAACCCCTCGAACGGAGCTGCCGCGGTAACGGTGGTGACCACCGCCAGGATGGTCCCGAAGACGATCAGCCCACCGTGCGCTCCACGGTTCGCCAGCAGCATCAACGAGATCCCCACGACCATCGTGGCCAAGGCGAGGACGGCGGTGACGCTGATGTCGAGTGCCCCAGTTCGCTCGAGTAGCCAGAGTGCGCCTATGAAGACCAGGACGACGCCACCCACGATCTGTGGCATCGCCAGTCGTCTTCCGACATTTGGCTCGCTGGGTGTTTGTTGAACCGGAGGCTTATCGATGATTGTCACGGCTCAAACCTCCCACCAGCAGGGCCAGACCACCCAGAACGAATACGACCGGCCAGAAATACTTTGCCAATGACGGAGCAATCGTGTTGGCGAGACCGATCGAGCCCACGATCATCAACACCACTCCGATCACTGCCGCTCCCGTCACCGAGCCCCGGGCCGACGAGGGAGCCGCGTACCCGTCCGGTTGTGGCTGGACGACCAGCCACATCAGCAAGTAGATCAGAATCCCGGATCCGCCGCCGATCGCGAGCAGCACGAACCCGAGCCGAAACCAAACGGGGTCGACACCGAAGTACTCGCCGAGCCCGCCGCAAACGCCTGCGACGACCTTCTGTGAGTTGCTTCGATAGAGCCGTCGGCTCGCCCCGGTTTCGGCACTGACTTCCGTCTGTCTCTCATCAGAAGTCGTTGACATCTATTACCTCCTATATGTGTCCGGCTCGCCGGAGGCGAGCCTGATCGACTCTGTGAGCATCCCGATACCTGCTCCGACCATCGCCACGATCAGCACGACCCTGGTGACGACCTCCCAGTTGAAGTCGTAGGCCGAGAAATCGAACGGGAACACCTGGTAGATCTGATATGTCACGATCAGGCTGATCAGGTTGGTCACGATGCCGCCGGTCGATCGGATGGCCTGTGCGTCCTTGAACAGGTAGATGAGGTTGGCCACGATCGTCGCGGTGAGCGACAGCGTGACCCACGGCACCACCTGCTCGAGCCGATCGGTCAGAAACGGCAGCACATCCCAATCGAGGATGTTCCGGACCACGATGAGCATCAAGACATTGATGATCACGGCGACGATGTATCCGGCGCGTCTTCCGAAACGCCTCACCTCTGGCGACACGTCGACACGTGTTGCCTGCATGTCTTCTCCTATGTGTCACCGCCATTGGACGACCTGGTAGGCAGGGGGTCCAGGGCCATTGGTCACCTCTGCGGCGTCCCAGTGGCCCGTCTCGTAAATACTTGTGGCGTCTCCCCGGCCTTCGACGCCCCTGGCTGCGTCGAAGTGCTCGCCGCAGCTCCCGTGCGAGACGCGCGCTTCTCCTTGCCAGATGACACCGTTGGCTCGGAGACACGCGCACACTATTTACGCGACAGACCACTAGGTAGGTAAGGAATCGCGACGGATCCAAAGGGCGAGGAAGCGGTATTCGGCGGCTCATAAGGGCAATCTGGCCCTGGCCGATCGGGTGCTTCCACGGTAACCATGCGCGCATAACCCCTGGGAGGT
>Ga0326597_10007195_pt1 | contig 15155 bp, 13 predicted proteins | sample RVTome_12_FD_203789 | JGI IMG/M metagenome (GOLD analysis project Ga0326597, IMG submission 203789) | Soil microbial communities from uranium-contaminated site in the Upper Colorado River Basin, Wyoming, United States - RVT100D185 | ecosystem: Environmental > Terrestrial > Soil > Contaminated >... | reverse complement strand
ATCTGTCAACAGAAGGTTGAACTAGACCGCTGCGCGGTAGATCCCTTCCTCGGGTTCATGCCTCTCGTTTAGTACCGGCCGCACACACAATCGCTCGACGGCGGCGGAGCTGGCGTGCTCAGCGTGGACGCGTTCCGCAGGCCCGGCCGGCCGTCAATGCCGACCGAGACCGGCCGGCCGTCGGTGAACGCCCGCGCCGGGTCGTGACACGAGGCGCACGACACCGTTCCGTCACGGGAGAGTCGCGGGTCGAAGAACAGCGCCCGTCCAGCGCGCCGCGTTCGGCGTCAGAGGATTGTGACGCGGCACTGGAAGCGCGAGGTCGAGCGACAATCGGCCCTATCTCGCGCGGTCCATCAACCAGATCTGACGCACCCGCCGCACCGCGGACCACACGATCGTGGTTCCGTCCCGGCTCCAGTCGGGCAGGCTCTGCTCGACGCCGTCGTCTGCGGTCGCCAAGGCGCGGCGAATGTCGCCTGAGGCGGGATCGAACACGTACGTCCTGCCCGGCGGTTCGCTGTAATGGAAGCTCGTGAAGAAGAACCGGTGCCCGTCCGGCTCCCACTTCCCGACGTACTCCCACCCGTCGTGTTGGTCGAACAGCGGTGGGCTGACCCGCCCCGTCAGGTCCACGGTGAGATTCATCTCGACCCGGTAATCGAAGTACGACAGGCGACGGCCGTCCGGGTGCCACTCAAGACCTTCCAGGTATGCCAGCCCGGAGCCGCTGATGGGCGTCAGCCGTCGCGGCTCACCGCCGGAGGCTGCGACCACGAAGACGGAATTCTCACGAGCTGCGGGTGATTCCCAGCCCAGCGCTGCGAGCCATCGCCCGTCTGGCGACCAGCGGATCGACCAGCCGTCCAACGCCCAGAGGTGCGCGACCTTGGTCGCCGCTCCGCCACGTGGGGACACCGTGAACAGCTCGTTCCCTTCGGTGTAGGCCACCGCGGATCCGTCGGGTGCGAAGGACGGACCGCCCGCCTCAACGTCGGACGCGAACGTGTGAAGCCGCCTCGGTTCACCGCCCGTGGCAGGCACCGCGTAGAGATGCTGCGCCGTTTCGTCTTCAGTCCGGTAGGCGAGCGTCTCGCCGTCCGGTGAGACGGCGAACCCGTCGCCGAAGTCACCCGCCGGCACCCAGTCCGAGGTCACGCGACGCGGCGTTCCCCCGCTGCGGGAGACGGCCAGGATCCCCTCCTGTTCCGGCCCCTCGCCGAGGTAATAGACCGTCCGGCCGTCAGGCGCCAGCTTTGGCGTGTGACCCCGCGCGACGACGTGGACCTCGTCCGGCCGGTCGGCACGGGCCAGGTTTACCGTGCTGGTCTGCCGCATGAGGGTGAACGCCAGGCTGCCCGCCCGCGGCACTTTGGGGGCCTGCGGCCAGCCGTCGGTGTAGAAGGTCACCTGCTCGGGTCTGCCATCGGGCAGGCCGGTTTCCGGGTTGAACGGGACCCGCCAGATGTTGGCCGTTCGGCTCACGTCCGACATCACATAGAGTGCGCGCCCGTCGTGGGCCCACGCGGGACGGAGCGCGCTTCCTGCCTGCAGTCCGGAGCTGGGCCGCAGGTTACGCAGGTTACGCAACCGCGGCTGGACCACGTGCGCCTGCTCGATGGCGCGCCCGCCGTTGGCCGGCACGACGAAGAGACGAAACCCCTCCTGCCGGAAGTTGCCCCGGACGAAGGCCAGCCAACGCCCGTCCGGGGAATAGCCGCCGACGCGGAGGTTCGACTGGGCCTGCATTTCGATCACCCTGGAGGCGCGGCCGTCCAGCGTCAGCGTGTAGATGCCGTCCTGTGTCACGTAGGCAAGGTGCCCGCCGTCATGGCTCCACCAGAGATCCAACAGGCCGCCCCGACCAGCCGGCGGAACCCCCGCGATCTGCCGCGGCGACCCACCCTCGGCGTCGACCACGAAGATGACCGGCACGTAGGCCTGCTGCCGTGCCTCCGGGAGTCGTTCTCGAGGCACGTCAGCAAGCCGGTACGGATAATCATCTGACGGCCGCAGGGCTGCAAAGGCGATCCACTTCCCGTCAGGTGACCACCGGAGGTGGTCGATCCGCTCGATGGAACCGGGCACGTTCGGGGGCGTCAGGCGACTGGTGAGGGGACCCCAGTCGATCAGCAGGGGACGGATGAGTGCGCCGGCGCCGTCGGCCACATACAGCGCGACGTTCTGCGTCCCGTTGCGCGCACCGGGCCCGCGGCGGGCCGGATCGACGTTCTCGTCCCAGGGCCCCAGGAACACGATCCGATCGCCGTTCGGGGAGAAATCGTACGAGACCGCGAGCTTGTTGACACGGCTCGCCATCGCCTCGTTGAGGACGAGCGTGAGTGTCGGGCTCGACTCGCGACCGATGTCCCGCGCGGCAGCCTCGTCGATGGCCGCCAGCCTCGTGCGCGCGGCCTGTGCGGCTTCCGCCTGGTCCCCGTACTCGCGGGTGAGGCGGGCATACGCCTGGCGGGCTTCCGGCATGCCGAGCATCTCGTACGCCTGCGCCATCCGGAGCAGCGCCTCGGCGGCGATCGCGCGGTGGCTGTTGGCGCGCGCCACGATCCGCGCATACTGTGCAATGGCGGCGTGCAGGTCGCCGTCGACCAGGGCCGTGTAGACGGCGGCCCGCAGCTCCGCCTGCAAGGCTCGAAGCGAATCGTCCCGATCCTGGGCCGCTACCAGCACCATCGCCAGGGCGACGCCGAGGCTCGCGCCGCAAAGCCACCGAAGGGGTGTCGTCCCCATGACCCTCACTTTCTTTCCAGTGTCATCGTGAATGGCATGTCCACGTTCGATGCGACGGCGGTACCGTACAGCGCGCCGTCCCTCAAGTCGGCTTTCTCGCCCTCGATCCTCCATGACTCCGCGCCTGTCCGTGTGACGACCACTTTATAGCCGGAGGGAGGGCCGCCCGGACTTGCCGGGACGCCGTAGGTCAGCGTCATCTGGTTGTTGGTCGCCCCGAGCACCTCGAAAGCGACGGTCAGGCCGACCTCACCGGTTGCGCCGAGGCTGCACAGATCCAGGCCTCCGTCTCCTAGAAAGAAGCGCAGGTCGATGCCCTTCAGGGCGTCCTGGAACGGAGCGTCCGGCACGCCCGTGAGGTCGATGCGCAGTCTGCGTACGGTCCCTGCGCCTTCAAGCTTCTGGCTGCCGCCGTTGGTGTCCAGTCGAAATCCGGAACCGCTGCCCGTGAAGGCGACCACCTTGTCGACCCCGTCGACATAGGCCCCTCCCCCATCGCTTCGCAGCCGGCCGCTGCCATCGGTGAAGGTCACGGTGAATTTGAGCTTGCAATCGGTGCCGTCCCTCTTCGCCGCCTGGATTCCCGGATTCGGCACAATGCCGGCGCGGCTGGGAGCGACCGGAGCGGTCACCTGGTCGCACGCGGCGATGGCGCCGGCGACCAATGCGACCGACACGAACGTGATCCATCTCTGCGGCTGAGTCATCGTACGCCTCCTTCACCCCGGCGCGGTTGCCGTGTTTCACGGACGGCCGGGGCTCGTGCGGCGAAGAGTAGCGGTCCTCAATCGCCGCTGGATGTGCGGCAGGTCAGGATCTCGTCGGCATTCATCCATCGAACCGGTAGCCAACCCCGCGAACGCCGATCAGGTGGCGCGGTTCCCGTCCATCGGGCTCAATCTTCCTGCGCAGGTTTGCGATCTGGTTGTCGACGGCGCGATCGCTGACGAAAACGTCCGGGCCCCAGGCGTCGTCGAGCAGTTGCCGGCGTGTCAGCACGCGGCCGCGCTTGCGCACGAAGGCGCTCAGCAGCTTCAGCTCGAGCGGGGCGAGCTCGACAACCCGTCCGTCCCGGCGAAGCTCGCAGCGGGTCAGGTCCATTTCACAGTCGCCGAAGCGGTACACGTCCGGCTGCTCGCCCGCGGTCCGGCGCAGCGCGGCGCGGATGCGTGCGCGCAGCTCTCTGGGGCTGTACGGCTTGGTGACGTAATCGTCGGCGCCGGTCTCGAGGCCCAGCACCTTTTCGGCTTCATGGGTCCTGGCAGTCAACATGATGATCGGCATGCGGTGCCCCCCGCGCCGCAGCTCACGGCACACGTCGAATCCGTCCTTGCCGGGCAGCATCACGTCCAGCAGGATCAGATTGAAGCGCCCGGTGCGCGCCTGCTCGACCACCGCGCCGCCGTCGGCCACGATCACCACGTCGTATCCCTCCGCGCGGAGATCGTCCTCGAGCGCGACCGCGATAGCGGCTTCGTCCTCGGCAATCAGAATGCGAGTCATCCGTTCCCCCTGTTGACAAACGACTCCCGGCGCCCACTTTCGACCGGCAGGCCTGCGCTCGTCGGCGGCGTCATGCCGGCCGGCAAGCCTCACGCGCTGACCGGCAGCTCGATCGAGAAGGTGCTGCCGGCTCCGACTTCGCTCTCGACGCGCACCTCGCCCCCATGCGCGCGCGCGATCTGATGGACCATCGTGAGGCCGAGGCCGGCGCCTTCCACCCGACTGGTGCCGGCAGGCGTGCCTCGCACGAACTTGTCGAAGATTCTGCGGCGTTCGTGGCGCGCGATGCCGGGCCCCTGGTCACGTACCCGGACGACGACGGTCTGGCCGCAGGGCGCGACGTCGACCCAGATCGTCGGCCGTCCGGGCGAGTATTTTGCCGCGTTGTCAAGCAGGTTCCAGACCGCCCGACCCAAGGCTTCGCGGTCGGCTCGAATCTCGGGCAGACGTCGTTCCACCTGCAGCTTCACGGCGTGTCCCCGGCTGGAGAGTCGCCGGAAGTCCTCGACGACGTCCGCCACAAGGCCGGCGACGTCGACCGGCTCGAACCGGTACTGGAACGTGCCCGCTTCGAGCCGCCTGAAGTCGAGCAGGTTCTCGACCAGCCGCTGCAGGCGGCTGGTTTCGCCGGCGAGGAGCCGATAGTAGTAGCCGCGGCGTTCCTCGGACGCGACCGTGCCGTCGGCCAGCAGCTCGGCCAGGTGCCGCATCGCGGTCAGCGGAGAGCGGAACTCGTGCGACACGGCTGAGACGAAGTCTCCCTGCAGGCGGGCCACGGCCAGCTCGCGCGTGACGGCGCGCGCCACGACGTAAGCCCCGCCAAAGACCAGCAACAGCAGCAACAGCAGTCCGGACAGCAGCAGCGGTCGCCGTGCATCCAGGTCCGCGAACGCGGCGGCGGGATCGCGGTACGCGAAGCGCAGGTTCCATGGAAGCCCGGTTTCCGACGCCGGGCGGATAGCCTGCGGTCCCTCGAACGCGTCCGGAGACCGAACATCTCGTCCGTCCGAATCGGTCAGCCTGATGGCGATGCCCTGCGCGTTCCATGTGTCCAGCCACCGCCGGGCGACGTAGCCGGCTGTTGCCGCCAGGGCCAACAGCCCCTCAGCCGTCCTGTGCGAGACAATCAGGACCGGCTCATCGTCGATCCAGAGATTCTGGCTCTCTCGGATGTCGGCTGGATCCCGCCCACCGGCCTGCCACTGCCGCCACAGCGCGTCGACCGCCATGGTCAGGATGACGGTTTCCCGCGGCACGCGCGCGCCGGCGGAATCGCGGCCGGCCGGATCGGAGAACGCCTGCTGCGTGCGGAGCGTGTGGAACTCGTACCCGCCGCGGTCGAGCCGCCACCGGGCGCGGTGGAGGTCATCCGTCAGCTCCCGAGCGGCCGCGACCTGCTCGGCGTTTCGTCCCTGGTCTCCGAGGACGGTCAATCGCGCCTGCCGCCCCACAAGATCGGCCGGCACGTTGTCCAAAACGACTCCTTCGACGTCGGCCAGGGCGTCGTAGGCGGCAAGCGCGGCCTCGGGCCGTCCGGCCTTTCTGAACACGCGGGCCAGTCGCAGCAACGCGCCAGCCCTGACTGCCGGGCTCTCGCGGCGGGTCAAATCGGCATAGGCCGCGGCGGCGCCTTCCAGATCGCGCAGTCGGAACTCCAGCGCCTCGCCAGCCGCGAACGCCTCGACCGGGGCCGCCGGCGTCATGGGAAGCCAGGGATGGTAGAGGAGCCGTTGGTGCGGCCACGCCTCGACACCGTCGGGCCTCATCCGCACTACGAGCGCGCCATCGTCGAGCGCTGCTGCCGACGGCTTGATCAGGAACGGCAGCTCGAGCCGAAGGCCGTCGATCTGCCGGCGGACCTCGGCGGAGACGCGCATCGCATCGCGCTCGAGACGCTCCTGCACCCGCTGGTTCAGGAGCGCCCGATCCTGCTCCAGCAGACGCCATCCCAGCCAAGCCAGCGCGCCGGCTGGCAGGACGATGACTGCCAGGAAGAGCACGAGCAGGCGATTCGGCGGCCGGAGCCGGTCGCGGGCCAGCATCTTTGCGTCTCGGCGAGAGGGTCCAGGCGTTTCACGCGAATTATAGCGAGGCGGCGTCACGAGCTTGTCAGCGGCGTGTCACGATCCGCGTCTGATTCGTTCGATCAGGCGGGTCAGCACGTCGTTGGCGTCATCGATCGAACGGCCGTCACGTTCGCGGCCGCGACCCGGTGAGCCTTGCGACCGATGGGACGTGAAGGGGCGTCCGGAGGATAGGAAGCAGTAGAGCCACAGCCCGCGGCCCTTGCAGGAGAAGGCCACGAACCGGTCGTATCCGCACGCCGCGCACCGGAACCGGGCGAACCCGCCCGAGAGCGCGCCGCAGGTCAGGAAGGCCCGGAACGCCGGCTCGACGAACGGCGGCAGGCCGCGTCCGTCGCCCTGCGCCGTGACCCGTGCACGGAACGTCTCGAAGTGCTCGCGCACCACCTGGCGTAGCGCATCGGACTCCGGCCGGCGTGGCCGATAGGTCAGTGACGCGGCCAATACGGACGGACCAGGCGCAACGCGCGTGCCGTGCCCGGCTGGCCGGAGAATCCTCTATTGACACGACTATTGACACGACGGAGGGCCCGTGCGCGGCAGAATCCGCGAGGTTCACGCCGCGCGTGCCCGGCAGATTCTGCAACTGCACGACGTTCAGATGCATCCGGTCAAACCGACTCTCCGCGACGCGCACCGGCTTGAGGCGCGCCAGCGGGTGATGAAGCGTTGGTCGCGAAAACAGTCAGATCAGGTTGGTGGGCGCTGGTGGACTCGAACCACCGACCCCCGCCGTGTGAAGGCGGTGCTCTAACCAACTGAGCCAAGCGCCCAACCCGGGGCGTACAGGGGCAAGCAGCTTATCGTAAGGCTCGGCGGCGGACCAAGCGCCGTCCGTCAGCCGACGAACAGCGCTTCTTCCTCGTTTCGGGGCCCGCGCTGGCGCTCGGCGGCGCCTCGCAGGACCGCGAACGCGGCACGGAACGCCGAGATCAGCGCGGCGCCCTGCCGCACGGGCTCGACGACGGCGCCCTGAATCACGCCGAGCGTCTCGTCGACGCGGGCGGCGGTGGACGCCAGCATCCGATCGATTCGCTCGAGCTGCGACGTGGCGAGGGCCGCCGCGCGCGCGGCCTCGAGCGAGATCTGCTGCGCGCGCTCCACAATGGGCGCCACGTCGCGCCGTATCTGCTGCAGCGCCTCGGTCGCCTGCCGGGCCGTGCGCATCGCCACGACCGCCAGGACGAGCTGCGCCGCGGCCATCATGACGACGGCAACCGCGATCGTCGCGAGCCAGACCTCGCCGCCGGTCACAGGGTCTCCTGCCGGGCCTGCTTGAAAGCCTCGCGCCCCTTCTGAACGGCCGTGCCCAGCGACTCGCGCTGCCGCTGCAGGTAATCCTTCCCGTCGCGCGCCAGGCCCTCCGCCTTGTCGCGGCCCTCGCGGGCCTTCTCCGCCAGGCGCCGGCGCGTCTCCTCGCCCGACGCGGGCGCGTAGAGCAACGCGACGACGGCGCCGGCAACCGCGCCGATGGCGAACGCCATCAGCACGCTTCCGGCCGAGCTTCCGTGTTGAGACATGGTGACCTCGCTTTCGTAACTCAGAAGATGCTGACGCTCACACGAAGGAACTTCTTCGGATCCTTGCGGATCTCCACCAGCAGGTCGCGCAGTTCGGTGACTGCCGTATTCATGTTCTCATAAAGCCGGGCGTCGCGCAGCAACTGCCCCGCCGTACCTTCGCCTTTCTCGAGCGTTTCGACGAGCGCTTCGACGCGCGTGGCCATACCGTTGAGGCGATCGTAAAGCGCCGGATCGGTCATGAGCCTGCCGGCCGTGCCTTCACCGCGGTTGAGCCGCGCCGTCGCCGTCTCCAGGTTCGCGGCCGTGCCGGCGATCGACTGGCCCACCGCGGAGTCGGTGAGCAGGCGACCGAGCGCGCCTTCGCCGCGGTCGATGCGTCCGGTGATCGACTCGAGGCTCTGCATCGACGCCCGGATGGACGCGTAGGCCGCCGGGTCCTGCATCAGGCGGCCGAGCGTGCCCTCGCCCGCGCGCAGGAGCTCGGTCACCGCCGACGCCGACCGCGTGAACGCCGTCAGCTCGTCGTACAACTGCGGATCGGTCACGAGCCGGCCCATCGTGCCGCGCCCCGCCCGGACGTCGGCCAGCACCGCGCCGATGTGCTCGAGGCTCTCGCTCGCCGACGCGCTCAGCGCGCCCAGGCTGGGGGCGACGTCGACCGCGGGTATCCGCTCACCATCCGCGAGCACGCGACCCGTCGTCGCCGCGCGGAGATCCACGCTGGGCTCGCCGAGGAGGCTCAGCGAGCCGATGGTCGCCGCCGAGTCGGTCGTGAGCAGGTGCCGCACGTCCTTGCTCACCTCGAGGCCCACCTCGACCTCAGCGCCGACAAACTCGACGCTCGTGACGGTGCCCACGTCCTTCCCGTTCAGCCGGACGAGGGCCCCGGGCTTCAACCCGAGCGCGTCGGCAAACCGCGTCGTGAGCGGGTATCGCTGCCAGGAGAACCCGCCCTGGCCGCCGACCGCCACAATCATAGTCGCGATGATCGCAGCCGTGGTGATCCCGACGACGCCGAGTTTGAGCTCCGACCAGGTCACCGAGCGTGTCCGTGGCATGTCCTGTGCTCCTTCTGCCCTCACTCTACGAGAGAAACGCTTTCAAGTACTCGTCGCTCGAGCCGCGCAGTTCCTCGGCCGTCCCCTCGAATGCGACGCCGCCGTCCTTCAGCATGAGGAACGTGGTGCGCCCGGCGCCTGCGCCCGTCGCCGGCTCGAAGGCCGGTGATCCGGAGCGGTTCACGGCCTGGTGGGTCGCGATGTAGAACGCGTCGCGAAGCTGGTGGGTCACGATGATTGAGCTCGCGCCCTCCAGGTCGCGCAGCTTGATGATCTGCTCGTCGATCGACAGCGCCGTGATTGGATCGAGACCGGTCGTCGGCTCATCGTAGAGGAGGATACCCGGCCGCGCGGCCAGCGCCCTCGCGATCGCGACGCGCCGCCGCTGGCCGCCCGAGAGCTCCGACGGCCGCCGGCCCCAGTACTCCGAAAGACCCACGTACCCGAGCACCTCGCGCACGCGCTCGTCCACTTCGTCGAGCGGAATGCGCGTCTCCTCGTAGAGCCGGTACCCGACGTTCTCGCGCACGGTGAACGAATCGAAGAGTCCACCCTCCTGAAACACCATGCCGAGATCCGCCCGGACCTCCATGAGCTCGGCCTCCGCCAGCGCGTCCACCCGCCGGCCGTTGATGAAGATGCGCCCGCTGTCGGGCTTCAGCAGGCCCAGAATCAGCCGCAGCACGGTGGACTTGCCGGCGCCGCTCGCGCCGAGAACGATCTGCATCCGCCCGCGCAGCAGCGTGAAGCTCACCCGATCGAGGATCACCTTGTCGTCGAACGCCAGCGTGACGTCCTCGAAGACGACGACAGGCTCCTCGTCGGATGCCGGCTGCGTCCGGCGGCCAATCGGGCGTTCCGCGAGGGTGCGTGTGTCCACGGCGTCAGGCTCAGTACAGCAACGTGATCAGCAGCTTCGTGATCAGAAAATCGACGGCCAGCACCGCCACCGAGGCGCTGACGACGGCCGTCGTGGCCGCGCGGCCGACACCCTGGGTGCCGCCCGTCGTCCGCAGGCCGACGTAACAGCCAATCGACACGACCGCGAAACCCAGGACGACCGGCTTGACGAGGCCCATCCAGAGGTCCTCGGGATACAGCCCCTGGATGACGTTGTTCCAGTAGACGCTCGACGCCACCTTCAGCTGGTAGGTCGAGATCAGGCCGCCGCCCATGATGCCGACCGCGTCCGCGATGACGGTCAGCACTGGCAGCATCACGGTTCCGGCGATCACGCGCGGCACCACCAGTTTGCGCACCGGATCGGTCCCGAGCGAGCGCAGCGCGGCGATCTGCTCGGTGACGACCATCGACCCCAGTTCGGCGGCGATACCCGAGCCGACGCGGCCGGCGACCATCAGCGCGGTCAGCACCGGCCCGAGCTCCTTGACCATCGACGCGCTGACCAGCCGCCCGACGACGGGCCTCGCGCCGAACTGGTCGAGCGTGAGGCCTGACTGCAGCGCGAGCACCATCCCGGTGAACGTCCCGGTCAGTAGCACGACCGTGAGCGAGCCGAGGCCGATCTGGTCGAGCTGCTCGATGACGTCCCGGCGGTAGAACGGCCGACTGACGAGGCCGCGCCCCACGGCCCCGATCAGGCGCATGTACTCCTGTCCCTCGAAGACGATGCGGCGCAGCCACCCTCCCACGGCTACGGCCCTGCGTCCCCGGCCGGCGCGAGGACCGGGTTGCGCAGGCGGCGGAGCCGGTCGCGGATGGCCGCCGCGCGCTCGAACTCGAGGTTGGCGGCCGCCTCGCGCATCTCCTTCTCGAGCCCCGCGATGAAGCCTTCGAGCTCGGCCCGGGTCCGGAACCGATCGCGCTCATCGACTTCGCGCGGCACCGTGACGTAGTCGCGCTCGTAAACGCTCGACAGCACGTTGCCGATGTTCTTGACGATCGAGGCGGGCGTGATGCCGTGCACCTTGTTGTAGGCGGCCTGCAGCCGCCGGCGGCGATCCGTCTCCGACATCGCCTGCCGCATGGAGTCGGTCTCCGTGTCGGCGTAGAGCAGCGCGCGGCCGCGCACGTGCCGCGCGGCGCGCCCGATCGTCTGGATGAGCGCGCCGGCCGAACGCAGAAAACCCTCCTTGTCGGCGTCGAGGATCGCGACGAGCGACACCTCCGGCAGGTCGAGCCCCTCACGGAGCAGGTTGATGCCCACGAGCACGTCGAACGTCCCCAGCCGCAGGTCGCGGAGGATCTGGACGCGCTCGAGCGTGTCGATGTCCGAGTGCAGGTAGCGGACGCGGACGCCGAGCTCCTGGTAGTGCTGCGTGAGATCTTCCGCCATGCGCTTCGTGAGCGTCGTCACGAGCACACGCTCGCCGGCGGCCGCGACCTGCCGAATCTCGCGCAGCAGGTCGTCCACCTGTCCGGCGACCGGCCGCACCTCGATCGCCGGATCCACCAACCCGGTCGGCCGGATGATCTGCTCGACGATCGAGCCGCCGGTCCGCTGCAGCTCGTAGGGTCCCGGCGTCGCGCTCACGAAGATCGCCTGCCCCACCCGCGCCTCCCATTCGGCGAAGCTGAGCGGGCGGTTGTCGAGCGCGGACGGCAGCCGGAACCCGTGCTCGACCAGGACCTCCTTCCGAGACCGATCGCCGTGGTACATGCCCCGGACCTGGGGGACGCTCTGGTGGCTCTCGTCCACGACGACCACGACGTCGTCCGGCAGGTAGTCGAGGAGCGTCGGCGGCGGCTCGCCCGGCGCGCGCCCGGACAGATGCCGCGAGTAGTTCTCGATCCCGTGGCAGTAGCCAATCTCTTTGATCATCTCGAGGTCGAACATCGTGCGCTGATGCAGCCGCTGGGCTTCGAGCGCGCGGCCGGCGCGTTCGAGCTCGCCCCGACGCTCGGCCAGCTCCGCCTTGATGGACTCGATCGCCTGCCGCGTGCGCGCGCGCGTGGTCACGAAATGCGACTTCGGGAAGACGGTGATCTGCGGATGCCCGCCGAGCGTCTGGCCCGTGAGCGGATCGAAGGCCACCAGTTCGTCAATCTCGTCGCCGAACAGGCCGATGCGCAGCCCGACGTCCTCGTAGGACGGAAACACCTCGACGATGTCCCCGCGCACCCGGAAGGTCCCGCGCGAGAACTCCTGGTCGTTGCGCTCGTACTGAATCTCGACGAGGGTGCGCAGGATCTCGGCGCGCTCGACCCGCTGACCGCGCGCCAGCCGCAGGACCAGCCCGTAGTACGACTCCGGCGATCCCAGTCCGTAGATGCAGGACACGCTGGCGACGATGATCACGTCGCGGCGCTCGAAGAGAGAGCGGGTGGCCGACAGGCGCAGCCGGTCGATCTCCTCGTTGATGATCGCTTCCTTCTCGATGTACGAGTCCGAGGCCGGCATGTAGGCCTCGGGCTGGTAGTAGTCGTAGTAGCTGACGAAGAACTCGACCGCGTTCCGGGGAAAGAAGCGCCGGAACTCCTGGTAGAGCTGGGCGGCCAGCGTCTTGTTGTGGGCCATGACGAGCGCCGGCCGGTTCACGCGCGCGAGCACCTGCGCGACCGTGAACGTCTTCCCCGACCCGGTCACGCCAAGCAGGACCTGCGCGCGCTCGCCGCGGGTGAGCCCCTCGGCGAGCTCCGCGATCGCCCGCGGCTGATCGCCGCGCAGCTCGAAGTCCGTTTCCAGCTCGAATCGGTCGGTTACGGCTGGCATGGGCGGTCCATCCCGAACCACCCATGGTACTACGGCCGCGGCAGCTCCCGGCCGTCGGCCGGCACGACGTAGCCCGGCCGCGTGCGGATCTTCGCGCCGGGGTGCGCGTCCGGGGCGGCCAGCTTCACTTCCACGCGATGGAAGCCGGGCTCGGGCGGCGCGGCAGGCACGTACCCGAGCGTGTATCGGGCACCGAGCTCATCGAGGATCCGCGCGTAGGCCTTGTCGAGCGCGTCGGCGCTGGCCGGGAAGAACGCGTCCCCGCCGGTCTCCCGGGCCACGCGCGTCATCTGCATCTGCTGCATCGCGCGCGCGCCCGTCGACTGATGCTCGAGGTAGCCCACGGCGTAGACGAGGACATCGGACGCGCGCAGCATGTCCAACATGCGCGAATAGCTGAGCGAGCTGGCCGTGTCGCCGCCGTCCGTGTAAAGAACAAGCACGTGCTGACCCCGGCGGCCGGCCGCCGCCTGGAGGTAGACGCCAATCGCGTCGTAGAGCGCGGTCCGATCGCCCGGCTCGCGCGATCGGATGCGCTCGAACAGCATCGGATAGCTCGGCGGCGAGAAGCGGCCCAGCTGGACCGTCGTGTGGAAGTCCACGAAGGTGACGTCGGTCGCCTCCAGGCAGGCGTCGATGAACTGGATCACCGCCGCCATCGCGTCGCCCAGGTCCAGTTCCATGCTGCCGCTCGTGTCGAGCAGCAGACCGAGCCGCAGCGGGAGCGCCTCGCCCGGCGCGCCGGCGGTGAAGAACGCGACCTGCTGGGGCTCGCCGTTTTCGTAGACGACGAAGCTGTCGCGTGTCAGGCCGCGCACGACGCCGCCGTTTCCGTCGGTCACGATGACCGGCAGGCGCACGACGCTGGTCCCCGCGCGGAACTGCTGGCCGGCCGCCGTCGCCAACGCGCCTGCCGCGATCGCGGCGGCCAGACCGAGCCGCGTCCCCCGCCGGCGGCGATGCATCGTGCCGGCCATCATAGCGCCCCCGGCCTGCGGCGACCACCAGCCGACGCGTCGTGGCCGCCGGCGGCGGCCTCCCGTATAATGGGCGGTCGTGCGGGCACTGGCTGTCTGCCAGGACGAGCTGGTCATCCGGACCCTGCATCGCGTCCTGTCGGAGACGTTCGATGTGGAGTTCCTGGTCGAGAGCCGGCCGCTCGCGCGCCGCCTCGTGGACAGCGGCGTGCCGGCGACGGTCGGCGACCCGAAGCGGGTCGATTCCTACCTGCGGACCGACATTACCCCCAACACGTGCGTCATCGTCGAGGACAGCGGCCGGCGTGGCCTGAAGCGGACCGTCACGGCGATCCGCGACGCGGGCGGCAGCCTGCTGTACGTGCTGCGCGTCGCGCGCGGATCCGCCCGGCGGAAGGCCGAGGACCTGCGCAGCGTCGTGCCGGAGCTGACCCACCTCGACCTGTCCGACCTGGTGGCCGGCGCGCTGACCACCGAGCTCGGCCGGTCGCTCACGCGCGCCCGCGTGCAGCAGTACCAGCGCTATTTCGCCGATGCGGACCGCGTCCTCATCCTGCTGCACAACGAGCCCGACCCCGACGCGCTCGCCGCCGGCCTCGCGCTCCGCAACGTGCTGCGCCGCACGAGAACGACCGCCATTATCGGGGCGCTGCAGGGGATCACGCGGCCGGAGAACCTGCGGATGGCGGACCTGCTCGACATCGGCGTCGAGATCGTCACGCCGGACGACTTTGGCGCGTTCGCCCGGATCGCCACCGTGGACGTCCAGCCACACTACTTCGGCGGCCTGCTCCCCAAGGTCGATCTCGTCGTCGATCACCATCCCGAGCAGCCCGGCTATACGGCGGTGTTCAAGGACATCCGGGCCGACTACGGGTCCACGTGCACGATTCTCACCGAGCACCTGCGCGCGGTCGACGTGAGCATTTCGGAGCGCACGGCGACCGCCATGCTCTACGCAATCAAGTCCGACACGCTCTTCTTCGCCCGCCACACGAACCGCTCGGATCTCGACGCCTTCACCTTCCTCTACCCGCTGTCCGACCCGGCGCTGATCCGCAAGATGGAGGGCGCGGACCTGACGATCGAGCGCCTCGAGCACGTCAGCCGGGCGCTCGCGACGAGCCGGCTGCGGTCGCAGGTGCTGTCGGCGTTCGTCGGCGAGACCACGCGCGAGGACTTCATCCCGCACACCGCGGACTTCCTGCTGCAGATCGAGGATGTTCGCTGGTCCATCGTGTCCGGCATCGTGAGCGGACAGCTGATCGTCAGCGTCCGCAACCTGGGGTATTCCCGCAACGCCGGCGAGTTCGTCAAAACGGTGTTCGGCGACATCGGCAACGCCGGCGGGCACCGCTCGATGGCCAAAGCTGTCATCCCGATCGACCGGTTCCGCGGCAAGTTCGGCGACCTGTCGGGCGTGGGCATCGCCGGCCGCATCGGTGAGTTGGCCGAGCAGTTTCTCACCGACTCGCAACCGGAACGGAGAATGCCGGCGACACTCTCCGACCGCTGACGCGGTGACGCGGAGGGGACGCCGGCGCCGCCTCAGCCGAGCGCCTGCGCCAGGTCCGCCAGGAGGTCGTCAA
>Ga0326597_10007194_pt1 | contig 15156 bp, 12 predicted proteins | sample RVTome_12_FD_203789 | JGI IMG/M metagenome (GOLD analysis project Ga0326597, IMG submission 203789) | Soil microbial communities from uranium-contaminated site in the Upper Colorado River Basin, Wyoming, United States - RVT100D185 | ecosystem: Environmental > Terrestrial > Soil > Contaminated >... | reverse complement strand
CTGCCAAGTTCTTTCGGTCCGTAGCCGGCGATTGGCGTATCAAAAACCTGTCGATCATGCTGTGCCCACCGTACGAAGAGGTCTCTGCTTTTTTCCATATCCTCCGCGAACGCTCTCTCACCCCTAAAAGCTTTGATGGCCATGGCTTCAAAAAACGACGCGAACGCCTCATCGAAGTACCTGCACCGTTGTACTTCTTGCGCCGGTGTTGCATTCCACGTGTGCCCAATTTCGTGGTAGACCTCGGAGATTCGAGAGGTATCTCTGAACGCGGCTGCAGTTTGCAGGAAGTAGTAGTCGCTCGCCTGCGAACCCCATCCATCCGGGATTTCGATGATGGAGTATCCCTTGAAGCTTTCCGGCCTGCCAAACTTTTCGCTGTAGAACTTGATCACCGCTTTCGAAGCTGTGAGGATGTTCCGTGCTCCTACACTATCCTCCGGTAAGTGGAAGATAACGATCTGATCGTCTGCATTGCTCAGTATCGCGAACTTTGCCACCGCGACATCGATTCGCCATGTGGGTATCTTGCTTCGGAATGCAAACGTCGAATGAAGGGAGTCGGTAAAAGAATCAACCAGTTCCCCGCCGCAGGCAACGTTGTATTCGTTTGGAACGGTTGCGATCACTTCGTATGTAAATTTGGTGTCGTTTGCTGCGAGCGCACTGGCAAATGTGGGTTCTGCGAGCACTGGATAGGCAAAAGCATCGGGACGGAGCAGAGAGTAGTTTTCATCGATCCGATCCTTAACGTACGCCATCACTTCGGGATAGCCGAAGATGAATCCATCATACGTCAGCGCAATCGTGACCGAATCGTTTGGTTTCAGGGGAGAAGGGAGATCGACGACCACTTCTCTCGCCTGAAGTGCTGGCTCATCACGCAGTTGACTGACGTTCTGCTTAAAGGTTAATGAGGTTCCGGCATTGTCTCCAACCAGTTCAACGGTGAGCAAGCGGTACAGCAGAAAAGGAAGTGTTGCATGTGGTTTGTCCGTACCGTTCTTTATTGAAAGCGTCGCTACCATTGAGACCCTTCGTTCCTTGAGGTCGAACACCGCATTAAGTTTGTAGTGCGTGACCGCCGGAAGTCCAGCACCCATCGCCGACGTTGGATGAAGAAGACACAGAAACAGCAAGAGAGCGAATGGTTTTTTCATATGTTCATCTCCGTTGTTTGCCGTGTTATGTGCAGCTGCCACTCATTCAAAATGAAATCTCTAGTCTGAAGACGATAGTAGTAACCCGCAGCTGGGAAGACTTGTTACCTTAGCGACTATGGCATCTTCGATTCGTTCATGAATTCGTACTCGTATGTGTGTCCACTTATGCCACCTATAATGGGTCCTAGTAGCAAGCCCGCGCCACCCCCGATTGCTGGCAAAAACAAAAAAATCGCTTCTTTTGGGATTTCTCGCCCATCTTCCAGGAACGGATATGCAATTGCAGCTCCCACTAAGCCTGCAGCAACGCCACCGAGAAATCCGTATAGCGCACCATCACGAATCCCGGCACTCCAACTTGTAAGGACGATCTTCTGGATCTCGTGAGTCAGCACGACGGTTCTTCGACCAGTTGTCACATTCATAAAGGATGTGGAATCTGGTTCGGCTATCACGTCTTGAGCATACAATCTTCTACCGTCCTGAAGCACAATTGTGGCACTCTCGTCTTTTGCATCAGCATTGAACGTGGAGAACGTCTCCTCAGCGCTCAGAGACGGGGATACCATGTACGATGAACTGCACCCCATGTGAATAATGCAGAAGACCAACAAACCGGATAAGAATCTCATTTTACTATTCACCTTTGTTGTGAGGGCAATTGCATATAACGTTCAGTGGCCACACTCAGCGAGTCAACGTCAAGCGCGCTCTGTCGTTGCGTCGTTGACCGTGCCGCCGTCCACGCTTTTCTATGAATGACGGCGGCATGAAGTGAGTTCAACTTCATCGGGCGAGCGCGTGCTTGTGCGCGAGCCTTAACAAATGAATCGAACGCCGATGTTTGGCGCTGTTAGTTGCAGTTGCCCGTCACCTGAGCAAAAGCAATTTTCTCGTCTCGACAAAGTTGCCGGCTTGCATTCGATAGAAGTAGACCCCACTTGCCAATCCTTCAGCATTCCATTGCCGTGAGTACGTTCCAGCAGACAACTCTTCGGAGAGGAGGGTCGACACCTCTCTTCCCAAAGCATCAAATACTTTCAGCCTTACAAATAGTTTTGATGGGAGGCTAAATGATATAGTCGTCGTTGGATTAAACGGGTTCGGGTAGTTCTGATGCACAGCAAACGTCAAAGGGAGTTCTTGCTCACCTTGGACCGGGAGCGCGAAATCATTTCCGACCGCAAATGCTGAAAAGCTGTTGAACCCACTGGCTGTTGCCGTGAAAGTGTTTCCACCCAGGTCGGCGAACGCAGCAGGAGTTGTCTGCCACTGCGTTCCGGCGTAGTGTCCGATACTGATCGGGTTTGTTCTGATGAACCCACTCCCTTCATCCGCAGCGGTCCACTGGTGAATGAGCGTGGCATTACTCCCGCCTGCCACATCTTCATTAATGGTCCACTGGCGCCTGACAACTCCATTTGTATCTGCCGGCGGGTTATCGAATGTCCTTTGCACACGAACAGAGAACACATCAGACGTCCCGGCATTGTTTACTGTCGCAGGGTTGTAGCTGGCACCGGTCGGGCCAACGGGAAAGAGGACGTTCGCTCCGCCAACAGTTCGCCTCAAGGAACCTGTCTCGTTCGTCACGATGTAATTTGCAGAGGAAGCGCCACTGATGGAGCCAGCCGCGCCGATCATAAGGTTGTTTGAGCCTACATTGATCTTCCCCGAGCCCAATTGCAGCGTCCCGTTGACGATTGCAGGGCTATTGAGTGTCAGAGTTCCGCCGCCGGATTTTGTAAGGTTCGCGAAGACTGTCGTGCCGGTGAGAGTCTGCGAGCCGGCAACAAAGTTCACGGTTGAACCGGTGAGGCATGTCAGCGTGCCGCCATTGACCAGTGCCGAGGAAACATCCGCCTCCGAACCGGATTCCAGTACTCCCGTTGCGCCGCTCTGGATGTTCAGATTATCGAGCTTCACCACCGTTCCCGACATGAGACGAAGGGAGGTTCCATTGGTTAGATGGACGTGCTGCGCCAGGGCGGTCTGCAGGGCAGCGCCAGCCAATACCGCCATGGCTGATGCCACCAGAGGGTGTTTCATCCTTTTAGTATTCATCAGTCCCACCTTCCCGCAGTTCACCAAGAGAGGTTTCCTGCAAGTTCTGGTTCCCGGTCAACAGTGCCTTCACCATCGCTTCCAACTGAGCGACACGTCCGGCAAGATCCCTGTTCTGTTCTTGCAGCTTTCGGAGTTCTCCCAGCTCAGCCTGCTGTGCCGCGAGGCGCCCATCCTGACGTTGCACCTCGTTTAGCAGCAATAGCGGCAGGAAGTGGTAGCGCACCGTTTGAGGATCACCCTCCGGGCCATAGACCACCAGCTCGGGGAACACCTCGGCCACCTCTTCGGCAATCAGTCCGTATTGCAGTAATCGCGAGCCGTCATCATACTCGGGGCGATAACGAAACTTGACAGGACGCAGGTCCAGCACCCGCCCATCATTCGCTCCGATGTCCTTGATGTCTTCCTTGGCCCGCGCGGTCGACGCGCTGGTGCCGAGCTTGCCCTCGCTGTTGACTAAGACGGGGACTCCGCCAGAGGCACTCTGCCCGGTTACGCCGGCAATGTAAGCCGACGTCTGGGGTCCACCTTCGGTTCCGATCCGGATTGTGTTGGACTCGTTCCCTCCAGCGTTCCCGATGTAGATGTTAAGGGAGCCACTGGGGTTATTTAAGCCGGCGCCAACCCCCAGTGCGATGTTCTGGCCGCCTGTGGTGTTCGCCCTAAGCGCGTTCTGGCCTATCGCCGTATTGCCGCCGCCTGAGTTATTGAAAAACAGGGCTTGAACGCCCACCGCAGTGTTGTTGTCGCTGGTATTATTCGAGAGAGAGGAATGCCCTACTGCGGTGTTGGAGACGCCAGAGACGTTGGCCTCAAGCGCTCTTGCACCCACGGCGGTGTTGCTGCCGGCCACGGCGTTGGTCAGCGCAAACGCACCTATGCTAGTGTTGTTGGAGCCAGCCGTGTTGGCCGTCAGTGTAGCAGAGCCAACGGCAGTGTTGTTACTGCCGGTGTTGTTCATGAGTGCGGCCTGTCCCAAGGCTGTATTGTCGAGACCCGTTAAATTGGCCCCCAGGGCATCGGCGCCTAGTGCGGTGTTGCCGGTACCCGATGTGTTGGCGTCCAACGCCCGAGCGCCAACCGCGGTGTTGGAGCTGGCTGTATTGGTTAGGAGCGCGTTCTGCCCCACGGCGGTGTTGGAGAGGCCCGTGACGTTGGCTCCTAGGGAGTTAGTACCCAGCGCGGTGTTGTTGGTGCCTGAGTTATTTGCATCAAGGGCATTGGCACCCACGGCGGTGTTGGAGGAGCCCGAGATATTGGCCCCCAGAGCGTCGACGCCCAGTGCAGCATTGTTCCCGCCCGAGGTGTTTGCGTCCAGCGCTCCAGCGCCCACCGCGGTGTTGAAGCTGGCGGTGTTGCTCAACAGGGCGCTGGCCCCCACGGCGGTGTTGTTAGAGCCCGTCACGTTGGCTCCCAGAGTGCTGCTGCCCAGCGCAGTATTGCCCGTACCAGAGGTATTCGCATCCAGCGCAAGAGACCCCACCGCGGTGTTGTTGTTGGCGGTGTTGTTAACGAGGGCGAAGTCGCCCACGGCGGTGTTGCTGAAGCCCGTCACGTTGGCTAGCAGAGCGTTGGCACCGAGAGCGGTGTTGCCGAAGCCCGAGGTATTAGACTGCAGCGCTCCAGCACCCACGGCAGTGTTGCTGTTCTCTGAGTTGTTGGAGAGAGCTTGTGCCCCCACGGCGGTGTTGCGGCTACCCACGTTTCCAGTCAGCGCGCTGGTGCCAACGGCAGTATTGTTCACACCCGAGAGATTGATCCTAAGCGCGTCGGTGCCCAGCGCTGTGTTGCTCAAGCCCGAAGTGTTAAACTCCAGAGCCCCAGCACCCACAGCAGTATTGCTGGACGCCGTGTTCGTACTCAGTGCGTTGACGCCGAGAGCGGTGTTGCTTGACCCCGAGACGTTGGATTCCAGGGCGCCTACGCCAAGAGCTGTATTAAACGATCCCGAGGTATTAATGTCCAACGCCCCGGCGCCAATGGCAGTGTTGCTGGAACCGGACGTGTTTGCGTTCAGGGCAAATGCCCCTACAGCGGTGTTGGCGATACCCGTGTTGACAGCCAGCGCGTCCACTCCTACCCCTGTGTTCGAACTATCCGCAAGAGAATGGTCATGATCGCTACGCGCCACTGTAGTGTCGGCCCCCGGCCCGCCAAAGTTCACCCTCAACGTTCCTATGGTGGTGATAGGGCCGCCGATCAACCCGGGGCCGCTCCCCACGCTGGTCACCGTACCTCCACCCCCGCCACCACCCGTCGCAAGTGCCAACCATGCACTTCCCGTGTAGTAGTAGAAGCCCGAAGATCCTGTTGTCTGGAAAACAAGAAGCCCGGTTGCCGGTGATGGGATGGCCAACCTCTCCGCCTCAGTCATCCGTGGAGTCAGGATTCCCTTTTTCGTTGCACCTGTTACGCGCACATCGAGCATTGCCGAGGCGTCCGGGATCGCGCCAACGCTATCGCTAATGGAGACGCCGATGGATGTTCCGGGCAACGAAGGAGAAACTTCAGCCGCACGCTCAACTTTCAGGACTCGCGCTTTGTCGGCGTCTCGTTGCATGTTCTTGTCGGCAGTCGTCCGCCTGGAAGGTTCTTTGATTGCTTCATCCTGTGCATTTGCACCCATGGCAAAGAGTTGCCAGGCGAGGACGAATACTCCCAGCAGAAATCGTAAGCGAAAGTATATCATGACTAATGCTCCTTATGTTTATGGTTGAAAGGGCAATTGCAACCAACGTGTGTGCAAACTACGCTCAGCGAGTCAACGTTCATGCGTGCTTTCTCGTTGAGTCGTTGACCACACCGCACTCCACGGTTTCTATCAAATGAGTGCGGTGTGGAGCGAACTCCACTGAGTTCGCTCCAACTTGCTTTACTTCAGCCTTTACAAATCAGTGAGCGTCGATTGTGCCTGCTGATAGCCGCTGTGGCTGCGGTCGCTTGGAAATCAGTCTGTCCAAGTTATGTCCACGACCACCTCTGGATTCCCATTCTCATCCAAAAGGCGGAGCTGTTTGATATTGTCTAATGTCGCTCGATCAATGTGTATAGTCTGGCCATCAAGTTCGGCAAGTTTCGTTAGACTGATATCGACCCTCTCCGGACTCAGGTCGTAGGCCCCACCTGTAATAAGATCAATTGTGCAGCCGATAATACCACCAAACACAATGTTACCAATTATCCAAGCGGAAGTAGAGCCTTCGATCTTGACGGTTGCTTCCTTGTACCCCTCCTTCTTGACGGTAACGAGATAGTCGTTCTTTCGCTTGAGAGTTACCTTTGTGGGTGTGGTTCCCATCCGAGCACCATCAATCCACACCTCTGCCTCATCAGGGCTTGACGAGATATTGATGTCTTGGCTCGATCCGTGAATGATCGTCGCACAACCGACCGCAAGTCGGATGCAGATGACAATGAGAACAAACTGGACGAAGCGCTGTTTCATATGCTTGTCTCCTTTTTGGTTGATGATGGTTGATTGGTCCGACCGCAGACATTGCGCTTAACGTGTGCACAAACCACGCTCAACGAGTCAACGTTCATGCGTGCTTTCTCGTTGAGTCGTTGACCGTGCCCGCCTCAATGCTCTTCCTTTTTTGGCCTACGACTCTTCGAGTCGATAGACTCCCTACGGGATCGTAGATCGTAGAGCATAAATGAGGCGGGCATGGAACGAACTCTTATTTCATGCCAAACCGAGATTCAACTGAGCCTCACCAAACGGAGCGTTTCTCAGCGACGTCCCGCTGCTATTTAGCGGGATGATGTGAGCGTCGTGGCCACGGTTGTTAGGCGAACTCCATCCATTTGTCAAGCTGCAAAAAATCACGCATGTCCCGTACAAACAGAAAGTCATCTTCGGTTGGAGATGTTCCCCTCACCGGATGCATAACATTGTTTCGTATTCGATTCAGCTTAGCGAGGCGGGACAGCAAATCTTGCTTATTCGACACCAACTTCTTTGGAAGAAGTTCTATGAAGATGTTCCAGTTCTTGTCGAGGATTTCCTTAAGATTAATCAACGTCGTATACGAGAAGGGCTCACTACCAGGCTCAGCATCCTTTTCGTAAGCACCGGCGCAGTCTGCCCGGATGCTATCGGGAATGCCCTTTCTCCACCAGTCCTTCTCGCCAAACTTCTTGACAAGCACTGCTCGAATAGATTTGTGCAACGTTACCTCAATGTCCCGGACCATCTCGTACAAGTCGCCTAGTGCAATACGAGCATCTCTCAATGCCAGGTAAATTTTGAGGTCGTCTCTATTTGCAGGGTGCCCATTCTTCTCAAGCGACCGTTGGATCGCGAACCAATAGTCAGTTTGCTTTTGAGCAATAACAGCTTCAACATCCTGGCGAAGTTCTCTCGGTATGGAAAATACAATGTCAGAACGCCGAATCCTGCCTTCTCCAACTTGGTTATAGAGATAAGCAAGGACTGAGAAAGGATTGATTCCCATCTTCTCAGCAATCTGGCTTGGAGAGAGACCTTCTCTTAGCAAGTCCACCGCCTCGTGTTTTCTAGCCATTCCCGATTCTCATTTGGTGTTGGAGTTTCGCCTAACGCTCGGCGGCTACACTAGTAGCTCGCACGCGAGAAATTAAAGTTAATTAAGAACAAACTCAAAACGTGAGCGAGCTATTGGCGAAGCGAGCGCACACAATAATGTAGCCTGTGGGGACTCCAAAAAGCGCTCGCGAAGCGAACGTGTAAGCCGCTTGTTATACGATCGATCAGCCGCTACTTCCGACAAATGAAATCCATTTTCTTCTTGAATCGCGGCCTCTCATCTGTCGATGCCGCAGGATCTTTCAATGTCTTAATATAGATCTCTAGTTCTTTTTTCATGCGCTCATGAAATTCGGTACGATTGATTTTTAGACTGTTACCCACCTCGGAGACAAGCTGTCCAACTGACCAAACGATTCCATCCCCTTTAATCTCTGTTTGATGAAGAATACCGCATCGAAAGTCTTGATAAAACAACTCCGCTTTCGTGCCGTCAAAATCAGATTTGAATTGTTGTCTGTTCGTAAGAAAACAAGTAAAAACATTCGTTGAGCCGTACTTCCGAGTGTCAGTTAAACCTAGATAAAATGCTCCAATCGTTTCTAGTAGCATGCAGTCTAATGCGATAATCGTAAACCCAAATTTCTTTTGACCTGGCGGAAGATGAGATTCACTTCCAATTAACGTATCGGCGGCATCGACATATCGTTCAGTCAATCTTTGTTCAAGGTAGGAAATCGCAGTTTGCCAGTCGGCTTCAATATTTTGATCAAGCTTCAGATCGAGATATTTTTGTGCATCTATTCCTTTTGCGATTTCCATGAATGAACTCCTTTGTTGAGTTGCGGCTGATCTATCGTATAACGTCTGCACAAACCACGCTCAACGAGTCAACGTCATGCGCCTCGTCGTTGAGACGTTGACCGTGCCGACCGCCGCCTATAAACGACTCATTTTCTTTCGCGGAGGGCGGCATGGAACGAGTTCAACTTATATGAGCCAACCTGAGCATCAACTGCGCCATAACAAATGAATCGAGTGTCATTGCTACTGCTGTTAGCTGCAGCTGCGGCGTAGTTCAAATCAAGAAAAGTCTTCAAAGAACTCGTTGTCGATTTCGTAGGTTGTCTTGGGAATCAAGCCAAGCTCGAGTTCCTCAAACATTCGAACCAATTTGTCTGCGTCAACAAGTTCGATTGGCGGCACACCATCACGAGAAGCTTCTTTGCGCGCCTCGGCAGTGAATGTACCTGTCGTCAAGAAGATTCCTTTGTCCGCCCGTCCCATCATCGCACCACGGAAATCTCGAATCTGTGAAGGCGTAACTGAACCAGCATATCGCTTACACTGGAAGATAACCTGAAAGCTCAACAGCGGGCTTACTTGAAGAATACCCTTTCCGTCAATCCCGCCGTCTCCTGACCGGCCTGTCACTTCAACTTGCTGGAAACCAGATTCACGCAGCAGCCTTTGAGATAACTTCTCAAAGCTTGATGGCGGAAGGGAACGGATCTTTTCAACGAGAGCAGTGCGATAGTCAGAAGTTGGAAGAAATCCAACGTCAGGTGGCGCGACAACCTCTTCGGCCTCCTCCTCTTGTTGAGCCCTGTAAGCAGCTTGGAACTGATCTTGAATCGTCTGGAATACTTCAAGAGCCTGTTCGTCGGTCAAGTTGGATGCAAGCCCTTTCTCGGTTAGGCTCCAGACTCCTCGTTTGGAAGAGGCAATGTAACCGGCCTTGTTTAGATAGAATCGTGCCCACGCAACCTGATTCAAAAAGCGTGGTGTGCCGCTTGCCATCGCCTCATTTAGTTGGTCATCTGTAAGGTGAAACTTGTTGGCGATGATCTCACGGACTTCTGATGGTGTACCCGAATTGCCCAACTCCTTGAGTGCGTCGATGACTGGGCGAAAGTACCTTACGAATTGTGGGCCCGGCATGTTCTTATCTGAATCCTTCCTTTGTTAATGAGTTCTCAAGCCGCAGTTGCAGCTAACGTTTGGCGTAACCACGCAGTCCCGCTTGCCGCCTACTGAAAGATTCAATCTATTCCAAGCTGCGGCAAGCGGGATTGAGCGACCACAACTATATTTTTCAATGGCGTTAACAGAGCCATATCAACAGAGGGAGCGACGTGATTACGCCTGTTATTCGCAGCGCCGCCGTATGATTGTTGTATTGCCTCTTGAATTACCACCGTCAACGACTCCTAAGCTGGCGTACATTGCTAGGTTTTATAAGACTCTCCACCTTTTGACACATTGAATTCTCTCGACTTTCCCTTTGGAATGCTCAGAGTTTTCCAATTGGAGCCGGCAAAATGCTTCGCGAGAAGGACTATCTGACCGACATGTCCTGCATAATGTGTCAACTGTCGATTAATTGCTCCGACGACCGAATGTGACTCCCCTCGAATATTGATCGTTCTGTCGAGGTCATTCGGCTTAAGAGCTGAAATGGTAGAGAGGGTAGTGACCCAACCGTCCTCCCAAAGTGAGAGGACCTTATCTCTCGTATCGAGGGAACTGATTTCAAACTCACTGTCTCGGTTCCGATTTGCCTTCTCACCGTCGGAAGTGAGAAAGTTGGTCCAACGTGACTTCATATTGCCTGCGAGATGTTTCATGATAACGGCGATGCTATTTGATTCGGGATCGAATGGACGAAATAAATCCTCGTCCTTGATCTGACCAATAGCACGCTCAGCTTGCTTCTTGAGCTTCCTGAGCTGCAGAACACAATCGTCGATGTAGGCTTGGTCGTTCATTGCCTTTCCAAATGTGCGAGTGCCGTGGTTTGTGCTGTTAGCTGGCGTTTGCGTTGATTGATCTCAATGATACTCCTTCGGAAACGATGGATTCGACCGGCGATATATGAGAACGGTCAAGGCAAGAGAACAAACCACTGCGGTTATCGTAATCCAACTCGGCATGAAACTGAAAGTGTCTGCATATTGAACGGCATCCTGCCACCCCACACTCCAGAGAATCGCATAAATTGCTGGCATGAATACAGCTGCAGCAAGAAGGAGGAACAAAGACACCGATTGTAACGATCGGGCAACTGTAGAAGTCAGTTCCATTCGTTTGAGGATGAATACCGTTGCCAATGCCAAGAGCACAACGACTATATCAGCCAATGCATGTTTCCACCTAATCACGTAAAGAGAACCGCTGAAAAACTTGATACTTGAGATAGGGAGGAGCAAAGCGAAGAAGATCAACAATGCGATTGCTCCAGCTCTGCCCCGCGGTGCTTTTGTCCCAGAAGATGGCAATGAAAGACAATCCAACTATCAGACAGAGACCGAGGTGTGATAGTTGAGTAAATTCGTCTCCAAATCGATAGATCGTATTGGGGCCTAAAAGGCCCAAGTAGCGAGCCCTCAGGGAAAGTTCTTCGGTGAGCCATTTGCCCACCAATGACTGCCAAGTAATTCCAGCGGTCGTTATGCAGAGAGCGAACATGACCACGACAATCTTCCGTAAGCCTGAATGCATCTGAACCATATCTATCTCCAAACTGCCCACATCTTGCTCATAGAGCAAATGCCAGCTAACGTTCAGTTGCCACGCTCAACGAGTCAACGCTATGCGACTCGTCGTTGAGTCGTTGACCGTGCCGCACTCCACGCTTTTCTATAATTGACGGCGGCATGGAGTGAGTTCAACTAAGTCGAGCGAGCGCCGGATTGAGCGCGAGCCTTTACAAAAGAATCGAACGTCGTGCTTGGCGCTGTTATGCGCAGGCACAGAACTTTTATTTCCACGTTTTGCGGCATATACAAAAGATCTAAGTATAATGCGGCACCGACCGATGGCCTGGAACGCCCGAGAGTGCTGATCAGTTCGATTTGTCGACTCGAATGCTTTCCAGTTGCCACAGTTTCACTGTTTTGTCCTCGCTGCTACTGGCCAACCACCTTCCATCGGAACTGAATGCCACTGACCACACATCGTCCGAATGCTCCGAGAGAATCAACTGCAGTGTTCCATCACTTACTCGCCATAGCCGGACAGTGTTACCATTGGCGCTGAACCGAGGGCCGACCATCTGTTTCCACAATGTGCCAAAAGCGCCCTGCCCGCGGCCTCCACTTGCCAGCCACTGACCATCGGGGCTGAAAGCGACCGTGTACACATGGTCTGTCCCGCTGGTCAGAGTGTTTACGAGCTTGCCGTCCTGCACGTCCCAAACTCTGATGGACGAATCGTCGCCGCCGCTTGCCAACAACTGGCCATTGGGACTGAAGGCGACATGGACGACAGCTTCTGCATGCCCTGAAAGGGTTCGCACGAGAGTCCCGGTCTCGGCGCGCCAGAGCTTCACAGTCTTATCGAAACTTCCGCTGGCCAACCACTGCCCATCCGGACTGAAGGCGACGGACCAGACGTTCAATGTATGTCCCGAACAGGTTTTCGGCAGGACACCATCGCTCAGCCGCCAGAGTCTCACAGTTTTGTCCTCGCCGCAACTGGCAATGCTCTGCCCATCCGGACTGAAGGCGACGGACCACACAGTACCTTCATGTCCAGTGAGTGTTCGAAGCAACGTGCCATCCCGGGTGAGCCAGAGCCTGACGGTATGGTCGTAGCTCCCGCTGGCCAGCAATTGCCCATCCGGGCTAAAGGAGATAGAGGTGACGCCTTCCGGATGAGTGAGAGTTCGTGTGAGTTGCCCGTCGGGGACACGTGAGAGCCTCACCGTGCCATCGACACTACTGGTGGCAAGCACCTGTGCATCCGGACTGAAGGCGACCTGTCTTCCTTCCGCGGAATGACCCGTGAAGGTGCTGTGCAAGTGAGCCCTCAGCGCAAGACCATGAGCGAAGCCCGGGACCAGCTGGGAATCATTACAGGCAGAAACGGCTATCGCCGAAAGATATGTAGCGATGGCAAGTACCTGGTGAACAACTCGGGAAGTACCGAAGCTCACCTGTTGAATCCTCCAAAGAAGCAAGGACTGTCGGAGATAGTCTCTTTCTTTGACTATCTCCCCACAATCGGATTGTAGGGACATCTAAGAGCTCTCCTTACAAGATCAAAGTTGACAGCGCAAAACGCCTTTCTAAATTACTGTGCTTGCGCATAACTACTGGCTACACGCCTGCCTACCGGTCTACGACTCCCTACGGGTCTTCCCTACGGGTCTACGACCTCCCTACGGGTCTACGACCTCGTAGAGGATCGTAGATCGTAGAGCATAAATGAGGCGGGCATGGAACGAACTCTTATTTCATGCCAAACCGAGATTCAACTTCGCCTCACCAAACGGAGCGTTTCTCAGCGACGTCCCGCTTCTGTTTTAGCGGGATGATGTGAGCGCCGTAGTTGGCGCTGTTATGCGTTCGTTGCGGTGCGCATTTCACACCCTTTTGGGAAGGAGTACGAATCACCAATCGCTTGCGCCGACGTATGCTGTTCTACCGTGCTCGATATTGTATATAGCAACTCGTGCTGTCTCTCTGGCGGTCAGGTCGTCGGAGCGAAGGAGCTGGCGGTAAATGTCCAATGCCTTCTCACGGTACTTTCGAATGTCTTCTTTGCCGAACCCGTCAGGAGCATTCTTTTCAAGATCATCATCAAGCGATTCAGTTATGACTCTACAAAGATACGCCAAATGGAGCCTGATCTGATCAGCCACGTGTGAGTTTGGATTTCTGCTAAGATAGTCTTCGTATACTTTCATTTGTGTCAACGGTTCAATCGCATATCCTTCGTACTCGTACTCATAGTTCTCCATCTGAATCAAACGCCATTCGACTTCGTCTCTGAACTTTCCCTGAGGGAATTCCTGTATGTACTCCTTTGCGACGGCGATTGCCTGCATTGGCGGCTCCTTTCCATCATTGAAGTACTCCGCGGTGTATCGAACCAACTGAGCCAGAAAGTATTCGTGCAGGTGATGAGATGGGAACTGATAGCAAGTATTCTTCGTCAGTAAGTATCGAAATCTTGCTTGTTGCATGATATCCTGAGTCGCAATGATTTGGAAGGGATCTTCCAATAGAAGCAAGTAAATTCTTGAAGGTGCGAAAATCAAATCGTAGGGTATGACATAATGCTCGAAAACGTTGAAGCGTGTCGTATCATTCAACATAACCCAGATATCCAATTTTCTGGTATCAACGTAGGAGTAAGTAACAACTTGCCCAGGCTCGCCGACAAAGCGTTTATCCACCTTGATGGGTCTAACGAGGATACCTTTCTCTGGAGTAGAAGCAAAGCTATGTTGAAAGCCGACAAATAGAACGAGCAAAAAAACAACTAGCTTCTTAAGCATTGTCAAACCCCTTTCAGCTAAAGTTGAAACGCACCGCAATGACGAATAACAGCTGGCTAATTCCTAGCGTTTATTCCGCTTTTGTTGACATCATATCATCTCTATTCCCAATCCACATAATCCACTTCGCACAGCACTGAGTGAAGGTCGTTGAAGACGATCTCCTTCGGCTCAAGAGGCAGCATAATCTCGTAATCCTCTTTTTCTCCTGAGACAACAAGACGAACACGAACGTACTTATCGTCGTCGAATTTGATGAGTAAGGGGATCGGCATCATGAACTCCTTCGGCACGTTTTCCTGCAGCACCCTGCACACGGTTTTGAATTGTCCTTCGGGCGTCGGCGTAGCTTTGTACGCGAATTTATACTCAGGAATTTTGGTGTCCATTAACCACTGGTTGAAAAACCAATCCATCTTGCCGCCCATATGCTTCTCCACAACGCGTTGAAAGTCGGCGGTGGATGCCTCTTTACCGAGATAGAGCGAATAAAACTCGCGCATCATGTTCTTAAAACCGTCTTCATTGAAGTTTTGCAGGTTGAGCATCATGTTCCGCAGCATATGCAGTACCCAGGCGCCTTTGTCGTAGACAATCAGATCATAATCGCCTTTGGTATTACTGGAGTGGGTCCGATACCCCAACCAGATGGGCCCGCTTTCCTGCCCGCTGCCGAAAATGTATTTTCTGGCGCCAAGGATTTTCTCTTTCATCCTGTCCAGTTCGTCGAAGAACTTCTTATTGTCATGAAGTGCGGATTGCATGAACCATAAGCCGGAGTATTGGCTGAACGCCTCGCTCAGCCATTGGTCGTGGTATGTTGCAAAGTTCACTCCAACGCCCCACCATTGGTGCGCCACTTCATGCGCCCGGAAAATCTCGTTGCTTCCCTTGCTGTCGAAGAGCATGTATGTTGACCACGAAAGATGGACCAGTCCCGGAAACGCCAGCCCGTGAGAGTACGGTACCTCCGACGCGTAGAAGTCGTTCACAGGACTCTCCCCGTACAAATGGTCAAAGAATTTCATGCTGTTCATGATATCTCTTCGCACGTCTTCCGCCAAATCCGAGATGCCAAAGCCCTTCGGGGCGTATTCGAAACGGTAGACTTTTACATTAGGCTGCCATTTTCCAGG
>Ga0326597_10007193_pt1 | contig 15156 bp, 16 predicted proteins | sample RVTome_12_FD_203789 | JGI IMG/M metagenome (GOLD analysis project Ga0326597, IMG submission 203789) | Soil microbial communities from uranium-contaminated site in the Upper Colorado River Basin, Wyoming, United States - RVT100D185 | ecosystem: Environmental > Terrestrial > Soil > Contaminated >... | reverse complement strand
CGCGCGCGCGAGGTGGCGCCCTTCTACCTCGTGGGGTCCGAGCTCCTCCTCGACCTCGAGGAGGACGGCCGGACGCCACGGGTGCGCGACGACCTCGCCCGTGTGCTGGCTCCCCTCGACGCCGTGTCGTCCTACGGGACCTACGACCCCCGTTACGTTCCGAAGACGGGACGACTCGACGGCGACTACACGGCTCGGCTCGAGGGCGCGCTGCGCGGGTGGGCGGAGCTGCTGTCCGCCACCGCCCCCGGCAAGCGTCTGATCCCGCCGCTGCAGTTCGCCTTCGACGACCGTTACGTCCGGCGCGGGTCGAGCAACCCTCCGCTTGGCGCGAGCGGCGCCGAAGCCCTCACCGCCGCCGCGACCGTGCGCTCGGTGCTCGATGCCGCCGTCTCCGGGGATCCGCGCTACGCGTGCCTTCTTCCCCTCGTCTTCCTGGTGTCGTGGAACGAGCACCTCGAAGGGTCGGCGATCCAGTGGACGGACGAGCACGGCTACACCGACCTGCTGGCCGCGTTGGGGGCCTTCCGGCGCTGAGGCGACCGGGCGGCGCTTCATCGGTCCTGGTGAGATCGACGACTCTTGACGACGTTCGTCCCCGCAAGTAACGTCCTCACCGTCGCGCCACGGTTGTCCGCTTCCCGCGACGCGCCGTGCCTCACGGAGGAAGACGATGACTCGCCATTCCCGAGAGCTCCGCCTCTTGCTGATCCTCGTCCTCGCCTCGCCGCCACTCGTGGTGGGGCAGCCGTCCGCCCCCGACGGGATGCCCTTCCGCGACCCCGGCCTCCCGATCGAGGAGCGGGTCTTCGATCTGCTCGGGCGGCTGACCCTCGACGAGAAGGTCTCGCTCATGATCGAGAGGGCCGAGCCCGTCGAGCGACTCGGGATCCCGAGGTTCCCGTGGTGGAACGAGGCCCTGCACGGGGTGGCGCGCACGGGTCGGGCCACCGTCTTTCCCCAGGCCATCGCGATGGCGGCGACGTGGGACACCGATCTCATGCTTCGCGTCGCGACCGGGATCTCCGACGAGGCCCGGGCGATGAACAACATGTGGAGGGAGCGGGGCAAGAGAAACCTCTACCAGGGTCTCGTCTTCTGGTCACCCAACATCAACATCTTCCGCGACCCCCGGTGGGGACGCGGCCAGGAGACCTACGGCGAGGACCCCGTGCTGACCGGCGCCATCGGCACCGCCTTCGTCAAGGGAATGCAGGGCAGCGACCCGCGCTACCTCAAGACCGTGGCGACGGCCAAGCACTACGCCGTCCACAGCGGGCCCGAGCCGTCTCGACACACCTTCGACGCCCGCGTGAGCGAGTCCGATCTGCGCGAGACCTATCTGCCGGCCTTCCGCGACCTGGTCGTGAAGGGCCAGGCGGCCTCGGTCATGTGCGCCTACAACGCCTTCCGCGGCCAGCCCGCCTGCGGCAGCGACGAGCTGCTGGGAAAGGTCCTGCGCGGGCAGTGGGGTTTCCTCGGATACGTCGTCTCCGACTGCGGGGCGGTGCAGGACATCCACCTCAACCACAAGGCCCGCGCGACCGCGGCCGAGGGCGCGGCGATGGCGCTCCTCGCCGGGACCGACCTCGAGTGCGGCAGCGGGTCGTGGGCGGCGGGATCTCCCGACGCGTTCGAGTCGCTGCGTGAGGCCGTCGCGGGGGGTCTGGTGAAGGAGTCGGACGTCGACACCGCGGTGCGGCGCCTGCTGCACGCCCAGATGCGCCTCGGCGTCTACGATCCCCCCGACCGCCTGCCCTGGGCCGGTCTCACCTACGACGCGGTCGTGAACTCGGAGAAGCACCGGCAGCTCGCCCTCCAGGGCGCCCGCGAGGCGATGGTGCTCCTCAAGAACGAGGGCGGGACGCTCCCCCTGCGGAAGGACCTCGGAACGATCGCGGTCATCGGACCCAACGCCGCCGAGACCGAGGTCCTCATCGGCAACTACGCGGGCACGCCGGTGGATCCCGTCTCGATCCTGGACGGGATCAAGGCCAGGGTTTCCGCCCCGGCGAAGGTCACCTACGCCCGCGGTGGTCCCCTCGCCCAGGGAGTTCCCGACCTGCACACCGTGCCCGGAGGGGCGCTGTTCACGACCCGGGACGGGCGAAGGGTGAGCGGGCTCCGCGGGGCCTACTACGCCGGCCACTTCGCGGGCGCACCCGTGCTCGAGCGGACGGACCCCGCGGTCGACTTCGACTGGGCGGACGGGGCGCCGGCCACCGGCCTCGACGACGACTCCTTCAGCGTCCGCTGGACCGGCGAGATCGTCGCCCCCGCCACCGGCTGGTATCCGCTCGCGGTGCGCTGCACCACCCAGTGCCGGCTCTTCGTGGAGGACAAGCCGATCGCCCAGGGACGGGGCGACCACGAGCCCGCCCTGGTCACCGGGGGAGTGGCCCTGCGGGCCGGCCAGTCGTATTCGATCCGGGTCGAGGTCGAGCACGAGAAGTACGACGCGCTCGCGCAGCTGCTGTGGGAGGTGCCGGGCGCCCGAGCCGGCGAGCAGGCGGAGGCCGTGGCGCTCGCCCGGGAGGCCGACGCCGTCGTGCTCGTCCTCGGGCTCAGCTCGCGCCTCGAGGGCGAGGAGATGGGCATCCACATCGACGGCTTCAGCGGCGGCGACCGCACGAGCCTCGACCTGCCGAGAGTGCAGCGCGAGCTCATGCAGGCGGTGACGCAGGCGGCGACGGGCAAGCCGGTGGTGCTCGTCCTGCTCAGCGGGAGCGCGGTGTCGGTCAACTGGGCCGACGCGCACCTTCCCGCGATCCTGCACGCCTGGTATCCAGGGCAGGCCGGAGGGACCGCCGTCGCCGAGGTGCTGTTCGGCGACGTGAGCCCCGGCGGACGTCTGCCGGTGACGTTCTACCGCTCCGCCGACCAGCTCCCCGCGTTCGACGACTACGCCATGAAGGGGAGGACCTACCGCTACTTCGAGGGCGAGCCCTTGTACCCCTTCGGTCACGGCCTCAGCTACGCGCGCTTCACGTACGACCGGCTGCGGCTGCCGGATCGGGTGCCGGCGGGGAGCCCGGTGGAGCTGTCGGTGCGCGTCGGCAACGCCGGGGGAATGGTTGCCGACGAGGTCGTCCAGGTCTACGTCACGGACAAGGAGGCCTCGGGACCGGTGCCCCGGCGCGCGCTCAAGGCCTTCCGGCGCGTGACGCTGAAGCCGGGGGAGCGGAAGACCCTGAGGTTCGCGCTCGAAAGCCGCGACTTCTCGCTCATCGGGTCGGACGGGCGGCGGATCGTCGAGCCCGGGCGATTCGAGATCGCGGTGGGAGGCAAGCAGCCCGGGCTGGTCGGGACGGCCGACGCGGCGACGACCGAGGTGCTCACCGCGGAGATCGAGCTCTCGGGCAGCGTCCAGGCGCTCGAGCCGTGATCGAGGGACTCTATCGGAGGAGGGAAGAGAGAGTGAAGATGCTCGACCGACGCCGCTTCCTCGGCGGGGGAGCCGCCCTCTTGGGGTGGGAGGGCGTGCGCGGGCGGGCAGGGGCGGAGGGCGCCCCCCTTGTCGGCAGCGAGGCGACGGGGGCGGCCCGGCGGGTCGTCCGCGTCGGGATGGGCCAGATGCTCGTCAAGACGGGAGACATCGACGACAACGTGTCGCGCGCCCGGACCTTCATCGCCCGCGCCCGCGCCGAGAAGTGCGACGTCGTCGTCCTGCCGGAGTGCCTGGACTTCGGCTGGACCTTCCCCGACGCGGCCCGGCGGGCCTTCCCGATCCCCGGGCCGGTCAGCACCACGCTGGCCGAGGAGGCCCGGCTCCACAAGGTGTGGGTCGTGGCCGGGCTCACCGAGAGGGAGGGAGGCCGGACCTACAACACGTCGATCTTGATCGACGACCAGGGGCGCGTCCGTCTCAAGCACCACAAGATCAGCGAGCTCGACATCGCCTGGGACATCTACACCCGTGGCACCGAGCTCGCCGTCGCCGACACCCCTTTCGGCCGTGTGGGCATCACCATCTGCGCCGACAACTCTCCCGACTCCGTGGACCTCGGGCTCGCCCTCGGGCGCATGGGCGCCCGACTCATCCTCTCGCCTTGCGCGTGGGCGGTGGAGCCCGACCACGACAACGAGAAGGAGCCCTATGGCCGCGACATCTGGGACGCGGCCTACCGCACGCTCGGCGAGAAACGGGGAATCAGCGTGGTCGCGGTCTCGAACGTCGGCCGCCTCGCCGCCGGCCCCTGGAAGGGACGCCTGTGCATCGGCAGCTCGCTGGCCACGGGCCACGACGGCAGCGTCCTCGCCCGGGCTCCCTACGGCGCGGACGCGGAGACGCTGCTCGCGGTCGAGCTGCCCGTCGCCGTCTGATCATCCCCGGCGGAAGTCGGGATCGACGACCGCCGCGGCGAGCACGGGCGCGCCTCCCCGGATCCGCAGGGCCAGGGTCGCTGCCGCCACGACGAGCACCGCACCGGCCACGAACAGCAGGTCGGGGAGGCGTCCCCAGATCATCCAGTCGAGCAGTCCCGCGAAAACCGGGCCCGCGTAGAGGAACGGTCCCACCCGGGCCGCCGGCGCGTAGACGTACGCACGGGTCAGCGTCAGCTGACCCACGGTCGCGAAGACGGCCATGAGGAGGAGCACCCCCCAAGTGTGGAGAGTGGGGGACCGCCAGGTCAGGACGGCGGGAGGGGCCGCCGCCACCGAGGCGATGAGCCCGAAGTAGAACACGATGCGGGTGACGGGCTCGGTGCGCGTCAGACGCCGGATGCCCACCTGGGCGATCGAGGCGAGGGCCGCCGAGGCGAGGCCGAACAGCGCGGCCGTCTCGAACACACCGATGCCGGGACGGAGGATGAGCAGCAGGCCGGCAAACCCGACGAGCAGGACCCGCCACAGCCGTGCCGGTATGCGCTCGCCGAGCCATGCCCGCTCGATCAGGGGAACGAAGAGGGGAATCGACTGGTTGAGGAGGACGGCGTCGGCCAGCCGCATTCGCGCGATGGCGTAGAAGTAGCAGGCGACGGCGGCCACCCCGGAGAGCCCACGGAGGAGGTGGCCCTTGAAGTCGTCGGTGAGCAGGGCACCGCGGCCCTCCCGCAGGAGCCAGGGGAGGAGGAACACCAGCATGATGAAGTGTCGGAAGAAGACGATCGGCGCGTTGGGCAGCTCACGGGCGATCACCCGGACGCTCGCCGCCATCGACGCGAAGAGGATCGCCGAGGCGACCATCAGGAGCGCGCCCTTCCGCAGGTCGTCGCGGGGGACCGCCGTCGATGTGGATCCGGTCGGGGTCTCGTTCACGGGCGACCGCGCATGGGCGGCCCATCATAGTCGCTGCGAGGGGAGTGACTCCGATGTCGTGGACGGGCTGTCGCCCGAGCTCGCATCCAGAGCGACTGGCCTCGGCGCTTGACAAATATTTTAGTAATTACTAAATTAAGTGAATGAACGTCCTTCTGCACGCCGTCGCCACTCCTCGCCGACGGGAGATCCTGCGCCTCCTCTGGGCGCGGGAGCGCCCCGCCGGCGAGATCCACCGCGCCCTGGGCGACGTGACGTTCGGGGCGGTGTCCCAGCACCTTCGGGTCCTCGCCGCGTCGGGAGCGATCTCGGGGAGGCGGGACGGTCGGCGCAGGCTCTACGTGGCGCGCAAAGAGGCGCTCGGGTCGCTCGCGGCCTGGCTCGAGGAGATGTGGGACGGCGCGCTCTATCGACTCAAGCTCCAGGCCGAGCTCGACGAGGCGCGCCGGGGACCGCGGTCTCGAGGGACGCGGCGCCGACGCGGCGGGAGAGGGCCGACGAATGGACGCGGCCGGTTCCGACGCAAGCAGGAGGAGAGATCATGACCGCACTCGAACACGTTCTGGAGCGGACCGTGCTCATCCGCGCCCAGCGGGAGACCGTGTTCCGCTACTTCACCGACTCGGCCCGATTCGCGACGTGGTGGGGCGAGGGCTCCTCCATCGAGCCCCGCCCGGGCGGCGCCCTGCGGATCCGCTACCCGAACGGCGTCGAAGCCTCCGGGGAGGTCGTCGAGATCGTCCCCGTCGAGCGCGTCCTCTTCACGTTCGGGTACGAGAGCGCCGACAAGCCGATCCCCCCCGGCGGGTCGCGGGTGAGCGTTCTCCTCGAGGAGACGCCTCAGGGCACGCTCGTCCGACTCCGCCACGAGCTGCCGACCGCCGAGTCCCGCGACGCCCACGTGCCCGGCTGGCGCTACCAGCTGGCCCTCTTCGCGAACGTCGTGGCTCGCGAGCAGCACGGCGACCTCGCCGGCCGCGCCGATCGTCTTCTCGCGGCGTGGACCGAGCCGGACGCGGCGAAGCGCCGCGCCACTCTCGCCGACGTGGCCGCCGAGCGCGTCGCCTTCCGCGACACGTTCGCCTGCACCGAGGGCCTGGACGACCTGGTCGAGCACATCTCCGCGTCGCAGATGCACATGCCTGGCGTTCGCCTGGAGCGGCGGGGCGAGCCACGCCAGTGCCAGGGCACGGCGCTCGTGGACTGGGTGGCCCGTGGCGGGGACGGCCGCGAGCTCGGCTCCGGCACGAACGTCCTCGAGCTGGCTCCCGACGGCCGAATCGCCCGGGTCACCGGGATCTGGAGCTGAGCCAGGAGTCCCTCCCGACGGGGCCGGCCGCGTCCGGCCACTGGACACACGGCGACGCCGGCGGCACCATCACTGCGAAGGCGGGTCCCCGGGCCTCGACCCCACCCGAGGCCGCTGGGGAGGACGCCGGGAGGACCCCGCTTGTTCGAAGTCGCCTACGAGACGACGTTCTGCGCCACCCACGTCCTGCACCGGGACGGCAAGCCCATCGAGCCGCAGCACGGCCACGATTGGCGGGTCGAGGTCGTGGCGGAAGGGGAAGCGCTCGACGCCATCGGCGTCGTGGTCGACTTCGAGCACCTCAAGGAGGCGGTGGCCGGGGTGTGCCGGCGCTTCCACTACGCAGACATCACTGCCCACCCCGACTTCGCGGGGCAGAGCCCTTCGGCCGAGGCGGTGGCCCGCTACTTCTTCAAAGAGGTGCGCTCCGCGATGGGAGAGGAGGGGCGGCAGCTCGTGCGCGTGCGGGTGTGGGAGGCGCCGGGGTGCAGCGCGACCTACCGGGAGTGAGTCCACGCCCACCTCCTCTCCGCGGCGGCGTCCCTACCGCAGCCCGACCCGGGCGTGAGACACTAGAGTCGATCACGGAAGGAGGAACACCCATGAAACGGGTCATCCTGGGCGGTGCGCTCCTCGTCTCTCTCGCCCTCCTCGTCGCCGCTCCCGCCTCGGCCCAGGTGGGGGGGGTCCGCGGGAAGGTCGTGGGTCCGGAGGGCGAGCTCATTCCCGACGCCACCGTCGTCATCGAGTTCCAGGGCGGCGTGACGCGCAAGTTCGAGGTGACGACGAACAAGAAGGGGGAGTACCTGCAGGTCGGCCTGTCTCCCGGCCCCTATCGCCTCACCGCGACGAAGGAGGGCTACCGGGGCGCGGTCGCCGACATCCGGGCCCCTCTCGGCTCGGTCACCGAGGTGCCGGACCTCCAGCTCCTCACGCCCCAGGCCGTGGCCTCGCCGCCCGGCTCGGCCGAGGCCGAGCTGCGCGCGAAGTTCACCGCGGCCGCGGAGATGACCCGGGCGGGTCAGCTCGACGAAGCGGAGGCGGAGTTCAAGGCCCTCCTCGAGGACTTCCCGGACATTCCGGAGATCCACCAGAACCTCGGGGTGGTGTACGCGCAGAAGAAGGACTGGGCCGCGGCCGAAGCGAGCTACCTGAAGGCGCTCGAGCTTCGCCCCGGCGACGCCCAGACCACGATGTCGCTCGCCGCGGTCTACCAGGAGTCGGGCCAGTCGGAAAAGGCGATGCAAACCATGAACGAGGCGGCGGGAGCCAACCCCCAGGACGCCAGCGCGCAGTTCAACAAGGGCCTCTTCCTGCTGAACGCGGGCCAGGGCCCCGAAGCGATCGTCGCGTTCGAGGGCGCGCTCGCCCTCGACCCGGCGATGGCCGAGGCCCACTACCACGCGGCCACCGCTCTCGTGGGCCAGGGCAAGGTCCCCGAGGCCGTCGCGCACCTCGAGGCCTACCTCGCCCTCGATCCGAAGAACGCGCAGAACATCGCGACGGCGAAGGGGCTGCTCCAGGCGCTCAAGAAGTGATCGCCGCCCGCGTCGCCACCGTCCGGGAGCGGATCGCGCGAGCGGCCGAGCGTGCCGCCCGCTCGCCGGACAAGGTGACGCTCGTGGCGGTGAGCAAGACGTTCCCGGCGGAATCGGTTCGAGCCGCGTTCGACGCTGGCGTGCGGCAGTTCGGGGAGAACCGGGTCCAGGAGGCGGAGGCGAAGATCGAGGCCCTGCAAGACCTGCGTGAGGAGGGGCTGCGCTGGCACCTCGTCGGTCACCTGCAGTCGAACAAGGCCCGCCGGGCGCTGGAGCTCTTCGACGTCTTCGAGTCCCTCGACTCGCTCGACCTCGCCCGGCGGCTGTCCCGTCTCGCCCGCGAGGCGGGGCGAACGGCCCGGGCCCTCCTCCAGGTCGACCTCGCCGGAGAGGCGACGAAGTTCGGCCTGCCCGAAGGAGAAGCCCACGCCGCCCTCGAGGAGATTCGCGGCCTCGACGAGCTGCGCGTGGAGGGGCTGATGGTCCTGCCCCCGTATCGCGAGGATCCCGAGCAGACCCGGCCGTACTTCCAGCGCCTGCGCGCGCTGCGCGACCAGGTGGCGGCCGAGGGCCTGCTCGACGGGCAGGAGCTGTCCATGGGCATGAGCCACGACTTCGAGGTGGCGGTGGAGGAGGGAGCCACCATCGTGCGAATCGGCACCGCCATCTTCGGTGAGCGGGAGGCGGCCGCCTGAGCGGCCCACCAGGAGGGACCGCGACGAATGCTGCTTCTGGCCAACGTCCTGACCGGCCTCGCGATGGTGCTGCACTGGGTACTCTGGATCTACCAGTGGGTCCTCATCGCCCGGGCCGTCACCTCGTGGGTCAGCGCCGATCCCCGCAACCCGATCGTCAGCTTCCTCTACGCGGCGACGGAGCCGCCGATCCGTGCCATCCGGCGCCTGCTGCCCACGAACCTGCGATACTTCCCGCTCGACATCGCATTTCTCGTGCTCTTCGGCCTCGTGATCTTCGCCCAGTACGGAATCGTCCAGTCGCTGCTCGACTACGCGGCGCACTTGCGCCGCCAGCAGGTGATGTCGCCGTTCTAGCGGGAGAGACGCCGCAAGGGAGGGAACGATGAAGATCTCGCCCATGGACATCCAACGCCAGGCTTTCGCCCGCCGCTTCCGGGGCCTCGATCCCGACGAGGTGCGGGCGTACCTGTCGCTCATCGCCGAGGAGCTCGCCGCGGTGGAGCGCGAGCGCTCGACCCTCGAGCAGCAGGTCAAGCACATGGAGAGCCTGCTCGAGGAGCACCGCGAGCGGGAGGGCATGCTCAAGAGCACCCTCCTCGCGGCCCAGAAGGCGTCCGACGAGATCCGCGAGGCGGCCCGCCGCCAGGCCGAGGCGGTCGTCAAGGAGGCCGAGCTCCAGGCGGACAAGCTCCTCGAGCTCGCCCAGGGGCGGGCCCACGAGGTGGAGCGGGGAATCCTCGAGCTGCGCGCGATGCGCACCACGATCCGCACCGACATCCGCGGCCTCGTGCAGAGGCTGACGACGCTGCTCGATCTGCAGGAGGAGGCCGAGCTCGACGACAACCTGCGCTTCCTGAGGCGGCGCGAGGAGGCGGCGAAGGGGTAGGGTGGACCGGGGGCCGAGCGCCAAGAGCCCGTCCGTCGTCGAGCTTCGGGAAGCCGAGGGCGGCGTCATCCTGAGTGTCCGGGTCCAGCCGCGGGCGTCGCGCAACGCGGTCGGGGGCGCCCGCGAGGGGGCTCTCGTCGTGCGGCTCACCGCCCCCCCCGTCGACGGAGCCGCCAACGCCGCCCTGTCCCGCCTGCTCGGACAGGCCTTCGCGGTGGCACCCTCGTCGGTGCGGATCCTCGGCGGGACCTCGGGGCGGACGAAGCGCGTGAGCATCGCCGGGATCGACCTCGCCACCGCTCGTGAGCGCCTGCGCCGCCTGGAGGGCGGATCGACGCTCGCATCGGGGCGCCGGGCGAAAGCATGATCCCCGCCGACTTCGCGGTGCGCAACGTCGGGCTGCTCGCCACCCTCGCCGGACCCATGCCCCGCGTCGGGGCGTCCCAGCGCGACATCGGGGCCCGGGCCGGCGCGGCGGTGGCGGCTCACCAGGGCCGCTTCGTGTGGGTGGGGAAGGAAGCCGCCTTCGACGGCTTTGTGCGGCTCCTTCCCGGGGCGATCGTCCTCGACGCGGGCGGGGCGGCGGTGGTTCCCGGTCTCGTCGACCCCCACACCCACCTCGCCTTCGCCGGGGACCGCGACGACGAGATCCGGAGTCGCCTCGCCGGCGCCTCCTACGAGGAGGTCGCCGCCGCCGGGGGAGGCATCGTGCGGACGGTGGAGGCGACGCGCTCGGCGACGCGCGACGAGCTTTCCCGTCTCGTCTCCCGACGACTCGACGAGATGCTGCTGTGCGGCACCACCACCGCCGAGGTGAAGAGCGGGTACGGCCTCGCCACCGACGCCGAGCTGCGCAGCCTCGAGGCCATTCGCCTCGCCGCTTCCCGCCACCCGGTCAGCGTCGTCTCCACGTTCCTCGGTGCTCACGAGGTGCCGCCCGAGCACCGCGCCGCCCGCGAGCGCTACGTGGACCTGCTCATCAGGGAGATGATCCCCGCGGTGGCGGCGCGCGGTCTCGCCACCTTCTGCGACGTCTTCTGCGAGAAGGGCGTGTTCACCGTCGCCGAGAGCCGCCAGATCCTGCTCGCCGCCCGCGCTCACGGGATGAAGCTGCGCATCCACGCCGACGAGCTCGCCTCGACCGGTGGCGCGGAGCTCGCGGGAGAGCTTCGTGCGCGCTCCGCCGACCATCTCGTCCACGTCTCGAAGGAGGGGATGGCGGCCCTCGCCTCCGCCTCCTGCGTGGCGACGCTCCTGCCCTCCGCCGCCCTCTACCTGCGCCTCGGTCGCTTCGCTCCCGCCCGCGCCCTCGTCGACGCCGGCGTCCCGGTGGCGCTCGCCACCGACGTCAATCCCGGAGGGGGTCTCTCGCCGTCGCTGCCGTTCGCGATGGCCCTCGCCTGCTTCGCCATGGGGCTCGCTCTCGAGGAGGCGCTGTGCGCCGTCACCGCCAACGCCGCCTTCTCCCTCGACCTGCAGGACGAGCGCGGCACGATCGAGGTGGGGAAGGGGGCCGACCTGCTCGTGCTGCGTTCGAGCCGCCTGCTCGACCTCGTTCGGGTGGGGGCGCCCGCGATCGTGGCCGTGGTGAAGGACGGCCGCGTGGTCGTCCGGAACGGCCGGAGGGTGGACGAGCCCTCCGTCGATCCCGCCGCGTGAGGCTGGCCCTCGCCGATCCCCTGGGCGCCCGCGGGCTCCGCCGCGGCGAGGTCACGGAAGCCGCCGGCTCGCCGTGGTAGGATCCCCGTCCTCGTGCCGGTGATGCCCCGATGAGCCTTCTCGTCGTCGAGAACCTGGTCAAGACCTACCCGGGAGGACGCAAGTCCCCGGCGGTGGAGGCCGTTCGCGGGGTCTCCTTCTCCGTCGAGGCGGGAGAGTTCTTCGGCCTGCTCGGACCCAACGGCGCGGGCAAGAGCACGACGATCGGGTGCATCAGCACCCTCGTGCGGCCCACCTCGGGCCGAGTCCTCGTCGACGGCGTCGACGTCACGCGCTCCCCGAGCGCGGCCAAGCGCCGAATCGCCGTCGTGCCCCAGAGTCGCAACCTCGACCACGACCTGACGGTCCGCGAGGTCCTGACCTTCCATGGGCGGTACTTCGGCCTGCCCGCGGTGGAGCGCGAGGCGCGGGCCGACCGTCTGCTCGACGAGCTGCAGGTCACGGAGAAGGCCCACGCGAAGCCGAGCACGCTCTCCGGGGGGCAGCAGCAGCGGGTGATGATCGCTCGGGCCCTCATGCACGACCCCCAGCTCGTCCTCCTCGACGAGCCCACCACCGGCCTCGACCCCCAGGCCCGTCGCGTGCTCTGGGAGACGCTGCGTTCGCTGCACGCGCGGGGCATCACCTTCATTCTCACCACGCACTACATGGAGGAGGCGGACCGTCTCTGCCAGAGGCTCGCCGTCGTCGACCACGGCCGCATCCTGACCCTCGACACCCCCGCCGCCCTCAAGAAGACCCTGCCCGGCGCGCAGGTCCTCGACCTGTGGGTGCGCGCGCCGCAGCCGCTCGCCCCTCGTCTGCGCGAGATCTCGGGCGTGCAGAACCTCGAGCCGGTGGCGGTGGGGGGAGACGGCGAAGGGCTCGAGCGCCTGCGGCTGTTCGTCGACCCGGCGGACGGCCTCCTCGACCGCGTGCTCCGCACCGTCCGCGAGGGCGGGGCCGATCTCCAGCACGTCAACCTCGGCCAGCCCAGCCTCGAGGACGTCTACATCCACCTCACGGGCAAGGATCTGCGCGAGTGACCGCGTTTCTGGCCCTCCTGAGGCGCGACCTTTTGGTGGCCCGGCGAAACGCCCTGCCCATGCTCGTCGCCACCCTCACCCAGCCGATCCTCGTCGTGCTCGTCTTCGGCAACCTTCTCCCCCGGATGCACCTCGTGTCCGCGGAGTTCCGGGCGGTGATCCTCCCCGGTCTCATGGCCATCACGATGATGATGGCGGGAGTGCAGGGCGTGCTCATGCCGCTCGTCCAGGACCTCTCGGGGACCCGCGAGGTCGACGAGCGCCTCCTCGCGCCGATCAGCGTCTTCGGGGTGTCGCTCGAGCGGATCGTGGCGGGGTCGCTGCACGCCGCCGCGGCGGGGCTGCTCGCCCTGCCCGCGATGATGCTCCTGCTGCACGAGGCGGGCGGGGTCGTCGTGCGCCCGGCGTGGTCCGCGCTTCTCCCCCTGACTGCCCTGTGCGGGTTGCTCTCCGCCGCGTTCGGCCTGACCCTGGGCACGAACGTCCAGCCGCGCTTCGCCGGCCTGCTCTTCGCCGTGGTGCTGGGCCCGATGATGCTCTTCGGCTGCGCCTACTACCCCTTCGCCGCGCTCACCGCGCTCGGCGGCGTGCGCTACCTCTTCCTCCTCAACCCGCTCACCTTCATGAGCGAAGCCATGCGCCTGGCGGTGACCCCCGAGGTGCCCCACATGTGGGTGCCCCTGCTCCTGGCCGGGCTGCTCGGCTTCCTCGCTCTCTTCGTGTTCCTCGGCGCGCGCTCCTTCCGGAGGCGGACGATCCTCTAGAGAGCGGCGGCGACGGGATATCGGTCGGTCGGCTTCGGTGGGCGGACCGCCAGGGCTGCCGCCCGGAGCGGCGCTTGCGGCCCCGGCGCCTTCGGCGTAGAAGACCGGGGGGGAAGGGGCGCACCCGGGAGGCAGCATGGCGAAGAAGCGGGGACCGAAGATCAGGCGGATCGCGATCAACACCGGGGGAGGGGACGCCCCGGGGCTCAACGCGGTCATCCGCGCCGTCGTGCACTCAGCCTACAACCACGGCTGGGAGATCGTGGGGATACGCGACGGGTACAACGGCATCTTCACCCCCGAGCAGTTTCCCGACGGCGGGCTCGTTCCGCTGACGCGCGAGACGGTGCGCGGCATCACCCACCTCGGGGGCACGATCATCGGCACCACGAACCGGGGCAATCCCCTCAAGTACCCGACCCTCATGCCCGACGGGACGATGGCGGAGGTGGACCGGACCGACGACCTCGTCCGGGCCCTCGCCGAGCACTCGATCGACGCGGTGGTCGCGGTGGGGGGCGACGGGTCGCTCACGATCGCGAACGCGCTGGCGAAGAAGGGCGTGAGGATCGTGGGGGTCCCGAAGACGATCGACAACGATCTCTCCCGCACCGTGGTCACGTTCGGCTTCGACACCGCCGTCTCGTTCGCGACGGAGTGCCTCGACCGCCTCCACTCGACGGCCGAGGCCCATCGGCGGGTGATGGTCGTCGAGGTGATGGGCCGCTACGCGGGGTGGATCGCCCTCAACGCCGGGATCTCGGGCACCGCCGACGCCATACTCCTGCCGGAGATCCCCTACGACCTCGAGTCGGTCGCGGCCAAGATCCGGCAGCGGGCGGGAGCGGGACGCAACTTCGCGATCGTGGTCGTGGCGGAGGGGGCGAAGCCGAAGGGCGGCGCCCACGCGGTGATCGAGAAGCGCCTCGGGGCGCTCGAGCGGCTGGGCGGCGCCGCGGAGAGGGTCGCGGCCGTGCTCGCGGAGACGACGGGCCGCGAGACCCGCCACGTCGTGCTCGGCCATCTCCTGCGCGGGGGGACGCCCACCACGTTCGACCGACTGCTGTCCCTGCGCTTCGGGTCGGCGGCGGTGCGGGCGCTGGCCGAGGGGCGCTCGGGGGTGATGGTGGCGCTCGACCCGCCGACCGTCCGCTACGTGCCGCTGGCGCAGGCGACGAAGCGGATGAAGACGGTGCCCCTCGACTGCGACACCGTCAGGACCGCCCGCGAGCTCGGCATCTGCCTCGGCGACTGACCGCTCGGGCCTCGCCCGGGTCGGCGGCGCGTCCTCGCAGGTTCGCGAGGTCATCGGCGTGGGCACCGCGTGCAACATCTCCCGAGAAAGCCCTTGACAGGCAAGCTGCGACTTGCATATCATCGGCCGATGACATGCAATTGGACACTTGCCTGACTGTGGACGACGTCTACCGCGCCATCGCCGACCCTTCCCGCAGGGCCATCCTGGACGCGCTGACCGAACGCGAAGGTCAGTCGCTGTTCGAGCTGTGCACCCGCCTGACCATGAAGTACGGGATCAGCTCGTCACGGCAGGCGATCTCCCAGCACCTCGAGGTGCTGGAAGCCGCGGGCCTCGTCGTCACGAAGCGCGGGGGCCGGTCCAAGTTCCACTGGTTCAACGGCGCGCCCCTCAAGGCCATCGCCGAGCGCTGGCCGATTCCGAAGGAGAGCACCGACTCGTGAGAATCAACGTCACCAACGTCTTCGTCGATGACCAGAAGAAGGCCCTTCGCTTCTACACGGAGATCCTCGGCTTCGAGAAGAAGACCGAGATTCCCCTGGGCGAATACCTCTGGCTGACGGTCGTCTCGCCGGGCGAACCGAATGGGACCGAGCTCCTGCTCGAGCCCGACAGCCACCCGGCGGTGAGACCGTTCAAGAGCGCCCTCGTCGAGGACGGCATCCCCTACGCGTCCTTCGCCGTAGAGGACGTCCATGCC
>Ga0326597_10007192_pt1 | contig 15157 bp, 11 predicted proteins | sample RVTome_12_FD_203789 | JGI IMG/M metagenome (GOLD analysis project Ga0326597, IMG submission 203789) | Soil microbial communities from uranium-contaminated site in the Upper Colorado River Basin, Wyoming, United States - RVT100D185 | ecosystem: Environmental > Terrestrial > Soil > Contaminated >... | reverse complement strand
TCCAAGAGTCTTTCGCCTTCAGCATTCACCGCGCAGTAACGCTTGATGTCTCTGGCGCCCATTTGCGCGTTCGCATGAATTTTCGTTTTCTGAAATCTTTGGTGTTGAATGGATCTGGCAGTGTTTACTCGCTTGCGAATGACGTCTGAATTTTCGCCGGCATCTTTACTCGCGAGATCTTGATAGCGAAGCGCTGGGACTTCGATTTGAATGTCAATGCGATCAAGGAGCGGACCGGAAACCCTCGAACGGTAGCGCTGGATTTGAATTGGAGTACAGGTGCATTCCTTCTGCGGATCCGTTAGAAATCCACACTGACAAGGATTCATGGCGGCGACTAACATGAACGCCGATGGATAATTGATGGATCCCATGGCGCGCGAGACGGTGATATTGCCATCTTCGAGCGGCTGGCGCATGACCTCTAATACATTCCGCTTGAATTCCGGCAATTCGTCGAGGAAAAGCACGCCGTTATGCGCTAACGAAACTTCGCCAGGCTTGGGTACGGTGCCGCCACCGACGAGGCCGGCATCTGAAATCGTATGGTGAGGGGAACGGAACGGTCGTGTCGCGATAATCGGCGCGCCGTTGAGCAGCCCCATGATGCTGTGAATCTTCGTGGTATCGAGGGCCTCGTCAAGGGTGAGATCCGGGAGAATTGTCGGCAAGCGTTTCGCCAACATAGTTTTACCCGAACCGGGCGGGCCGACTAGGATCACGTTGTGACTTCCGGCAGCCGCAACCTCCAAGGCCCGCTTGACGTGTTGCTGGCCTTTGACATCGGTGAAGTCAGTACCATAGTGCGAGTGATGACTGAACAGTTCTTCGATGTTAACCTGGACCCGCTCGATGGGACGATTCCCGTTTAAGAACTCGACGACCTGAGGAAGGTCTTTGACCCCGAGGACCTCGACCTCGTTTACCACGGCGGCTTCCGGCGAGTTTTGCTCGGGAAGAATCACTCCTTTCACATTTTCCCGCTTTGCCGCCATGGCGATCGGCAGCGCACCGCGCACGGGCTTTATGGTACCATCGAGCGAAAGTTCACCGATTAGTAGATAGTCGTTGAGAAGTTTAGATTCGATCAATCCTTCGGCGACTAGTATTCCCACGGCCATTGGCAAATCATAGGCGGAGCCCTCCTTTTTAATATCTGCAGGCGCGAGGTTGATGGTAATACGCTTGGTTGGAAACGTGTAGCCACAATTTCTTACGGCGGCACGAATCCGATCTTTACTTTCTTTTACGGCTCCTTCGGGTAAACCGACCGTAGCGAGCTGGGGAAGCCCGGAGGCGAGATCAATCTCTACCTCGACGCGCAATGCATCGATGCCATATAGAGCTGCGCTGTTGACCTTTGCTAACATGGCCGGGTGACAATGCCCGTACGCTAACAAAGGGCGCAGATAATGACAACTACAAGTGCTATTGGGCAATCCAACGACCTCTGGAACCGTCCAAGCTGAATTTGAGCAAGTCCAACAACGTTGGGAACGCGTAATCTTGAAGATGCCGCATCCCGAGCGATTAACGATTCAGCCGCCAGTGAGCGATAGATGCAATTCGAAGATTGACCATTCAAGGTCTAAGTTGATCTCTTCTGCGCTAAAAAGGGCTACGCTTGTAGTCCGCTAAGTCGGATCCGCAACTTCTTATGGTGGCTCTGATTTCTCGCCATAGAATTTTGGAACATTCGCTTACCGTCCGTTGTAAGGCCGTCAAAGATGACCTATTCTTTTGATCGGAAATACTTGGCTGATCGGCCTATTGTGGCCTAATCTATAAACTATGTCCCATTTGTAACTCTTATACCCGTTTATCGAAGCTTCTGGACACGAATCTGTCATTCGTGACCGCTTTATGTTACTTTACCAAATACCACTAGTTATTCGGAGAAAAAATCTTTTTATTTTTTGAGTAGATAGCGTTAGGAATCCGTGGCTGCTCATTGGCACTGCTCTTGCGGAGAAGATTGTGGAGATTTAAATATTCCCAAATGACCAATCCTGACAAAAAAGAGTGGTTTGTTGTTTTTAGTAAGCACCACAGGGAAGAGTTCGCTCAATTTCATTTACGATTAAAGGGGTTGGAGACTTTTTTCCCACGTTTGATGCTCCCTAGATTTTCATATAAGAGCAAACGAATTGTCCCTCTATTTCCTAATTATCTCTTTGTTCATTTGAACCTTGCCACAGATTATGACCAAGTACGCTGGGCCCCCGGGGTTAAATCTTTCGTAAATTTCGGGGATAGCCCGATACCTCTGCAGGATGAAATTGCCGAAAACCTAATGAGGCAGGCAGATCCCGAGGGTATTATCCCGGCGCATTCTGACTTGAGAATCGGCCAAGAAGTTCAGATTCGAGGCGGGCCGTTTGATGGTGTGATTGGGGTAATCCAGAGGACACCCGATGCTAAAGGGCGTGTCCGCCTGCTTATGAAGCTATTGAGCCGGCGCATTGCTGTAGAGATCCCAGTTCACTTAATTTCTGGAGGGTGGGTAGCCAATAGGGCCCATCCGGCCGGTGCGAACAGATCAGTAAATAGGTCAGAACCGCCTATACTAATATAAAGGGCGATTCTTGCTGTGAGAAATAGTGTTTCGGTAGGGCAATTAGCCCTAAATGGCGGAGCTTTACCCTGAGTATAGAAACACCCTCCCGGGATTTGCTAAGTCTAGTATATGCGATTTTCTTTCTTGATTACGGTCCAAGAATAGCGTATAGTCGCGTCCTTGATGAAGCATCGATTGTCACGCAACCTCGAAATCGGGGAAAGGTCTTCTCCTAGAAGTTCGTTAGCAGGACTACCAATCGCAACACCCTGGGTTTTAATTGCCGCCCTGGCGTTCTTGCCTGTTTGTAATTTAGCTATTGTCAGTGATGCCAAAGCTGGCTTTGCTAGTCGTTTTAGCCTCTCGCTCGGTGAAGAATACTCAGATAATATCTTTTTTGAGAAGAAGAAGGAGCATGATTTCGCGACCATTATCAAGCCAACCTTTTCGATATTGTATGCGCCGTTCGGCCAAACGACACCGATTTTTAGCGCTGATTTCACTCCAGAGGGGCAAATTTTCGCGCGCCACTCGGAAGATTCGAATTTTGGTAAAAATATAACCTTTAATACTGAGTACACTCACTATTTCTCGCCGCTGCTCACTTTCTATATAAGGGATAACTTGCAGCGTCTGGGGCCTACACGCAGTGGGTCGTCCGGATTTGAAAAAAGCACAATTCATCCGGGCTCGGGGGGCGGGACAGGTGGCTCGCCTGTTCTGCACGGTTTCGGTGATGTCGTTTCCAACGAAAACGAAGTTCGCAACCAAATTTCCGCGCGAGGTGCTTACACCTATAGCCCGAACATTAGCTTTGGTGGGGACTACGCTTTCGGCTACACCAGCTATCTTGACCAGGGTGGCAGCGACGTCTGGCATCGTGTCGCGGCGCGGGGAGTATATCGATGGCGGGATGAGCACAACTTCCACTTTGGCTACGGCGTGGATGTCATAAAAACACGGGACGGCGATAAGAATATCGTCCACAATATCGATATCGGAGATGATTATTTCAGTTCATTCAAGATTAATCTCGATCCGACTTTGACGGTTTTTGCCTCGACGGGAATAGGGATCGTCACGGGTGATGGGGGGGTAAGACTCGCGAACCGTATTAACGTTGCTGTAACGAAATTGTGGCAAACGGCGTCCTTGATGGTAGGTGCCAATAAGGGGATCACGCCTAGTTTAGGAGTTGCAGGGGTTTCAGACACGACGAGTTTTCTTACTAACTTCAATATCCGCTTCACTGAGCTTCTTTCAGCTTATGTCAATTCCGATTTCTCATTCTATGATACAGAAGACGGCAACTTTAAAACCTTTACGGCGGGGACTGGTCTTCGGTATCAAATCTTAAATTGGCTTTCATCGGAATTGCGGTACGCGCACCGTTGGGAAATCGACGCAGGGTCCGCTTCTAGTTCGACCACTTTTTTTAACCCTAACCAACGTGGCCGGATCAACAGCAACAGCATCGCCTTGAGTTTCACCGCTAACTTCGATGTCTGGCCGACTCTCGGCTTTGCCCGCGGCCCGGCTGTGCCTTGATCGTCGATCTCCTTTCTCGTAGGTTCTCGCCCCTAAAATAGTCCGCTAAAATTATTAATTTAACCCGCTGTCAATTCTCGTCAAAGATTTGGCAGCAAACGAGGAGTACTATGAAAAAAATGAAATATTTTTCTTTTGTTTTGATTTCGTTCTTTTTGGCTTCTTGCGCAACCAAGGAGTTGCGCGTAGCTGAATATCGCGTATCGGCTGACACGCCGGATCCGACAAAGGCGCCAGACGAATATTACGCCTTGGGGCCGGGCGACAGTCTAAACATTCAGCTCTGGAAAGAACCAACGCTTTCGGGCCTTGTGAAGGTCCGTCCCGACGGGTTCGTAACCCTACCCCTGGTTAACGAAGTTCAAGTAACCGGTTTAACCACCGCAGAGTTGAGAAAGCAATTGGAGAGCAAGTATAAGGAATTTGTCCGAGACCCCGTCGTTACGGTCCGTGTCGAGGGCATTGCGTCCAGCGAGGTTTTTTTGGTCGGCCAGGTTACCAAACCGGGAGCCTATCTTTTGAACGGAAACGACACGGTCCTTCAGCTCATCACTCGAGCCGGCGGGCTGACGATTTTCGCGCAACGGCGTGACATTAAAACCGTAAGGCGGGCGGGCGACAAGGTCACCGAATATGTATCCGACTACGATGCTATCGTTGCCGGGGACCTTAAACAGGACATCATATTGCGGCCGGGTGATCGCGTAATCGTCCCGTAAAGAATATCGCGCTCCAACTAACACCTATTTTCTAAAATTGTGGAGGGAAGCCATGAAATCATCTCAAGAGTTTAATCTGTCTCAGATCTTGAACACAATTTATCGCAGAAAAGATATCGTGATCGCCATTTTTCTGGTGATCGCCGCACTGACGACTTACTTGACCGTTAGTTTACCCAACTTTTATCGCTCGACCACACTGATCTTGATTACACCTCAGCGCCTTCCTTCCAGTTACGTCGCATCGACTGTTACGTCGAGCATCGACCAGCGTATGCTGGCAATGACGCAGCAAATATTGAGCCGTACGAGCTTGGAGAAAGTTATCCGCGCCTTGAATCTTTATTCAATCAACGGCTCAGCAAAGGATATTGACGGACGTGTAAATCAATTGCGGAAGATGATTAATATCGAGATCAATCGGAACGATACGTTTAAACTTTCCTTTGAGCACGAAAGTCCCCAAACGGCAATGGAGGTAACGGCTCGGCTCGCTTCACTTTTCATCGACGAGAATGTCCGATCACGCGAGCAACAAGCTGCGGGGACAACGGCTTTTATGAACACCGAAGTGGAACGCCTCCGCAAAGAATTGGAAGAGCAAGAAAGTATAGTAAACCTGTATAAATCACAGCATCAGAAGGATCTGCCTGAGCAGTTGGATGCGAATCTTCGGACCTTGGAGCAAATGCGGCGTGAACTTGAAAGCGGAATGCTTCGTCTCACTAGCCTGGAGGAAAGAAAGGCGTTAATCGAGCAGACACGAATTGCCACGGCTTCGATCTTCGACGGGTCTGGAGCGGCGCGAAGCATCTTATCCGGGGCCGGTATCGATTCGCGCAAAAGGGAATTGGAGCTATTGCGCACCCGGTATAGCGATAAACACCCGGATGTTGTTCGTCTCAAGCAGGAGATAAAAAATGCGCCGGCGGAGGAAACGCCGCAAACCGCTGGAGCCGAAGTGGCGGGGGCGAGCAAACTCGGCAGCGGTGATAGCTCTCGGACTCAGTTTGCAGACATCCAGAGCGATGTCGCCGCGTCCGAAATAACTCTGTTACGGCAGCGAAATAATAAGTTGCAATCCGAAATTGCAGCGTATCAGGACCGTGTGAGTACCACACCGATCCGCGCCATGGACCTTTCAAAAATCACCCGTAATTACGATATTACGTTGAATAAATTTCGAGACCTCTTGAGTAAGGAATTCGACTCGCAACTATCGGAAAACATGGAAAGAAAACAAAAGGGTGAGCAATTTCAAGTTGTCGATCCTGCAAGCTTGCCGGAAAGTCCCGTGGCGCCGAATCGTCCACGAATGCTTTTGGTCGGTTTGCTGTTGGGTTTAGCAGCCGCGTTGGGCGGCGCCTTATTGATCGAGAATCTAGATAACTCAATACGGGGAAACGAAGATCTCGACGGTATGACCAATCTCCCGCTGCTTGCCATGCTGCCGGTCGTTCCCTCGCGGGGAAATATTCTGGAGTTGCGTCAAACCCGCATCATGCTACTCCTTTATTCGGCTGGCGCTTTAGCGCTCGGGATTTTTCTGATCCGTATGTTCGGGCGTGTGCTACTTTTGAGTTAGTCAAGAACAGGTATGTTGTCCGTTTATTGCGAACATTTCGGCCTTATCCGGGAGCCCTTCAATATCACGCCGGATCCGAGCTTCCTCTATTTGAGCGAAAGCCACCGGGAGGCGTTGGCGCAGCTTGTCTACGGAATCAAGTCGCGCAAAGGTTTCGTAGTTTTGACCGGCGAGGTCGGCACGGGCAAGACCACCTTGATTCAAAGCTTATTGGAGGAGCTAAACGGCAGTACGAAAACCGCTCTTATCTTTAACGTGATCGTCAGCCCGAAGGACCTGTTGCGCTATGTCTGCGAGAAATTCGGGCTCGTTTCCGACCGGGAAAATCAGAGAGAGATGCACGATTATCTTTCTCTGCTGGAGCGGTTTCTTCTTGACACTTACCGCAACGGCGACAACGTTGCCGTGATCATTGATGAGGCGCAGAATTTGTCTACGGAGGTATTGGAGAATGTCCGGCTCTTGTCCAATTTCGAAACCACGCGGGACAAGTTGCTGCAGATACTCTTAGTCGGTCAACCCGAACTCAGCAGTCGCCTAAACGCTTCCGAGCTTCGCCAGATCAAGCAACGGGTCGCATTGCGCCACCACTTGAACCCGCTGAATATATCGGAATGCAGGGGCTATATCGCAAGGCGTCTTGAGATCGCGGGAGGCGATATTTCCCTTCTGACACCCGAGGCCGCCGCGGCGGTGCACAGTTATTCTGGCGGCATCCCGCGTCTTATTAATATCCTTTGCGATAACGGCCTGCTGACGGCGTATGCTTTGCGGAAGAAGCGCGTTGAAACTACGATGATTAGTGAGATCGCACGAGACCTACAGCTCGCGCCGACGGGACGGATGGTAAGAGAGTCTGCCCTTGTCGGACCGACCGGGATGACGGCTTCGCGACCCGGCGAGGAAAATCCCCAGCGGCCTGTGTCCGGAACTGTCGAAAAGCTGGTGCCCGGGAGTTTTAGTCAAACTTCGGCAAAAGCGGGAATCGGCACCAAGAATGCAGTCGGAGCTAATCGCGATTTCCTCCTCACCGTCTCGCCGGAGTCTAAGTCGCCGACCCAGACCATAACGCCGGCCCAGTCAATACCTGATGCCGTACCGGTGGGATTTTTTGACTCCATGACCCGTGCGCTCACAGATGCTATGGGTCCGATGGCCGTCTTCGTGGTCCGCGAGCTGGTTGCCGGAATGGGTGAAACCGTAAAAGCGTTTCCCAAGCGGCGCGTTGCCAGGCTTGTTGAAGAAACGAGCCGAGAAATCTTAAGCGAACCGTTGAAGGCCGGTTACCAGCGAGTCATGTTTGAGGAAATTAGAGGGATCAATGTCCAGAAGTAACGCCCATGACGCCAGGAGAGCACGCTCTCCTTCAGGGCCGCGCAACATTCTGGCAATTAGACCGTCCCAAATTTTACCGCGCCAAAATGCCACTCTGACCACGAAGCTCACGAAGGCTACGAAGGGTTCGGATATTTTTGATTCTAGACTTCGTGCTCCCTTCGGCTTTGCTCAGGGTACGCTTCGTGCCTTCGTGGTGAAATCTGTCTTTTCTTCTTTGGTTGAAGCTCTGCCGCGCCGTGTCTCCTGTGGTGAAAAGGAATTCGAATATGTTACCGCGGAGGTGCCGAGGACGCAAAGAATCAAATCTGAATTTCGAAATTCGAAAATCGAAGTCTTCAAATATCTTTGGTTAGGTTTCAGACCAAGAGCTTGGTGTTTATAAACTAGGGCGATCTCAAAAAAGGATTGGAGATGACATATGAGTAAAGTATCTGACGCGCTTCGAAGGGCTTCCGAAGAAAGCGGGCAGAAGATCACGCGTGCCGTTGATGAACTGGAGCAAAAAAGCGGAGACGCCAAAAACGGCGATTCTCAAGCCTACCAGTCTGCTGCCTCGACGATGACTATAAACCCCGGGAGCAGAGGGGCGATCGGCAGTGAGGGACCCAACGGCCACAATGTACGCGCGGGAGTTGGCTTTAACTCTGCCGCACCGAACATGCCCGATGCGTATTTAAAGCCGAAGCGTGGCTTAAGAGAAGCAATGGAGAACTTGCTCTTCGGCCGGGATTTAGCGAAATATGACGCATATCCTCTGGTAGCTTTGGGGCAGAACGGCTCCCACGGAGAACAATTTAAAATTCTCCGCGAACGGATTAACAAAATTTGCGGTGAAGTAGGACATCGCACGATTTTGGTAACGAGTCCAGTCAAAGGGGATGGAAAAACTACCGTGGCGGCGAATCTTGCCGCTGCGATGGCCCTGGATTACGAGCAACAAGTACTTCTGATCGACGCGGACCTTCGTAGCCCTTCAATTCATCGGTATTTCGGTATCAGCTCGACCCCTGGTCTTTCAGAATACCTTGGTTCAAACAACGGCGTGGACTTGGTGCGATATGTCCAGAACACTTCACTGCCCGGGCTTCGGATACTTCCAGCCGGTAATGCGTCAGTTGTTTCCGCCGAACTGTTGGCTACGGAGAGAATGAAGAGTCTGGTGAGAGAAATTCCAGAAATGTTTCCGGGTCATCAAATTATCGTCGATACCTCGCCGATCCTTTCGACTTCGGATCCTTTGATTTTGTCTTGCTTAATGGATGGACTAGTCATGGTTGTCCGCGCCGGAAAAACTCCGCGCAGCTGCCTGTCGGCGGCGTTTGAGTCAGTGGCGGCCAACAAAGTCATGGGAGTGGTCTTGAATGGAGCTGATCTCGGGATGAAATCCCGGTACTATCAATACACTCCGGCTTCATAGCCCGGATCTATCACCGTCGAACATTGCCTCATTGTTTCTTCCTTCGCGGCCATTCCGTTTTCACTCGCAAATCGCGCTCGTCTCTCGTGTTCATGCTCGGGCGAACACGAGAGACGAACATGAGGCACAAATGTCCCGCCGAGAACGCAAAGTATCAAATCCGAATTTGGAAATTCGAATATCGAAATTTTTTTTGGCGTGCTTTGCGCCTTTGCGCGAGTCACTCCGATTTGGTTGCGGCTTCGCCGCGCTGGGTCTCTGTGGTGAATACGTCCTCATCGGCAATACAGCAGCGCCATGAGTCGTTAGGGCCAGTGGTCCATGCGCCTGTTTAATAGATATTTTTCCGCCTATGACCTGATTCTGCCATTCGGGGATGTTGTGCTAACCGTGCTGGCCACCTTGGGTGCGCGGTTCCTCGTGCTGTTTGCGCGCGACGCCGACGTAACGAGTTGGAATCAGTGGATGGTTTTAGCCGGATGGATTGCGGTCATCGTTGTCCTGTCTTTTTACTACGCCGAGCTATACGAGATTGACCAGGCTCTGTCGCAACGAGAGCTCAGTCTTCGCTTCGCTAACGGGTTCGGCATCGTATGTATTCTCATCGCCGTTCTTAGTTACCCGATTCAACAGCCCGGGCTGAGAAAAATATATCTCATTGAGATCTTTCTGATGGGTCTAGGGCTACTCGCTTGGCGGCTGCTGTTTGCCAAGATCCTGATGAAACGAGGTGTTCACGGCACGATTGCGATCATCGGAACCCAAGAAATCGGCGTGCTAGTCGCCGAGACCCTCGCCCAGAAGAAACATTTAGGGTTGAAGGTTGCCTACTTTGTCGGGCCGGAAGCCGGGCAGATCACGCTTTCTTACGGCAATCCTCGTCGGATAACCATACCGGTTGCCGCGCCGGAGTCGACCATCGCGCTAGTGGAACATGAAGGGATCAGCAGAATTTTGATTGCCGGACCCGAACGGGGGCAGAGGTTTCCCGCTCATGACCTTGTGACATTGCGGTTGAAGGGCATTCCGATAGAGGAGTGCCACACTTTTTACGAACGGCTCATGAGCAAAATTTCCATAATCAATCTGCGGCCCAGCTGGATTCTTTTTTCCCAAGGCTTTCAGCGAACGAATTGGATCATGTTCACCAAGCGGGTCATGGATTTAGCCACGTCGGTTTGTGGCTTGGTCTTGTCAGCGCCGATCACCCTAATCACCGCCATTGCGATCAAGCTGGATAGCCCCGGGCCTGTTCTCTATCGCCAAGAGAGAGTCGGGCAAAATGAAAAGCCCTTCATGCTTTACAAATTTCGTTCCATGATATGCGACGCGGAGGCCGAGTGCGGACCGTCATGGGCGAGCAAAGAGGATCCGAGGGTCACCCGCGTAGGGACCATCATTCGAAAACTCAGAATTGACGAGATCCCCCAAATGTTGAACGTCCTCAAAGGGGAGATGAGCTTTGTCGGACCTCGGCCCGAGCGTCCGTTTTTTGTATCCGAGCTCAAGGAAAAAATTCCCTACTATCAGTTTAGATTTTCGGTTAAGCCCGGTATCACGGGGTGGGCGCAAATATCGTATTCGTACGGTGATAGCGAAGCGGACGCCATCGAAAAGTTGCAATACGATTTATACTACACCAAGTATTTGTCTCCCGTTTTCGACCTGCAGATCCTTTTTGAAACCATCAAGGTGATTCTCCTGGGCCGAGGCGCCCGATAGCGGTCGTTTCGGCTTTCGATCTTGCATGACGGTTTGAACGCCACCTCCCGCAGTGCCGGAGGTGTTGGCGTTTTACTGAAAACTTACGTGTTTACGTTCTAAGTGTTCAACAGAACCACTTCAACAAAGTTTATCGCGCCAAGACGCCAAGATCGCGGAGAACGATATTTTGTAATCTCTCCGAGCTTGGCGTGCTTTGCGTCTCTGCGCGAGTCATCTTTTTCCCAATTCCGTAATCCAAAATTCAACCGAACATTTCAATTATCTTTGGTTAAAATTCCCTGTTCTCTTTGGAGCGCTCGTGGGCCAAGGCGTTCACCCAGGGCTGCAGATCACCAAAGGCAAGGCCAAACACTTTGTGGTAAACGCGCTTACAGTAGACGTAGAAGACTACTACCACGTCTCGGCATTTGAGTCCGTGGTGCGCCGGGATTCCTGGGATCAATATGAAAGCCGAGTAGAGAACAACACTCTGCGCATTCTCGACTTGCTGGATGAATACCACACGCTGGCGACTTTTTTTATTTTGGGCCACGTGGCGGAGCGTCATCCCGGCTTGGTTCATGCCATTCAGCAACGCGGGCACGAGATCGCATCACACGGGTATTCGCACCGCCGCATCTATACACAGACGGCGCAACAGTTTCGCGAAGATACACGCAAGGCGAAAAAAATCGTTGAGGACATAACCGGACTGCCGGTTACAAGCTTCCGCGCGCCGAGTTATTCGATTACCGCGCAAACGCTGTGGGCCCTGGAGATTCTAGGCGAGGAAGGCTTCGAATACGATTCGAGCATTTTCCCGATCGTTCACGACATTTACGGTATTCCCGGGGCGCCGCGTTTCCCATACGTCAAAGCTTTACGATCGGGGCGACAAATCAAAGAGTTTCCCCCGTCAACGCTTCGCATCTTCGGCCGTAACATTCCGGTGGCGGGCGGCGGATATCTTCGATTGTTCCCTTATAAGATAACCGCGTGGGCGATTCGCAGGCTCAACGACACCGAACATCAACCGGCAATGGTGTACTTGCACCCTTGGGAGATAGATCCGGAGCAGCCGCGGATTTCCGCCTCCTGGTTGTCGCGGTTTCGGCATTATCAAAATTTGGATTCAACGGAAACAAAGTGTGAAAAGTTGCTCAACGAATTTTCGTGGGCGCCGATGGAAGAGGTGCTGACCCAGAGGCTGCTTCAGTAGTTTTTACATCAAGGGCTCAATACATGACACTTAAAATCTTGTCGGTAGTAGGGGCAAGACCGAATTTTATGAAGGTAGCGGCCATTTGCGAGGCGATCAACGAGTTGAACGCCCTTGCAGCCGCGAAAGTAGTGGATCATGTCTTGGTTCACACCGGCCAGCATTATGACAGCAACATGTCCGACTCGTTTTTTAACGATTTGGAGCTTCCCAGGCCTGACCTTTGTTTAGACGTCGGCTCGGCGTCTCACTCGGTTCAGACCGCCAGGATTATGGAACGGTTCGAAAGCGTGGTTTTAAACGAGCGGCCGCACGCGGTGCTCGTCGTCGGAGATGTGAATTCGACAGTGGCTTGCGCGCTCGTCGCGAAAAAGACCTGGTGCAGGGGAGATCATGAAACGAGAGACTTTGTTCCCAAACTAGCGCACGTCGAAGCGGGGTTGCGGAGTTCCGATCGGACCATGCCTGAAGAGATCAATCGCATCGTGACCGATTCGATTTCCGATTATCTCTTCACGACGGAAGAAAGCGCCAACCGCAATCTTCTTCGGGAAGGTATTCCGGAAGAGCGGATCTTTTTCGTCGGCAACGTGATGATCGACACTCTCATGCGCTATCGGTCGAAGGCGCAGGAATCGACTATCCTTCAAGACTTGCAGTTGACCGATGCAGGCAGCGTAAAGCCGTACGCGCTCTTGACGTTGCATAGGCCCGCTAATGTCGATGACAAGCGGGTTTTTACCCGCATGCTCGACGCCTTTCTCGATATTTCGAGGCGTATGCCCGTCATTTTTCCGGCGCACCCGCGGACGTTAAAGCGGATTCAGGAAGATGGCTTAGGCGACTATTTCGTTGATCACTTTGTTCAGGGTCCCGAACCCTGGGACTCGCAGGTGCGAATCCGCGTGGTGCCTCCGCTCGGCTATCTGGATTTTTTGAACCTGATGTCCGAAGCGAAAGTCGTTCTCACAGACTCGGGAGGTATCCAGGAAGAAACGACCATCCTGGGGGTGCCGTGTATGACATTGCGCGAGAACACCGAGCGGCCGGCGACCATCGCGCAAGGGACTAACGTTTTGGTGGGTTCGAATCCGGAAATTATTATCCGGGAATTCAATCAGGTTTGTGCCAATGGAAGGGGAGCGCAGCGGTCGCCGCGCTACTGGGATGGAAAGGCGGCCAAGCGCATCATCCAGATCCTGGTAAATGATTTCTCGCAGGATCTAGCGATTTCGGTTCCGGCGTACGAATCAAACGCGAAGGAATTAATTCAAAACTGAACAGATGGCCAAGATACTCTCGATTCTAAACTCTATACGTCGAGGACCCAGACGTCTGGTCTCCGACGTTTCGATCTCTGACCTCAGACTTCTGAGGTCTGACCTCTGGCCTGCGACATCTGATCTCTGATCACAGCCCCCTGGATATTAAGCTATGCAAACAACCATCTGCCAAAACGACGGTACCCGTTGGGACGAATTCGTATCAGCTCATCCGGGAGGGACGTTTTTCCATCAGTGGAAATGGCGCGAGATCATTGCTACCGTTTTTGGCTACGAACCCTATTATCTTTTAGCGGAGGAAAGGGGAGATATTCAGGGAGTTCTACCGCTGTTCCTCGTTCGCAGTCTGCTTTTCGGCCGAAGTTTGATGGCGATGCCGTGGGCGGTTTACGGTGGCGCCGTGACGAACACCAAGGATGCAGAAACCTTGCTGATCCAAAAGGCGATGACAATAGCGACCAAGCATCATGCCAAGTACCTTGAGCTGCGGGGAAACCCGTATCTGCATCAGGAGCCGGTGACGGCGACAGGAAATTCGAGGGTTGCGGTTAAACAAAAGGATCTTTACGTCACCTTTATGTGCGAAATTGATCCGAATGATGAGGTCAATTTAAATCGCATTCCAAGAAAGCAGCGCCGCATGGTGCGGCAAGGGGAAAAACATGGCCTCAAGGCCGTGATCAACAATCGAAGGCTGCATGAATTCTATGAGGTTTACGCCGAGAGTGTGCGCAATCTGGGAACTCCTGTCTTTGGTTTCTCATATTTTCAGCGGCTTGTCGAAAGTTTTGGCGATGCCTGTAAGGTATTTCTGGTCGAGTACGGCGACAAGGTGGTGGCGGCAGTCATGGTTTTTTTCTACAAGGATCAGGTGATGCCGTATTATGGCGGCGCCCTAAAGGAACATCTTAACCTAGCTCCCAATGATTTTATGTACTGGGAAGTACTGCGCTACGGAGCGGCGCATGGTTACAAAATATTCGATTTCGGGCGGAGCAAAGAAGGAACGGGGGCATATAATTTTAAACGCCACTGGGGATTTGAGCCGCGTCCACTTCCCTATCTTTACTATCCGATCAAGAGCCGCCAAATTCCCGATACCAGCGCGTTCAATCCCAAGTTGCAATGGGCCATTCGCATTTGGCGCAGTCTGCCGTTGAAGCTTACGATGGCTCTCGGCCCGCGCATTGTTAGGCATGTTCCATAGCGAGCGACGTAAAGACTACGGGACGGGGACTCCTGACGACTGATTCAGGGCAGAGCGGAGCGGACAGGGAAATCAAAAAGATGGAACGGGAGAACCGAAAAGACAAGCGGATAGTCCTTAGCGGGAGGCGTGCTCCGTTGTCCGTGGTTCGTAGCCCCTCGAACGACACAACAGCGGCCTTTCAGGCCTTCGGCGAGGATTCTTTCGCCAAGGATGTTTCAATTCAGGGCATTCGATTCTTTGTCGATGGCGATATCCAGGTCGGTGGCGGCCCGCTGCTGGATTCCAACGGTCCGGCCCGCTCAAAGGTCGTTGAAGCGTTGTATCGTCACTACCGCAAAAACGGCGATCCATTTGTTGAGGATTTGCACGGCGGATTTCGTTTGGCTCTTTGGGATGCCGAGAAGCAGAAACTTCTTCTTGCCGTAGATCCTTTCGGCACTCGCTCCATCTACTATTCTTCCGTAAAAGGAACGCTCGTTTTCGCCTCGAAGGTTTCATACATAACCGCGTCGCCTAATCTATCTAAGGAATTAGACCCCAACGCTATCTTTTTCTTCCTGAATCATTCATTCATTCC